>Ga0070741_10000341_pt1 | contig 175019 bp, 136 predicted proteins | sample Coa_R1_4_FD_66440 | JGI IMG/M metagenome (GOLD analysis project Ga0070741, IMG submission 66440) | Surface soil microbial communities from Centralia Pennsylvania, which are recovering from an underground coalmine fire - Coalmine... | ecosystem: Environmental > Terrestrial > Soil >... | reverse complement strand
TTTGATACAGCCACCCTTGGAGGATGGTCTTATCCGAGATGCGGTGCGCTTTTCTGGCCAAAATGACGAAAACCGCCTGCGTGATTTCCTCGGCGGCATGGGTACTGCCCGCGTTTCGCAACGCCGCGGAATAAACCAGGTTTACGTGCCGGGAAACCAAAGTGCTGAAGGCGACGTCGGAACTCCGCTCCACATATTGGCGCAGCAAATTCATGTCGCTCGCGTTGTCCATCATTTAATTAATGTCCACCGATTTAGAAAAAGAGCCGATAAATTTTCAAAGATCTCCGCATCCGTCTGCCCCACCCGGAAAGCAATGAGTGCCCCCACGTTTCCGAACTGGCCCAGCCAGCGTGCGGGCTGCTGACAAAGTATTGCCTCCGGTATCGTAGGCGCATTGAAGAGCATCTGGAAGGAAAGCTGGAGCCTCGACCGCATCGGCCTTGCAACCAAACCTCACGGAAAAGCCGCATGACTTGTGTTGCCCAGCCCCAAAGGGCCGCGAGCCGAACAGTCCAGATCACAATGGTCTCGGCGGGCTGGTCAAGCGCTTGAACGAGTTCATCGGGCAGACCGTCACGGTTTGTGGTCCAGTCATCAAGGAGATCGAGCCGGTGCCGCCAAAACGGATTCGTTCCAATTTACTGTGAAGGACCAATCCGGCCTGTTTGCGCCAAGCAACCCCTCAGTGACAATCACCGTGGGACCTTGAACCCAGAATAGTTAACGGACCAGCCACAATCAGCTCGGAAGTCGGCGCGGGCGGTATCGGAATGTCAGTCGCCGGGGCTGCAGCTTTGGGACATTATGTTGCGTGCTGACGCGCCGGCAAAGTCGTCGATCAACCGCTGCAAAAACCCGATCCAAAGCGGATGCTCGTTCAGGCAGGGGATCATGGTGAACTCATGTCCGCCGGCATGCAGAAAGGCTTCCCGTCCGCGCAGGCCGATTTCTTCCAGGGTTTCGAGGCAGTCCGCGACGAACGCCGGGCAAATGACGAGGAGCTTTTTGACTCCGTTACCGGCGAGGTGTTCGAGCATCTGATCCGTGTAGGGTTTGAGCCAGGGGTCGCGGCCCAATCGCGATTGGAAGGCGATGGCGTATTTCCCTTCCGGCACGCCGGCGCGCTTCACAAATGCCTTCACGGTTTTGAAGCATTGCGAGCGGTAACAGGTGGCTTGCGCGGGGCCGTCCTTTTCGCAGCAATCGGCTTTGACCAGGCAATGACACCCAGTGGGATCGGCCTTGCGCAAGTGGCGCTCGGGAAGCCCATGAAAGCTGAAGAGCAAATGATCGTAGTCCTGTGCCAGGTGGCTTTCCGCGCTGGCCACAAGGGCGGCGATGTAACCCGGGTCCTGGTAAAAAGGAGGCACGACCTCCAGCAAAACATTTGGCGCGAGGTTGCCTGCGACTGTCTTGACCCGCTCGACCGCCGTTTCGTAACTGGACATGGCGTAGTGCGGGAAAAGAGGGATGACCAGGATTTGATCGACCCTTTGGCGAACCAGGCTCCGGACGGCGCTTTCAATGGATGGATTCTGATAACGCATGGCTACTTCGATCGGCACTGCGGTATGCGGTTGCAGTTTGTCCCGGACTTTCCTGCTTGTGACCACGAGCGGAGAGCCTTCCGACGACCAGATCGACCGGTAAGCCTCGGCGGAATGCCTGGGCCGGAATGGCAGGATGCAGCCATGGACCACGCCAAAACGGATTGGATAGGGCGCGTCCATTACTCGTCCATCCATGAGGAACTCGCGCAGATAGCGGCGCACGTCACCCGTGCTGGGTGAATCGGGCGAGCCAAGATTGACGAGTAATACTCCTTTTGTGCTCATGCCTCGACCAGGGTTGGCGTTTCGATGTGCCGGGCCAGTTCCGATGAGACGCCAAGGCTCGCGGCAATGCGTGTGGCGGCGTCATGGCCGGCTACAAGCGAATCGCCGAGCGAAATGCCGTTGCGGTAATGGCCAGCGAGGAATAAACCGGGGGCGGTGGCTTCCACGCGCGCCATCAATTCCCGCGTCCGGCCGAAACCGACGTTGTATTGAGGAATCGCCTCGCGATAGACGAAAGAATGTTGAAAGGCCGGTTCGCCGGAGACGCCGAGCAATTTGCGCAAATCCTGCCGGGCCAGTTCAGCCAGCGTGCCGGGGTCTTTGAGCGCCAGATCAGGATTACGCGCGCCGCCAATATAACTGGTGAGTGTGACGTGTCCGGCCGGCGCGCGCCCAGGGAAGAGCGTGGAAGAAAAAAGAGTTCCCAACGTATGGCACTTTTCGACGCGCGGGATGAGCATTCCAAAGCCGTCCAGCGGATGGGCGACGTCCTCGCGCCTGAATCCAAGCACGACGCTTGCGACGGGCGGGTGATGAATCTGCGCCAGCGGCGCCAGGCTCGGGACGCCGTCGGCCAGGATGTTCAATTGCGCCAGTTTGCCGGCGGTGCCGGCGAACAACACCGCGCTGTGTTCCGCCACCTTGCGAGCGCCCTCGCCGCCCGCAATGACGCGCCAGCCTGCCGGACTCGACCGGATGGAAGCCACGGGCGAGCGGAGTTGAACGGCGTTGCCGAGTTTCTGGTGGAGCGTGTCCACCAACGTCTGCAAGCCTTCGTCGAAGGAAAATTTTTTCGCGCTCTGTTTCGACACTTCCGCGCGCCGCTTGCGTTCGCGGGCACCGAGAGTTTGGCCGAGGATGAGAGAGCCGTAACGCTGCTCCAATGCATGCAGTTTTGGAAAAGCCTCCTTGACCGAGAGCCGCGCCGGATCTCCGGCATATACACCAGCGACCAGCGGATCAATCGCATAGTCCAGGAATTCCTGCCCGAGCCGGCGCACGACAAATTCCGCGACGCTCTCCTCGGCTTCACCCGCCGCCCGCCGGACAAACGGTTCGCGAAACAGTCGCAACTTCGCGCCGGCCGAGAACAGCGGCGTTTTCAGAAAGCCGCCGAGGGAACCTGGCATTTCCACCGGCTTTCCGCCGCGAACCAGGTAGCGCTTCTCCGCGCGTGGTTCGCTGTAAAGCCGGCGCTGTTCCAATCCCAAATCCGCGACCAACGAAGCAATTTTGGGCGAAGTTTCGAGGATGGAGTTCGGGCCGCATTCCGCGAGAAACCCGCCTTGGCGAACACTTTGGATGACGCCACCCACGCGCGGGCCTGCCTCATAGACAATTACGGGAATGCCGCGTTGCTGCAGGCGGAAAGCCGCTGTCAACCCGGTGATGCCCGCGCCGATGATAGCTACTGAATTGTTACGCATAAAAGATACGAGGCGCCGAGTTCATATTGTTTTCGAGAAGCGCGGTTCGGGTTCCTGCACTTTGCGATAGGCGTCGAAGCGCATGGCGATATTGCGGATGAAGAGCCGGCCAAGTTCGGTGACGGTGAGGCCCGTCGCTGACCGCTCGACCAGGCCATCCGCTTCCAGATCGTCCAGCGAGGCCAGTTCCGCGGCGAAGTGGGTGGCGAAGTCGGTTTCCAGGTAACGGGACATGGCGGCGTAATCAAGACTGAGATCGCACATCAAACGCATGATGACCTGACGTCGAATTTGATCCTCGATCGTGGACAAATAACCTTTGGCGAAGGGCAGGCGGCCTTGATCGAGTGATTTGTAGTACTCTGGCAGGTCCTTGATGTTCTGCCAGTAGCAAGCCTCGGTTTGGGAAATCGAAGACATCCCAAACGAATAAATGTCCGCGCCGCCGTGGGTGCTGTAGCCTTGAAAATTCCGTTGCAGCGTCTTTGCTTTCTGCGCGACCGCCAGTTCGTCGTCCGCGCGCGCGAAGTGGTCCATGCCGATATACACGTAGCCTTCGGAAGTGAGCTTCTCGATGGTCAGTTTCAGGATCTGGAGTTTCACCTCAGCCGCGGGCAGCGCTCCGCTGGCCAGAATTTTTTGCGCGGGCTTGATCCAGGGAACATGCGCGTAGCTGAACACCGCCAGGCGGTCCGGATTCAGCTTCAACACATCCGTAAGTGTCTGCTCGAATGAAGCCGCAGTCTGGTGCGGCAAACCGTAAATCAAGTCGAGATTCAGCGACTTGAAACCGGTCGAGCGAATTCCATCCACCACGAGCCGGGTTTGATCGAAGGGTTGGATGCGATGGACGGCGCGCTGGACTTTGGGATCATTGTCCTGCACCCCGACTGACGCGCGGTTGAAGCCCACCTCACGCAACGCCACCAAGTGTTCGCGCGTCAGACGGCGGGGGTCAATTTCCACGCCGGCTTCGGCATCCGGAGCAAATTCGAATTGGGAGTGAATCATCGTTCCCAGGCGGCGAATTTCCTCCGGCTTGAGAAAGGTCGGTGTGCCGCCGCCAAAGTGAAGTTGCACCACCTTCCGCTTCGCATTGAGCAGCTTCCCCATGAGCGCCATTTCCTTTTCCAGATACTTTAGGTAGCGCGCACTTTGCGCCTGTTGCGTGGTGATCACGGTCGTGCAGCCGCAGTACCAGCACAGCGAACGGCAAAAGGGGAGGTGGAAGTAGAGGGAAAGATCGCGCTGCGTCTCGTTGTTGGTGCGAATCCTCTCAAGCAATTCTTCCTCGCGGACTTCCGCAGTGAAATGCGTCGCCGGTGGATATGAGGTGTAGCGGGGGCCGGGGACATTGTATTTCGAAACCAGATCGAGATCGACTTTCAGGGTGCTCATTTGAAACTCCTTACGGTTTGAACCAGGCTTTCCAAACATTCCAGTTTGGCTGAGGGCGGAACGCCGTGGCCGAGATTGAAGATATGGCCGTTGAAGGCGCGCAATTCGTTCAAGATACGGGTGGTTTCCGCCGCCACCAGCGGGGGATTGGAGCAGAGCAGGCTGGGGTCAAGATTGCCCTGCACGCCAACTGTCCGTGGCAGGCGTGCTTTCACCTCCATGAGCGGCACCGTCCAATCCACGCTCAAGACTTGCGCACCCGTGCGCACCAGCGCCGGCCAATTTCCATGGACGCCCCGGCCAAAAACAATGACCGGCACCTGCCCGCCGAGGTCAGCAATGATCCTGCCCATCCACTCAGCGGAAGCTGCTTCGTAACTGTTGTCCGCGAGTAACCCGCCCAGGCTGTCGAAGATCTGAATGGCATCCACGCCCGCATCGATTTGCATCTGCAAAAATTCGGTGACCGCCTCAGTCAATTTCTCCATCAACCGGGAAAACAAGCGGGGCTCCGAGTAGAACAACTCTTTGGCGCAGCTGAACTCCCTGGCGCTGCCGCCTTCGAGCATGAAATTAGCTAGCGTCCATGGCGAGCCGGCGAAGCCCAGCAGTGCCGTGCGTCCCGCGAGCGCGTCTTTGATGAGCCCCAGCGCCTCCACGACATATTGCAAACGTTCCCGCACCGCGCCCGTGTCGAGCCGTTCTATGTCCTCGGATGACTTCAAACTGAACTCCATTTCGACGCCGCCGCGGTCGCGAAAGTGATATCCCTGGCCGAGCGCCTCGGGAACCACGAGAATGTCGCTGAAGAGAATCGCCGCGTCGAAATCGAACCGGCGGATTGGTTGCAGCGTGACTTCGGTGGCCAGTTCGGGGGTCTGGACCAATTGCAGGAAGCTGTGTTTTTCCTTGAGCGCGCGGTACTCCGGCAGGACGCGACCGGCCTGCCGCATCAGCCAGACGGGCGGCCGGTCAACGGGGAAATTCCGGCATGCGGCCAGCAAACGATGTCGGTTGGTCATCCCCCCTTCCGAAGGAGCACTTGGAGTCCTAGCGCATGCCTGAGTTGCCGGTTTCCTGGCCTCTGTTGTAGTTGCACTCATATAGTTCCGCGTCTCAGAATGAACCGTTGCGATGAACTTTCGAAGAAACCGCAATCAGTTCTGAGTTAAGGCTAATGCGTTGCGAAAATCGGGGCTGTACATTCCTTGCCCTAGAATCTACATTTTTTGGCTGGTATCGCGCTGCCCTGGCAACGGTTTTTAGCTACGAGATGAGACGATTAAGCCAAACGGGAGCTGAATTCACGTTTCCGCGTGCAGAAGGGGTCGGCTCATTCACATCGGATTGGACTCAGAAGCAAACTCCTGGTGCAGCCTGGCCCGGAGTTGCTGGCGGGCGCGGAAGAGGCGGCTTTCGACCGCTTTGACTGAACAGCCAAGCAGTGTGCCGATTTCTGCGTGTGATCGGTCTTCGTATTCAACGAGCAGCAACACGGTGCGCAGATCCTCGGGCAGTTTGGCCACGGCGCGACGTACTGAGTTCGCCCGTTCTTCCGCAACCAGGTTCTCTCCCGGCCCGGGTTTGGTTTCGGGCAACTTCTCGCCCAAAGTGGCTCCGGTGTTTTCGTCCTCGGCTTCGAGAGAAACCTGGGGATGACGCCGCCGCCACCGAAAGCGGTCACGCACGAGATTCGTGGCGATGGTGTAGAGCCAGGTCGAAAATCGGGCGTTGCGATCGTATCGCCCGCAGTTTTGATAAACGCGCACAAAGGTTTCCTGCGCCAACTCCTCCGCCTCGGTTTCGTTTTGCAACTGGCGGATCAGGTAATGGAAGAGCTTCCCGGCATGGCGTGCCATGAGGTCATTCAGCGCCACATCGTGCCCGGCGGCCAGCCGTTCCATGTCGAGCGCATCCTGCTGTTCGCCGGGATCGTTGGTCATGGCCGTGGCAGGTCAATGAGCGTGATCGCCGGTCATATGGTCCATGCCTTGATGCGACGGAAACGTTTGGTCCTCGACCCAGGCAAGGTAGCGACGGGCTTGTTCGGGCGGCATGCTCCGGCTCACTTCATAGAAATGTTCGATCATTGAGGTCTGGCAGGCCGTGCGCAGTTGCTGTGCCTCAACCAGCTTTTGCTCGATCTCAGGGGTCACGTGCCCGGCGTGGGCGAGCGCCTCTTTGATCTCGGCGTTCTTGGCGTCGATGCGACGGCACATTTCGGCGCAATGCGGCTGATAGGCCGAGTGCAGGTCGGAAATGCGCGCGAACTCCGCATCGCTCAAATGAAACTCCTCCTTTAACCATCCCAACTCCGGCGAAGGTTTCCCAACCAGGTTGCTGACGGGAGCCATGCGGAAGTGGTAAGTGCCGACGTATGCCGCCGCGCATAGAAACACGCCAAACGCCAGTATGAGGACGAAACGTTTCATGCGTCAGTGACGTGGCTTTTGATATGGGTCCACAGACTGGATATACCGATGTCCCAGGCTCGCGCTGAGAGTATCCGCCCGTTCCTGTCCGTGCCAATAACCCAGGGACGTACCGACCACCAGCGCGACAGCGATGTATCCAGCCGCCCAGGCGGGCCGGGCAAACAAGCGTGAGAGCAGCGTTTGCAGCGTCAGCCGGAGACTATCCGCCCCCGCGCTCTCCTCCTGTTCGATGCGCCGCCAGACCTGCTCTGGAAAATGCGGCGGCAGGGGAGTGTTGACGCGCCATTCCTGAAGGCGCTGCCGGAGAATGTTATCCTGTTGCTCAGAATCGGCGTTCATAATCGTGTTTGCTTGCGGCTTCAGCTACGCCTGCCGCAATCGGTTCCATACACTACATAATACGCCATCGCGCCAAAAACCCTTCAAAAATGTTGGAGACCAAGAAAGGGTCAGCAATGGGCAAAAACGCCTCAGGGGATTTCACCTGGTGCGGCGTAAGCAGATCAGAAGCAGCGAATACAACTTTCGCTAAACAAGAAAACATTATGAAAATCGAATCCTTGAAATCAATCCTCGGGGCCGGTGTGGCGCTGGGTCTTGCCGTTGGAATCTGGTCTCCCATTCAGACGCAAGCCGCTGATCAGGTCAAGGGGGCTGCGAAACTGTTGGGCACCAGGACTTCGGCCGTGCAGGAGGTCTCCTCGGCTAACAAAACGGGCATGAGCTGCCCCAAGTGCAAAACGGTTGCTGTGCAAAATGTGAACACCGTGAAGGGGCACGTCAAGACCGTGACCACGAGTGCGAAGCATCTTTGCAATGCTTGCGACACGAAAGTCGTCACCACGGGAGCGGGCAAAGCCGCCACGACAGCGGCGGTCCACATTTGCGTGATGGGCGACCCTTCATCGGGCGGTTGTTGCGGCAAGTAAATCACGCCGGTGCTCCAAGTGCTCAGGCCGGATCGGTGGAAACCGATCCGGCTGGTTTTTGTACACGAATGATTATCGCAGAAGGCATGAGAATAGATCAGCCACTGCAAGGCTTCAACGTGAGGTGGAGTTCTTATTTCGCTGCGATGCTCCCCAGGATCTCAACACTGCGTTCCGCCTCCAGAGGTGGCTCTACGGTGACTTGCGGATACGAAGTTGCAGCCCTTCGTGCCGAACCTCAAAGATAAGTATTTACCTGATTAAGTGTTGTTCAGGGCTGGACACCAATTCAGCAGCGGGAGGCCCGGAAATCGCTAGTGTGCTGTTGCTTTCCGGAGCGCATTTTTCCAGCGGATGCTCCTCTTCCTGCCAATGCCTGGAGACGTAGCCATCCCAACAGGCGAAGTTGAAGGGGAATATATCCGGGTCGAAAATGACATGGTAGAAGTGCCAGACCACGATGGCCAGGCAGGCGAGGATGGCTTCGTAATAATGGATGGTCACCGCCACCTCCACCACCCAGCGCGGGAGGAAATGTGTGACCGGAATCTTGAACCAGATGGCCAGGCCGGTGCCACCCATGATAATGGTGCCCCAAACAACGGCCCAATACTCCATTTTCTCGGCGTAACCGAAACGGCCGATCTTCGCCTTCTGCGGGCTCAAGCCTGCTAGGTAGCGCGCGTTGTCGGCTACATCCCTGATGTCCTTCCAGCGCGGAAGAAAATCCTGCACCAATTTTCGTCCATCCTTGGTGAAGAGCACGTAAAGAATGTGGTAGGCGCCCAGCAATAACATAATGACGCCCGCGACCCGATGGGTCCAGCGTCGGAACGGTTCGCTCGAACCCAGCGCGCGCGCGGCCCAGGAATCCGGGTACTTCAGGGCAAACCCAGTCAGAGCGAGAACGACGAAACTGCTGCCCAGAATTACGTGCTGCCATCGCTGATTCAAGCTCATCCGCAGCACGGCGCGATCGCGCCGGCGATAAATTGCCGTCATCTTTTTCGCCAGCGACAAGCCGTTGTGCAACAGCATCGCTCCAATTACCCCGGCAATCAGCCAGAGATACAGCCGCCGGACCCACCAATTGACCTGGCCGCCGACACCACCGCCGGCGACGTTTGCTGTGGCGTCCACGTGCACCTTGCTGAGCGCGAAGTTTTCCGTCGCGCCCGGATGGCACTTGCCACAAGTTTCGACCAGATGCTTCGGGTTGACGGTTGACGCCGCATCCGACGAAGGAAGGATTTTATGCACGCCATGACAACTGGCGCAGTTGGCGGCCAGAGTGGAACCGTATTGGGCCGCAAGACCGTGGTAGCTCTCGAAAAAAGTCTTCACGCGATCGGGCGGCAGGTTGTATTTGGTGTTCATCCGTTCGGAGGCGTGGCATTTGCTGCACACTTCCATCGAGATTTTCATCGGTGAGCTTTCCTTCAGTCCTTCAATTTTGTGCTCTGAATGGCAGTCGGTGCAGGTCGGCGCGTCGCGCTGGCCGGCGGCGAGCGCGCGCCCATGCACGCTTTCGGCGACGTCTTTGGCCGCTTGCTCGTGGCAGGCGCCGCACGTGGCGGCGAGCCGGGAAAAATGGAGGGGCGACTCCGGCGAACTCGGCGGAAGTATGGTGTGGCCGTCATGGCAATCGCTGCAAGTTGCTGAGCCGAGCACTCCGCGGTGGGAGGCCAGACCGTGAACGCTGGCGCCGTAACTCTCGGATTGTTTTTCGTGGCACTTCGCGCAGTTGATCGGCTGGGCGGGAAGGTTATCGTCTGGATGCTTGCTGGTAAGGTCGAAATGGCAACTCGCGCAGGTATTCGTCCGGTGAATCGAGCCAGCCAGTTTGGCAAGGTCCACAAACAGCGAAACTTCCCGGCCCGCGGCGTTGGTGGTGGTGAGCGTGCGATCCCCATGGCACTCCATGCAGGCACTGTTTTTGATTTCCTCAGCGCGGCTCGCATTGGTCCCGGCGAAAACGACGCACCACGCCAGCGCAATCACCGCAATTGCACCGTCCACTCTGCATCTTGCCGCCCAATACATAGGCACCTTTCTGGCCACGCCACCGTTCGCTGGTCCGATTCAATGCACCAGGCGCGAGGCCATGGCGTAAAGAATCAGGACCAGCAGAATCAATCCGAGGCCGAAAAAAATATAACCGAAGCTGCGGGCGATGGATTTCCAGCGTTCCCATTCATCGCGGGCGCGGTGCTCATCGAGCCGTCCCTCGGCCACGAGCCGGTCGTACCAGCGGCGGCGTTCGTGCAGCATCTCCGTTTTGGAAAGTCGGCCGGAAAAGATCACGGTGTCCATCGGAAATTTTTCGAGCCGGAAGTGCGTGTTGAAAAAGTGAATGGTGAAAATAAATCCGGCGGCCAGGAGTGCTTCGTCTGAATGCACGATCAGGGCAATATTGATGCTCCAGCCAGGCAGGAAACGGGAGAACACCTGGGGGAACCACATGATCAAGCCGGACATGCCGATGATGAACACACCCCAGAACACGGCGAAATAGTCGAACTTCTCCCAATAGGTCCAGCGATCGAACTGCGGCTTCGGCCCCTTGCCGAAGAACCATTTGTTGTGGGCGACGAAGTCCCGCCAGTCTTGGATGGTTGGCACCATTGAATCCGGGCTGGAGAGCGCCTTCCAGACCCGGCTCAACCTGAAACGGCCGGTGTCCGGGTCGCGCAGGAAGGCGCGGCGAGACCAGGCTGTGGTCGTGAGCTTGTAGGCGTGCAGCCCAAAATAAAGAAACGTGATGATTGCGCCGAACCGGTGCATCGTGCGCGCGGCTTCCGCCCCGCCAATGATCCGGAAGATGAACTTCGCCCAATCCGTGTAATAGAATTTGAGCGGCATTCCGGTGATTACCAGCAGCAGAAAACTGGTCACCACGAGGAAATGCAGGAACCGTTCGAAGGGTACGAAGCGCGTGAACATTTCATCATCCTTTTGCGCATGCACCTTCGCTTCGCGGAATGTCTTTGAATCGTGCAAATACAGGTAAGCTGTGCGGAACAACCAGGAAAAGGTATGGCCGCCAAAGAAGGTGAAGGTGCCGACGAGCAGGCTGGTCATTAGCAGAAATGTGGTGTGGAGGGCGGGGTAATTCCTGCCGTCCAGCGGGTTGGCATGGGGCTGATACTGCGTGAAGCCAGCCGTCGCGGCCGGGTGACATTGCTGGCAAGTGGCCAGGATATTGGCCTGGGAAAGATGCGAAGCCGGATCTGACGCGGGCAGGACATCGTGGTGCCCGTGGCAATCGTAACACGCCGCGACTTCCGGGGCGGCGCTGGCTTTTCCGAGCGCCATGGCTTTCCCGTGGTAAGTATCGCGATAGTGTTCGAGACGATCGGCGTGGCATTTACCGCAACGTTCATCACTGGCAATTTTAAAGTGACCATTGCTGGGTGGTTCGATGCCGTGCGCCGTATGACAATCGGTGCAAACCGGCGCCCGCTTGTCGCCTTTGGCCAGGAGTTGTCCATGCACGCTTCGGTTGTAGGTTTCCTCGACCTTGACGTGGCATTTGCCGCATGTCTTTGCAACATTCGCCGGGTTGATCGGCGCATCCCGGTCCACGGAGCGCTTGATGTCGTGGACGCCGTGGCAGTCGTTGCAGGAAGGCGCGACGATCAAGCCCATCTTGAGCAGCGCCCGGCCGTGAATGCTGTCCAGGTATTGTTCGGCGGCCTCCGGATGCTTCATTTGATATTCCCTGGTCAGGCCGGGATTGCTGTGACATGTCGTGCAAGTGCGCGGCAGGTTGAGCTTGAATACCGGGGACTCGGGATCTTTCACGGGCAGCATCGCGTGCGAACCGTGGCAATCCCAGCAGTTGGCCGCGCCGGAAGCGCCCATCTTGTGGCTCATGCCATGGATGCTCGTAGCGTAGTCCTTGGTTGCCTGTTCGTGATTCGGTTTGGCGTCGTGGCAGCCGACGCAATTCGGCGGCGGCAGCTTTTTCTCGTGCACCATTTCGGTGACGCCGTTGTGGCAATCAGTGCAATTCAGTTTTCCATGAATCGACTTGGTGAATTGGTTGGTGGGGAAGATTGGCAGGGGAACCGATTTTCCGTTCACGGTGCGAAAGTTGGAAGGATCGGTGTGGCAATCGAGGCAATCTTCGTTGGAGATCGCCGTGGCGGGCTTTTTGATTGCGCCTTCGCCGGCGGTGGCGGCAAACAACGCGCGTGATCCAAGCAAGATCAACAGCAAAAGGCCGCCACCCAAGCGTGGAAGATTTAAGGTTCTTCGTCTGCTGATTATGGTTGCCATGGTTATTTCAAGGAGACGGGCTGCTGCGAAACTAAAACAAAATCCGGAGGCCGGCTTGCGGGAAGGACGCTTTCCGCGCCGTCTCTTGTCGAACCAGCTTCCGATGCGACCGCGCTTGCAACCGCCGCTCGGCTGCGTTGATTACTTCTTGAACGTCCGCATGTAGGCGACCAGCGCCTTGGCCTCGGCGTCGGAGATGCCTTCGGCGGGTTTCATCAAGGCCTTGCCGTCCTTGTCCTTGAGGCCTTCCTTGATGGCTTTTACTCCGTCTTCATCTTTGAGTTCGGCCTGGACTTTGGTGTCGGTGTAATCCTTGGCGCCCAACTTTTTGCCCATCTTGGTGTCGCCTTTGCCGTCGGTTCCATGGCACTTGGCGCATTCCTTTTCATACAGCTCCTTGCTATCGGCGGCCGGCGACGAGCAGGCGGCCGAAAGGGCAACGATTGTTGCTAACAGGATGGTTTTTTTCATAGCTTTCTCTCTTCTGTTCAGTGCTGCTTTCCTGGCGCCCATTGGGTGCGTCAGCTTCAGTGCAAACATCGGTGGTTCACGTCCTGAGTTCTCTCCCTGTCTTGCCTAATACTTCGCATTTGTTGCATAAAGCTTTCTACTGATATCAGTTCGCGCCGAACGCGGGATTCTGATCAACCGATGGAGTGAGAGGACCCTTTCTTGTCCATCCTGCGAATTGCCAGTAATCGGCCCCGAAATTCCCGCGGGTGTGATTAAAAGTGGGTGAGGTGTGAGAGGGGCTGACCAGGAAAATTAAAGTGTCCTTGGCAGTCGTGATCCGTTCAGTACCCGCTGCTCGCAATGGCTCGCATGTATTGCGCGCGCTCGAAGGCGCTGGGGTCGGGACAATTCGTCTGGCTCAGGCTGCCTTTGAGCTGGCTTACGGATTGATATTCGTGCTGGTCCATCCAATCGCGCACGCCCCGTTCCAAAACGCTCAGGTAGGGGATGCCGTGCCGCAGCAATGCGGAGCAGAGCATCGTCGCGTCGGCGCCCGCCATGAGCATCTTGACCACGTCCGTCGGGCGATGGATCCCGCCGGTGGCTGCGAGGCTGGCGGTGATGCGGCCGTGCAGCAAGGCGATCCAACGCAACGGAACACGCATCGCCATGGGCGTGCTCAGGAGGATATTGGGCCGGACTTCGAGTGTCTCAACGTCGATGTCCGGTTGAAAAAAGCGGTTGAATAACACGAGGCCGTCCGCTCCCGCCGTGTCGAGGCGCGCCGCCATGTTGGCGAAATTCGTGAAGAACGGACTTACCTTGACCGCCACGGGAATCGTGACTTTCGACTTCACGGCTTCAACAATATCCAGGTAAATCTTCTCCACTTCGGTGCCCGTGAGATGGAGCGAGGTGGGGATCCAATAAATGTTAAGTTCTATGGCGCTGGCGCCCGCCTCTTCCATGAGCCTGGCGTAGCTGGTCCAGTTCCCCATCGTCGAACCGTTCAAACTCGCAATGATGGGAATGTCCACCGCGTCCGTGATCTTGCGAATGTTCTCCAGGTAATGCTCCGGCCCGACGTGAAATGCCGGCGGCTCCGGGAAATACGTCAGTGCCTCCGCGTTGCTTTCCGTGCCGCGCGAAAGGTGCGTCAGCAATTCGTCCCGGTCCTGGCGAATTTGTTCTTCAAAGAGCGAATGGAGGACCACCGCTGCCGCACCCGCATCTTCCATTTTCCGGATGTTCCCGAGATCCTCGGTGAGCGGTGAGGCCGAGGGTATCAGCGGCGTGCGCAATCCGATGCCGAGGTAAGTTGTGCTGAGATCGATCATGTTCAAGCTTCTCCTTTCGCTGCCACGGAGTATGGAAAAGAACGTTTCACCTTGGGCCATTTCAGGCTGGTTCCGCGACGCTGGCGGCCGCCGTGCGAACCGAGGCTGGCAATGGTTCCGCGCCGTTGGCCTTGAAGGTCCGCGAAGCCAGATATTGGTAAAGTTCCCAGCGCAAGCCCACGTCCTGTTGCGCCTGCGCGAACAGTTTCTTCGCCTCGTCCGGTTTGCTCTTGGTCAGCATCTTGAAACGGTTTTCGAGGTTCAGATATTGTTCGACCTTCAGCTTCGGCGCCTGGGAATCCAATTGCATGGGATTTTCCCCGCGCCGCGCGCGCTCCGGATGATAACGGTAGAGCAGCCATTGGCCCGATTGCACCGCGGCCTTTTGATTTTGCAATGCCGTGGTCATGTTGATCCCGTGGGCGATGCAATGGCTATAGGCTATGATCAACGCCGGTCCGTCGTAGGCTTCCGCCTCCACGAACGCTTTGAGCGTATGCTCGTCCTTTGCGCCCATGGCGACGGAAGCCACGTAAATGTTCCCGTAAGTCATCGCGATCAAGCCAAGGTCCTTCTTGGCTCCCGGCTTTCCGCCCGCCGCGTACTTGGCTACAGCAGCGCGCGGAGTGGATTTGGAGCATTGTCCGCCGGTGTTGGAATAGACCTCGGTGTCGAGCACAAGCACCTTCACGTTGTGGCCGCTGGCGAGAACGTGATCCAGGCCGCCGTAGCCAATGTCGTAAGCCCAACCGTCCCCGCCGAGGATCCAAACGCTCTTGCGCACCAGGTAATCAGCCACCGCGAGAAAGCGGGCCGCGCCTTCACGCGCCGCCGGTTGGCCGCTCTCCTGGATGGCCGTCAATTTTTGTTTGAGCTCGTTGACCAGCTCGCGCTGCTCATAAATGCCGGCTTCATTGGTTTGATCCGCCTCGCGAATTTTGGCCGCGAGTTCCTGCCCCACCTGCGGCGCCCATTGCTCGAGCAATTCCAAAGCAAACTGCCGCTGCTTGTCCACGGAGATGCGATAGCCGAGGCCGAATTCCGCATTGTCCTCAAAGAGGGAATTGGCCCATGCCGGCCCGCGGCCTGCCGCGTTTTTCGTCCAGGGCGTGGTCGGGAGATTGCCGCCGTAAATCGAAGAACACCCGGTGGCATTCGCGACCATGAGCCGGTCGCCGAACAATTGTGTGAGCAACTTCACGTAAGGCGTCTCACCACAACCAGCGCAAGCGCCCGAAAATTCGAACAGCGGTTCGAACGTCTGAACCTCGCGGACGCTGTTGCCATGCCGTTGACGGCGGTCCGGCTCGGGGAGCGAAAGGAAGAAATCCCAGTTGGCCCGTTCGCTTGCCCGCAAGGGTTCCTGTGGGCGCATGTTGATGGCTTTGAGACGCGCCTCGGATTTGTTGCGTGCCGGGCAGACGTCCACGCAAACACCGCAGCCGGTGCAGTCTTCGGGGGCAACCTGCAATGTATAAGTCAAGCCCCGCCAATCGGGGTGGCGGGCCGCGACCGATTTGAAAGTCTCCGGCGCGCCCGTGAGCGCCGGCGTTTCATACACTTTGCTGCGAATCACGGCATGCGGACAAACGAGCACGCACTTGCCGCATTGAATGCAAACGTTCGGGTCCCAGACGGGTATTTCTGTCGCCAGGTTTCGCTTCTCCCATCGCGCTGTGCCGGTCGGAAACGTGCCATCCGCCGGCATGGCGCTCACTGGCAGATCATCACCGCGCCCGGCGATGATTTTTCCCAGTACGTTGCGCACGAAGTAAGGCGCTTCCGGCGACACGGGACTTTGCACGTCGCCGCGGCTGATTGCGGTTCCTGGCAGTTCCACAGCATGGAGATGTTCGAGCGTCGCATCGACCACTTTCAGGTTTTTTTGGACTACATCATCGCCCTTTTTGGCGTAAGTTTTGCGGATGGAATCGCGAATGGCCTCAATGGCTTGCTCCTGGGGTAACACACCCGCCAGTGAAAAGAAGCAGACTTGCATGACGATGTTGATGCGGCCTCCCAAGCCGTTTTCGCGCGCGACTCGTTGCGCGTCGATCACATACAGGCGCGCCTTCTTCTCGATCAAATGGCGTTGGGCCGATTCCGGAAAATGGCCCCAGACTTCTTCAGGCGCCCAAGGCGCGTTCAGCAAAAAGATTCCGCCCGGCGCCAGCTTGTCGGCGAGGTCGAGCCGTTCCAGAAAGACTGGCACATGGCAACCAATGAAGTTCGCCTCGGATACCAGATAGGTGGAGCGGATCGGGCGCGGGCCAAACCGCAGATGCGAAACCGTGACCGCGCCCGATTTCTTGGAATCATAAACAAAATAACCCTGGGCGTAATGGTCCGTATTCTCACCGATTACTTTGATGGAATCCTTGTTCGCCCCCACCGTTCCGTCCGAACCAAGCCCATAAAACAGCGCCCGAAAAACGCCTTCGGGTTCGATCGAAAAGTCCGGGTCGCAATCGAGGCTGGAACCGGTCACGTCATCGGTGATACCCACCGTGAAATGCTTTCTGGGTTCCGGCCGCGAGAGATTATCGAACACCGCCTTGACCATCGCCGGGGTGAATTCCTTCGAGGAAAGACCGTACCGGCCGCCTGCAACTTTGGGCAAGGTCTTCAACCCGAGCCTGCCCGCGGTCACCCCCTCGTACAGCGCATTGACACAATCCAGATAAAGCGGCTCGCCTGACCCGCCGGGTTCCTTAGTGCGATCCAGGATCGCCAAGGACTTGACGGTCGGCGGCAACGCTTCGCCAAAACGCCGCGCATCGAACGGCCGGTACAAATGAACTTTCAACACTCCCACTTTTTCGCCTTGCTCGTTGAGATAATCAGCAGTTTCCTCTGCCGCTTCGCAACCCGAACCCATGAGCACGATCACCCGTTCCGCATCGGGCGCTCCGTGATATTCAAACAAACGGTAGTGGCGGCCCGTCAGCGCGCCAAACTTATTCATTGCACGCTGAACGATGTCAGGGCAGGCCAGGTAAAACGGGTTCACCGTCTCGCGGCCCTGGAAATAGACGTCTGGATTCTGAGCGGTGCCACGCAATACCGGATGGTCAGGCGAAAGTGAACGCGCCCGGTGGTCAAGCACGTATCGCTCATCGATCATCGCGCGCAATACTTCGTCCGAAAGCAATTCAATCTTGGAAATTTCGTGCGAGGTCCGAAACCCGTCGAAGAAATGGAGAAACGGAATGCGGCTTTCGAGCGTGGCTGCTTGCGCAATGGCTGCAAAATCCTGGGCTTCCTGCACCGAAGCCGAACCCAGCATGGCAAACCCGGTTTGCCGCACCGCCATCACGTCACTGTGGTCGCCAAAGATGGAAAGTCCCTGCGCCGCGAGCGAACGCGCTGTCACTTGCAGCACCATCGGCGTTAGTTCACCCGCGATCTTGTACATATTGGGAAGCATCAACAGCAATCCCTGCGAAGCGGTGAACGTGGTCGCCAACGATCCCGTTTGCAACGCGCCATGAATCGCACCCGCCGCGCCGGCTTCGCTTTGCATCTCCACGATGGCCGGGATCGTACTCCAAAGGTTTTTCATTCCGGCCGACGCCCAGGCATCCGCCCACTCGCCAATCGGCGAACTCGGTGTAATGGGATACAATGCGATGACCTCGTTCAGTCGGTAAGCCACGCTGGCCACGGCTTCGTTGCCATCCATGGTTTTGAATTTCTTGGTGCTCATGGGGGTGTGTTTCTGAAGGGAAAGCTAATGGGGGATTTGGCTGCCGCTGCCCAAACCGGCCGGCCTGTCCGGCTCAAGCCGGCGGCGAATGGTTTGGGATAGCTGGTCCCAGTCGCTCTAGGTGCAAGCGGCTCGTCAACCCGACCGTGTGTTGCTTCGCTCGCGCTTTCCCGCGCCCAGCCGTAGCGGAGTATGATGGTCGAGGCTCTCATGTGCAGAGACAGCCTCGCAGAATCGCCTGCGGCAATCCTCACTTGCCTTGGCAAAAACTCACCCTATTTTGCGAGACCAATGGCGCAAAGCGTTTGGAGCAACAAAACGCAAATCAATGCGAATGAACTTGAGTGCGCCAATTGCGCCATTGAATTGGCCGGGATTAGCGTTCCTGAAAATTGGGCCCATGGCGGGCAGGCAACTTTATTGGCCCTTCCCGGTGTTAAATTGAAGCAGGCGCGCTGAATTGAAGTGAAATGCTCTTGGGCGAAGAAAGACGGGGGAGGAGCTTGCCTGCAGGCGACAAATTACGAATCAAAGGAGGCGCGGGAAATCAAGGTGCAATGAAGGAGCTTTGCGGGCGCTGGGTCGCGGAGGATGGACTGATTGTCACGGCTTTAGCCGCGCGTCACCAGAACTCGGGGAAGCTCTCTTTGGGTGCCGCAGGTTTGACACCGGTGTGAAAACCAGTCTCATCCTGATAGCCAACCGGGATTTCGAATCGGAACGTGTCACGCAGTTTGGTGAGCATCGCACCGAGGAGCAGGAGCCCGGGAATTGTCTGCAGCCAAGCCTTATTCATGCATCCAGTCAAAGCAGTCATTATGCCACCAGCCAAAAGCCCAGGAAATTGACACAGGATGGCCAAAAACTGTCCAAATTGCGGGAAAATCGTGTCCTGCTTTGGGACAATGGCGTAGCCAAGGAGGATCGGTTGGGATGGTGTGGCTAAGTTTGCTGTTTGGAAGGGCTGCTCGGACCAGTACGGTGACGTGTGCGATAGAGCAACGTCGTTCCAGACCATAGGGCGCTGCTTCCAGTGCCGGAGCAGGTTCAACTTTGCTCAAACCTATGAGAAGGTCGGTTGCGTTTAGCCAGGCGTTCGCTCATACGTTCGGAAGGAACAGGAAATCACCCGCCTGCGGAAAATTTGCTGACGACGAGATTCAGTGAAATACGAGTATGGGTTTAACTAGGATTACTCCGTAATTATACGGGTTTCGTTCTGTCCACGGCTGTCGAGGCTCGCCCAAATATCGAGCAGCCCTGTCCGATTTCCGGTCAAAAATCATCGATTAAAACACCATCGCCAACGTTGCTTTCTGGCGATGGCCTCTGCAAACAGCGCCAAGAAGCCTGGTTCAGGGTGGCGGTTATTAGCGGCGCTTTTCTTCGCGGAACGGGCGCAAAAGCTTGAAATTCAAAGTCCTGTCAGGGCTTTAACAAAGCTGAGAATGCGAGCATGCGTGCGGGGGCATCAATAATTTTCCGCGCGTGATCGACCTTGCAATGCAGATAGTTGTCGCTTGCGGGAATGCGAAACCGGCCGCGCGACCGGCGCGTGGCAACGTTCCTGCTTTTCCTGCTCTCACTATGTGTGATATGATGACGACTTGGAGGAAGAGCACACGCAAGGTGTCTTCTGCTGTGCGCACAATGGCCAAATGCATCGCCGTCTCCTGCCTGCTGGCCTGGGCCATCGCTTTCGAGGCCCTGGCGGCGCCTAATCGGGTGATGGTGAGCTGGAGTCCGAGCGCGGATCCAGCCACGGCGGGCTACTGTCTTTATTACGGCAACGCGAGCGGCAACTATTCCACGCGCGTTGATACCGGGACAAATACTTCAACGACTGTGTCCAACCTCCAGGGCGGCTTGACCTACTACTTCGTTGCAACTGCGTATAATGGCGCCAGGGTGGAGAGCAATCCCTCAAGCGAAGCGAAGTTCACGCTTTCAACCAATTCCGTGCCGACCCTCGCGACGGTGCCGGGCCAATTTGTTAACGTGCTGGACCAGTGGAGCATCACCAACACAGCCAGCGAGAGCGGCTTGGCGGTCAGGCGTTTTACCTACAGCCTTGATCCAGGCGCGCCGTATTTCATGGAAATTAACCCGACCAACGGGGTGCTAAGCTGGATGCCCTTGTTCAGCAACGCGGGCAAAACTTACACTGTAACGGTGCGCGCTACGGACAATCAGGTGCCGCCCGCAACCACGACGAATACTTTTGCCGTGGTGGTTGGGCACTTTGCGCAGTTGAACTTCAGTTCCTGTGTGACTGCCGCCGGGCAGACCAACAGCATCAGCATGACGATGACCTCCAGCATCGCCCTGACGAACCTCAGTTTTACGTTGGATGCACCGGTGGGGCGGGTGGGCGGCATGGCCGTGACATCCTTGAACCCACAAGCGATCGGTGTGACTCAGCAACCGGCTGGCGCCTATCATTCCGTGGTCACGGTCACCAGCCTGAATGGCCAGGCATTGCCGATGCAGACCCCGTTGCTCCAGGTGAATTTTACCGCGACCGCTGGCCAGCACTCCACTTTCTCCTCCCTGAATGCTTCGAGCGTGAATGCCATTCAGGCGGATGGGACCGCTTTGCCGAAGGCCGCTGGCGGGAGCGGGCGATTGGTGTTGATCGGGCCGGAACCGCTGGTTGAGGCGCAACAGAACAATGGCCTTCGGAGCCTGGTGCTCTATGGCAATGTGGGCAAGCACTTCACGGTGCAGTCCACCACCAACCCGAAATCGCAAAGCGTTTGGTCCACGGCGGCTTCGGGCACGCTCACCAATCAAACTCAAATTTTCAACGGCATACCTCTGTCAGCTCCGGCGATTTTCTACCGGGCCTATACTTTCTAACCACAGGCTCAGTCCGCGCTTTGCGGCAATATCTTCGCCCGTCCGGGATTCTGCTTCAGGCAATCCCGGGCGGGCTTTCCGTTGGATATTCCAAAGCCGGCGCGGAAGTTCGCCAGCCGTTGTGACATTTATTGCGCACCCACCTTGGGCATCCACCGCTCTGAATCAGCCGGCTCTTCGACTGGCTGCGGTTCAAAAACTGGGTAGAGCAGGGGCAGAATGAACATGGTGAGAACCGTTCCGGTAATCAAGCCTCCAATAATGACGACTGCAAATGGGCGGGCAGTCTCCGCGCCCACGCCCTTGGAGAGCGCCATCGGCAAAAGGCCCAGCATGGCCATGAGCGCCGTCATTACCATCGGCCGCACACGCGAGGCCGCGCCGTTGGTAATCGCGTCCCTCACGGCCTGGCTTTCCTTGCGGAGATCGCGGATGCGCGAAACCAGGATGACGCTGTTTTGAATCGACACGCCGAAGAGCGCGATAAAACCAACCAGCGCGGCTACCGAAAGGTTCAATCCCGCCAAGGGCAGCGCCACCAACCCGCCCACGGCCGAAAACGGCACCGTGAGCAGGATCAGAGTGGCGAATTTCGCCGAGTCGAAAGCGATGAAGAGCAGGAAGAAGATGGCCAGGATGGTGATGGGAACAATGAACGCCAGCCTTCGTTCGGCCCGGCGCTCGTTCTCAAATGCTCCGGTCCATTCCAGCCGGTAACCGGGCGGCAGGCGCACGGCGGCATCCACTTTGCTTTGCGCTTCGTTCACGACGTCGCCAAGGCTGCGGTCGCGCACGGAAAGTTTGATTGAGGTGCGGCGCTCGTTTTCCTCGCGGACAACGCGCGAAAGGCCCGGACGAGTTTCGACGGTCGCGAGCGTTCCCAGAGTGATCCGTTCGCCGCTGGAACCGAATACCGGGATGTTGCGGATGGATTCCACATCGGCCACGAATTTGGGCGCCAGCTTGACGACGAGATCGAAGGTGCGCTCGCCTTCCAACACCTGTGTGGCCGCCTGGCCGCCCATGGCGGTGGCAATGATGTTTTGCATGTCCTGGATGGACAACCCGTAGCGCGCTATCGCTTTGCGATCGACGATGATCTGAATTTGCGGCTGGCCCAACAAGAGATCGGTGCCGACATCCTTCGCGCCCGGCACCTTTTTGATGATGTCCACGATTTGGTCGGCAAACTTCTGCAATTGCTCCGGGTCGTTCCCATACAACTTAATGGCCAGTTCGCTTTTGACGCCGGAAACCGCTTCGTTGACGTTGTCTTCGATGTATTGGCTGAATTGTGTGTCGATGCCGGGGATTTCGTTGAGGTTGCGGGTCATCGCGTCGCAAAGCTCATCGCGGGTATGCGCCGTGGTCCATTGTTCGCGCGGCTTCAAACCCACGCTGTATTCCGAGACGTCCCAGCCGTTGATGTCAGTGCCGTCGTCGGGGCGGCCCAACTGGCTGACCACGTAACGGACTTCGGGAAACGACGCCAGCCGCTTGCGGACGTTCTGGGTGATTTTGGCGGATTCGGAGGGGGAGATGGATTGAGGAGCGAACGTCCGCACCCAGAGATCGCCTTCATCCAGTTTGGGCAGGAATTCGCTGCCGAGGAAATGAAAGGTAATGCCACCCACCACCAGCAAGGCGATGGCGACAGTGAAGACCAGTGTGCGGGACCGCAGGGCAAAGTCCAAGGCGGGCCGGTAAAGCCGCACCAGCCAGCGCACCAGCCAGGATTCATGCTCGGCAATCTTGGTTTTGACGGCGAAGCTGGCGAGCGCGGGAACCACCACGATGGCGAAGATCGTGCCGGCGATCAGGGCAAAGGTCAGTGTCAAGGCCATGGGACGGAAGATTCTGCCTTCCACGCGTTGCAAGGTGTAGAGCGGGATAAAAGCGGTGAGCAGAATTACCTTCGAGAAGAGGATCGGACGTCCCATTTCCGAAACCGCCTCGACAATCAGTGAGGAGAGCGAGCGAACCTTGCCTTTGCGTTCCTCCAGCAGCCGTAGAATGTTCTCAATCACCACTACCGAAGAATCCACGATAATGCCGAAATCGATCGCGCCCATTGAGATCAAGTTGGCCGGAATACCGCGCAGATCCAGCAGCATGAATGCTCCCAGCAGCGCAACCGGCACTGCGAGGGCGACCACCAGTGCGGAGCGATAGTTACCCAGGCCGAGAAAAAGAGTGAGCACCAGCAGCACCAGCCCAATGCCCTCGAGCATATTATGACGCACGGTGTGCAGCGTGCGATCAATCAACGCGGTGCGGTCGTAATACATGGCCAATTTGACGCCTTGGGGCAGGTAATGCGCGTTGATCTGCTCGGCCATTTGTTCGACGCGTTTGCAAACTTCCACCGCATTTTCGCCGCGGCGCATGATGACCACGCCTTCGGCCACATCGTCCTCATCCGCTGTGCGGTCGGTCCGCCCGACGCGGCCCAGGCGCACCGCGTTGCCAATGATGACCTTGCCAATGTCCTTGATTCGGATGGGCGTGCCGTTGCGGGTATCGACGGCGATATCCTCGATGTCCGCCAGGTCGCGGACCAGCCCCAACCCGCGCACGACGTATAGTTCGGAGCCATGTTCGACGTACGAGCCGCCGGCGTTATTGTTGCCGTTGGCCAGCGCCGTAAAAACCTGCTGCAAGGTGAGATTGTATGACTTGAGTCTGGTGGGATCCACCAACACCTGATACTGCTTGGTCAGTCCGCCAAAACCGACCACATCCACGATCCCCGGAACAGTGCGGAATTTTTTTTCGAGCACCCAGTCCTGCAAAGCTTTTACTTCGACGCGAGGAAATTCCGGCGGCGCCTTCAAAGTGTAGCGGAAGACCTCGCCGATGGGCGTGGCGTCCGGCGAAAGCCCGGCCTGCGCGCCCGCGGGCAGGCTGGCCGTGGTAAGGAGTTGGCTCGCCAGATTACGCACCGTGGCATTGTTGGCGTCGTCCTCGAAGACAAGCGTGATCTGGGACAGGCCGAAAAGCGAAATGGAGCGCATGGACACGCGCTTGGGAATGCCGTTGAGGACATTTTCCAGAGGAATGGTCACCAGGCGCTCTACCTCCTCGGCCGCGTGACCCGGAAAGAGGGTGATAATCTGCACCGACACGTTGGTTACGTCGGGGTACGCCTCGATCGGCAGTTCCCGGAAAGCATTGATGCCTGCAATTATGAATGCCCCAAGAAGGGCAATGACAACGGCGCGATGGTGAAGGACGGCGGCGGTTAGCTTGCTAATCATTTATTCGGCTTGGCGGCGGGTTCGGGTGCCGCTGGCGGGATCAGGATTTGTCTTCGGAATCCAGCAACGCTTGCAGCAGCAGGCAGCCTTCGGTGACTACTTTCTGCCCCGGGGAAACACCGTCGAAGACCTGGACTTTCCCGTCTTGTTCAATACCCAGTTTAACTATCTGCCGCTGGTATTCGCCGGGGGACTTTTCGATGAACAAGTAGGATTGGTTGTTCTTCATGAAAACCGCTTTCGAAGGAATCTCCACGCTCGATTGGGTTATCTTGGTCGCGTCCGCCAGCACATCCACCGTCACATACATTTCGGCCTTCAGAAGCTTGTCCGGGTTGTTCACGACGCCCCGGACTTTGACCGTGCGTGTGGCCGGATCGAGCGAGTCGCCGATGTTCTCCAGCGTGCCTTCGAAGGCCTGGTTGGGATAGGCTTGGGAATAAATCCGCAACGTCTGGCCGGCTTCCAAGCCGGGGAGGTCAGCCTCATGGACATCCAATTGCACCCATAACCTGGTGGGATCGCTCACTACAAACAACGGCGCGAACAATTGCGTCGCGTTGGCCAGCATCTGATCAGCGCGAACTTCCTGGCCGGGGTTGATGTTCTTTTCCACGACCACTCCTGAAAGCGGCGTGCGCAACAGATACATCGAATCGCTGGCCTTGTCACTGCCGCCGTAAAGCGCGAGGCGCGCCTGCGCGCGATCACGCTCGGAGATGGCGCTGGTGTAGGCGGCTTCGGCGTTCTCGACGTCCTTTAGCGGGGCGGCGCCATGCGCTTGGAGTTCCTTGGCCCGGGTGAACGCCTTTTCTGCGGCTCTCAAATTGCCCGCCGCTGTCCGCGCGTCGGCCAGCGCTTGTCCAAAATCGGGCGAATTGATTTTCGCCAGCGCGGTGTTGGCGGGGATGGACTGGCCCAGGTTCACTAGTATCTCGCCGACCCGTCCCGCCACCGGCGTAAAAATGCGGACGGTTGCGTCATCGTCCCAATAAAGCCGGCCAGTGAAGTGCGTAATGGCCACTTTTCGTGGCTCTGCCGTTTCCACGGAGAGGGAAGCCGTTTGCGGGGCGTCGGCCGCAAAAATAACTTTTTCTCCGGCTACTTTTGGGCCAGCCACATCGGTTGTCTTCTTCTCCTCTTTGCAACCCACCAGGCAGAGCGCCGCGAGCAGGCTGAGAAGTTTCGTTTCAATCGCTCGTGTCTTCATAGCTGGATCCTTTCACTGTTTCCAGGAGTTCAATTCCTTTTCGGTTAATATATTTCGTGCGGCGCTCAGGTCCGCTGCCGCGCTGGCGGTGTCGGACATCGCTTGGGCCGCGGCGAGGCGGACCGTATTGTCGTCCCGCTCGGCGGTAAGCAAATCCACCAGCGAAGCGCCGCCTTTCTCATAGGCAAAAGCAACCGACTCGCGCACCTGGGCCGCCTTGGGGCGGATTTGTTCCTGGTAACGGCGCAAGCGGGCGAAGGCTTCCTGATACGCAACCTCCGCGTTGGCGATGTCGGAATAAGCCTGGGCCCTCAATTTGCCAAGCTGCAGTTCCGCCTGTTCGCGGGCGGCTTCGGCTGCCCTGATTCCACCGTTGTTCCGATTCCAAATGGGCAGCGGGAAAGAAACACCCAGGCCCACCGTGTCGGGTCCCGGCGGCCCCGGAGGGTTGCGCTCATATTGCACCAGGAAAGTCGGATCCGGGATGCGCAGGGCCTTTTGCAACTTGAGATCGGCCTGGGCTCTTCGCGCATCCGCTTCAGCCGCGAGCACATCTGGCCGGTCGCCATTTTGCGGTTCAACGGGTGGCGAAACGACCAATTGTTCCAGCGCATCCACCGGAATCCAATCGCCGGCGGGATGCTGGACACCCATGAGCACTTCGACCGCGATGCGGGCCTGAACGGCGGCGGTTTCAGCCGATTTCGCCTGGAGTTCAAAGACGTCGGCATTGTTCTCGATCTGCTTTTTGTCCGAATCCGAAATGTCGCCTGCCTTGAACCTGACTTCGGCAATATCCGCTTCGCGCCGGAGCGATTGGGCGGATTGGGTCAGGATGCGGACATTTTCTCCCGCCAAAAGAGCCGCAACATAAGCCTTGGTCACGCCTTGATCCAGGGAGCGGCGGGCGTCGAAAAAGCGCGCGCGCGCGCCGGTAATGCCCGCCCGGGCGGAGGCTTGGCGGCTGCCGCGTTTGCCGCCGATTTCCACCAACTGGTTGACGGCTGCGATGGTGTCGTAGCTGCGGTTCCAGAAGCTGTTGCCCAACGGTGTGCTGTTGCCTTCGCCATGCGCGTCAATCTTCATGGTGGAAAGCGAAACGGTTGGGTTCGGAAATTCATGCGCGACGATGAGTTGCGCGGTGGCGGTGTCCACGCCACTCTTCGCCGCCAGCAAATCCCAGTTCCGTTCGTAAGCAGTCCGTTTGGCCTCGGCGAGACTGAGACGACGTCCTGCCGACGCCGCGGCTGCCGGATTGCTTTCTGCCGGCGGGACGGCGGCGACCACGGGAGCGAGGCACGAGTAAATGATCAACATGGGCAGCCAACGCGCCAAATGCTCTGTCGATATTCCTTTCATGAAAAAGTCTGCGGCTCGCTGATTCGCCGCATCAGGCCGATTCCGTCTCTCCAGTGGTTTTTGGCCGCGGGCACAGAAACCCGGCGACGCCATTGGGCGGAAATACCCGTTGGCGGGCCTGCCGCTGGTGCGCGTTTTTCTGGCTCGCCCGACAATGCGGACCGAAGCGTATTCTGCATGCGGTTGTTTCCTCACATGAATGATCCGAGTTGTTGGTTCAGGTAGAGAATTAAGGGTGCCGGGCTTCGCCGTTCTGGCTCGAGCAGAAGTAACGGCCAATACGGTGAGGGAGTCTCCCGGCACCCTAAATCTCTGTTCTGGCTTAACTCAGTTCCAGTCTCATACAACATCGACCTGCTACAACAAATTCATCTAAGCCGAAGCCGCCAAAGCAGACGGCATACAGAACGTCTCCCGGTTAACGAGCCGCCGCCGCCGAAGTTCCAGTGGTTCGGTAACGATTCGCTTCATCCAATCCAGCAGCGTTGGCAGTGCGAGCGGCTTCTCAAACACAGCCGTTGCGCCGGCCTCAACCGCGGCCTGATGCTGGTTTGGTTTGGCAGTAATCACGATTACCGGCAAAAAAGGGTTGATGTCCCTGATCTGATCGAATGCGTCCCACCCATTGACGACCGGCATGTTGAGGTCCAGCAGGACCAAATCGACCGGCGTCTGAGCGAGAATTGCCAGGGCTTCCTGGCCGTTGGTGGCCGCGAGGACGGAATAGCCCTCGGATTCAAAGACGCGACCCAATGACTGGCGAACCGAGTGATCATCATCAACTAATAATACGTTTGCACTCACGGCACGTGACTTGCCTTCTGCTGCTTGCGGTGTTTAGCTGGCAGCGTGCCAGCTAAAGAGTTTTTTGTTAGCCATTGAAAATCAGCGTATTATGAATTCAAAGCCTGGTCGGAGCCGGCTAATGATGGAAACTTTCTTTCCTGAGGTGGTAACTTGGTATCCACCCCGGCGCTTGGCGCAGCATAGCGGCGAGCGAAAGTGCTGCTAAGAATGCGGCGCCGCATCGCGGAAAAAACCAGTTCCCGCCGCGGTGGTGCAAAACGTAGGCCATGAGTGCAATCAAACTACGATTGATTGGTTTCGCCTTCGCCATTGTGATGGTGGCCTTGATGATCGGGTGGGCGGCTCACGCCAGCCTGAAGCGCGTCACCGAATTGAGCGACAAGCTTACCAGTGTGCAAATCGCCAGCTTCCAGACGGCGGATTACTTTCAAGCCCATTTGCAGAAGCTCGATTACGCGTTGCTGCGCTACCAGGTGCGGCGCGATCCTTTCGACCGTCAACAATTCCAGACCGGGTGGACCAATTTGAATGACTGGATCGATGTTCAACGGCCAACCCTCACCACCACCAACGAGCAGGCGATTCTCGACCGAATCAACGAGGCCTATGACGATTACTTCGCCGCCACGAGCAACCTGCTTCAGGCCATCGACGCCAAGATGATTCCACCGGGCGACTCCAGCGGATTCGACCGTGTGGAGATTCAATCGCAGCGGTTGCTCGGTCTGGCTTACCAATTAGTCGATGCACATCGTGAATCGCTGACGCGCTTTGTGGCGGATTCGCACAAGTCCCTGTCATTTCTGCGGGGTCTCATTTTCAGCTCCTTGTTCCTTCTGTTGATCCTGGGCGCATGGCTGGCCGGAGTGGTGTATCGTGATATGATAAATCCCATGCGCCTGAAATTGATCGAGAGCAACGCCATCATCGAACGCCAGGAGAAACTGGCCTCGCTCGGCGTCCTCGCGGCGGGCGTGGCGCATGAGATCCGCAACCCGCTGACAGCCATTAAAGCGCGGCTCTTCACCCAACGCAAAACGTTGCGCGCCGGTTCCGGCGAGTTGGAGGACGCGGACGTGATTGGAAAGGAAATTGACCGGCTGGAACATATTGTTCAGGACGTGCTCCAGTTTGCGCGTCCGTCCGAGCCCAAATTGGTGAAGCTTTCGGCGGGGGCCATTTTGCGCGAAGTGCGCGATCTGCTCGCCCCCCAAATGCAAAAGGCCGGCATCGAGTTGCGAGTGGACGCCTCGGGCGACGCGGTGCTGAACGCGGATGCGGGTCAGCTCAAACAGGTGCTGATCAACCTGGTTCAAAATGCCGTGGACAGCATTGAAGGTTCCGGCCGCATCACCTTGCGCGAGCGGACGGGCAACGCGCGCTTGAATGGCCAACTCACTCCCGTGGCAATTTTGGAAGTCGAGGACACCGGCAGGGGCATGACATCCGAAGTCCAGAAGCGGTTGTTCGATCCCTTCTTTACCACCAAGGACGCCGGCACTGGTTTGGGGCTGGCCATTGCGGCGCGGATCATCGGCAAACATGGCGGCGCGCTCGAGTTCCAAACCCTGGTCAACCGCGGCACCACCTTCGGCATCGTCCTGCCGCTATCCAATGGAATATGATACAGGTTTCCAAAGTTCTTCTGATTGAAGACGACGCCAGCGCGGCGCAGGCTCTCCAGCGTGTCCTGGCCGCCGAAGGATACCGGGTCGCCTGTGAAGCGCGCGGCGATACCGGCTTGGCCGGCGCTCAACAGGAAGAGTTTGATGTCGTCATTACGGACTTGAGATTGCCCGGACTCAATGGTCTCGAATTGGTCCGGCAACTTCATAGCGCCAAGCCCCGCCTGCCCATTATTCTCATGACGGCGCATGGCACCACCGAGACGGCCATCGAAGCAACCAAGCTGGGCGCGTACGATTACCTCGTCAAACCCTTCGAGATGGAGGAGCTCCTGTTCCTGGTCGAAAAGGCGGTCGAAAGCAGCCGCTTGATGACCCAGCCGGTGGAGATGGGCGACGTGCCCTCCGCGCGCAACGCGATCATCGGCAACAGCCGCCTCATGCAGAACATTTACAAGGAGATTGGCCGGGTCGCAGCCAAACCCGTGCCCGTGCTCATCCGCGGCGAAACCGGCACCGGCAAGGAACTGGTCGCTCGCGCAATCTATCAGCACAGCGACCGCAGCAAGGCGCCCTTCGTCGCAGTCAATTGCGCGGCCATCCCCGAAACGCTGCTCGAAAGCGAATTGTTCGGCCACGAACGCGGCGCATTCACCGGCGCCGACGTTCGCCGCATCGGCCGCTTCGAACAGGCCAGCGGCGGCACCTTGTTTCTCGACGAGATCGGCGACATGAGCATCGGCACCCAGGCCAAACTGCTCCGCGTGCTTCAGGAAAAATACATCCATCGCCTCGGCGGCAAGGAACCCATCCCGATCGATACCCGGGTAATCGCCGCGACGCACCGCGACCTGGAAGCGGCCTTGCGCGAAAAGCAGTTTCGGGAGGACCTTTACTATCGGTTAAACGTGGTGGTGATCCGGGTGCCCTCCTTGCACCAGCGGGCCGAGGACATCCCAAACCTCATCACCTATTTCCTGCAACGCCACGGCGCGGAGTTCGGCATCGATGCGCCGTCGATCCAGCCCGAAGCGGTCCAGTTCCTTCAACAACAACCGTGGCCGGGCAACGTGCGCGAATTGGAGAACATCGTGCGCCAGGCGCTGCTCCTGGCGGGCAAATACACCATCAGCCTCGACCACGTTCGTCAAGTCATGGCCAAGCCCGGCGAGACCGCGTCCGGCTCGAACCAATCCGTCGCCGCCGGCATCGCGGACTACCTCGAGCGCGCCCGGCGCGGCGAAATGGAAGGCGTGTATGCGCGCGTGATCGAGGAAGTCGAACGCGAACTCTTCGCGCAGGCCATCCACATCGCCCAGGGCAACCAGGCGCGCGCCGCCCGCTGGCTCGGCGTCTCCCGCATCACCATGCGCGAGAAACTGCAATCGTTCGGACTGCATCCAACCCAGCGAGGTGAAGGGCAGGGGACTGAGGATGGTGGATAGAGGATGGAATATGGCGGGGCAGATTTTTCCCGGCCGGATTCGCTGCGCAAAGCCGGCAATAAAGATCATTATGTGATTTCCTTTTCAGACGGGGAGTTTTTCGAATTTATTCTAGTCAATGAACATGTGAGGGTTTTGTCTGCAGGCGAATCCAGAGCATAACGTGGTTCATTCCCGAGGAAGCGCACGGGGTTATTGGCGGCGACGTAATCCTCCAGCCGTTCCGGCAGGAGGAGGGATTGATGACGATCCAGACCACGGCGATGGTTCATGCTTGTATGAGACGCCGCGGCGGCGTAAACGTTTCAAAAATGCATGCGTTTTTACACGGCCTCGCGCTGCAGCTAACGGCGGCGGGCCGTCGCATTTGCAATTGGCGCGCCTCGTGGCCGCCGTCGCTGAGCTTGGGTCGTTGGGACCAACCCTCGGACTTTATGCCGCCAGCTTCTTTAAGAGCAATGCAAGTCTTGGGAGCCATTGGTATCGAGTCCTATTGCACTCGCAACGGTATCAAGGATCCAGAAGTGTATTCATTTATTCGCCATTTATGGAAGATCGTCGATGTCAGTGATCTTCCTGCTTGGAGCGGAGAGTGCACACGCCTTTGCGATCGGCTGATTGCTCGACTCGCAGCAGAGGGACAGGGTCATTTGCGTCACCTCTGCAATGCCGGATATGAGATTACCGCATCACAGATGTATACGATTTACAGGCCGGAGCGAGTTGCGCGAGACTTGCATGATGTTTCCGACCTTTCGAAATGCGATCTGGAGTCATTGGCAGCTTCCGACCTGTTTTGCCGCCATGATCGAGGATCGAGCGGCTGGGGTGAACCTGTGCCAGAGAGTTTGGTTTATGAGTGGAAAGAATTGGCCCAACAAATCGCTGCAGCCAACAGGGATAGCGCTAGCAGTTCCGCTGCGCGGTTCACGCTGTTTGGTCCCGCGTGGCTGAGCTCTAGTCGTTAGACTACGAGAAATGCTCCCAGATTTCCAACTGCCTGTCGCCGCTGACGAACACGACCGGAAACTCTTATCGGATATTGAGCGCTTCGGCTGGCATGTCCTCAAGATTATGGGAGATGAGACCGGTCCTGAATATTGCTTTTCTGTGGGGCTTTATTACACGTTCGGACACCCAGAGATTCTCGTGATGGGACTGTCGCATTCGGTGGGGCATCAGTTCATCAACCTTGCGGCTGGGCACATTGCGAACGGGAGGGTCTTCCGACCCGGGGAGCGGACGGACGACTTGGCCCAGGGATTTGCCTCCACCTTTGTTCCGGTTTCGATAAATCATTATCAGGAGTATCTTGGTTACGCTATTTGGTTTTATCGGCAGTTGAAGCAGCCATTCCCCGTTCTCCAGCTTGTATGGCCTGACAAGCAGGGCCGGTTTCCTCGGGAGAGCGATTATGACGAAAGATTTTTCAAGTTGCAGCGTTTACTCGACGTGGGCTGACAAGGCACTATGAACGAAGAACAAGAAAAACAGAAAATCCGCGACCTCGTTGACACCTGGATACGCGCCTCCGCGGAAGGAGATGTGGACCTCGTTTTGACCCTCATGGCCGAGGATGTCGTCTTTCTATTGCCCGGTCAGCCGCCGATGCGTGGCCGGGATGCCTTTGCCGCGGCTTCGCGCTCAGCCATTGGAAGGATGCGCTTTGAAGGCCGGCCGGAGATTCAGGAGACCCATATCGCCGGCGACTACGCCATCTGCTGGAATTATCTCTCCGTGACGGTCACTCCGTTGCCGGACGGGCCGCCCAAATGTCGGGCCGGAAACATTTTGTCGGTGTTTCGCAAAGAACCGGACGGCCGCTGGGTGCTTTTTCGTGACGCAAACATGCTCACTGCCCAATGAATCTAGTGCCAGGCCTTCCCCCGGGGCTGAAAGTCCAAACTATACCAGCCCAGGGCACGGCGAATCAGCAAGCGCCGCCCTGGGTTTCAGCCCCAAAGAGATTCAAGCGCTGTAAGCGCGAGCTAAAGCTTCCCGCCTTAAGCTTGTTTGGCTCGGAGCAGCGTATGATTCGATTGCAATATCGAACCGACAGTTGTATATCAGGTATCAAAGCGCATGGGCATCCTCCACAACCTGAAGCTCCGGTTCTCGCCATCGAAGATTGTATTCTCACCCTCCAAGAGGATAGACTTCCAGTGCCGGAGGAACGCTTCGACGCGCTGCTCGTGGCGGTATGAGCAAGTTGCCCCAGGTTTCCGGATCGGATGTTGTCCGTGCGCTACAGAAGATCGACTTCTCAGTTTGTTGCCAGCACCGATTGCTGAGCTTGATCTTAGGCTCATTGCATGAAGACATCATCCAAATATGCGAACATGGCGACCGTGCTGGCGGGTTTCGGTGCGGTGGCTCTTGTCGGTGTCTATTATCCCATCATCAATCGGGCGCAGTTCAGGATCGACTTCCATCGGCACAATATGCCACTCGGCTGGTGTCTATTGGGCACTCCGGTGTCATTGGCGATTTTGGCCGCGTCATGGCATTTAAATCGCAAGGCAGGACGCATAAAGCGAGAGGAAGAGAAAGGGCCGCCGTCTGGCCCTGCCCGGTAGCGAACCGGTGCAATCGAATCTCGCGGGTTGTGCGAAGGATAGTTCCATTCTAGGGTGTATTGCATTCGTAGATGCCACGCACCAAGAAACACCGCGCCAAATCCATCGGCGCCCGCGATTCAACCGGAGCTTCCGTCGTGAAAAGCCCGGCTTGGGCCAAAGCCGTCAAGGCCAGCGCCGATGCGGAGCGTTCGCGGCATTATTTGCAATTGCTGCTCGCCGCTCCGGCCATCGCGTCCGATTTGAGACGCGCCTCGCCAGAGCAAGCCCGGATTCTTTGCGCGCTGTTCAGTGGGTCGCAGGCGTTGAGCGGGTGGCTGGTTTCGCATCCGGAATCGCTGGGCCGGCTGACGCCGGAGTTGTTACAGCATCCGCGCTGGGAGCAAGGCTTGCGGCGGGAAGTGGATCGATGGCTTGCGCCCCTGCTGCAAGCGCGGGACTACGCGGTCGCATTGAGCCGGTTGCGCGAGTTCAAGCAACAGGAGATGCTGCGGATTGCCGTGCGCGATCTCGCGCGCCTGGCAAATGTCCGCGAAATCATCGGGGAACTTTCCAGCGTGGCCGATGTCTGCCTGGCGGCGGTTTGCCGGATTTGCGAACAGCAACTCATCGAGCGCCACGGCCAGCCTTATCATCAAGATGCCGAAGGACGCTGGCATCCGACGGCGTTCGCCGTGCTCGGTCTGGGCAAGTTGGGCGGCCAGGAGTTGAACTACAGTTCGGACGTGGATGTCATCTGCGTTTACTCCGAGGAAGGCCAGGTTTTCCAGAACCCGCCCGCCATGCCTAAATCCCCTCAGTCGGAGCGCAGAGCTCCAGCTCTGCGTGGTGATAAGTCCAGGACTTTACGCCCGCCTTCAGGTAAAGCGGCAAGCGCCTCTGCCCCGTCCATGTCCAATCATCAATTTTTCAAGCGCCTGGCGGAGGCGTTTGTCGGCGAAATTAGCCGAATGACCGAGCAGGGAATGCTCTACCGCATCGACTTGCGGCTGCGGCCGGAAGGCGACGCCGGTCCACTGGCAAGATCGCTCACGAGCTACGAGAATTATTACGCGCAATGGGGCCAGACCTGGGAACGGATGATGTTGATCAAAGCGCGTTGTGTCGCCGGCGACCCGGCGCTGGCGGCGGAGTTTTTGGAAACGGTCCAGCCGTTTCGCTACCCGCGCTCCCTCGACAAAGGCGTGCTTCAGGAGATCGGAGCGATGAAGGACCGCATCGAACGCGAGGTCGTGAAGTCAGGTGAACTGGACCGAAACGTGAAGCTGGGCCGCGGTGGCATCCGGGAAATTGAGTTTATCGCGCAGACCTTGCAATTGATCAACGCGGGCCGCGTGCCCTTCTTGCAAGGCTCGCAAACCTTGCCGGCGCTGGACAAATTGGTGCAATACGAGCTGCTCGACTCCGGCGAAGCTCAGGCGTTGACCAAGGCGTATGAATTTTTGCGCGACACCGAGCATCGTCTGCAAATGGAGGACAATCTGCAGACCCATACGCTCCCGGCCGGGCGCGACGCCCGGGAACGGCTGGCGGCCCTCATGGGTTTCAAGAACGCGCAGGAGTTTGAAGCGGCCCGCGCGGAGCACACGCGCAACGTGCGGCGCGTTTACGATCACCTGCTGCGCGCGCAAGCCCCTGAGCAGCGCGAGGAATTGCCACGCGATTTCGCGGCGGGTGAAGCCGTTTGGAAACAGTTGCTCGCCGAATATTCCTTCAGGAACGTCGATCAAGCCTTCCGAAGGTTGAATGAATTTGTCCATGGCCCCGGTTATGTGCACGTGAGCAATCGCACGACCGATCTCGCCTTGCAACTGTTGCCGAAGCTGTTCGCAATGTGCCCGAAGGTAGCGACATCGCGCTGCGATGTCCCCGCCCGCGCTCCAACGGGCGGAACGAATGGCCCACCCCCGCGCCTTTCCGATCCAGACCGCGTGCTGACGCGGTTAGACACCTTCATCAGCGCCTACGGCACGCGCGCCATGTTGTTTGAGATGTGGGCGCGCAATCCGGCGTTGTTCGAGTTGCTCCTGCTCCTCTTTGACCGGTCGGAATTCCTGGCCGAGACCGCCATTCGTTCGCCGGATTTGGTGGACGGGCTGGTTTTGGGCGGGCGGCTGCGCCAGCGCAAAAGTTCCGCCGAGATTCTGGAGGACCTGCGCCATGGTCGAAACGATCCCGATCAACACGTCTGGCTGCGCCGTTACCACCAGGTCGAGCAGATGCGGATCGGCCTGCGGGATATTTTGGGAATGGCCGACGCCGAACAAAACCTCGCCGAACTCTCGGCGCTCGCCGAGGCGTGCCTGCAATACGCGTTGGAAGTCGTTCTGCGCAAAAACAAGATCAAGCGCCAGCCGCTCGTGATCATTGGATTGGGAAAACTCGGCGGCGCGGAAATCAACTACGGCTCCGACCTCGACATTATTTTTGTCACCGATGCCGCAGTGAAGGAACTGCCGCGACTTCAACGCCTTGCGGTGGAGGTGATGGAACTCCTTTCCGCGCGCACGGAATTGGGGATGGTCTTTCAGACTGATGCCAGGCTGCGTCCCGACGGGGAGAAAGGTTTGCTGGTTAACACGCTCGACGCGCATGAGAACTATTACCGGCACCGCGCGCAGCTTTGGGAAATCCAAACGCTTACCCGCGCCAGGCTAGTGGCGGGGAACCTGGAGTTGGGACGGCGCTTTGAAGAAATGGCGGCGTTATTGACGGACTTTCGGCCCGAAAACGTCGCCGCCGGATTTGCTCCAGAGCCCAAGCCAGCGCAAACACTCCGGAAGCGCACAACCAAGGCCGCGGCTGAAGTACGGAAGTCCGGCCTGTCCGCTTATTCGCCGGATTGGCGGGGCAAAATTGCGCACATGCGGGAACGGATCGAAAAGGAACGCACGCCAACAGGCAAGGACGCGCTCGCCATCAAGACGGGCCGCGGCGGTTTGATGGACGCGGAATTCATTGCCCAGACACTTTGCCTGGCGCACGGATGGCAGGAGGCAAACACGTTGCGCGCTCTGATCCGGGCACGCGACGAGGGCGTGTTAAAACAATTGGAAGCGGACTCACTCATCGAGAACTATCGCCAACTGCGCCGGATCGAAGGCATTTTGCGCCGCTGGAGTTTCGAAGGCGAGACCGTGCTGCCCGACGAGGATGCGCCGTTTTATCGGGTGGCGGTGCGTTGTGGATTCGCCACGGCGGACGAATTTGGAGCGGCCTTGGGGAAATATCGCGAGGCCATCCGGAGTATTTACAGAGATGTTATGAATGATAAGAACCTATCTCGGTAGGGCGGGCAGCCCTCTGCCTGTCGTCGGCGCGCACGGAGTGGCGCGCCCTACCGAGATAGGCTCTAATCCGGGACTATGCAGTCGGCAACCACGAATGAACACGAATGGACACGAATTAAACGGGCAGTGCCGGCCATGGGCCAGATTGGAATCACGCCACGATTCAGTGGAAGTTGTGCTGGCCGCCAAAGGTCTGCATTCGCCGCTCTTCTATTAGTGTTTATTCGTGTCTATTCGTGGTTCAACTGCAATGTCCGGCTAAGACGGGGCGGTAGTCGGAAACACGGTATAGAGAGCGGGAACATTAACTGTGACATTCCCCATTTCGGATTTCGCCCCTCCTCGGGCTTCGGATTTCCAGCGCCGCCCCAACACCCCATTTCCCTGCCGCAACGTTCCTACTGGCAAATCGCCGTGGTTCGGCTAAACTCCAGTAAAACGCTATTGCATGAGCGAGATTTCACCGGAGCGAGTTAAGGAGGTTGGCGGACGAATTGCGCGGGATTTGAGCCGGGTCATTGTGGGCCAGGACCAAATCATCCGCCTGTTGTTGGTCAGCTTGTTTTCAAGAGGGCATTGTTTGCTGGTCGGTGTGCCCGGCTTGGCGAAGACATTGTTGGTCAAGACCTTGGCCGAGGTGCTTCATCTCAGCTTTAAGCGAATCCAATTCACCCCGGATTTGATGCCTGCCGACATCATTGGGTCGGAACTGCTGCAGGAACGGGAGCGCCGGTTGGAATTCGAATATCAAGCCGGGCCGATTTTTACAAACTTGCTGCTGGCGGACGAAATCAATCGCACGCCGCCCAAGACGCAATCGGCGCTTCTGGAAGCCATGCAGGAACGCCGCGTGACGGTCGGAGGCAAATCGCGCCCCTTGCCGGACCCGTTTCTCGTGGTGGCAACGCAAAATCCCATCGAACAGGAAGGGACCTACCCATTGCCGGAAGCGCAACTGGATCGGTTCATGTTCTCGCTTTATTTGGATTATCCGCGCAAGGACGAGGAGATGGAGGTCGTGCGGCGCACCACCCTGATGGAGCTCCCAACGCTCGAGCCATCGGTGACGCTCGAAGAAATCCTGCAGGCGCAGCAGTTGGTTTTGGCCGCGCCGGTGTCGGATCACATTATTGATTACGCGGTGGAATTGGTGGCGGCGACCCGGCCAAATCGCGTGGGAGCGTTGCAGCCAGCGCGGGATTACATCGAGTGGGGCGCCGGGCCACGGGCCTCGCAATACCTGGTCCTGGGCGCGAAAGCCCTGGCGCTGCTAAAAGGCAAACTAACGCCGGAGATCGAAGAAGTTCGGGAGGTGGCGTTCCCGGTGCTGCAACATCGCGTCATTACGAATTATCGCGCCACGGGCGCGGGGAAGAAATCCCGGGATATTTTGGAGAGCATCATCAAGGCGGTCAAAGAAAAGGAGTATTGAGAAAGCACCCAACACGCAGCATCAAGTCTCCATCCCGGCTTGATGGAAGACCGGCGCTCTCACGTCCCAGATGAGCCGCTTGCATGGAATCCCCACGCGAAAACTCGGGCGATCCTCCGAAGCTGGCGAAACCTGGAGTGAGTTCACCAGTTCCGCCCGTCATCCCCACGAAAAAGACTGAAAGCGGGGTTCCAGGCAGGTCGCCGCCAATTCTAAACCGTTCCGAGCCGCCTACAATCCTCGGGAAACCGCTGATTTTTGGCGCGCAATCCCAATCGCTGTTGACCGTCGAGGAATTGGAGCGTTTCAAGAATTTGCTCGTGTTCGCGCGTTCAACGGTCGAGGGCTATTATTCCGGCAAGCACAAATCGCCATTTCGCGGCTCATCGGCGGAGTTTGCGGATTACAAGGAGTACGTCGCTGGTGACGACGTGGGGCGGCTCGATTGGCGGGCTTATGGCCGGACGCGGCGGCTGTATGTGCGGCAATTTGAGGAGGAAACCGACATGGTCGCTTACCTGCTGGTAGATACCAGCGCTTCGATGCGCTACGCGGGGGAGAAACGCCAGCCCAAGTTTTTCCTGGCGGCAAAAATCGCCGCGGCGCTCGCGTACCTCATGATCAAGCAAGGCGACAAGGCGTCGCTGGTGCTGTTCGCGGACAAGGTAAACCATTTCCTGCCACCGGGCGGAACGCGGCGGCATTTGCATCGCCTGGTCACGGAGTTGGAACGAGTCAGGCCGGGAGCCGGGACGGGCCTCGTCCAATCGATCAACGAATGCAACGGGATTTTCAAGAAGCGCGGCCGGATTGTGGTGCTGTCAGACTTTCTAGACGACACCCGGGAGCTGTTCGAGTCACTGGGGCAATTCGTGCATCGCAAATACGAGGTTTTGCTCATGCATGTAGTTGATCCCGATGAATTGAACCTGCCCGAGTTCACTGCGGCGCGGTTTGTGGACATGGAAACGAACGAGCAAATGCAGGTGGACCCGGAGGAAATCCGAATGTCCTATCGCGCGAACATGAAGCGCGTCATCGAAGACCTGGCGCGGGAGGCCGACGAGCGCAAGATCAGCCACACGCTGGTCGATACACGCAATCCTTACTTGCACGCCATCGAAGCGTATCTCGGCTTCCGCGGGACAAGCATGCTTTTCCAAACGTAAGGTATGGAGCACGATGATTTTGAAACCCGTGAACATATTCGACATTACGAAAGTCATGCCGGCTAAAGCCGGGACTTCATGCCTCGGAGCGCAGCGGTTCACTAAATTGCGCTAAACTGACGCCATGAACTTTCTGAACGCAGCTTTGTTGTCCGCGCTGGTTCCGCTGGTGGCGTTGCCGCTGGTGATTCATCTGTTGAACCGGAAATTCCCGAAGCTGTTCGCATTTTCATCGGTTCGTCACATTCGCGAAACGATCGCGCGCCGCTCAAAGTTATTCACGTGGCGTCATTGGATTTTGATGTTGCTCCGGACGGCATTCTTATTGTTGCTGCTGCTGGCCTTTTTGAAGCCGGCCATTCCCAAATTCGGGTCTGCAGCACAGGACAAGGGCAGCCGGCATGTGCTGCTGCTGCTGGACCATTCGCTGAGCATGGAATACAAGGGCGAAGGGATCACCTCGCGACAACGGGCGGTGGTGGAAGCGGAAAAGGTGCTCAAGACGCTCGATGCGGAAGATTACGTAAACATCGTCGTGGTGGACCAGAATCCCTCCACCTGCTTTGTCGAGTTTTCGCGCAATCATGCCGAAGCGAAACAATTCCTAGCCAATCTTCGGCCGGGTCTGACGCGAGCGGATTTCAATGCCGCCAACGCGATTGCCGCGCGCGTCATGTTGAAGAACCTGAGCCGGCCGGAAATCTATTACGTGTCTGATTTTCAGCGGAAGAATTGGGCCAACATCGATTTCACAGCGCTGCCGGCATCCGTGCGGTTGTTTTTCGTCGATGTCTCCGCCGGGAAGAAGGAAAACCACGCGATTTTGAACGCATCGATCAATCAAGCCGAAGTGCTTGCGGGCGACACCGTTTTGCTGGAAGTAAATGTCGGCAACTTTACTTCCCGGCTGTTGCAGGATCCGTTGACGGTTACGGTGGATCAGCGCGCAACGTTTGAAAAAGAGGTCTTCGTCCCGCCATGGTCAGTGGGCAAGGTGACACTGCCAATCACGCCGGGCGCGCCCGGCGCGCATCTTTGCGAGATCAAACTCCCGCCCGACGGCTTGGAACAGGACGATCAATTCCATCTGACGATTCCGGTTTTGGAAAAAGAAGAGGTGTTGATCATCTCGGACGATCCAAATCCCGGGAAGGACGCAGTGTATTACGTCAAGACGGCGCTCAACCCGTACGATCAACTCCAAGGCTCGTTGCTGCCGCGCAATCTCAAGGCCGGCGACGTGACCTCTGCGCAATTGGCTTCGGCCAAAAAGGTTTTCCTTACGCGTGCCGGGAGCTTGAGCGATACCGCGTGCGCGGACCTGGCCAAATTCATCTTCAACGGCGGCGGGGTCATTTATTTTCTGGACGGAAAATCTGATGCCGACAATCTTGTGCGGTTGGAGAAAGCAATGGGTCCGGGGACGATGCCGATTCGACTGGGGGACAGGCGCGTGGCTGAGAACGTGGCTGCCGGTGTTCAGGTGATCAAGGGCGATTTCAAATCGAAATACTTGAAGTTGTTTCACGGCTCGACGCGGCAGGACCTGGCCATGCTGGAGTTCTACGATTTTTATCATGCCAGTTCGACCGGCGCGGGAAACATTCTCCTGACGTACGCCGATGAAACCCCGGCGATGGCGAGCCTGGGTTACGGCCTGGGCACGATGTTGTTGTTGAATTTTTCAGTAAGCGAGTTTTCGAGCAATCTCGCCCGGCAGAAAATCTTTCCGGCGTGGATCCAGGAACTGGTCAAGGCGATTTCGAGTGATGAACCGCCGCCCGGGGCGTACGTGGTGGGCGACGGCATCCAAAGTGAAGTCTGGCGCAGCGATTTGCGCGAAAGCGGCCTGGTCAGCCCGTCGGGCCGGCCAGTGGATGTCAAACGCGAGCCGCTGGGAAAGCGATACGGGATTTCGTTTGTGCCGATGGAGCTTGGGTTTTACACGCTTCGTTCCAGCCGCGGACTTTATTCGTTCGGCGTGAACCCGAGTCCGGACGAATCAGACTTGCGGCAAGTGGACAAGCAATTGTTGCCGGACTCGGTGAAAGAAGGCCAGCAGGCGCACTTCGTGGCGGGGCAGGAGGATTATGAGAACCTCGTGGCGGGAAGGCCGGTGTTTCATTATTTCGTGTTTGGCGGCCTCGTCATTCTGGCCTTGGAATTGGGATTTCAAATGTGGATTAAGAGGTGGGCGGCATGAGAACCGGTTTGGGCACAAGCCTGGTGCTGGACCCGATTTTGCCGGTTCCGGCGATCCTCCTGATTGGGCTTATTCTGATTGGGTTGACGGTGGCGGCTTATTTCAAGGTGGGCTCGCGGCTTGGCGCGTGGAGGAACGGGATTCTGGGCGCTTCCCGCCTGGCGGGCGTGGTTCTGGTGTTGCTCGTTTTATTGCAACCTTCGCGGCTCGAACAAATTCCCCCGCCGATCAAGCAGAGGGTTACGCTTGTAGGTGTCGATACTTCGCGCAGCATGGAACAAAACGACGCCGACAAAACCTCGCGCCTGGATGCGGCCAAAAATTTGTTGCAGGACGCCGCACTGGTTCCCCGGGACGGCGTGGTGAAGGATCCGGCGACGCGGCTGTTCGAGTTCAGCACTGAGGCTGAGTCAGTCACGCGGCCATTGACGGAATTGACGGCCAAAGGCCCGACCACCCGGTTCCATCACTCGATCACCACGATGTTAAACTCAGTTGGCTCCGGCGAAGGCAAGGCGTTGATTCTATTGACCGATGGCCATGACTTCGAGCTGGTGAATCCGTCGAAAACCGGGCTGATGGCGCGTTCGCGGCAGGTGCCGATTTATGCGGTGGCGCTCGGCAAGCAAGGCAAGGTGCGCGACGTGTCAGTGCACATCACGAGTTACCAGCCGTATTGCTATGTCAAACAAAAGGCGCGTCTGTCCGCCATGTTGCGCCTGGTCGGCTGCGAGTACGAAGAAATCCAGTTGGAACTCGTCCGCCAAAATGAAGTGATCCAGACCCAAAAGCTCAACGCCGAGGAGAATACCCAGATGCCCGTGCAATTCGAGGTGTCGGAAAAAGACGTCGGCCAGTACGAATACGAAATCCGCGCGGTTCCGCTGGAAGGGGAGGTGGACAAGGATAATAACAGCGCGATTACTTATCTCAATGTCATCGATCAGCAAATCCAGGTGCTCCTGTTGGAGGGTTCACCCTATTGGGACACGACTTTTCTCCAGCGCTCGCTGATGCGGAATGACAAGATTGACCTGGATTCCATTGTTCAGTATGCGCCGCACAAAGTGCGGCTCATCCGCAAGAAGCCGGGCGGGGAGGAGTTGAAAGTGCCGACGACTGCCGCTGGGTTCAACCATTATGACGTGATTATCCTGGGGCGGTTCGTGGACAAGCTGATGGACCGGGCCCAACTCGGCATGTTGGAGGATTATGTGAGAAACCAAGGCGGAACGGTGATCTTCAGCCGGGGTCCCGCGTTCGAAGGGGAACTGGCCAAAAATGATCTCGAGCCCGTGGTATGGGGCGACGCGCTCAACGAGAAAGTGCGACTGCAAGTCGGGCGTGAAGGCCAATCCGCGCCGCCGTTCCGAATTTTGGCCGAACAAAAGGGCGGCGTGGAGGCCGCGCCGGAATTGATTGCGGGCCGAAATGCGATTGAGAAAAAACCGCTGACCGCAACCCTGGCTTCGGCCCAGGGCGGGAACGGCGAAGGCCCGTCGCCGGGCATCGTGCAGCGGCGTTTCGGGCAGGGCCAGGTGGTGAGCGTGGGTGTGGATGGGCTTTGGCGCTGGGCGTTCAACGCGAAGATCGAGGGATTGAACAATTTGTTCGATCGTTTTTGGGACCAGATGGTGTTGTGGCTGATGGCGGGCCGGGACTTCCTGCCGAACCAGCAATTCTCGCTGCGCACCAGTTCGGCCAACATTTTGCTGGGAGAGAAGGCGTACTTCCGGGTGGTCCTGCGTAATCCCGACAACAAGGTCAAGGAAATCCCCATGGTGTTTTACCAAGGCGACCACGAGGTGGCGCGCACGACCTTGAACGCGGTTCCGGGGCAGGATGCGTATCGCTTGATGGGCGAGTTTTTGCCCGAAAAAACCGGCCGGTATCGCGCGGTCGCCCGGTTTCCGGACGGCACGTCGCAAGAGACGCGGTTTATCGTGTACCAGGACAACCTGGAAGAAACCGAGGTGGCGACGGATGCGGGCTATTTGCGGCGCTTATGCGAGAGCAGCGGCGGGCGATTGCTCGCGCCCGGCGAACTGGCCAAGCTGAACAACGAATTGCGCGAAGAAAAGCTGGAAGTCGCGCCGAAAACGCGCCTGCAGACGATTTGGGATAGAACTTGGTTTTTCTACTTGATTGGGCTACTGTTTGGCGTCGATTGGTATTTGAGACGCAGGTGGGGGTTATGCTGAGGGAGATGCAACCGGTCGTGTCCGGGCTCAAGGCAGCGGATCGTTCCTTGCAAAAGGAAAAAGGTCGCAGTCTGCTGTTGCGAACATTTCCCTGGCTTCTGGGCATCGTGCTGGCGGGCTTTCTGTTGGATGTCTTTCTTCACCTCGGCCCTGGCTCCAGGCTGTTGCTGGTGGGAATTCTCTGGCTGGCATGCCTCGTGGGCCTGGGCTGGAGCTATTACGTCAGCCACGTGCGCCGCAACCAGTTGGAGCGCATTGCCCGAGTCCTCGAGACGCGTGATCCCGCCCTCGGGTCGCGGTTGATCAACATTCTGCAACTGGAATCCCAGACGAATGATCCCGCCTTGAGCAACTTGACGCGCCAGATGGCTCAACGGGCAATTGGCGGTTACGCGGAGGAGTTGCGCGGAATCGATTTTCAACGCCTTGCGAAATCCGGGCGGGTGGCGGGTGACATCAAAAAAGCCGCGCTTGCGGGCCTGGCTTTTGCCGTGCTGCTGGTGGCGTTTTACAAGGTGTCGGTCACGGAGATTTTGCGTTTTGCCGATCCCTGGGGTGATCACCCGCCGTATTCATTCACGCGGCTTGAAATTCAAGAACCGGGCGAAACTGGCGCGCGGATCGTCTATAACAAGAACCTGGTCGTCAAGGTCAAGCACTCCGGTCATCGACCCGGCGAAGTGTTTCTGACGTATCATCCCCCGCTTCATCCCGAGCAGGCGGTGACCGTGCCGATGTTCGACAAAGGCAGCCTGGGCTATTATCAGGAGATTGCGAATGTCAAATCGGATTTGGTTTTCTTCGCGCACACCAGGGATCGCAACACCCTAAGCAAGAAACGCAGCTTGCAAGTGTTGCTGACGCCGAAACTCGAAAAGGCGCTGGTGCGAATTACACCGCCGGCCTACACCGGGTTGAAAGCGGAGGAAACACCGTTTGATTTCAAGAACGTGAAGGCGCTCGCCAACAGCCAGGTGCGGTTTCGTCTCGAATCCAACCGCCCTTTGCGCGAGGGAACGCTCCAGGTCATCAAATCCGCCAGTGAAATTGAGCGCATCCCGCTGACCTGGGACGGTGAAAATGCAGTCAGCGGGGCCTTCGCGGCCAGGGATTCCGCGCAATTAAAGTTCGACCTGGTGGACGTTGATGGGATTGCATCGGAAGACAATTGGCAGGGCACGTTGACCGTGACGCACGATTTGCCGCCCGAAATTCACATCACCAGCCCGAACAAGGATTGTTTTGTGGCGTTCAACTTCAAGACCGAGGCGCAAATCGAGGCAAACGACGACTACGGTTTGAAGATGGTGCGGATTCACCGGGCGTTAAACCAGGTTTATTCAGCACCCAAGGTGATTGCTTACGACAAAATCGTTCGCAATACGCGCGAATCGCTGCAGTTTGCGTTCGCGGACCTCGGCGTGAAGCCGGGGGATGTGATTTCCCTCTTTGCGGAGGCCATTGACACCGCGCCCGACAGCCACCTGGCGCGTAGCGAGACGGTCAACCTGACAGTCATCAGCGAGGAGGATTATAACGCATTCTTGCGCGAGCAAAATGACATCAGCGACATCGAAGGTAAATATACCGAACTGCTGGACCAATTGAATGATCAGGTGGCCGAGCAAAAAGATCTTGGCCAGGCGGCGGAGGAATTGCGCGACAAAATTGCCCAGGCGGATGAGAAGCAGAAAGCCGCGCTGCAACAGTCGTTGGACAAGTTGCTGTCGAAACAAAGCGAATTGAACCAGAAGTTACAAAAGACCGCGGATCAGATGGATAAATTCGTGCGCGACAAGCCGCTCTACGATGTGGAGGCCGATTTCCAGAAAATGCTGCAGGAGCGGGCGCAGGATATCCGCAACTCCACCGCGGCCAACGACAAGGCCGCGCAGGAGGTGGCGCAGCGAAGCTCGCCGCCATCGGGCCAGCGCCAATTGGATCAGCAAATGGCTCAGGATCTGAAGAAGGCATCGGACGAACAGCTCGCCAAGCTGGGGGGCGTTGAGCAGCAGGCGCAAAAGGATATTGGGCAAACCATGCAGGATATGTCCCGGATGCAGGAGGTGTTGAAGGATTTCAACCACTTCAAGGACCTCCATCAAACGCAGCAGGCGCTCTCGGAACAAACGCGGGCGTACAATCGCGCCGGGCAGTTGAGCCGGGAGGACCAACTTGCGCTGAAGGATCTCGCAGCCACGGAAAAGGACGTGGCGGACCAGCTTCACGAGTTGGAACAGAAGTTGCGCGCCGATTCAAGGGATGCCCAGCAGCTTTTCCCCAAGACCGCGCAGAGCGCCAAAGATCTCGCCGACAAGATGAAGGACTCCCGGATGAAGCCGCTGGCGGATCAGGCGACCGACAAAATGTTGGCTGGAGAAGGTGAGAGTTCGTTCCAATTGTCCGACCGGTTGCGCTCCGAAATGGAAAAACTTTTCGGCGAGTGCCAGTCCCAAGGCGGCCAGCAGCAGGAGGAGTTGGATACTTACCTCCAATTGCAACGCGGGATGAATCCTGGACGGAGCTTCGCGCAAATGATGCAATCCCACAAATTTGGCAGCGGGCAAAGTCAGGGGATGGGAACAGGCACCGGCACTGGCGCGCGAGGGACCTCGGGCTTCGCCGTCATGCAGGGGCCCAACGTGGGCGTTCTCGGGAATGAGAGCTTCGTTTCCAAAGGCGAAACCCGGCAGTCCGGGGGCAATGGTCGAAGCCAGGAAAAACCCAAACCCGGAAGTGAGATGGTAAACTTCGACAAAGCCGACGCTGCGAAAGGAATAAAACCGGTGAACCGGAAGTCGGAAGCAGTCACGCCGGAATCGACCGTGGATGAGTACAGCGACATTGTTGATCAATATTTCAAAAAAATCAGCAAGTGAGCAGGGGGATTATGAGTGAGCAACCAACCAGAACGAGGACGTGGAGAACCAGGGGATCTTGTGGTCGCCGGACAATTATTTTGCTGATCGCGGGTGGCCTGCTTTTTGGACTGGCCGCCATGGGATCCGGAAGTGTGGACCTGACACGCTTGCAATGCGGCAATCTTATTTATGCCGGCAATAAGAGTTCCGTTTGTTTCTCCGACAAATTTCTATCAGATGTGGCTCGCGACACCAGTTTGAACGTGGGAAAAAACTTCTGCCCGGTGAAGCTTGATGCGGACGGACTGTTCGATTATCCGTTTTGCGTTTTTTCCGGCAACGATTCGTTTACGCTCACGCAAAAGGAGCGCGACAATATGCGCAAATACCTTTCCAACGGCGGCTTCATCCTGGCCAGCCCGGGCTGCTCGGACGAGAAGTGGGACGCGGCTTTCCGCAAGGAACTCAAAATCTGTTTTCCAGAATCCAAACTGGCGAAGATCCCGATGTCGCACCCGCTCTTCTCGGTGGTAAACAAACTTGCCCGACTCACAGACAAACACGGCACGCCGGTAATGCTCGAAGGATTGGAAATCAACGGCCGGCTGGCGGTCGTTTATTCGAAGGAGGGCCTCAATGATGTGGCGCATGCCGAGGGCTGCTGCTGCTGCGGCGGCAACGAAATCTCCGACCCGGCGAAGGTGAACGTCAACATTTTCACTTATTCGCTGCTTAACTGAGAACATGAAGTACTCGCTGGTTTCCGCGCGTCAGAAAGGGAGGAATCGGTTTGAGTTGTCGTTCCTTCAGGTTCTTATTTCTCCAGTGGTAGCGGCGGTGCTGGCGTCTTCATTGGCGGGGTGTAGCAAGCCGCCTCCGCCGCCGCAGGCGCTCAGCCTGTATTTTGTCAGCGACACGCGGGGGAGACTGGTGCCGTGCGGCTGCTTTAGCGGGCAGTATGGGGGCTTAACCCGGCTCAAAACTGTTTTGGACCGCGTCGATCCGGCCACGTCAGTCATGGTGGACGTGGGCGACGCGATTCGCGGAGTGGAAGATTACAACTTAATGGAATACCGCTACATGCTGGAAGCCTACGCAGCCATGCGCTTCGACGCGCTCAATCTGGGCCAGCGCGAGGCGCAGCTTTCGGCGGAACAGTTGCGGTCTTTGGCGCAGCAATCACCGGTTACCCTGATCAGCGCCAACCTGTTGGACAGCCAGACTGGAACGCCGGTTTGCGCGCCTTGGAAAATGATCCAGCGCGGGTCGTTCAAGATCGCGCTGGTCGGCGTGATGGACCCGCGCGTTCCCGCCGAAAATCTCGGTCGTGGCCTCGCGTTGGAAAAGATCGAGATTACGCTCGGCAAATTGTTGCCGGAGCTGAAGCGCAAAGCGGACTTCGTCGTGCTGATTGCCTTTACGGACGAAGCCACACTCAGCCGCCTCGCGCAGGATTTTTACGAACTGGACATTATTCTCGGCGGCAAGGTGAGTCAGCCTGCGCAGGCCCTGGAAAAGCAGAATCGCAGCCTCGTGCTCTACACCGGAAACGAGGGCAGGGCACTGGGCATCTTGAGGACCCGCCTCGATGCCCGGGGAAAACTCACGGGGGTCGATCACGAAATCCGGCTGCTTGAAGACCGCATTCCCGAGGACGATTCGATCCGTGTGCTGGCCGAGCGTTATCGGAACGAGGTGCGGAGCGCAAAACTGTCCGTGGACGATCCGGCGAATTTGCAGGAGAACATGGTGCCAGGAGTAAAGACTGTCGCTGCCTACGTGGGCACGCCGGCTTGCGTTGGCTGTCACACCGGCGCGGCCAAAGTCTGGCAGGATTCCGGGCACGCGAGCGCGATGGAAACTTTGATCAGCCGGAAGGCGGATGCAGACCCGAATTGCATTCCGTGTCATACGGTGGGATTTGGCTCGCCCTCGGGCTACCGGCGCGAGATGGCCGGGCACCGGTTGGCGGACGTGGGCTGCGAAAGTTGCCATGGGCCGGGAAGTTTGCACGTCGAGCAGCGGCAAAATCATCAGTCGGTAACGTTTAAGTTCCGGCCGCTCGGGGCGGGAGACTGCCAGCAGTGCCATCATGGCGAGTTCAGCCGTCCGTTTGACTGGGGGCATTTTTGGCCCCAAATTCAGCATGGCAACGAAACGTCGAATGCAACTGCCTCCGCCAGGAGTGGAGGGAAGTTATGAATGACCAATGTCAAATGCCCAAGGACCAAGGAAAAACCAATTCTCAATTCCCAGGCGTGAGCTGGCCGTTTTTACGAGGGGCTTTGCCCCGATTATTTTCGCTGGGTTTGACTCTCGCGCTTTTATTGCCCGGCCTTTCCGCAGGGGCAACGGAGACTCCGGGGTGGGGGAGCGACCTCACCAATGCGCTCCAAAATGCTCATTCGAATCAACATCCGATTCTGCTCGCGTTCACCGCGCCCTGGTGCCCCTATTGCCGGCAGATGGAAAATAAAACGTTTAAAGACCAACAAGTAGGGGATTCCCTCAAGCAGTTTGAGCGCGTGTCGGTGGACATTGATCATAACCCCAGCCTCGCGGCGCAACATGGAGTCAGCGGCATCCCTGCGTTTGTTATGCTTGATTCTGAAGGTGATGAAATCGCCAAAACCAGCGGCTTTATGGAAGCAGCGCCGTTCAGTCAGTGGCTGGCCGACGGGATGACGAATCTTACCACAACCGCCGCCCAAAAAGAGGAATTCGAAACCCGGAGCAACGAAGTCGCAACTGCTCTCGCAAGCGCTGATGCTTCAACTCGCACCAAAGCCCTCGGCATGGTGCTCGATTGCTGCGAGCGGCGGGAGAAGATTTACCGGACGTTTGGACAGGAGAAACTGCATGCCATCGCCCAAAGCGAGCCAAACTTGCTTTTGGACGGGCTGAACCACCCCGCATTGATGGCTCGAATTCGAGTCGCCAACCTGTTGCGCGAGAAGCTGGGGCAACAATTCGATATCGATCCCTGGGAGAACGCGGAGGTCAGGCAGCAAAGTGTGCAACGCTGGAAAGGGCGTTTGGAAGCGGAGGATGGGGAAAACACCAAACCCCAAGCGCCAAGCGCCAGATAAAAGTTCCAGGCAAGAGACGATACAAAATCATTGAGAGCGAATTCGCGAAGGTTTCCAAATTTGGTCGTCCCTGGGAGCGGAACACAGTTGCATATCGGCGCGGTTATGATACACATAAGGCAACTCTGCGTTGGCAGACCGCGGCGTTTTGAGCACCATGAGCATTCTCACTGCTCTGAGAAAGAAGTGGAATTACTCGGTTGAAAGTCCGGGAGCGGGGCGGCTTGTCTATCGCGAGGGCAATCGCGAATATACCTTTCCCATTTACGAGGAGGACGGTGTTCTCGTGCTGGTGGGCATTCCTTCGGAACAGCGGATTCATTTCTTCTTCAATTGGTACTGGCATCCGCGAGATTTTCCAGCGCCGGCGGGAGAGCGCATCCTGCCGCGCATCGCGGAACACCTGCGCGCCGGCGGCGTTGCGGTCAGGGTGCTGGCCCGCGCTGACGGCCCGGCCCAGGAACTGCAGTTTCATCCTGAACTCTTCGAACACCGCGGTTTGGCTTCTGAGTTGCTCGAAGCGGCGGGTTATAGCTGGTTCAGCAATTACAGTTCGATTGATCTGATGCATGAGGACTATGGTTTGGAGATTAGCGGGATTCGGAACGAAACGGACGTCAAACCGATCCTGGCGGCTCTCCGGCGTGGGTTTCCGCACTGGCATCACACCCACGTTACGCTTCATGACCACGGCCGCGAACCCGGTTGGGTGGTGGCGATTTCCATGTTTCCTCCGGAATCCTGCGCTTCGGGCTGGGTGGACGAAAACTGAGCCGGGCGGCGTTCCTTCTTCCGGCTGGCTACACTCGCCTGGCCGGCTGCTTTTTGCCGATTTGACATCCGCTGCCAGTCGCTTAAACTTTTGACGAATTGAGCCGCGCTCCTATGTCATTAAAGCAAACGATTCAAAAGGCCTTTGCCGATGTGTCTTATCCCGGGGACGACAACATCACGCACTGCCCATACAAGTGTGCGGAATGCCGGCGGATTGCCGAGTATTTCAAGGGACGGGACTGGCAGGGGCAGAGCGTTGACGAATTGCGGAAGCATCATGTAGCCCTCTCGCTTTTCACACCCGAAGCCTTTCATTATTTCCTGCCGGCGTTCATGCTGGTTTCGCTGGACTCGTACGAGAAAGGGGACGTGATCCCGGACGCGATCCGGTTTCATTTTGAATACGCCCACGAATGCCAGGGGCATTTCGCCGTGCGGATGAGCAAATTGTCGCCGCCACAGCGAAAGGCCATCATTGATTACCTCGTGCACATGGAAGGCAAGGGGGCGGGTTCCTCCGAACATGCCATCGGCATGCTCAGCGAGGAGTCGGCCTATGCCTGATTTGTTTGTGCGTTCGTACGCGCGCCTGTCTTCTTTGCGTTTGCCGGCTCCGACATGAACGGGCCGGTCATCACTCCCGAACCTTCCGAGCGTCCGCTCCTGGAGTCGGCCCCCGGGCCGTACACCATTCTGCGCAATCGGGATTATCTGCTTTATCTGGTCAGCCGTTTCATCGCTTCATTCGCCCAACAGATGCTGGTGGTGGCAGTGGGATGGGAAATTTACGAACGGACGCACAAGTCGCTGGCTCTGGGCATCGTGGGTCTGGCGCAAATGGTGCCCATGTTTCTGTTCACTTTCCCTGCCGGACATGTGGCCGACAATTACAGCCGCAAACAAGTGCTCCTATGGACGCAATTGGCCATGGCCGCTACTTCCGCCGGCCTGGCTTTGATCACGAACCTGCAGGCTCCGGTGATTTGGATTTATTGGTGCCTCTTTGCGATGGGGACGGCACGGACCTATCTGTGGCCGGCGAGCGCGTCCTTCATGCCCCAATTGGTCCCGCGGGAACTGTTCGCTCGGGCGGTGGCCTGGAACACCGGGAGCTTTCAAGTGGCCGCGGTTGCCGGCCCGGCGGCGGGCGGGGCTTTGATTGCTTTGAGTCACAGCGCCTTTCCTGTTTACGCATTCAATGTGGTCGCGGGATTGATCTGCTTTGCGCTCATCGGCTGGGTGCGGAGCGGGAAAGCCGCCCAAGCCCGTGAGCCGATGTCCTTGAAGAGTCTCGCGGTGGGTTTGAAATTTGTTTATCGTACGAAGATCGTGTTGGGAAGCATCACGCTGGACTTGTTCGCCGTGCTGCTGGGCGGTGCAACGGCGATGCTACCGGTTTACTGCAAGGACATCTTGCGAGTCGGCCCCAACGGGTTGGGACTGCTGCAAGCCGCCCTGCCTTTCGGGTCGATGCTGATGGCTTTCGTGCTCGTGCATCGACCGCCGTTGCAAAGGGCCGGACCGACTTTGCTGTGGGCGGTGGCGATTTTTGGGTTCGCCACCATTGGTTTCGGCTATTCCCGATCCTTCTGGCTCTCGTTCGCGATGCTGTTCGTCTGCGGCGTCGCTGATTATATCAGCGTGGTCGTGCGGCACACTCTGGTCCAACTGCTCACGCCCGACGAAATGCGCGGACGTGTTTCCGCTGTCAATAGTCTCTTCATCGGCACTTCGAACCAGATGGGCGAATTCGAATCCGGTTTCGTGGCGAACTTTTTCGGCCCGGTCTTTGCTGTTGTTTCCGGCGGTGTCGGCACCATCGTCGTGGTCATCGCCACCGCGCTACTCTGGCCCGAGATCAGGAAATACGGTCGATTGGATGCTTAGTTCCCAGCGGCGCTATTCCTGACTAATCGGCTCAGTTCCTGTGTCCGGTTTTTGGCTTGCCACCGTCGGGGACTGGTTGCGCGTCGTTTTCCCACTTCTTGATCAAGGGAGCCTGTTGGTCCACGTCTTTGAGCAGTCCCTTGGCTTCTTCCGGAGTGCGGACTACCTTGGGGCGTAGGAATACCATGAGTTCGACTTCGTGGCTGGTCTTGTCCTTCTTCTTAAAGGCCCAGCCCAGCCCGGGAATGTCGCCAAGAATCGGCGTCTTGCGCAGGGTGTCGGAAACTTGTTTTTGGATAATTCCGCCGAGCACCAGTGTTTGGCCATTCTTGGCTTCCAAATCGGTTTTAAAATTGCGAGTGTCAATGACCGCGCCGCCAAGGATCACCTGGCCGGGCACCACCGCGGAAGATTCAGCGTGGATTTTCAAGGAGACATCTCCGGACGCGTTGATATGCGGGGTGACTTCCAGAATGACTCCAACATCCTTGTAAGTGAAGCTCTGGTTTTGTCCGCCCTGTGCCTGGACCACGGTGTTGTCGATGAACGGGACCTGCTGACCCACGAAAATCTTGCCCGTCTCGTTGTCCTCAATGTTGATCTGGGGCGCGGCGAGGACCGTGGCGTCAGTATGGCTTTTGAGAAACTGGACCAGGAAATCCATGTTGATCGTGCTGCTGAGCACGCCGGAACGCAGGTTGGCCAGTTCGCTTATCATGTTGCCGGAGGTGGTGAAATTCCCGGGAGCGTTGGCGGTGGTGGTTCCCCCGAAGCCTTTTGTGTAATTGCCGCTGCTGTGGACAAGAAATGAATTATCGTAATCGTCCGTTGTGAAAACCTTGCTCCCATCCGGCGACCAACGCACACCCAACTTGTCGAGAAAATCGCTGGAGACTTCCACGATCCGCGCTTCGATCAGGACCTGGGCCGTGGGCGCGTCCAGATCTTCAATCAACTTCAGCACCTGCGGAAAGAAGTGCACGTTGGCGGAAATCAGCAACGAGTTGCTGCGCTGGTCGGGCACGACACGGACGCGTCCGACGAGATCGCTGGCGGGCCGGATCGAAGTCCGGCTGTCGCCCGTGCGCAGATTATTGTCCGGCTGGCCGCCCAGCCAGGGAAAGTAGCGGTCTTCCTCAGTTTCCTGTTCGAGCCCGAAGTCGCTCTGCTGATAACTGCTGCCCTGGCCCGGCTGCCCTTGTTGTTGAGGTTGGGGTATGTTCCCGCCCGGCTGGTTTGGCTGGTTCACCGGACGTAGTGGAGGCGAGCCATTCTTGGCGAAAAGAATGTTGAGGCTATTGGCGACGGTGGTGGCTTTTGCGAATCGGAGGCCGATTCGGAAGGTGGTTTCGCCTGCTTCGGAAGGCATGTCGAGCGCTTTGACAACCTCCTCGACGGCCGCCAGGTTTTCCGCTGAGTTGGCAGTGATGATCAGTGAGTTGGAGTGTGGTTCGCTCGTGATGCGGACTTTCCCGTAAAGCCGCCCGACATCGCGGTCGGTCGTGGTCGGCGATTGGTAATCGCCGAAAGGGTCCCAATAGCCGCGTTGTTGTTGCTGCTTCTTCAGGAACAGTTCGTTCAGAAGGTCTTCAATGTCTCCAGCGCTGACATACTTGAGCGGATAGATTTTGGGCGCGAGGCTGTCATCGTTCACCGGTTCATCGAGTGCGGCGATCATTTTCCCAAGGCTGTCCATCGCGGAAGGAGGCGCTTGAACGATGAGGGTATTGCGCCGCCGGTCGGCAACCACGTTGATCTTCTTCCCGTTCTTTCCCGGACTATTGCCGGTGAAAATGAAGTATGGATACCGATTGTTGTTGTCCTGGTCCTGGTAAAGATCCTGCAATTGCTTGGCCACGTCCTGCGCATCGGCATTTTTAAGGGGAAACGATTGCATGGTTTTCTCCTGCGCGTCTTCGGTGTCCAGCGAAGCAATCACCTTTTCAATGGCGTCGAAATTCGCGGCGCCGGAAAGGATCAGCAGCGAGTTGGACCGGTCATTCGCCGCCACTTCGACCGCGTCTTTCGCCGATTTGCTGCTTAGCTTCTGGTACAATGGAGCTATCTCCTTCACCAAATCCTGGGCGTTGACGTTCTTCAGCGAGATGACACGTACGGCAATGTCCAGTGGTTTATCCGAATCCAACGCGCTGATGAGGTCGCCGGCGAGCACCAGGTTATCGTTGTAATCTGTGATCACAATCTGGCTGGCGCGATCGTCCGCATCGACCGTGGCCTTGTCCGAAAGCACCGCCTTGATCTTGTCTTTCATTTCGGAAGGCGGGAGATGCTTGAGCGGAAAAATCTTCATCAGCCGCTGGCGGCCTTCGGGGACCGTGGTGGCTGAAGGAGCGAGCAACTCCGGGCTCATCTTGGGCTCCTGCCCTTCCGGCACGATCAAAATCGACTTGGCGGATTCGATCACGGTGAATCCCTCCAGCGCCAGGGCGCGATAAACGAGAATGACGGCCTCACGGGGCGGAAGTTTTTTTGAGCCCATGATGGTGAGCTGGCACTGGACCTTGGGATGCTTCACCACGCTTTTGCCGGTGGTCTGCGCCAGCCATTGCACGATCATGTCGATGTTCGCCCCTTGGAAGCTCACCTGGATGTCTTCCGTTGGGGGGATTTTGTCCTTGTCCGCGTCGGCTTTGGCAATCACTTGCGTGTTCGTGGCGGAGGGGAAACTTCGTTCGAGCGGCAGCGTAGCTCGCGAGTCTCCGGGAGTGGAGGAAGAATCCGGCCCAGTTCCCGGCGGGAGGGTCCCGGGCGGAAGGGACGGCGAACCATCCGGAGGAGGGTTTCCAGGAAGTCCCCTTCTAATAATGGCTTGGCTCCATACCAGCGGTGAAGAGGACCAAACGATTATTATCGCAAGCGATAATGCCAGAAAGATTCTCAGGCCGCGTCGCACCTTGAGCACAAACATCGTGGAGAGTTGCGAAGTCACTGGACACATGTTGCCCTGCAGGCCCAATGTGGTTTGCTTGCCCAGGTTATTAGCGCCGAGTTCGTGTTCTGTTGGAATGCTGAAATCCGGGAGTTTCGTCGATGGTTTCATTAGGGTTATGGTGGTTCCTTGGAGTCACTTTGGAGTGGAATTCGTGTCTGACAAGAGGCTTTGGCTGCCAAGACCTGAAAACAGCGTCAGTTCCTTCTTTTGCCCGTCTTCTTCAACGAGCACGCGATTGATGCCGATTTGCAAGAGTTTCACGCCGCCCAGTTCGTCGCCCTCCTTGACGAGACCGGTTTGTCCATTGGGGGCGCGCAGGAACACATCCCGGCCGGCGATTCCAAGCAAAGCCATCGGCATTGGGCGCATGATTTGTCCCAGGATTTCGCTTTGGATGATTTTATCCACGCGCGCCTGAATTGGCGGGGGCAGTTCCGGTGCCACGCTTTTGCCGCCTGCATGTGGCGCTGAATTCGGGCCTTTTTTTGCCCCCTGAGCCAGCCCAGGGGCGTTCGTCGCCTTGTTTGTCGAACTTTGGTCTGCGATTAGATTGGTTCCGTTTGTGCCAGACGTGCGCATTAAAATGGCGTTTGTCCCTTTTTTTCGAGATCCAGCGGCTGCGGCCAGGTTGGTTCCATTTGTATCCAGACTCCCCGACGTGAGAGCGTTAGTTCCGGATGTTTCGGGCTTTTGCAATGGAGTTGAATTTGTTTCTGGGTCGGTTATTTCCAATATTTTCAGCGCCAGATTGTTGGTATTTGTGCGTTCCGCTTCCGGCATCATGGAAGAGTTCGTTCCCTTAATTGCTGCCATGGCCACATTGGTAGCGTTGGTTCCGGTTGGGCCTTTTGTTTTTGACGCGACGTTGGTCGCGTACGTGCCTGAACTTGCCGCCAGAGGAGCGCCTGGCGATTCTCCTTTCAGCTTTTCGTCCTTCGTTTCGGCTGGAGCATTCGTGTCCCCAGCCAGCGTCGGTAGTGTCGGAATGTTCAAATGCGCCAAGCCGTCTCGCCGGAGCACGAGGTGTAAAACCTGAAAGGCCAACAGAGCCCCTAAGAGCAGGCAGACAAGCCTTAAGATCTTCTCGATTCGCTCAGGCATTGGGCACCTCATCCTCTTTCCATTGCTCAAAATCCAATATGATGAGCGTAACGCTCAGCTTCACCATGCCGGGCTTCGTGTTGTCGGCATTGATCTGAACGGAGTCGAGGATCAACGGGTAGCCAAGGCTTCCGAACCGATGCAGCAGCGACATCACCGACGCGATCGGGCCGCTGCCTTCCAGTTGCATGGAAGCCAATTCCCTGGTCGAAGAGCGCCCCGGTGTTTCGCGGATGGGACCGAGTTGTACCCCTCCGCTGGCAGCCGCCTTCTGGATGGCGGCACTGGCCTCGGCCACGACCGTCATCCTGGACAGCTTCGCAGGGTTCATCTGAAACTGGGCCATCAGGTTCGATGCTACCAGCACCTTGGTTTCGTAGGGCGCAAGCTTTTGTCCAAGGCCTCGCGCCTCCGCAGCCAGGAGTTCGTATTCCGAACGCCGGGTATCGAATGATTTCCAGACCTTGAAGCCGCAAAACAAAACCAAGTAAATGGCAATCCCCGCGGCGGCGAAACGGAGTGTGCGTTTGTCTTTGTCGGTGAGTGCGCGCATTAGATTCATTGGTTCATGGGCATACCCGGCATTGGGAAGGGCATTCCTGGGGGCATGCCGCCCGCGCCCGGCCCGGCGGACTTGGCGGCTTTCGCGGCGGCTTTGATCTTTTCAATTTCCTGGGGCGAAGGATCAAACGACAGCGATTGGCGTGCGCCGACGGGTTTCCACTGCGCGCTCATTCTCACAATGACCTTCTGGCGGTCCGGTGAGGGGGTTTGCTCCTCCACGGTCACGCTTGAGAAGAGCCCGGAATCAATCAGCTTTGAACGAAAGTCGGTCACCTGCTGCGAATTTTGCAGACTCCCGCGGAGCGAAAGTTCACCGCGATGATTCATGGCAATCGAGTCGATCCGCGTGCCTGGCTGCGCTGCCCGGGCAATCAGGTAAACCGTGTCCAGATAAGGCGACTGATTGGCTTTGAGATATTGGAGAAATCCCAGTTCGCGGTCGATGACAGCAAGCCGGCCCATGTCAGCCTTGACGGCATCCAGCCGCCTGGCGAGGCGTGGTTTCAGCAGCAAGGCTTCGGCATAAGGCAGGGCAAGCGTGCAGAAAGCCAGCAACGCCGCGACCATCGCCCATTTGCGCAAGCCAGGTTCGGCCATGCGTTCAACCGCCCCGTCGCCGTTAAGTTGAATCGTCAGCGGCAAAACGCCGTCGTCGTTTTCATGGCACCGCTTCAAACCGAGAACTGCCGCCGACCGCCCCAGGCCCGGCATCAATTCCTTCCGTTCGCATTCCACTAGCGGCCCCAGACATTGCATCAGCCGCGGCGGGAGATCCTTCAGGCGCGAGGTCTTGCCGGTGAGGTAGAGCTTCTCTCCGCTCCATTGATTTCGCACCGCGGCAGCCAATGAATTCAATGCTTCGCCAATGGCGTCCTGGATTTTCTGACCGAGACCATCCGCCATCGGCTCATGTTCAAGCTTCAGCTTCAGCTTCTCCGCCTCCTCCTCGCTGACGCCCAATTTTTCCGCGATTGCCCGGGTGATATTGGCTCCGCCCCAGGGAAAAATGCGCAGCACGTTCGGCGTGCCATTTTCGAAAGCAATCAATTCAGAATAGTTGCGGCCAATATCGAGCACCGCGTATGACCCGGGCGGGTGCGGGCAAATCCAGCTTCGTGCCAGCGCCCCGAGCGTGAATATTGGATTCAAGCCGCCGGCTGCGAGCATGCCCGCATAGTCCTCAAGCAAGTCTTTTCTGGCTGCGGCAACCACCACTTCCTGCCCCGCGCTGCCGTTCGGTTGAAGCTGCTTCGTCGGCGCGTATTGCCGCCAGCCCCAGGCCAGTTGGTCAGGCGACAGTGGAAATTCGCCCTCGATCTGCAGCCGAAGAACACGATCCAGTTCGTCCCGGCCGGCGGGCGGCAACGTCAGCGGCCGCATGGATACACCCCGCGCGGCAATGGCGCAGTACGCCTGGAATCTGGGCTGCCAGCTCTTTCGCTTCAGAAAATTCCGCAAGGTGAGCGTCACCTTTTCCTTGCAAGCGGCGGTCAAGCCGCCATTTTGTTCGCGCTCGAGCAAAACTTCCAGCCCCTCTTCACCGTGCAGGACTTTGAGTGAAGTTTGGCCGATCTCCACGTAGACACAGGTTGAGTTCATCAACTGAAGCCCCTTCATAAATCCTCCCGGTAGGAAAGCGTGTCGATGTTATGCACACCGACATGCACGATAACCTGGATCCGCTGGCGCGTACCCGAGGAGGTAACCTTGCCCTCGGCAAGGATGCGGTACGTCTCCGACCGCGCGGTCACGAGCGGAGCTACTTGCTTGAAAATGTTGCGTGTCATGCCCGGAACCTTCAGCAACCACGCGATGTTCGGAAAAAAGCCACTGGATTTTCGGTATGAAATGATGGCCTGCGCAAGTTGGGGATCGATTCCTGGAAGGCAGACGAGCACCGGGACGCTCGCCGTGTTGATGTTGATTGCGCCGGGTTGGTCCTGGTTCGCCACGGTCAGGTCGTCGGCAATATCCTGGAGCAAGTCTTCGCTGATCACTTTGGGCCCGGAAGGATTGGAATCGTTCTGGGCGCCAACCGGTGCGCCTCGTCCACTCCGGCCCCGGTTTTGATTCTGCGCGGCGGTTACGTCAAGCAAGTCCGCCAGACTTTGAAACTGGTTCTGGCCGCGGTAAGCGATAATCGCTCTCGCGATGTCGGAGGTGATGCCTTTGACACCGGTGAGCGCGCGATCATCGGCTGATTGGATGTTGACGCGATCGTCGCCGGCTGCATTCAGGTTATTGTCGAGCGAATCGACCGTGAGAAAGCCCGACCATCCGCCGTCCAGCACGCCATCGGGCGTGAGCAAAGGGGAATCACCTTCATCGCGTCCAGTGCCGGAGATGGTGTTTTCCTCGTCTGGCCCTCCCAGCAGTTGCTCCGGCGAAACGCCACGCACCATCAACAACTCCCGGACCGTTTGGAGCGGGCCATTGCGTGGGCGGTAGGGCGGTTGTAAGGACATATAATAGTCGGCTTCCGCTCCGCCGGGCGTCACCTCGTTGTCCGGGTCGCGCCAGTCCACAATCGCAGCCACGATGTCGGGCGTCATCCCATCGAGCTTCGCCAGTTGATCCGGGGTCGCGGTATTGACATTCAGGCGGCTTTCTTCGTCGCCGATGCCGTAGATCACACCTTCGCCTTCGTCGGGCCGTGCGCGGCGGAAGACGCGGAATTCGCCGCGCCCGAAAGTCACATCGCGGAAATCCTGCGGATCATCATAAAGCGCCCCCGAATGATTCTTCGCGCTGTGTCGGCGGTCGATTGCATCCTGGAAAATCAGGGCCTTGGCCTTTTCCACCCCCGCCAGCGCCAAATAATGGGCTTGGATTTTATCGCCATAATTCTTCACCACCAGCAAATCCAGCCGTGCTGTGTGCAACACACCGATGACCACGACCGCCAGGATAGCGAGGCACCAGAGCAGGCCGACCAGGATTGAAGCGCGAGCCGCAGTGGAGCGTCGGATACATCCGTTGCCATTTGGGCGATTTCGAGAAGTCGAAGCTCTGGAAACGCCAAACTCCAAGCTCCAAACACCAGAAAAGCTCCAAGCTCCAAGTTCCAAACCAAAGCACGGATTCGATTGGAGCTTGGTGGTTGGTTTTTTTCTGGAGCTTAGTAGTTGGTGGTTGGTGTTTGCCATGCTTGCTACTGGCCAGGTCCTCCGTTTTGCATGCCTGGTTGCGATTGCCCGCTCGCATTCGAATTACCTGTATTGCCGCTGTTTTGAGAGGAGTTTTGTTGCGAAATATCGGCCAGGTTCAGCCGGACCATGGTCTGGAATACCAGCGGAGGTTCTCTTTTCACATCTTCCGAGGCGGGTCCACTCGTCGCCGGCTTTGCGTGCGGGTTGGGATCGAAGGAGAGGGTAATGCGCACCGCCTCGGGCATGCCGGAGAGATTCGGCGCCGGCAAGGATGTGTCGGTTTGCTTTCGTTGCGGTTTGATTTCGCCCCAGTCGTCGTACCAATCATCCCCATCGTAGTATTCGAACCTTGCCCCGAGCAGGCCATCGGCAATCTCCTCCATTTTTCCTCCGGAAAGCGGGTCGGGAGCGATGGTCGGATTGCGGCGCCGCCAAAGGCTGAATTTGCCCGATTCAGGATCCTGCTGGACGAAGAAACTTACCTCGCAAAAATCGGCTTCGTTCGGGTGGCTGGGAGCGTAATTATGGGTCGCGAAATCCATATTGTCCGCCTCGGTGTTCTCAATCATGCGGTGCATGCCGAGGAATTGATAATCGGTGGAAAGCGGACACGCGGAGCGAAGGTCAGCCGTGATGATGCCCATCGCAACTCGGGCATTTTGAATCACCTCGGCCCGGGGTTCGATGAGCTTCTGAGTGGCGGTGGCGGAACTCAGGCACATGTAGCCGGCCACTAAAATCAATGACGCCAAAGATGCTGCGATGACGAGTTCAATCAACGTGAAACCGCCCGCGTTGCTTCGGATATTCCGCGCTCCGCGCTCCGCGCTCCGAATTTCCTTAGCCTTCATCCGACCTCCCTTTTTTCTTCCTGCCCTTGCTTTTGTCTTTCGCCGAATCCTTCTTCTGGCTCGCGTCATCGAAGGCGGAGTCTGTAGCGTCGAACAACATGGTGCGCAATTCGTAAATCATCGTTCCCGTCTTCGCGTTCTCGACCTTTACGACCACTTCATGAAGTCCGTTGAGGGTCGTGCGGCTGATGGATTGTTTCCATTGATAAAGCGGCAGATCGTCCCCGCAATCACCTTCCTTTTCGCCGTCCGTGAGATAACCGTCTGCGCGAACCATCTCGATTTTACCGGCGGCAAATAAAGCCGCCGTGCTTTGCAATTCAGATTCCTTGCTCGAAACCAGCGCCGACGTAATGCCTTGAGTTAATCCAACCAAAGCTATTCCTAAAATAAGGATTGCACACATCACCTCAATCAATGAAAAGGCGAGTGCGCGGGTCTGCCCAGGTCGCACGCGGTTCGTTGCTGGTGTTGGCCGCTCCGTAATCATTTTCGTTCCATTTCCACCGCGCTCACATGCGCCGTGACCGCATTGATGCGCAAGGCCATTCGAAATCCATCCCGATCCTGCAGCACGATCTCCCTGGCATCGGCGGTACCGTCTGAATAAAATCCGATCGCTTCGAGCAGGGGCTCTGCCGGGGAGTTATTGGCGGAAGATGGCGGCGGTTGTACGGGTGGCTCTTCTGAAACTTCCTCTCCGGGGCTTCGCACTTGGATGGAAATCCGGCGATCGATGGTTCCTTCGCCACCGGGCAGGTCGCGCAACCGCATGAAACCACCGGCCGCGGCTCCGCGGCGAACCCGCTTCTCCACGAAATATTTCCCCGTGATCGGATCCAGCCGGACGCGATGAGTTTGGTTCGCCGCGATGGCCTGGCTGCACGCGAGATTGCAGACGCTCATCAGTTCGCGGCTGCTGGAGCGCAATAGGGCATCGTTATAGGAGCCCCTCATCTCAGGAATAATCATGGCGGTCATGATTCCGATAATGGCCAGGACGGCCATCAGTTCGATCAACGTAAAGCCGAAGTTTCGTGCCACGGCGATCGGACGTGTGGCTGGCGGTAGGGACATCGCGCTGCGATATCGTCGCCCGCGTTTCAGCGGGCGGAACGCGCTCGCCAAGGCGCGTGCTTCGGGCCATTCGTTCCGTTGCCTGACGCTACGCTTGGCGACGGCGCAGGGCACCGTCCCTGCCACGCTTGGGTACGCATCCCGGCATCCTTGAATTTTGGAGTTCGTGGACATGGAGCTTGCTCCTTCGCTCCGCCTACCAATTCCCAATATCCGTTCCTTCTTTTTCCGGATCCTTGGCCCACAGATCAAAGCTGGACGTATGATGAAGCCCCGGATTGCGGTACTGGTAAGGATGTCCCCACGGGTCATCGCGCAGTTGTTTCACGTAGGGTCCGCGCCATTTGCTTTCATCGCCCGGCGGGGCGGTGACCAGCACCTTCAAGCCTTCTTCGGTGGTCGGGTGCCGGTCCATGTGGATATAAAAACGCTCCAACGCGTTCTCCAATTCGCTCACGTCGGACTTCGCCTTGCTCACCTTGGCATCGTGAGTCGTGCCCATGAATTGTGGAATGATGGTGGCGGCCAGAATACCAAGGATTACCACCACCACCATGATTTCAATCAGGGTGAACGCTTCCAGGCGGGTCCTGGAAGTGGGCTCTGTTTCCGGCAAACGTGTTTTCATATCGGTTTCCTTCTTATGTTTTGATTCCGGCAGTTCGATTAATGTATGGCCCGGCTCATCTTGAAGATGGGCAGCAATAAGGCGATGACCATGAACCCGACCAAAGATCCCACCACCAGGATCAAGGCCGGGGCCAGCAGCGAGATAAGCGTTTTCGTCCGCCCGCGCATGTGGCGTTCCTCGATATCCGCCACCTTCAGAAGCATTTCGTCCAGTTTGCCGCTCTCCTCACCCACGTTGATCATTTGGATTGCAGTGCGCGGGAAAATGCCCAATTTGCGCAGTGGCGCCGCAAGCGAATCACCGCCGCGAGTCTCCTCCGCCACTTGTGCGATCAATCTGGCCAGCACGATGTTGCCGATGGTGTTCTCAACGATCTTCAGCGCCGGCAGCAGCGATACGCCGCTACGCACGAGCGTCCCCAGCGTCCTGGCGAAACGGCTTAGGGCAGAGGCGCGAAAGACTCCGCCCAAAACGGGCAGCCGCAATTTCGCCCGGTCCCAGAATTCAGCCCCGGCCGGGGTGCGAAAGAACCACCAAAGGCCGCCGCTTGTACCCATGACGGCGACCAGGATCATGAACCAGTGCTGGTGAAGCGCGGCACTAACCGCCAGGAGAATCCGCGTCGGCAGTGGCAGTACCGTGAGCATTTCCTGGAGCATCGTGAACAGCTTGGGCAGCACCACCGTCAGCAGCACGGTGATGGTTATGACTCCGAAACCAAGCACAAACGCCGGGTAAGCGACAGCCGCTTTCACTTCGCCGCGGATCTCGTCTTCGTGTTCGAGCAGGCTGGACAAATCGGCCATCACTTTCGGCAGTGCACCCGCTTCTTCGCCCACCTTCACCATGCTGACGTACAATTTGCTGAATGATTTGGGATGTTCCTCCATTGCCCCGGAAAGCGACGCGCCCTTGCGAACCGCTTCGGAGATTTGCATTACCATTTTTTTCAGGGCGGGATTCTCTTCCTCTTCGCCAAGCCCTTCCAGCGCCTGAGGAATGGGAATGGCCGCACCAAGCAGCGCGCTCATCTCGCGCGTGAAAGCGGTGATTTCTTTGCGGCTGACCCAGTTGCCCAGGCGGGCAGGAGACGGATGCGTGCCTTGTTCCTTGGATTCCAGATTGGCCGCCGCTTGGGCCGGCTCGGCGGCGCAGCTTTCCAGGTTCGACGGGAAGAGACCGCGCTTGCCCAGAAGTTGAAGCGCTGTCCGGCGATCCGCCGCCTCGATTACGCCCTCGACAGGGCTGCCGCTTCCTTCGATGGCTTGATATCGGAAGGCGCTCATTCCTGCAAATCTCCCGAGGAAACGCGCAGGATTTCCTCCAGCGTGGTTATTCCTTCCGCCGCCTTGCGCAACGCATCCTGGTGCATCGTGATCATGGTTTTTTGCGCGGCGGCTTTGAGTTCGGCATTGGATCGTTTTTGAAGGATCAGTTCCCGGAGTTCGGGCATAACGGGCAAAAGTTCGAAGATGCCAACCCGGCCGCGGTAACCGGTGCCGCGGCATTCTTCGCAGCCTATCCCTTGAAAAAAGGGCCCTGCCAGGCGTTGTGCGCCGAGGGCCTCCATTTTCTCGCGCACGCCGGTAGCCACCTCGGTTTGCGCGCGGCAATGCAGACAGATTCGGCGAACCAACCGCTGCGCCAGCACGCCTTCGAGCGATGATGAAATCAAAAACGCCTCGACGCCCATGTCGATCAAGCGGGTGACCGCGCCGGTGGAATCGTTGGTGTGCAGTGTGCTGAAGACCTGATGCCCGGTGAGTGCCGCGCGGATGGCGATCTCCGCCGTTTCGGAATCGCGGATTTCGCCGACCATCACGACATCGGGATCCTGGCGCAGGATGGCGCGCAGACCGGTCGCAAAAGTAAAGTTACGGCTGGGCCGCACCGGGATTTGCGCCACGCCCGTCAGTTCGTATTCCACCGGGTCTTCGATGGTTAGAATTTTGAGTTCCGGGGAATAGATACTCTGCAGGATCGAATAGAGCGTCGTGGTTTTGCCGCTGCCGGTCGGGCCGGTGGTCAGGAACAGTCCGTGCGGCTTCTCCACCAATCGGCTCAGCAAAGCGGCCCGCTCCGAGTCCAGCCCCAATTCCTGCGCGGTCAGCAGCTTGGTGTTCTTTTCCAGCAACCGCATGACGAGGCTTTCCCCGTAAATGGTCGGCATGGTTCCCACCCGGATGTCCACGCGCGCGCCTCGGTGATGGATTTGGATATGGCCGTCCTGTGGCAGGAATCGCTCGGCGATGTTCATGTCTGCCATGATTTTGATGCGTGAGACCAGGGCGGCGTGAAGTTGCTTGGGGGGCGGTGGTTTCTCCTGTAACAGGCCGTCAATTCGGTACCGCAACTGAAGCGTTTGTTCAAAAGGAACCAGGTGAATGTCGCTGGCCCGCTCGCGCAGGGCAGTGGAGATGATCAGGTTGACGAGGTTGATGACGGTCGGTTCATTCGCCTCGACTTCAATATCGTGGAGATTCTTGCTCTCGACCGTTGCGGCGCGTTCCGGGTGCAGGTTCTCGATCATCTGCTCCACCGTCACCTGGTAACATTCCGCGATCTTCTCCAACACGTCCGGCGCGGCCGCGGGCGACTCCTGCACTTCCAAGCCGCTCAGCAGCCGGATGTCATCGATGACGCGCTGATTGCCCGGGTCGGCAGTCGCGATGTGAATGGTGCCATTCTGGATTTCAAAGGGCAGAATTCGGTGCCGCTTCACGAACTCGGAGGGGAGGACGCGCATCGCTTCCGGCGATACCTTTAACCGCGCCAAGCTCCCGGCCCGGCTGGGTGAAAGCGAGGGTTCAGCCGGTTCGGCATCCTGTGGCAGCCGGTCCAGATTTCCCCCTGGTGCTCCTTTAGATTCGATCATCTGCGGGCAATGGCCTTGTTATCGATTCACAACAACGGCGCTTTCAACGGGCACCCTGAAAACACAGAATGCCTGCGTCAAAATGCTTCCACCGAACGGGCTGGATTTTAAAAGTAGACACTGAATGGACGAAAAAGTTTCAAAAAAGATTCATATCATATTGATGGACCTCTGGTTAAACGCTGTTGGATGGTTTTTGGTTCGGAAAAAGCAGCGATAAACTATTCGAAGAAAGTGCTTGCGCACTGGCTGCTTCGGCCTTAGCCTCAAGCTGTGATCGCGGGGTGGAGCAGCCCGGTAGCTCGTCAGGCTCATAACCTGAAGGCCGCAGGTTCAAATCCTGCCCCCGCAACCAATTTCAAATCCCCAGAATTCATTCTGGGGATTTTTGTTGGTGAAGGCTGGCTGACCGTGCGCCTTCTCCAATGACAAGGCGCTGACCCGGTTGGGCTTTATGTGGCGGACAGCGGCGCGAAAACCGCTTCCGTCATTCCGTGGATAATCTTCTTGTCCGCTGGGCAGACCGTGGCGAGAACGCCGCCAAGTTCAGCACGGGCTGCATCCCCGTCGCCAATCACGAAATAGTACGGGCACAGGCGGACGCGTCCCGGCATGGGCACAATCTGGTTTCGCGCGAAGTCAAACCACTGGAAATCGACCAGGCTTGGCTTTTCGTAACGCTGCAGGATGTAGGGCGAAGTGCCGAAGTGGGCCAGGGCAGTGTCCACGGCTGCCGACCAGTCCGAGTGCGAAAGATCGCTGCCCAGGAACACACCGCGCGCTCCCCAAGCCTTGGGAGAGAAGCCGGAGACTTTCAGAATCAGTTCGCGTTCGCGCTGGGACAGTCCTTTGAGCTGGTTCCAGTCGGTTAGATTTAGTTCGGGAATCGCCGCGTGCGGAGGCAGAGGGGACGGATCAACCACCCAACTGTACGGCACAAGCTGAAGCATCCGATTCAGAAAGCCTTCGCCCAATTCCTGACGCCAGTAGCCGCGCAAATTGCGATTCCACAAGAGCGCGAAAAGCATTTTCTCTTCGAATATCGGCTTGGGCGGCGGTGTAAGCCGGATGCGTTTCTCTCGGGCCAACTCGAACAGCGCGGGCGCGGACGGCACGTTCGCGGTGTCGAATAATTCGAAGAAGCGATAAACGGCATCGCCGTCCGCGGGTTGTTTGAAGTTTGCATCCTGAATCTGGAACCGCCCGTTATTGGGCTGGCGGCTCATCCAATCCATTTCGGGGCGATAGGTCGCCGATTCTTCGGAGATGATAACGTGAACGTGAGGCGCAGCGCCGAAAATTCCCGAGAATCCGCGCAACATTCCGTCTGCTCCACCGAGGACATCAAGGCCCAGTTGCGAATAGGTTTGGTTCAGCCAGGCCGTCAGCCCGATTCCGCCGGGAACGCTATCGAGCTCCGTGATCCTAAGCCCGCTCTCGGTGATTAGCAGGTCGGGCCGAATGACGCGGGGCCATTCGTTTTTGAAGGCGGCGGACCGTTGCAAGGCTATGAGTTCGCTCGGTTTGCCTTGATCGAGCCAGGCTGCCACCCAGGGTGGCTGTTTGCCTTCGATGCTCAAACGATACAGCCGGTTGACTGCTTTGTTGAACTGTAACAGGACCCGCCCGAGTTTCTCGATTTCCTGGACAAGTTCGGCTTTCAACCGCAGCGGGGTGGGGGAGATACGCCATTCGTGGCCGGCGAAGAGTCCGCCGCTGGGGATGTTCTCGCGGATGAAACGGGCACGATCGGCGGCAATGTCTTCCATGGTTGGTGAGGTGACGGCACTCATGCCTTGGGTCGGATGGATTTGCTGGTTTGGGCAATGAAACGGCATGAACACCGTGTCCGCCCGCTGCCGCCCGCGTGATTTTGTGCTTTCAATCTGAGTTGTTCAAAAGGTCCGATTCTGAATGTTGACCCTGTGCGTGGCCGTGTGTCCATCAGGTCCGCACCTGCCCCTGGCCAAACCCGATCCATTTATAGGTCGTGAGTTCCTCGAGGCCCATTGGTCCCCGCGCTCCGATCTTGTCGGTGCTGATTCCAATTTCCGCGCCCATGCCGAACTCGCCGCCATCCGTGAAGCGGGTCGAGGCGTTCCAATATACGGTCGCCGAATCCACTTCATTCAAAAACCTCTTCGCCATGGCTTCGTCGCGTGTCACGATGCTGTCCGAGTGCGCCGAACCGTAGTGATTGATGTGATCGATTGCTCCCTTGACGCCGTCAACGATTCGCACTGCGAGAATCAAGTCCAGGTATTCCGCGTACCAATCCTCCTCGGTGGCGCGTTTTATCCCGGAAATGGCGGGATTGGATTTAAAGAGCATCTCGGCTTCCGCATCGACTCGAAGTTCGACTTTTTGATCGATCAACCGCCGCCCGATCAAGGGCAGAAATGTCGCGGCAATTTTTCGGTCAACGAGGAGCGTTTCGATGGCATTGCAAACGCCGGGCCGCTGGCACTTGGCATTCACTACGATGTCTTCCGCCATCTTGAAATCGGCGTCGGCATCCACATAAACATGGCAGACGCCCTTGTAATGTTTGATGACCGGCACTTTCGAGTTCTCGGCCACGGCACGGATGAGGCCCTCGCCGCCGCGCGGCATGCATAGATCGACATATTGGGTCAGCGAGAGCAATTCCTTGATTGCTTCGCGATCCGTGGTGGGCACTACTTGAATGGCGTGTTCCGGGAATGCCGGCAAACTTTGCCTGGCCGCCGCGAGCATTACCTGGGCGATGGCTTGGTTAGAATGAATCGCTTCCTTGCCGCCGCGCAGGATGGTTGCGTTGCCGGACTTGAAGCACAGGCTGGCGGCGTCGGCGGTCACGTTCGGGCGCGACTCGTAGATGATGACAATGACGCCGATGGGCGTGCTGATTTTTTGGAGGCGCAAGCCATTTGGCCGGACGCGGTCGTCGAGGATTTTTCCGATCGGGTCCGGGAGCGCGGCCACTTCCCGCAAGCCTTTGGCCATGCTGCTGATGCGCTTCTCATCGAGCTTGAGACGGTCGAGCATGGCCGACGAAAGCCCCATTTGCGCCCCCGCCGCCATGTCTTTGAGGTTGGCTTCCTTGATGGCGGGGCCGTTGCGTTCGAGCGCGTCCGCCATGGCGAGGAGACATTCGTTCTTCTGCGCGGTTGTGAATTTGGCCAGTTCCCGCGAGGCGGTTTTGGCCTGCTTCGCGAGGTCCATCATTTGTTCCCGTAAATTCACAGCGCCAAAGTAAGCCAAAATCGGAAAGATGAAAGGTAGAAAATCGGGGCGTTAACGGAGCCTTCCATCACACCTGTCAATTGGCTGTCATGCTTCGATGTTGCTGATTCTCAGAAGGTTGTGAGCCGCAGTCCAGGATTGACAACGGGCGATCTAAAATGCTAGTAGTTTCCAGCGCCTCGGGCTTGGGCGCTTTTCGTCCGCAAACACCACGTCTGAGAAATCAGTGTGAGCTCTCGTAAGGAAGTCTTTATGGGCTGCATGAGGATACCCATTTTGCTGCTGGCGGTCGCAATTTGTTCCGGTTGTGCAACGGCTCATCACACCCAGAGATTAGCCGACGTGGGGCGTGACCAGTTTGTGTGCCGGACTGGCGTGGTTGCCGCTCCACCCCTCGATAGTAGCCAAGCGCCCGGTACTCGACCGAGTATTCTCAATTTAAATTTGCGATGCGATAAGGAATTAAGAACTGCCTTTTGGGATCCGGGGGAGGCGCACGGGCTGACCCTGGCTGGGGAAGATAGCAACTCCGGCGCGACGCCGGAGCCTGCGACCGAAACAAACCCATTTTCGAAGTCCTACTGGAAACTTGTTTTGGCGGATGTCAAAGAGACGTTCACAGCGCCGGCTCGCTGGGACAAACGGGACTGGCTCATTTTCGGCGGCGTGGTGGCTGGCATTGGCACGGTGGCGGTCTTCGACGAGGACATCCAGCGGGCCGTGCAAAGGAATCGCAATGGCACCTTGAACGACATCTCCAATGCCATTCAACCCTTCGGCCAGGAGTACGTTCCCGGCGTCCTCGGAGCATTTTACCTCGGCGGCGCGTTTTTCAATGACGAGCGGGCAAAGGTGGTGGCTTTGGATGGGGCTTCGGCAAGTATCATCGCTTCCGGGCTGATTCTTTATCCGCTCAAGTATGCGGTTGGCCGGAGCCGCCCGGGTGACAACCGCGGCGCCTATCACTTTCAACCGTTCGGAGGCAGCGATTCATTTCCTTCGGGCCACACCACGGAAGCATTCGTGTTGGCGACCGTCATTGCGGAACATTACGATTCGATTTGGATCAAAATCGGCTCCTACGGGGTGGCCAGCATGGTCGGCTACGCGCGAATGAACAACAATTATCATTGGGCGTCGGACGTTCTGGCGGGCGCGGCTATTGGCACCTTTGTCAGCCACGTGGTGGTCCACTACAACCAAAAACACTGGAGGGTGGCCTTTCAGCCAATCATCGGGCCGAATCTGCAAGGTGGCCAGTTCACCTACCGTTTTTAAACAACCACACGCCTCACGGCGCGATAACGCGGTAGAATCGCGCCGGGAACTGCGCGGCGTTGGTGTCGGTGAAAGTAAAGGAGCTGCTGCCGGGCAGGAGCGAGCCGATTTGGACCCACCCCGCGGGATCGGCCGGGTTTGGGTTCGCCTCGATCAAGACGGTTTGGACCACAGGGCCAGGCTGCTGCACGGTGAATTGGAAGTTCCCGTTTGCCACTGGACCGGCTGGGCTGACCAGGGCCTTGGCCGGCACGGGGTTGGTGACAGTAACATAAACGTAGGTGAGCGGCGAAGAATTTCCCGCCGCATCCACCCCGGACACAAACCAAATGTGCGAATGGCCCGGCGTGAGGCCGGTGATGGTCCCGTTGGTGCCCGTGATGTTCGTGACGGTGGGAACATTGACCGGCGGGCTGACGGACATGTTTCTTTCCATGATCGTGTAGCTGGTAATCGGGGAATACAGCGGATTTTGCGAGGGTCCGGGTGCGGGATCCCACGCAAGACTGACGGACGTGGAAGTCAACCCGGTCACAAACAAATCCGGCGGACCGTGCGGAGCCGTGGTGGTGGCCGCCACGGCCGGACCGTAGCCTGAGGTCCCGCCGGGGCCGCTGGCGACAACGTAATAGGTCTGGCTCGTACCTGGCGCGAGACCGGTTATGGTTATTGTGGTCCCGGTGGTGGCACCTCCGATTCCTGTATACCAGACCGTAGCGCCGCTGCCTTTCGGATCATGAAGGACGTGGCGCAGCCAGAAGCTATAGCTGACCGGCCCAACCACCGGGTCTTCTGGATCCCAGGACAAAGTCACTGAGTTGTCGGTCACGCTGACCACCGCCAGGTTCGTGGGCATGGTGGGACGCGGGTGTGCAACGGGGATGCTGAAATTCCAATCGACATAGCCGACGTAATTCGTGGCTCGTATGGTGATCGAGTTGGTTCCGATATCAGCGGCTTCCGGGGTCCATGAAATAGCGCCGCTGTAAGGGTCCACTTGCATCGTGGCGGGGCCGTTTAGGAGCACAAAGGTTGGCTGCGGATTGCCGGTGGCGCTGATCGAGGAAGTATAAGAAACCTGATAAGCAGCGTTGGTGGCGGGATATTGAGTGAAGACTGGCGGGCTGTCGGGAACGGCCAATCGCTGGCTGCGCCAGACATCGCTTACGTCGTTGCCATTGACGTCCATGCCTCCCATCAGGATTAATCGGCCAAGGCTGTCCACGCCCATGGCGGAGGCGCTCAAACCTTCGGGCAGAGGCGTCGAAACCACCCACGAATTGGCGGCGGGATTGTAAACCTGAACTGCGCTGGTGGTGACACCGCCCGAAACCCCGCCCGCCAAGTAGATTTTGCCATCTGCCCCGAACGCCGCCGCACTCCCGGCGACTGGGATGGGCATGGGGGCCAAATGGGTCCAAGTCTTCGCCCGGACGGAATAGCGGAGCACGGTGGCAATTTCGGTCCCGTCGGTTGTATTGGTGCGTCCGCCAAAAATGTAAATCTGATTCGTGTGGTCGAAAACCGCAGGGAAATTGTATTGGGCGGTTGGGAGGCTGGCAATGGGCGTCCAGGAGTCCGAATCGGGATTGTAACTCTCGGCTGACGAAAGCGGCTGGCCGGTATCGTCCAGGCCGCCGAAGGCATAAGCGTTGCCACTCGCGTCCGGAGCATACCCCAAATAGGAACGGGGCACGCTCATGGAAGCAGGCGTCGGCATGGTGTCGCCGGAAAGGCTAAAACTGATTACCGAACTGGTGGAATTGGTGCCGTCGGTGCCGCCGTAAAGGAGGACCCCGTCGCCGGTAACCACGGCTCCCGGGGCGATGCGGACGCTGTCATAGAGCGGCGAATAGTAGGTCCAGAAACTGTTTGTGGCGGCCAAACTTATGGGGAAACTCTCGAAATAGTTATAGTCGCCGCCGATTAGAAGGTTGCTGCCATCGGAGAGGACGGCGGTGGCTGCTCCACTTATAGGTGAATCCAAAGGTGGGCCGGGGAACCAGGTGAGGGGAGAGGCCTGGAGGTTCAATACCGCCAAGCAACTTCCTCCCAGGCACATAGCAAGCATGTTAGTTAGTTTAATCGGCTTCATGGCGAAGCTTTATTTACAAGGTGGAGCGTAAAATGTCAATCCTGGATTGGTTACGAATGGATGAAAGGGGGCGCAATGTGGAGAGTTATGCCGCCCAATCAGTCACTGCTCATTGACCACAAGATATGGTGGACAGCCATTTGCGGCCGGCGCAGTGTTAAAAACGTGAGACGAGAAAGGCTACGGACTTAATACCCAGTATATGTCAAGCGCCTGAAGATCGACCATGCACACATTGAGCACGCAATTGTACATGGTGGCAGCAGGAATTGGACTGGTTCTTGTCGTCTTCGTTGTCTTCAGCATTTGGAGTCGCAGATTGGGGGCGCAGGCGGTCGAGAGATGGGCGATCTCGAAAGGATTGCAAGTGGTTAGCGCGAGGCGGCGGTCGTTTGTTTCGCGCTGGCGCGCGATGTTGAGCAAGCGTTTTCAGTTTTTCCGCGTGACCGTCCGTGATAAAGAGGGTGTCAACCACGGAACGTGGATGCGGCTTGAGTCAGATTGCACCGAGCCGGAGGTTCTTGAGGTCATTTGGGACGACAAAACACCGCCGACATGAACCCGTTTGGAATCGTTCAGGCCGTGATTGCGCTTCTTGAAGGAGTTGCTCATGCCGCAGACCCGAAGCGGCAGAAGGACACGAAGGGTGAGAAACGCCGCTTTCTTTTCTTTTACGTGATCTTTATGCTGGTGGGCATCGGGGTAATTGTGTGGACGGTTCGTTCATTTTATTTTGCCAGATGAAAGGGTTGTGGCATGAATGCCGCGCTCCTGGCTGCGGTTTCGACGCTTTATGACATGCCCCTATTGTAATCATGTTTTTCCTTTGACTTGGCGTCGTTACTTCGCGGAACCGACGAACAAGCATAAATGCCCAAGCTGCCAGAAGGTATCACGGTTGCCTTGGAGCCTCTCTTATCTCATGCTGCTCGTGCTGGCTCAATCCATTGCGGGCGGGCCGCTGGCCCTCTATGCGCTTGTCAAGTTCGGCGGGCATTGGGCCATTGCAGGCTGGACAGTTGGCGCTCTGCTGACTGGAACGCTGATTGACAAGATGATTTTGGATGAGAGATACCGCACGTTGCAGCGATTGCGCGATGATGAAACAACCTGAAAATCAGCAGAGCCGAAATCTGATACCAATGAGGCATCGTAGAGTGAGGTTAGGCCGCGCTTACAGCGCTTGAATTTTCTCGTGGACCTTAAACCCAGGGCTGCGCTCGCGGACTCGCTTTCCCTGGGCTGATATGCTTGGGACTTCAGCCCGGAGTGCCAAGCGCAGAGGGATGTGATGGATCTGAAGTTCGCGTTGATTTTAAGACTTTGGTTGCGGGCACGCCCTGCCATGTATTAGTTTAGCGCGGTTGGCTGGGAACGCTTATGTCCAAGATTATTGCTGAAATGGCTATTGATACGGTGACGATGGAGTTGCCGGATACGAAGACCATCAAGTTGAAATGGCCGGAAGGGTATCACGTCGATTTCAAAACAGGGCAGTTCATCACACTGTTCTGGCCCGATACGCCGAATTATAAGCGGGCGTATTCGCTGTCCTCGTGCGTGCTCGACCAGGGGTTCTATGAGGTCACGGTCAAACGCGACGGGAAGATGGGCACGCGCATCGTGGATTGGGCGAAGGTGGGGGATCGCATGGGCGTGTTGCCGCCGGTGGGAAAGTTCCTGCCGGTGTATGAGCCGGACCGGCATTTGATCTGCATCGCGGGCGGTTCGGGGGTGACGCCGTTTCGCGCTTTCGTTCGCGAAGCCAGCCGGCGGAAGCTCGAGACGAAGATAACGATTCTTTATAGCGTGCGGACGACCAACGATATTATTTTTAATCAGGAATTCCGGCAGCTCGAACAGGAGAATCCCAACTTCAAGTTCCACGTCACCTGCACCCGGCAACCAGCGAATGATCCCTGGCCGGGCCGAAACGGGCGCATCGACGCCGAATGGATACGCAGCCACGTCGGGGATCCGACAAAAACAGTGTTTTACGCCTGCGGCCCGAATGAATTGGTGGAAGGCACGCAACGGCTGGTGATTGAACAGCTGGCAGTTCCGAAATCGCAAATGCTTGTGGAAAAATGGGGATAAGGAGAGCTGAAACCCGAAGCCCGGAATCCGAAATCCGAAAAATGGAAGAATATGATTGCGCGGCTGATTATTTTTGATCGTGAAGGAAAAAAGGTGGCGCATCAGTTGAGCTTGCATCACAAGCTGTCCAACACGTTTGAACTCAAGCTGGTCATGGGCACGAGCACGGAGCGTTTTGAGGCCTGGCTGTTTTTCTTCCTGCGCGATCACGGCGCTTATATTGAAACGACCGACCCGGCGGCGGTGGCGGCGGCATTGAATCTTCCAGCGGGGGAGGAAGGGATTTTGAAAGTGGAAGCGTGAGGGTTAATGACCAATGAGCTTGCGGAGAATATTCCTTCGTCTTGCGGCAACCATGCCCCGCTGGCCCGGATTCTGCTTTTGTACAGGGCGGGACCAACTATGATGTGGGCAGTTCGAAACCTGATTTCAGAGCTGATTATGATTACGAGCGACATTAAGACCAAAGCGGAGAGGAAGAACGAGGGCCGCCATGGCTAAGCGAACACCGCTTTTTGACATCCACCGGCGGCTGGGCGGACGGTTGGTAGAGTTCGGGGGCTGGGAGATGCCGGTGCAATACACGAGCATCATGGACGAGCATCAGGCGGTGCGCACGGCCGCCGGGTTGTTCGACATCTCGCACATGGGCGAGGTGCTGGTCACCGGCACGGCGGCGGAGGTTTTCCTGAACGGCATGCTGACCAATGACGTTCGCAAGCTCGTCACCGGCCACGGCCAGTACACCCTGATGTGCAATGAGCGCGGCGGCGTCATTGATGATCTGTATGTCTATCGCATCGCGGACACGGAGTATTTGCTGATCGTCAATGCTTCGCGCACGGATGTGGACGCAGCCTGGCTGCAACAACAACTGGCCGGCTATCCCCATAATAATTTCGTGGGGCTGCATAATCTTTCGGCTCAAACGGCGGCAGTGGCGGTGCAAGGCCCAAAGGTGATCGAGTTTATCGACCAATGTTTTTCGGGCGGGTCCACCGGTGGCTTGGTCGCGGCCAAGGCGAGCGCGCTGAAAAAAAATCAGATTGCGCAATTCCAATTTTCGGGGCACCCGGCGTGGGTTGGCCGCACGGGTTATACTGGTGAGGACGGCTTCGAGGTAATTGCTCCCGCCGAGGCCATCGGGGCCATTTGGACGTTGTTGATGAAAACAGGCGAGAGCCACGGCCTGCAACCGGCCGGTTTGGGCGCGCGCGACACCTTGCGCACGGAGGTTTGTTACCCGCTTTACGGCCAGGAATTGAATGAGCAAACGACTCCCATCGAGGCGGGGCTTGGATTTTTCGTCGCGTTCGACAAGGGGGAATTCAATGGTCGCACGGTACTCATTCAACAGAAGGAACGCGGCGTGGCCAAAAAGCTGGTCGCTTTCAAAATGTCAGATCGGTCGGCGCCGCCGCGTCCGCATTATCCCATCTGGAGTTCCGGAGAACGGTCGGCGCAGATCGGCGAAGTGGCGAGCGGCACGCAAAGCCCGTCCCTGGGAATTGGGATTGGCATGGGCTACGTGAAAACGGAATTTGCCAAGCCGCAAATGCCCATCACCATCGAAATTCGCGGCCAGCGGGCCAACGCGGTGGTGGCATCCAAACCTCTGTATCGAAAACCTGTTTGACCAGACTGGTTTTCCCTGACTCAATCGAACCATGGCAAACATACCAGCGGATTTGAAATACGCGAAGACGCACGAATGGGTGCGCGTCAGCGAGGACACGGCCACCATTGGCATTACCGACCACGCCCAACATGAATTGACGGACGTGGTGTTTGTGGAATTGCCCAAGGTGGGCCGGCAATTGAAAGCCGGCGAGGCCTGCGCTGTCGTCGAATCGGTCAAGACCGCCAGCGACATTTATTCGCCAGTGAGCGGGCAGGTGGTCGAAGTGAACCAAGCCGTGGTGGACAATCCAGCTTTGACGAACACCGAACCATACGGAGGCGGCTGGTTTTTCAAAGTGAAACTGACCCAGCCTGCCGAATTGAATGGATTGCTGGCTCCGGCGCAGTACGGGGCGCAGATTAAAGACCAGTGACCAATGCCAAATAGCCGATCAAGCTGCAAGGGCAAATCTTCAATTGAGATTTGGAGCCCGGGCCTGCTTTGGTCATTGCTCATTTGATATTCGGCATTCGCGTCAGCGCATTGCATTCCGCGGATTCCTCCGGCAGATTATGGGTGTGAACGAAATGAAAGTTCGGCTCTTTATCAAGCCCTATTGCGGCTGGTGTCATAAGGCCATGAACTGGCTGGACGACCACGACATCGAATACGAAACGCTGGACGTCATCAAGAATGACGCGGCATACGAGGAAATGGTGCGGCTTTCCGGCCAGGAACTCGCGCCAGTGATCGAGGTTAACGGCCAGGTGCTGGCCGATTTTGGACCGGATCAACTGGCCCGCTTCTGGAAACAGTTGCACTCTCAAAAAGCTTGAGCCCCATACCCGCCACCACACCTGCTCCACGCCCGCGATTGCCAGATTGGCTGCGCATCAAACTACCCACGTCGGATAGTTTTGGCCGCACGCGCAGTTTGCTGGACGAGTTGAAGTTGCACACGGTCTGCGAAAGCGCCAAGTGCCCAAACCATTGGGAATGTTGGAGCAAGGGAACGGCCACCTTCATGATTGCGGGGGACCGCTGCACGCGCGCCTGCGGGTTTTGCGCCGTGGCCACAGCCAAGCCACTGCCGCTTGAAGCCGATGAGCCGGCGCGCGTTGCCGAAGCCACTCGGCGAATGCGGCTCAGGCACGTCGTGATCACGGCGGTGGCTCGTGACGATCTCGCGGACGGCGGGGCGGATCATTTTCGGCGGACGATTGAGGCGGTGCGAGTGGCCAATCCGGGCATTGTCATTGAAGTTCTCACGCCCGATTTTTTAGACCGGGATGAAGCGATTGAAATGGTGCTGACCGCCGAACCGGAGATTTTCAATCACAACCTTGAGACGGTGCGCCGTCTGACGCCTTCCGTCCGTTCGCGCGCGACCTACGACCGTTCCTTGAGCGTTCTGGGCAAAGTCAAAGCCAGGAAGGGCGATGCGATTCACACCAAGTCCGGCTTGATGCTCGGGCTGGGGGAAACGGAAGCGGAATTGTTTACCGCGATGGAAGATTTGCGGCGAGTCGGGTGCAACATCCTGACCCTGGGCCAATACTTACAACCGACCCTCAAACATTTGCCGGTGGTGGAATTTGTCCCGCCGGTGCGATTCGCCGAGTACAAGCTCGTGGCCGAGCGCCTGGGTTTCCTGCATGTTGCGAGCGGGCCGATGGTGCGGAGTTCATACCACGCGGACGAGTTGCCGCTGAACCTCCAACATCCAGGCAACAAGCTTCAATGAAGGCTCCGACGGCAGCTCCGGGATCGGGGCAACCATGATCCGGTGAGCGGCTCCTCTTTGAATCTAGATGCTCGGAGCTTTCCTGGAGCTTGGTGATTGGAGGTTCCCGAACGCCTATGGCTGCGGTGGGACCAGAAGCCCGCGGTTCTTGAGGAGGTAGAGCGAAACCACAACTACAAATGCAGCCAGGATGATTGCGATGAACGTGGCCACATACTTCAAAACGCGCGCGCGCCGCAGCGCCTGCTCGGTCTGTTCCCGCGTGGCTTCCTTGAATCGCGTGAACTCCTGGTCCAACGACGCCTGGATCGCCTCCTCATCGCGGAGTTGCATGGTTAGCCAGTCGCCGGGCGGCGTGCTCCAGGCTTCGGGCAGTTTCTTCAACTCGGCATCGGTGGCGGGGTGCAGGCCACTATGGCACCAAAACGGCGTCTTTTCCCGGGTCCAGACACGCACCAGCCCGTGGTTCGTTGCCACCGATTGCATCCGTTCCCACAGATGCGGGCGCAAGACATCAGCCAGCGCAAAATCACTGAATGCCTCACTGTGAAGCCGTCCGTGGCGGCCGGAAATTTCCATGCCCAAGGCTCCGAATAGCTGGCCGTCCAGCGTTTCAACGACCTGAAACTCCGTGAGGCGACGCTCCAGTTCCATTGCTGGAAGATGCATCGCCTCCCACAGACCGACCAGTACTTCCAGGTCGTCCAGCGTGGCGCGGCGCACGCGATATTCAGCTTGGCTCATGGCATTCAATTATAAAAAGGCTGCGGCGATCGTAAAGAACTTGTTGGCGTAAACACCCCATTGCTCTACCCGAAATCCAGCCTAGGTTTGGGCATGAATCGAGCGATAGGATGGGCGTTTGCGGCGGGCGGCATTGTGCTGTTGATCTTCGGCATCCAAGGCGCCAACTCGTTCAGCTCCAACGTCTCAAAAACCTTCACCGGCTCCCCCACCAACCAATCCATCTGGATGATCGTCCTCGGGGCGATCCTGCTTATCGTCGGGCTGGCAATGAGCTTCGGTGGCCGGGGAACGCGTACCTGAAACCTTGGATCGAGCGATTCACTCCCGAATCGGCATTGATCCGCAGTTTTAGGCTCGGCACTCGGGTCTTTTATACATACTCCTTCTGGACCCCCAAATGGCGTGCCTGCCCAGCTACAATTTTAACGTTAACGGGCTAAGCGGAATCAGAGGACTGTGCTCATGATTAGCGACACATAACGAACCATGGACAGCAAATGTGAGCAACCTCGCGCGAAGAATTCGATTGCCGCTTACGAGCAAAGATATTGGACCACGCACGCACCCACGACTGCCGCCCACCCAAGAATAAGCGTGTAGAAAAACCAGCGAACGACGGCATCCAAAATCGCAACAAATCTCGGTGAATACTTTATTTGCATCAAATTTTCGGCCAAACCAGACTCGTCCAGCCAACCTAAGAAATTAGCATAACCCTTGCCAGAATCACGAATGAGACTCGATTTTGATGGGTAATGTAGAAGGCAGAGAGGACAGCCGAACCGATGCGGGTCCGGCCACCGTCGGCAGAATTCAGTCCCGACCGCTTGAGTAGAGTTAAAGCCTGTCGATTATGCCGACGACGCAAAGAGACCAGATCCCCATAACTTGCTCACCGCCTATTCCAGGTCAATGACGACTGAAGCGATTGTGCCGCCGAACTGGTTCTCGCTGGAATAGGGGCCGACACAGCCCGCCGTGTCGGAACCAACGTCCAGGCCATCTGTGGGCATCGTGGGAATCAATCCGGGAGCCTTGCCTTGGGCGACGGACTTGCCGTCCAGCAGGAGGGTCATGTCCCCGCCGCGTTGGAGCCGGGCGACGGCGGTGTGGGCGCCGGTGAGAGGTTCAGGGCTGGTGATACTGCCCGTGTCGTCATGCACGCGGACCAGGAACGTGAGTTTGCCTTTGTCGAGGAAGAGCGTGTAGCCCATGGCGGCGCCGCCTTGGGCCACAATCACGCCGTCAGCTTTTTGGGCGTCGAACTTCGCGGAGATGGTGAAGCCGCGTTTTGCAATCGGCGGCGCTTTTCCGCGGGCAAGATGCTGGTCCATCTTCAATTCAAAATGGGTTTCCTTGCTGAACTTGGCGGGGTCTTTGCCACGCTCCGGAGCCTGCCAGCCCCCGAGGGGCAGAACGTTGGCGCGGGCGGCGTAATCATCCCACTCGGCGGCGAGTTTTTTGAGGCGGCCCGGCTCGGCGTCGGCGAGGTCATGTTGTTCAGTGCGGTCGGCGACGGTGTCATAAAGGCGCCAGGGCTGACCGGAGAGAGCAACCAATTTATAGTGGTCGTCCAGCACGGCTCGGTTGCCTTCGTGCTCCCAAAAAATCGGGTGCACACGCCCAAGGGGCTTGCCTTCGAAAGCGGGCCTGAGGCTGACACCCTCGGCCGGGGTGATTGGTTTGCCGTTGAAATCGGCCGGATATTTCGCGCCAGCCACATCCAGGCAGGTGGGCATGATGTCGATGAGATGGCCGGGCTGCGGTTCGAATTGGCCCCGGCGCGCAGCCGGGATGCCCTCGGGCCAATGCACTATTAATGGCGTGGCAATGCCGCCTTCGTCGGTATAATGTTTGTAACGCACAAACGGCGTGTTGTTCAACGTGGCCCAGCATTGGCCGACATAAACCGTCGAATGCGCGTCACCCGGATGCTCGCCTTCGAGCCGGCCGCGTACGCCGGACTCGGCATTGCCGCCGTTGTCGCTCATGAACAGGATGAGCGTGTCATCCAGCACGCCTCGCTGACGCAGGCCGTCCACCAATTCGCCGACCGCTTTGTCCATGTGTTCCACCACCGCCGCATAAATGGCCATGATATTGTCGTAGCGATCCTGTTGGGCGGGCGAGAGGCTGTCCCAAGCGGGGACGGCTTGCAGTCGCGGCGATAGCGGCCAGGATTTATCAATGATGCCCAGGGCAATCTGGCGTTGATACCGCTCCTCGCGTAGTTTGTCCCAGCCGGACTTGTATTTGCCGCGCCAGCGGGCGATCTCGTCGGCCGGCGCCTGCAGCGGGAAATGGGGCGCGTTGTAGGCGACGTAGAGGAAGAACGGCTTGCCGGTTTGGCGCGCCTCATCCACGAACTTGAGGCCGTACTCGGTCCAGAGGTCAGTCGAATACCAATGGGGCGGCACGGGGGCGTTCGTGGCGCCGAGACTATGGCCGTTGTAGAAGATTTCGGCGCCGCGGCCTTCGGGGTAATAAAAGCCACCGGCCGCCGAAGTGAGGGTGCGCTCAAAACCGCGGCCCCAGGGCGTCACGCCGAAGTTCTGGCCGACGTGCCATTTGCCGGTCATGGCGGTGAAGTAGCCCGCAGCTTTGAGCACCTCGGCAATCGTGATGCACTTGTCGTTGAGGTGCCCGCTGTAACCGGACAAGGTTTTGCCGGCAGCGTCAACGCGCTCCTCGGTCATGTGGCCCACTCCCGCCTGGTGCGGGTACAGGCCGGTCAACAAAGCGGCGCGGGAGGGGCAGCAACGGGCGGTGTTATGAAACTGCGTGAAGCGGACCCCGTCGGCGGCGAGCTTATCCAGGTTGGGCGTATGGATTTCTCCGCCGTAACAGCCGAGGTCCGAGAAGCCCATGTCATCCACCAGGATGACGAGGATGTTGGGGCGGGAAGGCGCGGCGAACAGGGAGGAGCCAATCGCCAGTGAGACCGCAATACCAGTGGTGAAGAGGCGGCTGAGCTTCATGGTTGTTCGTGACCCATTCAACCAGAACCGCCGCTGGTTTGGCAACCCCGAGTTGCAGGTAACGATTGAGCGGGCAGGGTGTTTAAGAACCGCTCCGGCCCTCCTCAGAAGCTCTCAGGACCTTTCGAATAAAATAACGATTCAGTCTCCAATCCAAGATGCTGCGGACTCAATGATTTCCTCACAAGATCAACTGGGTCACGGCGGCGTGGTGTCAACGTTGAAGGTCGACTTTGTTCGGGATGCTGGCGGTTATTTGGGGCTTTGCCTGCCAAGCTGTACCGCGATTACGGCGAGCAACCCCACCACCGCCAGCCCCAACCCCAACCAGACGCTAACCAGGGCGGCACACAACGCGGCCAGCATCATCGTCAAGACGACACCCGCCAGCGCAGCATTGCCCGGTTTGGACTTCGCCACGGGCAGGTTGACGATGGCTTCGATCATCTCCGGAATGAACCCGATGCCGCATGAGGGGCATTTCATGCCGCGCGCCAGATAGTCGGCTTTCGCTTCGACCGATTGGCCGCAAGCGGGGCAGTTGTAGAATTTTGTCTCGATGCGGCCATTGAATCACTTTCGCCGGAGATGTTCAAGCCTTGCGCTTCGATTCCTTGAGCCTTCGCTCATCGTCCTCCGTAATATGTAACCCCGACGCCTTCAAGAATCGAATCTGCGCTATAGTCCGGGGCCTAGGCAAATCGTCTTCCACAATTGGTAACCTTTTCAATTGTCTGAGTTGCCTAATACTGGCTTCAAACAACTCAATTATTTCGGGGGGCACTCCGGTAATTGAGTAACTGCTTGGCGGGGGAGTTTTAGGCCGTTCTTTTTTTCGTTGAGGTGCTAGTGCTATCAACTTGCCTTCGATCCGGATAAGAATCTTTTCCAGCCTGTCGATTTTCTTTGATAACCCTTCGAGCGTCATGCGTTCATTTCGCGTGTGTAGCGTTTTGAGCCTGCCCGGATTCTGGCAAGGCAGGGCGGGTATTCAAGCCCATTGAAGCACCTTGAACAATAGCGCGCTTTGTGGCGGTTTGCATGTACGTTACATATAGTTCCGCCAGCGATGAAGGCAAGAAAACCGTATTCCTGCCTTATTTAATGGGGTTTAGTGAAGATGGCGGAGAGAGAGGGATTCGAACCCACGGAAGGTATCCGCCATTCACCATGGTTCAAGGCGGTTGATTTCATTGGGGTTTGCAATATCCTGAATCGCAGTTAAGGACTGTGCTTGCATACAGTTACATACAATGCCTATATTCCATCGTTTATCACATGGCCTGGCTCTACAAGCGCGGGAAGAAATGGTGGATCGGGTACCGCCACAATGGCCGGCAGATTCTCAAACCAACGCACACTGAGGATCCTGCCGTTGCAGAAAGGGAGCTCTTCAAAATCCGGACCATGCACGAGGCGCACGCGTCCGGGACGCTCACTGAACAGTTTTACCGCGCTCTCACGGGTAGCGTTCTTCCCCCCGTTACGCTAGCGTCAGAGTTAGATGGCTGGCTGGCGGAGTGCGAGCACAACACGGAGCCGAACACCCATGATCGCTACGGGGCTGTAGCGAATGAATTCAAGGTGTTCCTGAATGCAAATGACAAAGCCCCAATGCTCTCCGAAATCAGGACAGAGGACGTGAGCCGTTACTTGCTGCAAAAGCGCAAATCCACCGCGGCGAGCACAACCAATCTGACTCGGAAGATACTGTCCGCGTTCTTTAAGCGGGCCCTCCTTGGTAACCGGCTGCGTGAAAACCCATGCACGCCAATCAAGCCGTTCAAAGCTCAGAAGGGGGAGCGGGTGAAACGCCGAGCCTTCACCTTGGCCGAGTTGGGAGCAATCTACAGCAAGGCGCCGGATGACTTTTGGCGCTACATGGTCCAGGGCGAGTTTTACACTGGCCTGCGGATGGTGGATCTGATTTGCCTCCGACTCGGAGCAATCGACCTCAAGCGCGGCATGTTACAGCTTGAGGATGAAAAGACAGAAAAGCCAATGTTCATCCCCCTGGCCAAACCCTTGCTCAACCTGCTTACTGACGTGATGCGAAAGCGCGGTCCTGGCAAGCCGTTTGAATATCTTTGGCCAGAGCAGGCGAAACGGCATCAGGGCTATAAGAGCGGGTCCGGCTATTTCTCAAACCAGTTTTACGACCTTATCCTTGCTCCGTGCGGACTGGTCCCGGCTCGGGATACTGCCCACAAGGCAAAGAAGGACGGAAAGGGCAGGGGGGCGAAGCGCAAGACCAACGATGTAAGCTTTCATTGCTTACGGCATTCGTTCGTCTCATTTCTGAAATCAACGGGAGCAAATCAGGCGGTTGCGAAGGAATTGGCCGGCCATTCGAGCGACCAGGTGAACGACCTGTACACCCATGTTCCCGAGGAGGATTTGATTAAAGCCATCAACCAGCTACCGGAATTCGCCAAATGAAGCAGGTGAAAGAGATGGTGGAAATCGCCGGCCGCGAGTTGGCCAAGCCGCGAGCCTTCCCAGTGCCGCTCAAAGAGTTCCTGCGGATCGTCGTCGGTGGCAGCATCCCCAGCGCACGTACGGAAACAGACCGGATGCGCTTCTACAGGCAGTTCCTCGTTGCCTGGCAGGTGGACGAGGGCGCCGCCAAAGCAGAGCAGGGGACGTTGCCGATTTTAAAGCTCCATCCAAAAGACCGCCCGCAATACTTGATCGAGCACCACTCGCGCAAAGGGTTCGATGCGTGGGGTTTTGCCCTTGAGGCCGAGCTATTCCTGACTTGGCAGTCCGGCATGCTTGCTCGCAGAGGCGCGTCGGCCGCGCGTCAGAGGTGGGGAAAAAAGAAGGGTAAGAAAACCCTTGGCCCGAATGTTCCAGCGTTGAAGGTGAATTTAGCAGCCTTGGCCGCTCATCTGGCATCCAAGCGGGTCTCACCTGGCATCTACTAAGCCTCATCAAGCATCCGAAAATCCTCATCTGGCATCGCGCCGGATACCGGAGCCCAGAAAGGCCGCTTGCAAAGGTGAGGCATGATAAATTCATCTACAGTAAAGAACGAGATTGGAGCTTCACAGAGCTTCGATCTATTCCGACTCACTAAGGCGAAAGCGACGGTCGATGTATGCTCGAACACCCTGCGGGAGTACAACCGGCAGGGGTTGCCTTTCTACAAGCGCGGTCGGGCCGTGTTCGTCTCCAAAACCGAGCTGGAGGCGTTCATCCGCAACCCAGCAGGTTTTAACCCGGCCAACCAGATCGTCAGAAACGCGGGCTCCAGAAATCTAATGCTCCAGTAATCCCTCCGCCAGAAAAGTTCCCGCGCTGGCCGTTTTGCCGCGACAAACGCGACAGCAAATTTAGCTGTTCGTAAGCAATAGGAAAGCTGATGCTTTCCAAGAGCTAACCTTGAGGATTGCCCCTTGAGTGAAAAAGCGGGCAGGAAAAGCACCTGCATCATTAAGTCACCCATCCGTCCCATTCCCCCCGGTGATTCAGCCCGACTCGGTGTCGAACGGGCATTTTGCGCTATCCCAAAACAGGCATGGCTTGCCGAAAACGAACTTGCCGGGACGCATTTCTGGGGGTTTTCGTTCCATTGACACACCTCTTGGCCGCGTCAGGTGCGGAATTGGGTTAGACCCGAGCTCTTCAAGGTATGTTACTCTGCGCTGCGTTGCCGTTGAATCGACGAGTTTGGCTGAGCGCTACCTCGCCATGGCTCAAATCGTCCTAGAGGCAACCAGAGGGGTTTGGAGGCGTCTCCGCTCATCTACCAACTTACGGATCCTGGCCACAATTTCCTCGCTTGCGCCGTGCTCAGCGGCATAACTTCGCGCAATCTGCTCCTGTTCAATGATTTCCGCGAGGCGCTTACCAGCATCGCTGGGTTGTGCCGGTTCGGCGCCATCGGGGTAGGTTTCAAAGGCTGCTTCGGGGGATGCGCCATGCGGGCCGCACCTTTGTATTGCCCACCATTCGCGCAGATGATGCTGCCTCTCCGCATTATCCTTCGATTCTGACAGGCGTTCCCGAAGTCGATCCCGGCGCCAGAGAAATTCTTCTCTGCTCATCGGGCGGAAGATCAGGCTGGGTGTCTTGCCCGGGCGAGGAACCTCCGCGGCCAATCCTGACCGAATCAGGGACGGAATAAAAGCATCCAACTCGGCGGTCTTGACTGCGCTTTTCCGCGATGGGTGATGGCAGAACATGCGGGTGATGTCCGACCGAGTGCAATAGACCCAAGCATTCGCGGATGCCAGGCGGCTGGCTAGTATGCCGGCAAGGAATCCGAGTGGATGATCCAAGGTGTTTCGTGTTTTAGCAGATGTGTTCATAATCGAGATCTTCCGTTCTGCTCTGGTATGGGGAGGTTGAGCTGCCTCGGTGCGTCCACGACGATGGTGACTCGGTAGCGTGCTCCGCCAACGGTCGTGAGCACGCTGATTCGCTTTCCCTCGGCCTTGAGCTGCTTGCACAAGGCGAGCAGTTCGTTGCCGGACAGTGTTGAGTCGTGTTTCATTGGACTGCTCACAGGGTTTCACGCGTCACAAATAAAACGAATCGCGCTTTCCAATTCTCGCCAGCGGTTCCAGGGACAACCTCTTTCTCCCAGAACCGTTTCGCTAAATCCGCCACTGGTAGCTCCATCTTCGACCCCGCGCAGGTGCGGGTAGCGATCCCGACAAGTTCTTCCATGTTCGGAGGGCTAAGTGTCGGCTCCCGGGCCGCCCCTCCCTTTTCCGAATCCGAATCCTCAACCCGCGCGCACGCGGTTTGTGTACCTCCCGTTTCTGCTGAGAGCGTTTCTATTGGAGAGTTTCTATTACCTATCGTTTCTATTAAAGTGGACGCTCCAGTGGACATTGGAGTGGACGGTGCAGTGGACGCCAAGTGAACATCGAGCGGGCTGTCTGCGGTGATTTTCAATCCATCCGCCCGAACTTTGTCCACTATAATAGGAGTGTTCACTATAATAGCTTTGTCTACTTTAATAGCAGCTTTTGCGGCCTTTGCGGCTTTAATCCTCGCCATCAAAGCGGCATCGCGCGCCTTCCTGCGAGCATGGAAATCCTCCGCATACGACTTTCCGCTCTCCAGCCTGGCGGCAAGCTGTTCCTGGTTCATCCGGATGGAGTAGTACGTTTGGCGCTTGTTAGGGCGAGTGCAGGCAAAGAATCCTCTCTTATGCAGTTCGTCCCGGGTACAACCGATCTGCCTCACAGACAATGGCATTGCCCCGTCCGTCCGGTTCCCGAGTTCAGCCTTAAGAACCGCCTCCGATTTGTAACCGAGCATTCTCCGCCGAATCTGTTCCCGAGTGATCCTGACAGGGAAATCCTTGGCGCCAACCACACTGTAAAGCCCGCAAAGCATTGAGAATTCACGGTAGCTCATCCCCCTCTTTTCTCTCACATCCCATAGAAAATCACTACGAATCCGAACGCTGGGCTGAGTGCCGTGCTTGTCGGTGAAAGCTTTTACGAAATTCGAGCATGCGACATACTGGTTAAGAATTGCGCCGACATCTCCTGCGGTCACGGACAGTTTATTCGCTCCCACAACTACATGGCGATGAGCAAGCTCCCCTCTGCGCATCCCCTCTGGAATATTATGGCTTGGCGTCTGCTTCATAATCTCATCTTGACTCTCGCGGGACATCTTTCCGCAGAAGTCGCGTCCGGCTTCTACCAAGCACCATGAGATGATGTGCTCCAGGCGAACCTCATCCTTGCCATACGCCAGAAGGCAGAGCGGGAACTGAAAATAGGTGCTCACACCGCACCCCCAATCTGGAAAAAAGGCGAACTTTCCGCTTGCGGCGCGTGCTGATTATGGTTAGCGTTTGACATCGTTTAGTTTTAAAGCTGCTGAGCAAACTTGGTCGTGCGCTCAGTGGCTTTTTTGCTTTAGGGTTTAGGTGACGAGTTGACAGCCGCCGTTTGCGGCCAGGACCTCAAAATCAGAGATGGCTTGCTGAGTGACGAACACGCGCTTGCCCACCTTAATTGTCCTGATCCATCCGCGGCCCACGATTCGATAGGCGGTGGCGCGCGATACGGGCAGCTTGGTGTACCAATCACTGAACTGCACCAGGCCGACAGGCACGCTGGTGAGATTATTTGCGTCGTTCGAAATCATAGCTTTATTTATTCCAGCAATGATTCACCTACAGCAAGGGTATGCCGTGTCAACAGCTGAGTAAGACATAATGAGACGCACCCCATTTTACGCGTTGGATGATCCTTGGATTTACCCTTAAGGGTGTGCTTGGGCATTTGCTCAAGCAAAACTCACCGAAAATGGTCACTCCGAGTCGGAGTGAAATTCTGATTGCCGCGGATTTCAATTGACGGCTATCGCCCTCGGTGCCAGTATCCTTCCGTTCGAGGACTATGAAGCATCAAAAAAAGCGCAGGCTTCACGCCTTGGCGACAGAATTTGGCCTGCTTTTGAGCCTCTGGCTGTCGGCGGTGCCACTGCTCGCGCAATTTGCTCCTGTTTCTCCCCAAGTGTATTCATACGCTCCCGTCAGAGTCCTTGGAACCAACCTCATGGATTTTGCTCCGATGATTAATGCGGCGCTTGCCGGCGCAGAGGTGGGGTCGAGATTTTTTATCGAAGGGAAGGTGAGCGGGATAGGTGATGGCGACAGCGTGTTTATCACCAGGCACGTCGGAACCACTTATCAACTTCGCGCACCGGACTTGAACGGGTCAAGTGCCAGCCTCTTGCGTTCGCTCTCGTTACAGTCGATAGCGCAAAAATCAGGCGGCCATCTCAGCGCGGGGCAACTTTTGGCGTTCGACCCCGCATCGCGGAGCCAGTTTGTTCCCGTTGAGCAGTACGATCAGGTCGTTTTGACAAACTGCCCGAAAGCCATGATGAAAGTCGGAAGTTACATTGACCTGTGCGCATGGCCGTGTGGCGCGCGCACAGTAGAAGGCAACGGAAATAAGGCCACCATGCTGCGCTTTGATTATGGGGTGAAGTTCTCAGGCAACCTCGCAGATTACGACTTCTTCCTCCAGGTTTCCCCATCGGGCGCCACAGTCAGGGTGCCGATAAAGGCCGCACAGAAGAACACCCGAGCGGTCACCGCGCCATAAAGCATGCACTCCAACCAAGCACCCGCAAGTAGCCACGCGGAGATTGGTCCGAATTCATTGACTCTCCTAGGATTTTTCCTAAGCGGCAGCAGTATTTCAGACCGTAGGAATATGGCAGCTTCCAAAAAGTTCTCATAAGGCTGCCCTTTTGCCTTGCGCGCGGTTACGGCTTGCGCGATTATCCGACCCGCATTGCGCCAGATTGTAAAATCGGCAGCAGACAAGGAATCCAACCCGCCCCCTCTCGCAGCAACGTCCCAGGCGGCGACGGACCCATTCAAGGAACTCTGCTCAATGTGCCGCCGCGGCATGGTATTCGCCGTGGATGAATGGTACAAATCTGGGAAACCCACGAAGGCACAAAACCCCCACAACTACATTACGCCAATGCAGATCGCAATTAAGACGGGGCAACACAGCCTGGCGGAAGTGCTGTTGAGGAACGGAGCCTCGCCCACTGACCCGATGCGGACCGCCATTTGGCACGAGAAATCAGATCTTGTTCGACTGTTTTTGGGCTATGGAGCAGACATCCGCGAAATATCTTTCAAAACCGGCACAGTCCCAAGCTTTCCGATGCTGGAGATGTTGATTGGACATGGGCTGGACATGGAGACTGGCTACCCCATCGCGGCCGGAATCAAAACGGCGATTTGGCCGTACCTGAAACTTTACCAACTTCACGTCAAAAAGCACCCAAAGCTTCGGGTTCAGGCGGACATTGCCCTGAGACATTTTGTTAGAATCGGAAACTTGGCCAGCGTCAAAACGATGCTTCGAGTTGGGGCAAATCCACGCAGGAAGGCTCCGTTAAAGTGGGGAGAGCCGAAAGGGCTGTGGGGCACCGCGCTGGATGATGCTTTCCATGGAGGCTGGATGAACATTCTCAAAACAATCGGTCTTGACCGGCGTAAGGACAACTTGCAACTGATGCTCTGCGTTGCGTGCAGGCATAAGCCATCCGAGATTATCGAATACATTATCGACCGTGGCGGAGATGTTAACAGCGGTTTCGAGGATATATCGTTCTTGAACGACGTAATCTCCGAGCTGGACGACGCGAGGAAGCGGGAAGGTGTCAATACCTACGGAAGATGGTCTTGGCTTTACAAAAATCTGGAAGTCTTGATTAACCGGGGTGCGAAGTGGAAGCCGAGTAGTGAGAAAGAGTTTCGTAAACTGCGGAGAGTTATTTGTGCTCATGGCACGTATCGCGGATTGGAGTTCATCAAGTACTTAAAGTCGAAGGACTTCTGCACTGACCAAATGCTTGCCGATTTGCTCAACGATGCCGAGGTGCGGGCATTGCTTCACCCTCGCCGCCACGCGATCAAAAGGTTGGTGCCGAGTTTCAAGTACGATAAGCCAAAGAGGGGACAGTATCCACCCGGAACTGTCCTATGCAGAATCGAAGCTTCGGCGTACAGCGGAGTCCCGATCTCAACCCTCCGCAGATTGAGCCTGAAAGGGACGTTCCCCCTGCCGGACAGTCATGGGCATTGCAGTTATCCCATCGAGAGGTTGGAGGCGTACTTGGGCAGCAAGAAACCCACCCGAAAAAGAAGGCCAGCCGGCCAAAAATGACCGACCAGCCTGTTGCAATTTTCCGCGGGGCGTGCTGCTTGGCCTCTCGGCTTGGCATACCCGTCGATGCAATAGTATAAACCCAGCCGGCCAATTTTCAACCGATCCGCTCTGCAAAAGACAAAGGGCGGCTGCCTGATGCAACCGCCCCGTCGCTGCGCTGAATAATATGAATTCGTATTCCAATACGATGAGCTAACGAACTTGAGCTAACTCTTAAACGCAGCGAAATCTGGACTCTCCAAGGCCATGTCCACGATCCTCTTGGAGTTGCCGCACGCGCAAGCCTGCTTCATCCAAGCCAGGGATGTCGGAATGTTGCCCAACAGACATTCGAGCGACGCCAACTTGTAGAACAATAGCCAGCTCTTTGGGAACCGACTAAGAGCTTTGTCCTGGAGCCAATCACGGGCTTCTTCGATGCGATTCAGGCGGCGCAGAGCATGAACTCGAAAAACGAAGCCCTTAAGCAGGTGGGGCGCGACTTCCAGTAGAGCGTTGCTGATCGTCAGGCAAGCCTCCCACTGCCCGCGCAACGCATAGACGCGGTAGAGACTGTCCAGCGCAAGCGGGTGCATTCGGTTGGATTCAGAGAGTTTGCTCAGTTCCAAGGCAGCTTCTTCAGCATTGCCGAAGTCCACCCAGCCCTCCGCGGCTAAAGCATGAACCGCATCAGGCCGTTCCATCGGGGCGTATGGTTCTTTAAGAGTGCTCATATTTTTATGCCTCGCGCGGCTCGTTCCGTGGCCACACCTTGAACCACTTCTCTTTTGGTGTGCCGCGACCCTTGCGCGGCTTCGCTTGGACCCGAAACCGGAAAGCCTTCTTCGCGGCGATTCCTTCCGCCCATGCCCGGTTTCGAGTTGGGATGGGGATCTTGGCAGCGGCCAGTTGGCCGCCCAAGAAGTCCATCAGGCGCCACTTCCAACCCCGGCCCGAGCGAGATACAAGCACAGAGGGCATGGCCTAAATGACGCCCAGTTTACGGACAGCCACCGCCATCCGGGCTTCGTCCTCCAATTTCCGCGCGTAGGCTGCTTCCAGAAAACCAGCCGGTTCCGGCGCTGATGCGGTCATTCGACGTAGCTTGGCCGCGCTTTCTGCTCCGAAATTTACAATTCCAAGCCCGATGTAGTCTACCTGGTTGTTCAGCCCGCCCGTGAGGATGGTAACGTCGCGACCCGCATAATGCGAAATAATGCGACTTTTCTTCGTGGAGAAGGTCGCCTTCAATTCGTCAGGCGCTTTGTCGAATGGGACGTACTCGTAACCTGCCGCAAGGAAGTCGGGAGGCGATGTATCGAACAAGGGGTCCTGGAATCCGCCGCCCTTGCCCGGCGCCTTCGGCTTAAGGGTGAGCGCAAATCCGCAATCTGAATCGAACGACCAGTTCACTTCCATGCTGACGGTATATGTCTTGCGGCCCGTCGAGTGCTCGCCGAACAAGCGGTGCATGCCATTCGTCGCTTTGAAGAACACGCCGATCCCTTCGATGCCTGGCGCTTGCGCGGGGTCCGCATTGATCTTCCAGCCGCCCGCGGGAGCAGCGGGGAACGTCGCGTCAAGCACGCTGCCAATCACGCGGTCTTGCGCGTTTTCATTGGTGGCTTTGTGATACTCGCGTATCTGATGTTCATAGTTGACGTTCTGGTGAATGAGTTTGCGGTAGTTCGCCGCAATGACGGCCGGGTGCAAAGCCGTCCCATAGACGGTCTTGACCGGGAAAGCGTGCGAGACGGAGAAGCGGAAATAGCCCTTGGCCGAATCGGGCGTGTAAGTATTGCCGTTGAATTCGATGACGCCATCGTCATCGCAGAGGGTTAAGTGTGATTTTTGTACGATCATATAGGTCTTTGATTTTGGGCGTTATGCGCGGTCACGTTGCCGGCGCCACTGTCAGGGAACATTGTGTCTAGACGGCTCGCCATGGACTCAAGTGCGGCCTGTGCCGCAGCCGCGCTGCTGGACAACCCAGCAAGTGAATTGGCGGCCTTGACCGCGTTTTCATTGAACGCAAGGTTGGGGTCAGGTGTGGGATTTGGAAGTCCGGGGCCAAGGTTTCCCGTGATGGTGTTGATCGGCCCGCGATTATTGCCACGCGTCCCCAAGATTTGAGCCTCTGGACTGTTGCCGCCGTAACCAGCCCCCCGCAATGCGGTAAGGCTGCGATTGATTTCATTTAGGCGCTCGGGGTGCAACTGCATCCAATCCCCCCGCGCACCTTCGCCCATGGCAAAGAATTGGCCGGCGCTCAACCTGCCGCCGCTTCGGGCGGCAATGGACATCACCGAGAGCTTGCGGAGCATTTCCCCTGGCCCCGCGCCCATGATGCTGCGCTGGAACTCCCGACCGGTTTGGATGGTGATATTGAGTTGCTCGCGCTTGAGTTCAAGCACGCGCATCTCCCCTTCCTCGGACATGTGAATCAGCTCTTTGCGAGCCTCCAATTCATCCATCATGCCGCTGCCTTTCTCGGCAACGCCCTCAAGGAACCTTTGCTTGGCAACGAACTGAGCGCCCTCGCTGTCGCCCACTGCGGACGCATTGCCCGTGGCGATGGCAATCCGTTGCTCAATGCCGCGCCGATCGTGAATCTGCGCCAGTCGCTCCTGTTCGGATTCAGCCCCATTAACGCTCTGAATGCTGCCATCCCTGTTGCGGGTCACGTTGGCTACGGAGTCAAGCTGGCTACGTGCTTTTTCCAGCGCCGTCGTTTCCTCGGTAATCTTTCCAGTCAGGCGCTTATGCTCCGCCGTGGGTTTAAACGATTGGTTTTCGATGGAGGCGGCTTCGGTAATCAATGCCTCATACCGCTTGATCTTGTCTTCCACCGCCTTGCGCTGACTGCTGGACAGCGGGGATGTATTCCAATCCCCGTTGGCGGAGATGTTCGCTTTGAGCTTGCCGATGTCCACCTGGCCGCGCTCATCGCGGAAGGCGTTCGGCATGCGGTGGAACTCGGCATCCTTGAAGTCACCTTCGATGGACTGACGAACCGATTGAGCCTCGTCCCGCTTCGCATCCGCCCGCTTTCTAAGTTCAACGCTCTCCTGCTGCGCCGAATCACTGCGGTCCTCCATCGCCTTGCGCTGCTGGTTCAAGTTGTCGAGGGACCGCTTGTGGAAATCCTCCACGACCTGGAGTCGTTGAATCTCCAGATCGAGCGCGCCCGTTTTGTCGATGGCGCCCATTTGCTGATACAGGTCGGAAATCTCCGAGACGATATTCTTCTGCCGCTCCAGATACGCCTGATGCTTTTCATCCCCGGCAAGGAACCGCTCCAAGTCTTCGGCGTTGCTGCCGACCGATTCAGTTGTGTATTGAATGCGCTTCGACTGATTCGCCGAGAGCTGTTCCTCCAGCTTGGCCCTCTTGGCGGGGTCGGTAGTTTTGGACAGCGCGGCATTAATGGTCGCGTCCTCCTGCTTGGTCAACTCGTATTGAATCTGGCGCTGCTTGGTCTGCTCAGTAAGCTGGCGGGTTTTCAAGGCATCCAGTTCGGCGTCAATCCCGGCGAGATCATTCGCCCGCATCATTACGGCGAGCTTGTCTTGTTCGGCCTTCAAAGCGGCCTGACGATTGGATTCGTCTTCGGGAGTTGCATTCTGCATCGGCGGGAAGGCGGCTTCAGCGGCTTGGCGCAGCATGTCGATCTTGCCTTCGATCTTGCCGGGCTGGTGAATCGCCTGACCAACAGTGCTAAACAGCCGTGAGGCTTCCCCGGCTGCCTCTGCGCGAGTGCCAGCAGTTTGGACACGCGCGTCCAGGGCTTCGATTTGGTCCTTGGCTTTCTGACCGCCCACACCCATTTCGTAGAGCCCTTTGTTGATGAGGTAGAACACGCCCACGATGGCGGCCAAGGGCAAAAGAGTGTCAACCAAACCAGCAAGCGCCACTCGTGAGAAGACAGCAGCCTTGCCCATTTGTGTTAAGCCCGTGGAAGCGGACCCTGCCGCGATGGCAATGCTCTGGATTCTTCCAGCCGAATCGCGGGTCACAGTAGAACTCGCCGCTTCGCCGCTGGCGGTCTTGCCGAACATCTTCGATAAGACAGGGGCGCGGCTGCTTAACCAACCACCACGCGCCGCCGTTTGCGCCATAGCATCGCCAAGCTCCCTAACCGCACCACGCACCGCTTTGAAAGTGTTGCCGACAACGCCCGCCTTTTGGTCCAGCGACGCCATCTGATATGTAGTTACGGCGAGCTTCGCGCTAATGGCCGTGAACAAACCCAAGAACCCGGTCGTAAGGCTTGATCCAACGCTGGTGTTTGCGATCCGCATGAGGTTGGTCATTAACTTGATCGTTTCGGAAAGGGCGAGGTTGGGTCCGCGCCCACCTTGCGCATTAACAAACCTACCCCACTCTGTTGTCAGCGCCTCAAGCTGGCTCTTGAGTGTTGCGGTGATGCGGGCGTTCTCCCCCTCGGCAGCATTCAAGTTCAACTGCGCGGTGATGGCGAGCACCTGAGCCTTGACATAGTTGTCGAGCAGTGCCGCCATGCGAGACGCCTGCTGTTTGCCCGCAACGCCGAATAGCATGGACTGGCGCTCGGCCTGGCCCATGCGCTGATACGCAACGAAGATGGCGGAGAGTTGGTCGCTAAGACCTTTGACAGAGTTCCCGCCCTCGGCGGTCACTTCGACGTGATACTTCTGCCGCAACTGCTTCTGGACTTCCGAATCGTTCAGCGAGCCAGTGATGGATTTGATGGCGTTGCCGATCATCGTTCCGCTCTGGCCGGTGGCGCCCACGCCTGCGCCGATTAACCCAATCAGTTCCGACAGCGACATCCCGGCCTGCTTGGCAATGGATGCGACCCGCGTTAAGCCTTCCAGCATGGAAGCATTCGTTACATTGTAGGTATTACTAACCGCTGTCAGTTCGCCGAGTACGTTTGCGAGTTCGGACACGTGCAAATGATAGACCTGATACAGCATGGACAGATGCTCTGTCGCTTCTCCAGCCGTGATCTGTGCGACATTGGCGGCCATCAAGGAAACGCGCACCGCCTCAGCAGCCTGCGACTGGCTCAACCCCAACCGGCTCCATTGGATGGCGGCTTCCATTGCCTCAGTGGCACTGCGGCCATTGGCCGATGCGAGCATAAGCACCTGGTCGGTCAACCGCGCCGCCTCTGCCGCGCTACCTCGAAACACTTGCGCGAGTCGGGCAGTCTGCCAGCCGGTCTGAATCATCGTCTCCAAGCTGTGGCTGGCGAGATTGATGGAGCCGTAAAGAACGCCCACCGATGCCGCCCACGTGGTCACATGCGCGATGTTTTGCAGCATGTTCTTGCCGATGAGCCGGCTGGATTCGTCAAATCGTTTCTGGGCGAGTGTGGCGCGTTCCGTCTCGACGGCAGCAGCCCGCATGGATTCAGCGGAGGCCAAGCCCAACTGCGCCGCTTTCTTGCGGTCGCCGCCCTGCGAGGCGACTTCCGCCTGCGACTTCTGCGCTTGCGCCAACTGCCGGTGGTAATTCGATTGAATCTTGGCGCGTTCGATTGCGAGGCTGCGCGGGTCCATGTTCGGACCCAATGCTTCGATGCGGTCGGTCGCCTGCTGCGTCAGCATCGTCTTGCGGTAGGCAAGATTAACGTCGATGCCCTCACGGAGGTTGGAGCGATTGGCGCGGGCCTGGGCGGCAGCCTCGCGCTTGGCTTGCGCCGCCTTCCGCTCGGCCTTTAGTCGGGCCTTGCGCGGGTCGTGAATGTCCTCAGTGCGGGAGAGGTCGCCCGCAGCATCATAGGTTTCTTTCGTCGTGAACTCGTCGTTCTCGCCGGTGATCTTGGTGTATTGACGGCCAATCTGATTGCCGTCCTTGTCGGTGATGATGCGGCGGCGATCGTACGAACCGCCAGACGATGGCGCGGGACCGCCTGCAACGCCGCCCGGAATGGATCCACCCCCGCCCGGCGCGCGCGGAATGCCTCCGCCTGCAATGCGAACGTCCACGTCACTCGCGGGGATGTTCAGGGTGATTCGGCCAACCAAGTGGGCGGTGACATCCGACCCGAGGACATTCAGCTTGACGTTCCCGCCCTTGAGATCGAGTTCGGTTTGACCGGAGGAAGTGCGCGGCTGGACCTTGCCGGGAGCGGAGATGTTTTTGACGCTTGCAGACAGGGCGGCATTGCGGCGTTCCAGCCGGGCCGTCAGCTTGTCCATGTACTCCAGTCGGGTAATGAGGCTGTCAATGCCGGACAGGTCAACCTTGGGAGATTGCACCTCCAGCTTAATCACTTCCGTCATTGCCGCGTCTTCGCTCATGATTGTGCTACCTCAGCGATTAGTCTCGCACCCAGTTCGCGCAGTCGGTCGAGTTCGGCGCGCCACTCACTCTGAATATTGCTCGGAGTAAAATACTCACTCTCAAACCCCCGACCTCGCCGCGGACATCGCCATGCAAGGTCTTCTGCGTCGAAGTAGATAATCGAAGCCCAGTCGAGCAGGCCGATCTCCGCAAGCGCCGCCTCGATCATCGACAGAGCGGCATCCGGATAGATTTCCAATTTCAGTTCGTCAAACGGCACCATGAAGAAGCTGTTCCCAACCTCGGCCCCGCCACCCAAGCACCGGAGCGCAGGGCAGTGCTGGCGAAGCTTCCCTTGAATTGCCCTAATTATATCGGTGTCTGTAACCAACCCGGGGCGGGCTACCGATTCGGGCATCCTGATGCGTATGAAGATTGAATCCGCCGAGATGGGTGTTGGTTGCATAATACGGTTGGGGAGAAAGCAAAGGTTCACTAATTAATCAGGATTTTCCCAATGCCGACAATATTGCATATCCCACTCGCATCAGAACGATTGGTGAAGAAAAATTGCTGACCGATGGGCACCACATCGATCAGCGGAGCGGTGTTTGTGAAATTTACAGAGGTGGTAGTTCCCCTGCTTAGACTCACCCCGTTGGTGCTGTAACCTGGCTGCTCAATATTGAACAGGACATTTCCGGTCATACCGTTAGGGTCAATCATCTGGACATAGGCTGTCACTTGAATCGGGGCGCCGTAAGTGTTTGTGTATAGCTTTCCGCTTACCCAAATGTTGGTCTGTAGCGATCCGGCGTTGCCTTGCACGGTGTTGGTTAGTGTAACCACTCCGGAGAATGTGTTGCTGCCAGTGAAGGTGTTGGCTGCGCCTAATTGCGCATTTCCCGCCACACTGCCAACCACATTTGACCCACTAATGGTCGCATTGATTAAGGGTGGAACAAATGTCAGCAACGGATTGCCCAAATCGCCAACCGAGAAATTTGCGCCGGCCGTCAAATATCTGATCGTCATGATCTGCGCCGTGCCCGACAACGCCAGCGAAATATTAGTGGCCTGGTTGGTAACGCCAATCGGTCCCCAGTTCTGCGAATCGTAGTTGGTGACCCCATCGACCAGAATGATCCAACGGGAATAATTGGTAAGATTAAACCCCGTCGAGTCCGCTGTGTCATATCCGATCGTGGCGCTGAAATTGGTCGCTCCGTAGATACCCCACTCTCCGAACCAGTTGGTCCCGAGGATTTGTAACACCTGACCGCAAGCGACATTGTTGGAGCCGATGCCGTTGCCGGGTTTTGAGAATGGTTGATACGCTTCCAACTGCTGAAGTCCATTTGGACTAAGGTTCGTCACCCAAAATGCAGGCCAGTCCACCAGTGATATTACGTTGCTGGGATATGGAAGCGGCAGCGCGTTCGTCGGCGTCAGTATTAGCATTGCCGAATCTATGGCGTCCAGCAGGGGGATGGAAACTGAGTTCGTCACAAGTATGTAGCCATAAGCGGGACTGCCCGCGTAGGTTCCGATTCCATGGTCTGAACTCACTTGACCGCCTGCGTTGCGCACCAGAACCAACTGGGTCGGCGAGTAGCCCGCGCTGGAAAGCGGAAACGTTGTATTGGTTGGATACCAGGTATACGTGCTGCTGTTTGGCATCGTGTAGTTCCGATTGATCACCGCCGCCGCCTTGTAGGACGAATTCACAGAACCAAGTGGGCGCACATAGAAATAACACCCGTTGTTCGTGCCCGCCCAAAACGGAGGCACGTAACCGCTATCCCAATCAATGGCCAGAAGATTTGGATTGTTTGTGTAAATCCGGTAATCGTCTGAAACCCCGAGCCAGCCGTTGGTTCGCACGTCACCAAGAATAATTGCAGAGCCGAAAATGCTGCGAATTATCATTCGGGTTAGATTTTCCTGGTCGACAAAGCCTCCGGCATTATCGAAATCAACCATGTGCCACGGCCCAGTCCATGAGGAGTAGGTGGCGTTCGTCGCGGCGTCTATCCAAAAGAACTGCGCAATCGCGGCAAGCGCAGAACTGCCGTAAGCAGCATCGGCAGTGAAGGTCTGATTGTCGATGTCAGTCCCAACTCCGAATGTTCGCCAGCCGTTCACGAAGTAGCCCCCCAAGGTGCCGTCTTTTTGGACTGGGGCGTTGAAGAAAACCGGTCCCGGAGAATAAGCCCGCATCGCCTGCATGAATCTTGCCGAAGAATATACGTTTGTGACCGCCAGATTCATAAAGTTGCTGACGGTTCCAAACCCGGTCACGCTACCTTGCCACCCGTCATATTTTACGTAACTGACGTGGTTAGTGACCAGGAACGCCGCCACGATCTCCTCGTTTTTGCCTGGGATGAGACACCCCTCGGACGCGTTTGCGAAAATTGGGTTGGTGTGACCGGGCGTGATATAAACCCCCGGAATCATCCCATTGGTGTAGATGTAGTTGAGCATGAAACTCACGCCGTCAGGGAAAGTCGCAGGATTGCAGGTCGGAAGCAGTGTCACCGGGTCTGCGCCCTGAATAAAATAATCATCAATGCTGAAAACGAACGGAATTCCGTTGGTCTTGCACCATGCAAGCAGTCCGTTCGTTTTGATGGTTTGGACGGCATTGGTCAGGATTGTCTCCGTGATCCCGCTGCTGTATTCGCCCCAGGTGTTGTAACCGAACGGAGGCCGAAACAAATATGACCGACCACGTTCGACATCTGAGACGGTGTAATGCTCAGGCGATGGATCGAAAGATATGGAATTGCTGAACGAGGCGCTACCATATTGATTTGTCGCCGCGACAAATGTCCCATTACCTAGTAGGCCATTCGTGATGCCGCTGCCGACGAACCCGTTGGTTGCGGAGGGGGCCAGAAATGCCGCGGGGTTGGTCAAGACCGGAATTCCGTTCCACAAGAGCGGCCCGTTCGTGAAGTTGTTAGTCCCAGTCCAGGTGTTGGTTCCGCTCAGGAGGGAAGTGCCCACGACGCCGAACAGATACGTCTCGTTGGAGTTGATCTTCGAGAACGCCGTGCGAAGCGTGTCGCCGGTGCCATCATTGGCTGTCGTGCCAATATTGACAACCTGTTGCGCTCCGAATGCGCCGGGTGCGAGCAGTAGAATCAATGCAATTAGTCTGAATTTCATAAAGAGTCGTCCGCTGTCCGGCACACTTCACGCGATCTACGCCCCAGGAACAGCAGTCAGCGAATATCCGAGATACTGACCCCTGGCAGTGGCCGTTGACTCTCCATCGCCCTCGGGATTGGAGCGGTCGATCATCGGCTTCCAGTCGGTGATTTTCGTGACGGCCACGCAGATGCCCCCATCATCCGGGTCGCCATCGTAAGTCTCGATCTTCACGTCCATGCGGGCGTTCTCAAAGACAGGGACCACGCCAACGGTCGGAAAAAACCCGGCTTGGATTTCGAGTTCGCCGATCTCGGACTTGCCTGGTGCCGCGTAAGCCGCCGAGTTCAGTCCGTCCGAGAGCATCTTGCGAGTCTTGCTCGGCAGTTTGATGCGAACGTCTTTTATGGCGTGGAGACGAACGAAGGCCGCATTGCCAGGGTCGGCCGCGTTGTCACCGGCGTCAGTAGGGGCGAGGTTTTGGTGGCCGCCGCCAGAATCAGTGTAAAGCGCGTAGTAGACTTTGTGTTCGGAACCTACATGTGGACGGGGGGAGTAAGACATAATTTGAGTCGGGGTTTTTCGAGTTAATTGGGTTCAACTAAAGGTTTCTACAAATCGCCTGTTCCAGGGCACGCCTGTCAATTTCGTCATCCACAACTCGTGGATGTTATTTGCAGTGATGCCTGTGACGTGATATTGACCACAGGATTCACCTACATTGAGCAAGCGCGGGGGGCTGTCCATTGCCTCAACGTCAGCAACTGCAATTGTGGCCCAACGTTTCATCTCGAAAGCTTCCAGCGCGGCGTTCACGCAGCCCAACACACGATTGTTGGGATAGTTGTGTAAGCCAGAGCAGGTGAAGGGAACGAACAGCACGAAGTCATCCGGAGCGCCCCCCGCCTGACACTCCATCGGGATTTTGCCCTCCTTGAGCAAGTTCGTGACCGTCCCTCCAACCGCCTCAGGCTTGATCGTGGAGGACTGATCCGCGGGCAATTTGACTCTCGTCCAAATTCCTTGGAATTTGCAGTTCAAAAGTGGTGAGTTCATATTTTCTCGATGCTTTCTAACTTCCGGGAGCGGAGAGGGCTGTTCTTTGGCAAAAGTGCCCGATTCAGCCTTGCGAACGAAGGATTCCACCTCGGCGGAATTGAAGAATACGCGCCCGAGGATGTTGATAGAGCGTATAAGCCCATTTCGCCGCCACCGGGAGATGGTTGAAGGTGCGACCCCGATCTGATCAGCGAGCTTCGCCTGGGTAACAACCCCGGCGCTCGGAATTTCGTTGATTTCAGTGCTCGTAGCCATTGCAATGATTCACCTACAGCAAGGGTATGCCGTGTCAAAGGTTATTACGGGTGACTTTTATTCGAGCCTGTGATTCCCCTGTTGCATGCCTGTAATAAGGCTTAAGTGAAGGTCGGAACCGTAAGCATGCCCCCGCCTGGCACGGAACTGGACTGGTGGAACTCGAAAAACCGGGTGGCGGAAGACGTCCTGCACCGCGATTTTGATTTTCAACTGGTCAAATTTAGACACATACCCCCCATTAAATATAAGGTGGGTTGTGCGAAAACGTACTCACTTTGGAACTCGTCGCAAGCTATGCACTACCACCTATCCACCCCTCACTCCGAGTCGGAGTAAATATCCTATCTGGTGATAATTCCTATTTAATAGGAATTAAACAGATATAGACAGAAATGATTGCCCGTATTCTGTAGCATGTTGCGGGTTGTAGTGTATTATTCCTCCAGCGCAAACAGCAATGAGCGTCGTATTCACTGGTGACCCTTATCAAGTCGCCCTTCGGAATACTTACCGTCAGTTTTGACCGCCAGCGGATACATCCGGGCTGATAACTCGGACGAATGGGGTTGCTGCCTCGCCTGCTGGCGGTCTTTTTACAGCACAACCTATGAGTAAAAGTTCCAAATCCAAGAAGACCGTTAACCCCTCACAACCGAGCCGGGCAGACAAGCTGATATTCAAAGCCCTCCAAGGCGTGCTCACTGCTGCTGCTGCGAGCAAGCGTAAGAGCGTAGCGGCTGCCTCGTCTCACTGGCGCATTCGGGGTTTCGCTGTGGTAAAGGTCTAAATAAACAAAACGCCGTGTCGGTGCTTGTAACGCCGGCACGGCTCATTCAACCCGAGTCTGTAATATGGAAACAGGTCAAATCAACGTAACAGGTAGCGCACCGCGCGCTTGCCCACAAGTTCAAACATACGGTCCTGGCTGGCGCTCACGCTGGCCGGAACTAAGCCGTTGCGCCAAGTCCAAGCAGGCACCGTCTGGAGTGCGTTGCCTCTATGGTGACGAGTGCGAGCCTGACTCACCATTGTTCGAGGTCAAGCAGGACTCCGAACGCTGGCACCAGTTGGGGCCAGACCGTCAAGCATCTGTGCGGGCCAAGTCCAGTCGCAAGTCATTGGGCATTCAATCCCGATGGGAGTTGGAGGACTGCGAGGGCAGGCTTGTCCTGCTGGGCGAATACGCAGCCCGCAAGGCTTCATCGCGGTTCGGAGGAGTAGGGCGGGATGCCATTCGCGAGGCTGGGGCGGTTGCGGTTGCGGCTGTCATCGAAGCTTGTTGCGTTGCATCCTTGCCGTCTGGCCGGGCTTCTGTCGATGCGTTCCAGTCCATCGGGCAGTCATTCAATGCGGCCGGATTCATGGCGATGCCGTTCCGTGATGTGGCGCGGATCGCCGTTAATGCGGCTAGCCGTTCCATTCGTCGAGAGTTCGTGAGCGGTCAAACTGGCTGCACTCAGGCACTCGCCAAGCTTCGTTGCGTCGGCGCTCTGAGCGAAGCTTGCGAGCGGTGCATCTGCCCGCAGTTCTGCACGCGTGACAATGGCGGTTCAATCCCTGACGAGATGCGCGAGTGTTTCGTTGCCCGCGTCCAGCGTGCGGTTGGTGAGGCACTCAAGGCTCGTTTGGCCGGGCTGGATAGCAAGATTGCTGTGGGTCGCGCTCAGCGTGCAGCGCGGAATGTTTTGGCGGTCTTGACCGACATTTGTAGCGGGGATTCACTGGCGGTTGCCTGTCAGAGATGGGGTTACTCATGGGATGCGGCAAGATCGCGCAGCATGGGATTCCAGTCGGCTCTGGCCGGGCTCGGTTTGGGTGCCTGGCTCACCGCGTAATCAACATCGGATTCCCTGATTCACCCCCTTGCCTTAACTGGCAAGGGGTTTTTGCTTTCTGGTCGTGGTTGCAAGTCCTTTGCTCAAGGTGAAGCTTGGTGCATTTTCAAGGGGCTTACATACAAGCTACATACAATTCCGCCATTGATGGCCGGTGAGCGAGCGGGATTTCAACCTGATTCTACAGGGCTTAAACCTCGAAATGGCGGAGAGAGAGGGATTCGAACCCACGGTAGTGTTTAGCTACTCACGCTTTCCAGGCGTGCGCCTTAAACCACTCAGCCATCTCTCCAACCACTGTGCCCATAATGTGTATAATGAATGCCTCAAACGCAATGTTTTTCCGAACGGGCAGGCCCCGCGGGCACAGGGCACACGGGTTATCTCGTTCCCTCTGAAATGTCAAAACACGCCATCTCCACCGCGTTCCGCACCAGCAACCGCCCGTGAGCCATTGCCGGATGGTTCCAGGTCTTGCCTTGAAGCGCTCCGAATTGCGCCATTTCCAATCGCCGTTCCGGTATCGCCTTGACCAGGGCCAACTTTCCATCTCCGCTCAGGATGACCAGGTGGCCGCTGGCCAGCAGCAATTGCCCGTAACCATACCGCCCGTCTTTCCATTTGCGTTCGCCTGTTTGCGCGTCGAGGCACGTCAGAATGTCTTCATCCAGACCGTAAATACAGCCTTGCCAATAAACCGAACTCGTGAATTTGTTTTTCAGCCACTTGTTTTGCCAGACCGTGCGCGTCGAAAACCCTGAACTGGCGCCCGTGACTTCCACAGCCTCGCAACCGGTGCCGTAGCCCGCCGACAGGAAAAAGCGATTTGCCCCCAGCATGATTGGCTGTGCAATGTTCCGATTGTTCAGGTTCACCACCCACGGATGTTCCCACAGCAACTTTCCATCATTGATCGCCAGCCCCACCGCGCGATTTGCGGTCACGACCAGCAATTGCCGCCGCCCGGCCAGATCGACCACCATGGGCGAACTGTACGCGGCGGGATCGGACAATGCCTTCCATCGCACGCCGCCGGTGGCTTCATCGTAAGCGCAAACGGATTTTCCATTTGGACCGCCGGGTTGCACGATTACTTCGCCGTCCACGACCAATGGCGAAGCCGCCATGCCCCAGGTCAGGTTGACCGCGCCGTTGTCGCCGAGGATGTTTTTCGCCCAAACCTTGTGGCCCGTCGCGGCCTCCAGGCATCGTAATTCACCTTCCGCACCCAAGGCAAAAATCCGTCCGGCGTGGTAACTCGGCGTGGCGCGCGGCCCGTCGCCTCCCATCGATTCTTGAAAGAGCGCCGGCCAACCGTTGGTCCATAACTCGCGCCCCGTCCGGATGTCATAAGCTGCCACCACTTCCAACTCGCGCCGCTGTTCAATCGTGAATGCCTTTCCTTCCGCAATGACAAATGACGCATAGCCGGCGCCGACCGGTTGACGCCAAAGCTCCCGCAAACCGCTGCCCGGCCAGTTCGTCAGAATCGGCAGTTCATCGTAATGGCCATCCCGGTTCGGCCCGCGAAAATCTGTCCAATAAGGCGCGTTGTTCGTTGCCGTCGCGTCCGGTTGGGCCTTGGGAGCCGCCGCGGCTTGCTGCGCGCGATTCCGTTCCACGGCTTCATAGTTCGGGAGCGTTTTGGAATACGTCAACACCGGCGGAAATCCGCCGCGCCATTCCACCTGTAATCCGGTAAGCTTGATCAGCAGCCAGATGACGCCGACAGAGTAGGGGAGGCAATACAGCAGAATGCCCAGTGTGCCGAAGATTTTGCGGCCAACACTTCCCGGCTGACGCCACTGCAACACCAGCCCCACGGGCGGCAACAGCAGCGTCCATACTCGCAACAAAATGGCTGAAACTTTGGATGGCATCCGCACTTATTGTCGCTGTCAATCCGCCCGATGCCAAACATAATGTCCGCGCGAGTAAAGCGGGTGTGACGGAATGCAGAGCTCGAGCTCTGCACTCCGCCAGTTGCAGCCAGGCCCCGCTATGCTACCCTTTCCCCGTGAAAGCAAAACTTTTCCGACCTCTGGCTTCGTTACTCCTGCTCCTCTTCCTGTGCGCACTGTGGGCTGGTTGCGCGTCCACACCCAAAGTGGATTGGGACAGCCGGGTGGGCAGCTACACTTATGACCAGGCGGTACAGGAATTGGGCCCGCCCTTGCTTTCAACCAAACTGAACGCCGGCGGCACGGTCGCCGATTGGCCGTTGGGGCACCATTCCAGCAGCGTTGGATTCGGCGTGGGCGGCGGAGGTTATGGCGGCGGCGTTGGTGTGGGCATGGGACAGACCATCGGCCACGATGATTACTTGCGGCTGACCTTCGACCAGAACGGGACTCTCAAGGCTTGGAGCCGGGACTATCGCTGACCTCCTCGCGAAGAATTTCACGATGGCATGGAGCACGGCATTTATGCCATTTCAGTGCGAGCTGGCATGTTGAAGCGGCATGAATGCCGCGCTCCTCTGACTGCGCCCTTGCCGCCTTGGAAATATCCGTCAACCAAAGTACCGATTCGCAAACAGGGGAATAAACTGGAGGATGCCGAAGACACTCATCAGGAACAATTCCACGCGGAAGGGAGGAAAAATAAAGAGGCCCAGAAAGCAACAGCTCTCCGCGAAGGCGATTCCCAGTATGAATACGGTAAGCGCGGCTTGCGCACTCGGCATGAGCGGAAGGACCAGCCACCGCAGCAGCACGCTGATGACCAGCGGGACGAAACCAATCAACCAGAAAGGCGAACCGGAGGTGGAGGCGGGCAGGGGCGCGTGATTGTTGGTGAGGAAAAAATAGATCACGAAGATTCCCGTCTGGAACGCAGCCCACACGGTCCACCAGACAATCAATTGTTGTTTGGCGCGGTTGTCCATGACCATCGAAGGTTGAACCGCCTCGGCGCGAATTGTCAAGCTGTGCTTAAACGAAAAGCAACTTGATCCGCCTATTCAAACCCGTCGCCCGCCGGCAATGAAGGCAGGGTCAGACGGACATTGGCGCAACAGGCAAGCAACTCACGCTTGAGTCCCTCAACGCCGCCCGTGAATCGTTGATGTCCCTGGGCGCTGTATAGCAGGACAGCGGAGGCTTCCAAATTGCACAGGACCCGATCGAGCTCGGTGGTTGTGGCTGTGGGAGCGCATTGCCGGAGCGCCAGAATCAACTCTATGATTTCCCATTTGGCGGGCTCGTTTTCGATGCCGTAGGCGCATTCCTCCAGCATGACCGTGATCCGGTCCAGCGCCAGATGCGCAGCGTCCAGTCCCAGATGTATTCCCGGGGCAGACTTCATGGCTTCTTTCATCATACAGCGATCGTCCCGGCTCATGTAAGCAAGGAGCATGCTAAGCGCCGTGATTTTGGCAAAGCGGCGCAGGGAGTGATTTTCGCCGCAAGACCCGTGCAGTTTGCGCGAACAGAATGCAATTTGCATGAACAGAAATCCTCAGCCTGTGCGTAACTTTTTGAACGGATTGCTTGCTGGGGATTCTAATTTTGGCACAATTGTAAAAAACATCAGTCATTAACAAGATCATGAATACAACAGCAAGCACTACGAAAAATACACTGGGATCGGATGTTGAGATTAAAGGCAACTTGAAGTTCGCCGGTGAACTGACTTTCGAAGGCAAACTGGAGGGCGAAATCAACACGGAAGGAACGCTGAACCTGGGCGACAGCGCGGTGGTTAACGGCAACATCAACGCCGCCACCGTGATCGTTCGTGGAAAAATCAACGGGAACATCGTCGCCAAGGATAAGCTCGAGATCAAAGCGAAGACCGAACTCTTCGGCGACATTCGCGCGTCCAAACTGGCGATCGAAGAAGGCGTGACATTTGTCGGCAAAACGGAAGTGAATCCGAACAAGGTCGCGCCGTCCGCGACAGCGGCACGCCCCACTGAAGCCCCGAAGCCGGGCGAACCCGCGAAACAACCAGTGGGCATCGCACGCTGAGTCCCGGGGGCGAAGCAGGAAAACGGGATTCGGGAGGCTCGCACCGGGCAACTCAGCCCGGATGTCGGCTCCCTTTGGGTAAACGCTCGCGTGGGCAGGGCGCGGCTGTCAGGTAGCTTTTGACCCGACGGCTGGCCTCCGATTTTCCCCACGTTGCCCGCAATGCAATTCCGCCTGGGTTGGATTAGGGTTAAGATCAGGATAGCGAAGAGAGAACAACTGATTGAATGGCTGTGATTGTGCAGGACAAGATCCTGGTGGTTTGCCCGCGGTGCGGGCATTCACAGCCTGAGCCGCGTACGGGTTTTTCCACTCTTTGCCGTAAGTGCGGCGGTCACTTCCACATCCAGGAAGCCGCCAGCAAACCGGTCAAAAAAACTGCCGAACGCAAACCGGAGGGCAAGCCGGAAGGGAAGCGAATCACTTGTTTCGATTGCGGCACCGAACTGCAGGTGGCGCCCAGCGCGCAATCGACGATGTGCAAACGATGCAGCTCGTACATCGATCTCAAGGATTATCACATCGCCAACGCCGTTTCGAAAAACTTCAAGACGAAGGGCACCTTCACGCTTGAAGCCACCGGTTACGTGTTCAATACCGAAGCCCTGGTCGGCGAGGCGGTCCTCAAAGGCCGGTTTCTGGGCAAGCTGATGACCGAACGGTCACTGACGATTTATACCTCGGCGGAAATCAAAGGGACGTTCAGCGCCGGATGCCTCGTCATTCCCGCAGCCAACCGCTTTACCTGGAAGGACGCGCTCAAAATCCGCGGTGCGGAGATTGCAGGTGAGTTGGTCGCCACCTTGCATGCGGAAGGAACCGTGGTGGTAAAATCCACCGCCCGATTATTTGGCGATATCACGGCCAACGGGCTCGTTGTGGAAGAAGGCGCGGTGGTGGTGGGACGGATGAAGGTGGGAAAGGTTACACTTTCACCGGACTTGCGACAGCACGCATAGCGCATGGAGTCCCGCCTTCAGGCGGTGAGACGCACATAAGCACCATGACAGTGAAAACTTTTGGCGCGTTCGATCATGCGACAGCCGCGCCGGCTGAAGCCGGGACTCCAAACCTCGATCAGACGTCGCAGATGTGCACACCCTGCTTCAACGAGGCAAGGACATCGGGTCGTTTGGGAATGAATTCCTGCGCGACGTGACCTTTGAAGCCGGTCGCGACGATGGCTTTGATCACGGCCGGGTAATACAGTTCCTGCGTTTCATCGATCTCGTTGCGACCAGGAACACCACCAGTGTGATAATGCCCGATATATTGATGGCTGTCCTGGATGGTGCGGATCACGTCGCCTTCCATGATCTGCATGTGGTAAATGTCATAGAGCAATTTGAAACGCTCGGAGCCCACCTGTTTGACCAACTCGACGCCCCACTTGGTGTGGTCGCACATATAGTCGTGGTGATTGACTTTGCTGTTCAGCAACTCCATGCAAATGGTCACGTTGCGTTTCTCGGCCAAACCTGCGACGCGTTTCAAGCCAACGGCGCAGTTCTTCAAACCTTCCTCCTCGCTCATCCCTTTGCGGTTACCGGAGAAACAGATGATGTTCGGATACCCGGCATCGGCGACTATGGGAATGGTTCGCTCAAAGAACTCGGCGATTTTGTCATGATTTTCGACGCGATTCAGCCCGCTCGTGATGCCGCCGGGGACTCCGCTGACCATCGCGCAAATCAGGTCGTGCTGCTTGAGCGTGGGGAAGTCAGTCACTTCGAGCAACTCAATGGAATGCAGGCCCATTTCCTTCCCAGCCTGGCACAGTGTGTCCAACGGAACATTGGGGTAGCACCATTTGCAGACGGAATGGTTGACGCGGCCTCTGAGATCGGAGCCGGCGGCGGCATCCGCCGCACCGAGCCGCTCGGTGAGTGAAGCAGCGGCGGCGGTGGCAACGGCGCTGCCGGCGATTTTGGAGATGGCTGAGCGACGCGACATGGTTGATTTCATAGGACTGATTCGTTGTTGGTTGGGTATGGCCCTTAATTCAGGCATTAGCTTTCTGAAAACGATCGGAAACAAAATCCCAATCGATGATATTGAAAAACGCGGCGACGTAGTCCGGCCGGCGGTTTTGGTACTTCAGGTAATAGGCGTGCTCCCAGACATCGATTCCCAGCAGGGGAACCGTATGCGGCAGGTTCATGCCGAAGCGCCTGGTGAGCGATTCCGCCGCCGCCGAATTTCGCTCGGCGGGTGTGCTGATCGGCGTATCCTGGTTCGCAGTGGAAACGATCGCCAGTTCCTTGCTCGGTTCGAACACCAGCCAGGCCCAACCGCTGCCGAATCGGCCAATGGCGGCTTTGCTGAACTCCTCTTTGAAACCGCTGAAACTCTTGAATTTCTTGTCAATGGCGGCTGCCAGTTCACCCTTGGGCTCGCCTCCACCGCCTTTCTTCATCATTTGCCAGAATAACGAATGATTGTAATGGCCGCCGCCGTTGTTTTGCACCGCGGTGCGGACGGCATCGGGCAGCATGCTCAAACTGACAAGCAATTCCTCAAGCGTTTTCTTTTCAAGGTCGGGATGCCCGGCAATGGCCTTGTTCAGATTGGTCACGTAGGCCTGGTGATGTTTATCGTGATGAATCTCCATCGTGCGGGCGTCGATGTCCGGTTCCAACGCATCGGTGGAGTAGGGGAGCGGCGGCAGTGAAAATGGCGCGGTGGCGTTTGGCACTGCCGCGAGGACCGGCGTGGACTCCGCATGGAGAACCGGCAACGCCGCGCACGCGGCCGTCGCGAGGGAAGCTGTCTTGATTGCCTCGCGTCGTGTCATCATGATCGTTGCTTTCGCACAAACGAATGTCTGCGGCAGACAGGCCAATTCAGGTTCGAGTTGAGCATAGCGCATGGGCAGCGGTTGGCAAGTTATTCCAGGCCTGGATTTCGGGGCTCAGATTTTTGAAACCTTGTAATCCGCCAACCCGAAGGCTAGCCTTCATGCCCAGCTTGAACGCCAGCCACAAACGCCCAAACTATGGCATTGACGCGCCCAACGTGGTCCGTGGGCTTTTTGTCGGTGGCTCTGCCGCTTTGATTCTTGGCCGCCTTTGCCTCTTCGCGGTGAAGCGCGGCGTGATGCCTTGGACACGATTTGCCATCGCCCCCTGCTTGTCGATGGGATGTATCCTGGTTCTCGAAGCCGGGGTGATGTTCTGGGGCAGCAAGGTTGGAAAATTGCGACTCCGAGACAAGCTGATCGCCACCCTCCCGTGGCGTGGCGACGAGCGGGTCCTGGACGTGGGTTGCGGACACGGGTTGATGCTCATCGGCGCCGCCAAACGGCTGCGCGGCGGCAAGGCCACAGGGATCGACCTCTGGCAGAAAGAAGACCAGGCGGGAAATTCCCGCGAAGCCACCTGGCAGAACGTTCTGGCCGAGGGTGTGGAAGACCGGGTGGAATTGCATGATGGTGATGCGCGGAAGTTGTCCTTTACGGATAATTTCTTCGATGTCGTGCTCTCCAGTTGGGCGTTGCACAACATCTATGACCCCGCTGGCCGTGAACAAGCGATCCGCGAAATCGTTCGCGTGCTGAAACCGGGCGGGCATCTGGTCATTGTTGACATTCGTCATACCGCGGAGTACGCCCAAGTATTGCAGGCTGGCCAAATGAAGGACGTTACGCGAATCGGACCGAATTTCATTTTTGTCATCCCTTCCTATACCTTGATGGCTACGAAGCCGACGCCCGTTTGAAATGTTTGCTTTGGAATTCCCTTGCCTTCGACCTGAACCGACGCAAAGTTGCGCCTTGCCTAACCAAATAAATTCCAACCCTATGCCACATGGCTTCTTTACCGTTGAACAATGGACGGCTCAACAGGGCGGCACCGGCCCACAATGGGTTCCGATTCTTCACCTCGATTCTTGCCAGTCCTTGACGAAAGCAGTGGCGGCCCTGGAGAAGCGCGGCCAGCCCGGCCTCTATCGAATAGTGCAGATGCAGCGGTGCATTTGGGCGGAAATGGAAGGCGGAAAGCTGCGGCTGCATGGTTCGCATTCTTCGTCACCGGAGAATCTCGCTCGGATCGTGGAGATTTACGAACGTGAGGGTGGCCGTCGGCCGGTCGAGAAGGCGCGCGAGCAGCGCGCCCGGGAAAAGGCCAGCCGCGCCAGAAAATGATGTCCACAACGATTGATAAGTGGCTGGAACCAGGGTGATTTCAAACCGCACCCCTGCTCACCACCCAGTTGCTACTTCTCCCGCGGATTGAATTTCGAAGCGGCTGCAAGCTGCGTCCACAGTTTTCGTTCTTCCTCGGTGATGTGGTCGGGAACTTCAATTTGCGCCGCGACAATCAAATCACCATTCGGCCCGGAGCGCTGTGGCAATCCGCGCCCGCGCACACGGAACTTCTGGCCGTTCTGCGTGCCGGGAGGGATCCTGATATTCACGCGTCCATCCAGCGTCGGCACCGCCAGGTCCGTGCCGAGCACGGCTTCCCAAGGCGCCAACGGGGCTTCATGGATAAGGTTGTGATCCTGAACCTCGAAGTCAGGATGTTTGGCGAGATGAACGCGCAAATAGAGGTCGCCCGCCGTGCCGCCGCGCGATCCCGCTTCGCCGCGACCCGGCACGCGCAACCGCTGGCCGTCAGTCACACCGGGAGGAATCTTGACCTGGTAGGTTTCGGTTTTAATCACTTCTCCTGAGCCGCCGCAAACCGGGCAAACGCGCCCGTTCTTTTCTCCGGTGCCGCCGCAATTCTCGCACGGGATGCTTCGCCGCAGCGTGATCGATCGCACCGCGCCGTGCATGGCCTCTTCCAGCGTGACCATGATGTCGCCTTCAACGTCTCTTCCGCGCTCGGCGAGATCCTCTTCCGCGAACCCGCCGCGGTCGCCGAACGGCGAACCGCCGCGCCGGCGTGAACCAAACAACTGTTCGAAGAAATCGCTGAAGCCCGTCGTTCCGCCGAACTCGAATTCGAAATCGCCGCCGCCCCGGCCAGGACGGCCTGTGCGTCCGCCGCCGAAAGGTGTGCCCTGCCATCCAGGTGGCTGCCGGAACTCGGCGCCCTGTTTCCAATTCGGGCCCAACTCGTCGTACTTCTTGCGCTTGGCCGGATCGCTGAGAACTTCGTAAGCCTCGTTGATCTCCTTGAACTTTTCCTCGGCGCCTTTTTTGGTCTTCGCGACATCGGGATGGTACTGGCGGGCGAGTTTGCGAAAGGCCTTCTTGATTTCATCTTCGCTCGCCGTTCGCGGCACGCCCAGCACCTGATAGTAGTCTTTAAATTGAACCGCCATATAGGTTCCGCCGAATTACGACAGGATTCGGTCAAATTCTCCAGAAAAAAACTTCCAGCATCCAACCCGACCGCAAAGCACTGCCATCGATACAGTACGCGCGGAAGCTGCCGGTTTGCAAAGAATAATGTTCGACCCGCCCATCAAAATCTCCGCGTCGGCGTCGGCTCGGGTGGTTCCTCCGGCCGGTCCAGCCCAATCATTTCCCGAAAGGTGCGGCCATCCAGCGTTTCGCGTTTAAGCAACTCCGCGCTGACGCTTTCCAACTGGTCGCGATGCTCGACCAGTATCCGCTTGGCTTCGCCATAAGCGGACGCGAGCAACTTTCTGACTTCCTCGTCGATTTCCTCGGCTGTTCTTTCGCTGCAATCCCGCTGGAACACACCATCCTGCGCATGCAAATAAGCCCCGCCCTGGCGTTGCGCCGAATGCGCGAGCCCGAGTCGTTCGTTCATGCCAAACAGGCAAATCATCTGGCGGGCCAGCACCGTCACGCGCTCCAGATCATTTTCCGCTCCCGTGGTCACTTCGCCATAAATCACTTCCTCCGCGGCGCGTCCGCCCAGCGCGCTTCGAATCCGATCCACCAACTCCGAACGCGTCATCAAGTATTGTTCCTCGGCGGGAAGTTGCAGCGTGTATCCCAGGGCCGCTCGCCCGCGCGGGATGATGCTGATCTTATGCACCGGGTCCGCGTGTTTGCTGTAGGACGCAACCAGCGCATGGCCGACTTCATGGTAAGCAACCCGCCGCTTAATCTCCTCGGTCAAGCGCCGACTTCGGCGTTCCGGCCCAGCGACGACTTTCTCGACCGCCTCCTCCAAATCCCGCTGGCTGATCAGCCGTCCATGACGCCGCGCCGCCAGCAGTGCCGCTTCATTGACCGCGTTGGCCAAGTCCGCGCCGGAAAAGCCCGGCGTGGCTTGCGCGATTTTCCGCAGATCGACAGTTTCAGCCAACGGCACCAGGCGCGTATGGACCCGCAGGATTGCCTCCCGCCCATCGATGTCCGGCGCATCCACAATCACCTGCCGGTCAAAACGCCCCGGACGCAGCAAAGCGCGATCCAGCACCTCCGGCCGATTGGTCGCCGCCAGCAGAATCACGCCGGCGTTCGGGGCGAAGCCGTCCATTTCCACCAGCAACGCGTTCAGCGTCTGCTCGCGTTCGTCGTTGACCGGTCCCACATGTACGCCGCGTTCCCGGCCGATGGCGTCCAATTCGTCAATGAACACAATGCACGGCGCCTGGGCCTTGGCTTGCACGAACAAATCGCGCACCCGCGCCGCGCCGACCCCGACAAACATTTCCACAAAGTCACTCCCGCTGATGGAAAAGAAAGGCACGTGCGCCTCCCCGGCCACCGCCTTGGCGAGCAGCGTTTTGCCCGTGCCCGGCGGCCCCACCAATAGCACGCCCTTGGGAATTTTCGCGCCCAACGAACGGTAGCGGTCCGGGTTCTTCAAGAAATCAACCACTTCCTGCAATTCATATTTCGCCTCGTCGCAACCGGCCACATCGCCGAACGTGATGCCGGTTTCCTTTTCGGCGACCAATCGCGCGCGGCTTTTCCCAAAGCTAAGGATCGATTGCCCCGCGCCACCCGCCATGCGCCGACTGATGTAACTCCAAATGAGCACCATCAATCCCAGCGGCAGCAGCCAGGCGAGCAAAAACTGATTCAGGAAACTCGGGCGCGCGCCGACGAATTTGACATGCGCCGCTTCCAGGTCCCGCACCAGGTCGGGGTCTTCCACCCGGACCGTGTTGAAAAGGAAGGATCTGGACTCCTGGGCGGAAGGTTTTGTCGAGGCCGCAGGCGCCTTGCCGGTGCTTCTAGCCGCAAGCTCAATGGGCGGGCCATCTTTCGCGGGTGTAACGCCGTCACTGGCGGAACCGCCGGCAGCCTGGAAGGAATTCGTGTGCGCCCCGGAATTAGCCGGCGCTTCGGCCGCCGCGTTGGGTTGATTTGTCCCGGTCGGCGTGCGCTCCTGGATTTTGCCTTCGATGGTATCGGTTTTGACCGTGACTTCCGTGACTTCACCCTTGCGGAGCGCGTCCTTGAACTCGCTGTAGGGGATGGTGCGGACGTTCAGGCTTGTGAACGTCTGTTGCCAGATCCATAAGAGCAGGAGCATCACGGGCAGATACCAAAGCAGCGCGGACCACTGGGGTGGAATTCCTTTGTTTTTGGGTGGTGTTGGGGGCGGTTGTTTCTCCGGTGTCATGGGCTTTTTTCCTTTCCAGTGGGTAAGGCTGCCCCTCGCGCCGGGTAATTCAGCCGCGGACCACAAAGCGTCCCCCCGGGGAAAACCCCCGCTGCAACTCCCCAATCCCCCTCATGCTGCCTCAACGCTCTCATGCTCCTTGATAAACCTAGCACGGGAACCGCCAAACGCATCTGGGCGCAACCGCGTATTCTTCATCCTGATCCTAATCCTAATCTCCGCTCACGTGCTGGGTTCAGCGATTCAGGTCTTTTTAGGTGGATCTGGGCTCCATCCGAACCCGGCGAGTGATGCGAAAATACGCGAACATTTGAACAAAAACTACTTTGTTTCACTTTGATGCCGCCTTCCAACCGATTTGTCACCAGGGCTGCATAAGGGAACGCATCTCGCACCGCCCCGATACGCGACCTGGCGGACGCTTCCTCGGAGTGCGACCGTCCTGTCACCGTGCAGGTAGGGCGCGCACTCCTGTGCGCGTCTCGCCGGAGCTTCAATTAACCCCCTCGTTTTTCAACGAGTGGACTGCGACGCACGGTTATTTTCGACCGTTTTAATCGACTCTCGATTCTTTCCTGCCGACGCTGAACAACGGTCGCTTGTTTACACCACTTCTGTCGTTTAAACCTTGACACTACTCTTGTCTATTCGGATGATCCAGCCCGAAGCTGGTGGGTCAACCGCACTTTTACGATGGATTGCGCATGAATATCATACAAAGGAACTTGTTTAGGTGGCTCGGGAGCGTGCCATCCGCATTGTTGGCAGGCGCAGGCACGTTGTCGCTGTGGCGGTTTGTTTGGTTGGGCCTGGTTGCTCTGAGCCTGACGGGATCACGGGCACTAGCCCTCACCTTCACAGAGCTTTACAGCTTCCCGCCCACGGTGAACGTGCGGTCCGGCTTGGTTCAGGCTTCGGACGGGAATTTCTATGGTACTACGTATTCGGATGGCGACTACCGCCTCGGCAGCGTCTTCCGGCTCACACCCGCTGGCGTCCTGACTACGATGGTCACATTTAACGGCACCAATGGCGCAAATCCTCAAGCGGAGCTAATCCAGGCGGCCGATGGCAATCTATACGGAGTAACCGATGGCGGCGGCACCAACCACATCGCGACGGGCGGCGACGGCACTATCTTCAGAATCTCGACTAATGGCACATTCCGTTCGCTGTTTTCCTTCAATTCGACCAATGGCTCAGATCCCATTGCGGCGCTGGTTCAGGGGCGGGACGGAAACCTTTACGGCACCACCGGCAGCGGCGGCACGAATGGCGGCAATGGCACGGTCTTTAAATTCACCAGCACTGGCGTTTTCACTTCCCTGGTTTCATTGAATGATACCAACGGGCCGCCTTTCGGCTCGTTGATTCAGGGAATGGATGGCAATTTCTATGGCACGACTGGCTCAGGCGCAAATGGCTACGGCTCGATTTTTCGAGTGACCACCAACGGAGTCGTCACCACGCTCTTTTCCTTCAACAACACCAACGGCGCCTTTCCGCAAGGCCCGCTCGTCCAGAGTATGGATGGGAGCCTTTATGGGGAGACGGTGACTGGCGGGACCAACGATCTGGCGGATGCCGGAAGCGGTGGCACATTATTTAGGCTCTCAGTCGGCGGCATTCTCACCACTCTGGTTGAGTTCAACGTCACCAACGGAGCCGGGCCGCGGGGGGGACTCGTGGCGGGCGCGGACGGAAATTTTTATGGCTCAGTCTCTTTCGGGACCAACTTCGCCGGTTCGTTTTTCAGGCTCACCCCTGGCGGCAGTTTGACCACGCTCTTCTCGTTTGATTGGGCGACGACAACCAACGGCGGGCCTCAGGGAGTGCTTGCGCGCGGGGCCGACAATAATTTCTACAGCACCTCTGCATCGGGCGGAGTGTATAAATTCGGTTATGCTTTTCAACTCACCACCAACGGGAATTTCACGATGTTTGCCTCGTTCCGCGATCCTGATGGATCAATGCCAACATCCTCTTTGCTGCGCGCCAGTGACGGGAATTTTTACGGGATTACGGGCAGTGGCGGCGCAAATGGCTATGGCTCGGTATTTCGAATGACCCCAGGGGGAGTGGTGACGGTCCTGCATTCGTTCGATAATACCGTCGGAATTTTGCCTGCCACCAGCCTGACTCAAGGCTCTGATGGCGCGCTTTATGGCACCTTCTATGGATTGTCTGTCGGAAACGGCGCCGTGTTTCGAATCACGACCAACGGCATATTCTCCATTGTTTCTGCTTTTGATGGCTTTAACGTAGCCTCTCCGACGTCCGGCGTCGTACAGGGAACCGATGGCAATTTTTATGGCACGACATTAAATTCCGTTTTCCAGATGAAGCCCGACGGTACGCTCACCAATTTTGCTTTCTTCGGCTATTATAATTTCTTTGCTGGTGTCGTCATAGCACCGCAAAACGGACTTGTGTTCGGCAAGGACGGTTACCTTTACGGGACTACATCCTCCGGCGGCGCCAGCAACTTGGGAGCGATTTTCAAAGTGAGCACTCATGGCGATTTTGCCCAATTGGCCAGTTTCAATGGCACCAATGGCGCAGTCCCGCTTGGGCCGTTGATTCAGGCTGTTGACGGAAACTTCTATGGGACTGCGTCTCAAGGTGGCGACCATGGCTACGGTACGGTATTCAAGGTGACCCCGGGCGGTGCCCTTTCCAGCCTTGCTTCATTTAATTTTACGAACGGTGCTTCTCCTCAGGCCGGAGTTGTCCAGGGCATCGACGGGGCTTTTTATGGTGTTACTTACGATGGCGGTTCAAATCTCTTTCCGTTTCTGCCCTCGCCGGGGACCTATGTTCCCAGCGGCGGGACGATTTTTCGAATAACTACTTCCGGCCAACTCAGCACCTTGGTTCTCTTCGATGGGTCGAACGGTTCCAACCCGGAGGGCGGACTTCTCGCTGCTGCCGACGGGAGTTTGTACGGAACAAGTGGAATAAATGGGAGCGCCGGAGGCGGCAACATTTTCCGGCTCAATCTCGCCTCGACCATTCAGAAGCCAATGAAATCGGGCAACTCTCTCGTCCTCACCTGGGATGCCATTCCCGGCCAACAATACCAGGTACAGTACAAACAGAGCCTGAGTCAGACCAACTGGACCGCTTTGGGTGGCCCTATCACCGCAACCAATCCAAACACGACCTTCGCTGATCCCGTTGGCCCGAATCCGCAACGACTTTATCGAGTCATTCAACTGCCTTGAAACTCGGCCCAGAGCCGTAATCCGCTCCACAGCGCGTATTCCGGGGCCTCTTGCCTTGAAGCAGCCTTTTCGGCAATGCCGTTTTGGTTCTTGCGTTCCGTGCCGGATTCCACTCAGTTTGAACAAGCACGCGTGGAAGTCAGTCAATACATTCGAAAGCAAAAAGAGGAAAGGCCGCCCATGCAACGCAATGACGGGCACGGACCGCATTCACACAACCCAATGCATCGTTCGCGATTTCGAAGGCGAATAACGTGACTTTCCTGCCCATCGTAGCGCGTGAACTGCGCGTGGCGGCGCGCCGGCGCGGCATTTACTGGATCCGGTTGATCGTCGCCACCATCGCCATCTGCACGGGCGGCGTGATTTTCCTGCTCGAAGTTGGAGTGCCTCCGGCGGCGGTCGGGCACGCCATCTTTCTGGGGCTTTCCATCCTCGCGCTGACTTATTGTTTCTTCTCCGGCCGGTTGGCAACCGCTGATTGCCTCAGCGAAGAAAAGCGCGAGGGAACGCTCGGGTTGCTGTTTCTCACCGATTTAAAAGGCTACGACGTCGTGCTGGGCAAACTCGTGGCGACCTCCGTGAGTTCGTTCTACGGTTTGCTGGCTGTAATGCCGGTGCTGGCTGTGCCGCTGCTGCTCGGCGGCAGTTCCAACGCGGAATTCTGGCGTGTCATCGTGGTCCTGCTGACCACGTTCATGTTTTCACTGGCCGTCGGGATGTTCGGTTCCGCGCTCAGCCGGGATATGCGCCGCGCCATGGCCGCCAATTTCGCGCTGATGTTGCTGCTGGCGTTTATCCTGCCCGCCGTCGTTGCGATTGCCATGGGCCTGTTGTTTACAAATTCCAGCACCGGCGAAGTAATTGCTCCCTGTCCGATTTACTCCTTTTGTTACAGCCTCGACGTTCTTTACAAAACGAAATGGGGACCGGCGCATTTTTGGTGGTCGGTGGGCATCGTTCACGCGCTGACGTGGCTGTTGCTCGGCCTGGCCAGTGTGATTGTGCCGCGGACCTGGCAGGATAAAGCTGTCGCGCCCAATCGCACCCGCCGGATCACCTGGCGCGGTTTTTGGCGCGCCCTGAGTTACGGCCGCCTCGCCAGGCAAGCGCCGCACCGAAAACGATTGCTCGACATCAACGCCTTTTATTGGCTCTCCGCGCGCGCCCGGCTCAAACCGCTCCACGTCTGGATCTTTCTCACCGTGATGACTGGCTGGTGGGTCTTGGGCTGGCTGGATTCGGTGGGAATCGTTTGGTACGATCCGATGATCACCCTCACTCTGGCCGCCATCGTAAACTCAACCATCAAAGCGTGGGTGGCCATCGAAGCCGGCCAGCAACTCGCGGAAGACCAATCCGGCGGTGCGCTCGAATTGTTGCTTTCCACTCCGTTAACTCTCCGCGACATCCTGCATGGCCAGTTTCTCGCTTTGCGGCGGCAATTCCTCAAGCCGGTGCTTTTCATCATCGCCGTGGAACTGGGCTTCATGTACGCGGAGTTGCGCTACGGCGCCACGTCCGGCTTCTCGGCCGGCTTTTTGCGTGCGCTTTGGCTGACCGTCCTCTTCATGTTTGTGGCCGACCTGTTCACGCTGAGGATCGTGGCCTTGCGCATTGCTCTCACCGCCAAAAATCTCAATCGCGCCACCATCGCCACCATGTCCCGCATCCTGTTCCTGCCCTGGGTGCTCTTTGCCATCGGGGCCGGAATGGCGAACCTCTGGGCCGCCTTGTTCGCCACCAACGGCTACTTTCCGGGTTGGATGACTTATCTGGGCCTTTGGTTCATAGCCGGATTGGCGACCAATCTTTTCTTTGGCCTGCGGGCCTGGAACGACTTGCTGAACAACTTCCGCCAGCTTGGGAATCGGCAGTTCGATCCAGTTCCCTCGCGCGCGGAACGCCGGCTTGCCCGCCGCACGCAACACACCGCCCTGCCGCCATCCGCAACGGAGCGCAGAACTCCAGTTCTGCCCGGTGACACTTCCAGCGTCCGAACAAACCCGGAACTCTACGCTCCGCCACCAATGACCGAACGGCCATATCCGCAGCCGTCTTCAGTTATTACCCTTGCCGCCCCGACGGGCGCAGAAACCCGGATGACATCCGTTATTACAGCCGAGCCGCCCGCCGTCGAACCCGTTCGGCCTCCGCGCTCCGCGAAAAAGCGGCTGATGCTGGCAAGCATCTTCTTGGCGGCGATCATCGCCTTGCCTGCCTGCTTTTATCACTGGACCAAGCCCAAGTTCCCGCCGCCAGTGATCGTTTCGATGACTCAGAGCAACGGCCCCCTGCGCGTTTTCGACGCCTCGGGCATCCTGCTGGCTTTGCCGGATGATTCTCTCTGGCGCTGGGGACCAGGCGCGGCGCAAATGTTATTCGGCCAGCCGCCATTGCCCCGGGCCACCGTGCCCGTGCAGGTCGGCACCAATAGCGACTGGCTCCAAATCACCAGCCTTGGCGATCATTCAGTCGGACTAAGGAGAGACGGGACCATTTGGGAATGCGGTTGGATGGCTGGTGCGCGCCCAAGGCAGTTCCAACCGGACCCGCAACAAATCGGCAGCGACCACGATTGGGCGAGCGTCAGCGCGGGCGGAAATCACTCGGTCGCGCTCAAAAAGGACGGGACGCTCTGGGCATGGGGCGATAATTCCCGCAGCCAGTTGGGAAATGGCCCGGGGTCTGGTTCAACCAATGTCATCCAGGTTGGCACGAACACTGACTGGATCGCCGCAAATTGCCAGGGGCCGTTCACGATGGCGGTTCGGAAAGATGGTACTCTCTGGGCTTGGGGCCAGATTTTCGCCGGCTCCCCGTCGGTGGCCAGGCTGTACCCAACACCCACGCAGGTTTGCCGCGATACGAATTGGATTGGGCTGACTTCCGGGCTGGGCTTTCAAATTTGGGCGAGGAATCAGTTGGGCGAATTGCGACAACCCCTGGCTGCGTTCCCAGATGCGGAAGCCGGCGCTGCCGGAACGTGCCCGCTTATCGCTTCCAACACTCTGCCCGGGCACGTCATCTGGGCTTATAGCGGCTCGCCCAAGCTTTACGACCTTCGCGCGGACGGCACCCTTTGGGAAAAATCTTATTCTCCTCTGGGCTGGAGGTTGGCTGCTTCGCCCGTGGATGATTGGCACCGATTTGGGAAACGCTCCGATTGGGTCGGCATTTGGAGCGCCTCGGGCACAGCGATCGGACTGACTGCCGATGGCACCATCTGGATGTGGGGAGTTGATCCGAGCCGTGAACCGACCCGCGATTTTTCCGCCCGGCTCGCGCTCCTGCAGATTCGGCTCAAGGAAATGTTCGGCAACCCGCCACCGCGCGGACCGATCGGCGTCCGAGTACCCGCCTTTCAAAAGGAACCGCGGCCCTTGATGCGCCTGGTGTTTCCTGCGGCGACAAATACCGCGCGCGGGACAAAATAAGTCCGGGCGCACCTTCCTGCGCATTTGATTCAAATCTACGGCGTCATTTCCCAAGGCTGAAGCTGCGGTTCGTGGTATAAAAATGACTGTGACGGCGCTCATCCATTCGATATACTTCGAAACACCAAATCATATGGCCTCCCGCGAACCAAGCAATTGGAACGATAAACTCGAACTGCCGGGGAAAGTCCGTTTCATGGATGGCAACGGTGACCTGCCGATGCTCAATGTCACCACCGAATGGAGTTCCGCGGAGATTTACCTGCACGGCGCGCATGTTACCCATTTCCAGCGAAAAAATGAGCCCCCGCTTCTATTCCTGAGCCAGGTCAGCCAGTTCGCCGCCGACAAGCCGATTCGTGGGGGAATCCCGGTGATTCTGCCGTGGTTCGGACCGCGCGAGGGCCAGCCCATGCACGGCTTCGCCCGCACCAGCGCCTGGGAATTGAAGCAGATCGTGCCAGCAAAAGACGGATCCATTACACTGCATTTCCAACTTATAGCCCAGGAAACGGCGGGCTTTCCTCCCTTCACCGCGGACTACCTTGTCACAGTCAGCAACACGCTGGCTTTGCAACTGAGCGTGACGAACAATTCCAAGGACAAGGAAATGATCTTCGAGGAGTGTCTGCACACCTATTTTCACGTCGGAGACATCAGCGCCGTCTCCATCACCGGCTTGAAGGGTGCAAGTTACCTCGACAAGGTGGATGGGTTCACCCAAAAGACCGAAACCGCTGACGCGATCAAAGTCTCCTCCGAAGTGGACCGCGTGTATCAGGACACCACCGCGACCGTGGAGATTCACGACGCCAATCTCCATCGTAAAATTATCGTCGAGAAACAGAACTCGGCCTCGACCGTGGTTTGGAATCCCTGGATCGCCAAGGCGCAGGCCATGTCTGACTTCGGCGACAACGAATACCTAAACATGGTCTGCGTGGAATCCGGGAACGTCGGCAAAAACAAAATCACGCTGGCACCGGGCAAGAGCTTCAGTTTCGGTGTGAGACTATCCACAGCCAATTAGGGCTCGTTGCTCATTGTAGGCTGACTTTGCCGTGGGTTCGCTGGCGGCTGTTTTTGGTGTCTTTTCGAGGCCGATTTTCCGTGGCCCGAGGGTTGTGTTTTCCACCAAATTATGGCATTTTAGGGACGCGATTGGATGACGAATTTGGATGAAATGGCGGGGCCTTTTCAAGTGATGATGTTGAGTCGCTTAAGTTAATTTTTGGTCCAGATTGAGCCTTATTTCGACGACTCTCCAGGCGGTGCTGATGGGGTGTTCAGCAATGTCGCAAGTCCCCAATATATGCGATTGAAGCAGGCTTCAGGCCACAACTAATGGTGGTTTTTAGCCCAAAAAACCCTGAAATAAGAGTTGTCTTCCGAGGCTGCTTTTTCTAGAATTTAAGAATCAATTTGGATGGCCAAACGCGCGCTGTCCATCGCAAAAAATATGTCCAAAAAAGACGAACTACTCGAAACCGAAGCTGTCGGCACGACGCCCAAATCGGCGGATGATTATGATTCCTCAAAGTTGGGCAAACTCGAGGGTTTGGACGCCGTTCGCAAGAAGCCGGGAATGTATATCGGCGGCACGGACGAACGCGCCTTGCATCATTGCGTTACCGAGGTTTTGGACAATTCGGTGGACGAGTATCTCGCCGGAAAGTGTGATCGCATCGATGTTACGATTCATGTCGATGGCTCGATTTCAATCCGTGACAATGGCCGCGGCATCCCTGTGGACATCCATCCGGAATACAAAATTCCCGGTGTTGAATTGGTGCTTACGACTCTGCATTCCGGCGGCAAATATGGGCAGGGCGGCTATACGTATTCTGGTGGGACGCACGGCGTCGGCGCCAAGTGCGTAAACGCCGTCTCGGAATGGTTTTCCGTGGAAGTGTCGCGCGATGGGCAGGTCCATCACATGGAATTTGAGCGCGGCAAGACGACCAAAAAGCTTGAAGTCATTGGCAAGTCCAAGGGCACCGGGACACTGGTCACCTTCAAACCCGACCCGGAAATTTTCCAGGAAACGGTCGAATTCAAGTCCGAGCGCATCACCAAGCGCCTGAGGGAATTGGCCTTTCTCAATTCTAATTTGGAAATCAGCTTTCTGGACGAACGAGTCCCTGAAGCAAAACGCGAATCCTATTACTACAAGGATGGGATTCAGGAGTTCGTCAAGCAACTCAGCGTCGGCAAGCAGGTGCTGCATCCCAAGACCATTTCCTTCACCGGAAAACGGCCGCACGAATACACTCAAAATGGAGCCACCCGGACGGCGGACATTATTGCCGACATCGTGCTGCAGTACAACGATAGTTATACGGCCCAGATGTTGTGCTACACCAACACCGTCCAAAATCCCGACGGTGGCACGCACCAAGCCGGCTTCCGGTCTGCCCTCACTCGAGCCGTAAACCAGTACGCCAAACAAAACAATCTCATCAAGGACAAGGACCCGCAGGTCACGGGCGATGATTTGCTGGAAGGCTTGGTGGCGGTGATCGCGATCAAGCATCCGGACCCGAAGTTCAACAATCAGCCCAAGGAAAAACTGCTTTCCACCGAAGTCGAGGGCATCGTCAGTTCGATCACCTATGACGGTTTGATGTCGCACTTCGATTCAAATCCGTCCGTGGCCAAAAAAGTCGTGGACAAGGGCTTGAACGCTGCGCGTGCCCGCGAGGCTGCCCGCAAAGCTCGCGAAGCCGTTCGCAAATCCGCCCTCACTGGCGGCGGACTGCCGGGAAAATTGGCGGATTGCTCCGATCGCGACCCGGCCAACACGGAAGTTTATATTGTCGAGGGTGATTCCGCCGGTGGCTCTGCCAAGCAGGGGCGTGATCGGAAATTTCAGGCCATTTTGCCGATCCGCGGCAAGCTGATCAACGTGGAGAAAGCGCGGCTGGACAAGGTGCTGCAAAACAATGAAATCCGCACGATGATCACTGCGGTGGGCACTGGCATCGGTGATGGCGATGGCGAAGGGGCATTCAACCTCGAGAAACTTCGCTACCACAAAATCATCATCATGACCGACGCCGACGTTGATGGTTCGCACATTCGCACGTTGTTGCTGACGTTTTTCTACCGGCAGATGCCGGAACTGATCAAACGCGGGTTTGTGTACATCGCCCAGCCGCCTCTGTATCAAATCACGCGCAAGAAGCGCGTGGAATATGTCGATGATGACACACAATTGAACCGGATCCTGATTCAGATCGGCACGGAGGAAGTTCGCCTGCGGAACCTTTCGGACGGCAAGGAATTGACGCAAAAGCAATTGGCGGAAATCCTGGAATTGCTGGAGTCGCTGGACAAGTTTGCAAAGGCCATCCGCCGTCACGGCGGAGACTTCAACGATTACATCGAACGGCGAAATCCGAGGAGTGGGGAGTTGCCGCGCTATCTGGTGAAAGTTCGTTCCGGTAATGATGAGACGGTGCATTATTTCCATACGGAAGAGGAACTGCGTCAATTCAGCGACGCGAATCCTGACCTGAGATTATATGGGGACGTGGAAGGCGATACGGACCTGATTGAGAAGACCAAAAGCGGCCCTTCCCGGCGCGCCTACCGTGTGGAACTCCACGAGAGCAAGGCGGTTGCCGATTTACTGGGCAAGCTGAGCAAGAACGGCTTGAATGTGGAGCATTATTCCGCCCAAGACAAGCCGCTGTTCGAGTTGATCGAAGGCGAAGGGGAAAAGCAAACCACGAAGCCGCTGTTCTCCATCGCGGAGATCCTTGATAGCGTGATCGGCGTGGGCAAGCACGGCTTGCAGATCAAGCGCTTCAAGGGTCTGGGCGAAATGAACCCGGCCCAGTTGTTTGAGACCACCATGGACCCCGCCAAGCGGAAATTGCTGCGAGTCGATTTGACCGATGCAATCGAAGCCGAGGAAATGTTTACCAAGTTGATGGGGGACGAGGTCGAACCGCGGAGGCAGTTCATCGAAGACAATGCGCTGAACGTGCGCAACCTGGATGTATGAGAATGGGGCAGGGGAGGCTGGAGCGCAGAACTCCAGCTCCGCATGATCCTGGTATGGTGTTCGAGCAGAACCGGAATTCTGCGCTCCGCCCATAAGGATGCCCGCACGAAGCATCAGTAAGGACGAAACGGTCCATTTTTTCAGACAGGAATTTGACTATGCCAGAAACCAATGACGAAAACAGTTTGCCGGTAGGCAACACGCCGCTCTTTGCGGCCAACGAGAAGATCACGAAGATCAACGTCGCCGACGAGATCAAGAACTCGTTTCTTGATTACTCGATGTCCGTGATCATCTCTCGCGCCTTGCCGGATGTGCGCGACGGCTTGAAACCTTCGCAACGGCGGATTTTGTTTGCGATGAATGAACTCGGCGTTGGCCCGACGCGCAAGCATCTCAAGTGCGCCAAAATCGTCGGTGAAACCATGGGCAATTACCATCCCCACGGCGATCAGGCGATTTATCCCACGCTGGTTCACATGGCCCAGCCCTGGGCCATGCGTGAACGGCTCGTGGACGGCCAGGGCAACTTTGGTTCAGTCGAAGGCGATCCCCCGGCTTCCATGCGATACACCGAAGCCCGCATGACCCATCTCGGATCCATCCTGATGGATGATCTGGACAAAGACACAGTGGATTTCGTCCCCAACTATGATGAAACGCTGAAGGAGCCGACCGTTCTGCCCGCTGCTTTCCCGAACCTGCTCGTCAACGGCGGGACGGGCATCGCTGTCGGCATGGCTACCAACATGGCGCCGCATAACTTAGGCGAGATCGTCGATGGTGTTTGTGCCCAAATCGATAATCAGAACATCACGCTCCCGGAGTTGATGAAATACATCAAAGGCCCCGATTTTCCGACCGGCTGCATGGTGTGCGGCGTGGAACCGGTCAAGGAATACTTCAAGAGCGGTCGCGGCAGCGTCAAGGTGCGCGGCCGAGTTGGGGTTGAGCAACTCAAAGGCGGCCGCGAGCAGATCATCATCACCGAAATCCCGTACAACGTGAATCGGGCGTTACTCGTGGAGCGCATCGCCGATCTGGTGAATGAGAAGACTATCACCGACATCACCGCCATCCGGGATGAGTCGGACGAAAATACGCGCGTCGTCATTGAGTTGAAGCGTGATGCCATTGCGAAGGTCGTCATCAACAATCTTTACCAATTCACCGCCCTGGAAAGCAGTTTCGCCGTCAACGCACTCGCGATTGACCACGGTCGGCCCAAGACGCTTGGGCTGAAGGACTTGATCAATTGCTATATTGAGCATCGCCGCGAAGTCGTCATCCGGCGCACGCGCTTTGAATTGCGCAAGGCCGAGGAACGCGCCGAAACCCTCGAAGGCTACCTGATCGCGCTGTCGAACATGGATGAATTCATCCGCATCATCCGCACTTCCGCGAATCGTGACGAGGCCAAGATCAAACTGCTGGCATTCGAGTTCGCCCGTCAGCAGGTGGAACGCCTGGGTATTCTCATTCGCAATGAAGCCCGCCTCACCAATGGCCGTTACGCTTTCAGCGACGCCCAGGCCGATTCCATTCTCGAACTGCGCCTTTACCAGTTGACCGGGTTGGAAATCGACAAGGTCAAGGCCGAATACACGGAACTCCTCGAAAAAATCAAGGACCTGCTGGACATCATCGCCCGCGAAGCGCGCGTGCTCGCCATTATCAAAAAGGAATTGCTCGAGATCAAAGAGAAGTATGCCACGCCGCGCCTCACGGAGATCGTGCCCGATGAAGGCGAGATTGCCATCGAGGATTTGATCGCTAATGAAGGCGTCATCATCACCCTTACGCATAGCGGCTTGATCAAGCGGACCAACGTCAGTTCCTATCGCGCGCAACGCCGCGGCGGCCGGGGCGTGATCGGCATGGCCACCCGCGAAGGCGCGGCGGAAGGCGGAGAGGCGGATGATTTCATTGAGCACCTGTTTACGGCCAGCACGCACGATTATCTCATGTTTTTCACGAATGCGGGCCGCGTGTATGTCGAGCGCGTGCATGAAATTCCCGACATGGGCCGCGCCGCCAAGGGTCGAAGCATCGCCAATCTGCTGGAGCTGAAGGCGGACGAGAAGGTCGCGGCCTTGATCCGTATTCCCTCCAGGAACGGACCAAACAAGGAAGACCAGACCTGGAGCCAGCCGGGAGAGCTCTTTTTTGCCACCCGGCAGGGCACCGTCAAGAAAACGTCGCTGGCGGAATTCGCGAATGTTCGCAAGGGCGGCATCATCGCCATCACCATCGACTCCGGCGATACGCTCATCAATGTCAAATTGACGAAGGGCAGCAAGGTCGAGGAGAACGGTCAAGTGTCCGACCCGGGCGATGATGTGGTGCTGATCACCCGTGAAGGCATGAGCATCCGCTTCGCGGAATCGCATGTTCGTTCCATGGGCCGCGCGGCCGCCGGCGTGCGTGGCATCACGCTTGAGCCGACCGACGCCGTCGTCGCCCTTTCGGTCGTGGTGCCCGATGCCACACTGTTGGTTGCGGGTGAAAATGGCATCGGCAAACGCACTGACTTTGGCGAATACCGCGTCCAATCCCGCGGCGGCAAGGGAATCATCACCATGAAAACCAACGACAAGACCGGTGGAGTGGTCGGCGCGCTGTCAGTGCGGGATTCCGACGAAATCATGCTCATCACCGTTGGAGGCCAGATGGTGCGCACCCGCGTCAGCGACATTCGCGAAGCCGGTCGCAACACTCAGGGCGTCAAGCTCATCAACCTGGATGATAATGACAAGCTCCAAGCCATCGCCTCCGTCGTCAGCGAGGAGAAACAGGACGCGGAAGTCGAGCCCGAGACGCCAAAATAGAGCCACCGAATTAGAGGAGGTGAGGACATCCTCACTTCCTCTTAGACGAGGCCATTTCCACCTTTGTCAGATCATATCGAGCGGCGTGCGGTTTCCCAATTTGCCTGAGTTCTTATCCGCTTCCGCTTGACTGGTTTTCAGCCGAAGCGACTTCGGGAGGAAAATCCAACTTGCCCCGCCGGTAATCATCCATTCGCCAGCGCAGGAACGCCGAGCACCTTTGTGGTGTGCCCTTGTTGCGCGTTGGCCAATACGCATTGAACTCCTCGTCCAACTGCGCCAGCTCGGCCATGGCCCGTTTGGCGCTGGCGCGGGCTTCCACCTTCCGCCCAACCGCAAGCGCTTGCTGCCAGAGCATGAATTTGCACGACTGTGCCGCCATACGCGCCGCCAGATTCAATTCCTCGATCAGCGCCTGAGCCGGGCGCGAAGTCGGATGCGATCGCCGCAGGCTCGACCGTTGAGCTTCGATCTCCACCAGCGCGGCGCGGATGTTTTTCGCTGGAATCCGGGCGTAATATTTCAACCCATCGCGGCAAAAGAGTTCGCGCAACCTGGGCGGCGGAGCCGCGATCACCGCGCCCAGGGGAGTCACATTCGGTGCGAAATAGCCGAGCTTGCGATGCGCAAACCCAAGCGCATACGCGGCTTCGCCAGCGCGCCCGGTTGGATCGTGGAAAATGTCACGATTGGCCACCGGCACAAGCAGCTTTTCATCATCCGTGCGTGCGCACCAACTGAGCGCCGCCCCCGCCAAGTACGGCAGGTAGCTGACCGCCAGTGGCTGTGGATGCCCGCCGTCCCCCCAATCCGTGTTCAAATAGCCGAGCGCTCCATGCTTCCGCCCGGCCTCGGCCGCCTGCTTCAAATTTACGAAGGCGTTGTCGTGCCGGCCGATCAACGTCATCCACGTCGAGGTGCCGGGACAAATATAAAACGGGACCCTGGAACGCGCGAAGATTCCGGCTTCGCGCTCGAAGGGATGGTTTGCGTCGTAACCCCAGTTTAACGCAACCATGTCCTTGGGCAATTCCCGGACCAGCTTCGGGTAATGGACGATGATGTCGCCCCAGAACATCATCTGCCGGCCGCGCGTCTTCGTCTCCCGATGGATCTGCTTCAGAAAATCGAGATAGACACGGCCCTGGCCTTTGCGCGCGCAGATTCCCTTGCTCTGTCCGCGACCCAGGTCCCAGGTCTCGTCGCAGCCCACATTGAAACGCGGGCTGGTAAAGTGCGGCAGCAACTCGTCATACAATTCACGCAGAAACGGCAGCGTGCCCGGATTGGCCGGAGCCAGGGTCGAAGGATAACGCAGAAACGCGCCTCCCTGGTCCGGCCACGGCTTGCTGGTTTCCGCGAGCTTCCGCAACGGCGGATACTCCAGCCAATAGCGCAGATGCCCAAACGAATTTTGGTTTGGCACCAATTCGATGCCCAGTCGCCGGCAATGCGAATCGAGCTTGAGAATTTCTTCGCCGGTAAGCGCGCCCCAATCCCGCCAGACCGGTTCATAGTTGCGGTAGGCAAACGTATGTTCCGTATAAAGCTGAAACTCGTTGACCTTGAAATCCGCCAGATGGTCCACCAGCTCCAATAGCGTCTCAAGCCGCGGCACCCGCCCACGCGAAATGTCCAGCATCACTCCGCGCTTCGGAAAATCAGCGTGATCCCGGATGCTTAGCTTTGGTAACCGGCGGCCGTACTCGCGCAAAAGCTGCCGCAACGTCGCTATTCCCGCCCGCAACCCCTCGATCTCCCGATAACCGATCATCACGCCGCGCGCACTGATCGTCAGCGTGTAACCTGCGGGTTCATGGGGTGCAGTTTCGTCCCGCGCAGCCTGGATCGCCAGGCACGGATGACTCGCCGGCCCGGTAATCAACTCAAGGGTGGACCCCGCGGCCCGTGCCGTTTCTTGTAATCGCTGCGCCAGTGGCAACAAAACCAGTTCTCTCGGCAGACCCGGCTCCAAGTAAAGCGCGGCCCTCTCCGGCAGGACAAAGCTTCCTGCCTGCCGCCGCAACGAACGAGGGTAGGGGAGTAGATTCATGTCAGGGTCATGCCCAACCACCGGGGTGGGAACATCCCTGTCCCCACTTCAAGCCTTGTTCTCGTGGGGATAAAGGCAGCCCCACTCCTTGTCACCCTTGGGCCGCGATCATCCCGGACTGACGCGCGTAATTGAACAGCCCTCCGGCATCCACCACGGGCCGCACGTCGCCCAGCGGCTTGAAGGAATAGACCTTGCCCGTCTGTTTGACCGTGACGCTTGCCTTGTCGAGGTCCACCGTCACCACATCACCCGTCTTGAGCACATCGCAGAGCCGGTCCTTGCACTCGCAGGGATACAACTCGCCGGTAGCGACGCAATTACGGAAAAAAATCCGCGCGAAACTCTCCGCCAGCACGATCTTGCACGCCGCTGAACCCAGGGCGATCGGTGCATGCTCGCGCGAACTCCCGCACCCAAAATTCCGCCCCGCCACCACAATGGGATATTCACTGTCGAGCTGGCCGTCCTTCACAAAACGCGTCGGATACAGCGAGTCCGGCAGCCCGCACAACGCGTAAGCGCCCAGCTTGACGTATTCCTCCTGGATCGTTGGCACGAGGTTCAGATACTGCGCCGGGATGATCTGGTCAGTGTCGATATTGTCCCGCACCACATAAACCGGTCCTGTAAAAACAGATTGCATAAACTGAATTTGACGGCAGCACGCGCAGTTTTCAACCAGAATCCGCTCAGAGGCAACGCCTAACGCCTCAGTGAAGCATGGCCAATCCACAGCGCCAACGGCGCGAGCTTATACCCGCCTGGGACAATGTCCCTCCAAGTCGGAAGCTCAATCCCCGCTTGCCCTGCGGGACTTGATTTCTATAATGCCCCGATGCTCGACATCAAATTGATACGGGAACAGCCGGATTTCGTTCGCCAGCGCCTTGCCACCCGCGGGGCAGGGGACGAAGCCCGCATCGATGAGTTGCTCAAACTCGATGAGAAACGGCGCAAGGTCCTTGCCGAAGTCGAAAGCCTCAAGGCCCAGCGCAATCGCGTTTCCAAGGAAATCGGCGCTTTGATGGGGCAGAAAAAGCTCGCCGAAGCCGAAGCCAAAAAAACCGAAACCCGCGAGCTGGGGGACAAAATCGCCGAACTCGACAAGCAAGCCGCCGCCGCGGAAGCAGCCCGCGACGAACTCCTCTTGACCCTTCCGAATCTGCCTCATGAATCGGTGCCCGTCGGCAAATCCGCCGAAGACAATCCCGTCATTCGCACCTGGGGCGAACAAAAGACTTTTCCCACGAAGCCCAAGTCCCACATCGAGTTGTGCGAGTCGCTCAAGCTGGTGGACTTCGCGCGCGGCGCGAAACTTTCCGGCAGCGGCTTCCTGCTCTACACTGATCGCGGCGCGCGCCTGGAACGTGCCCTGATCCAATTCCTGCTCGACCTCCATACCACACAGCACGGTTACACTGAAGTTTCGCCTCCGTATATTATCTCCCGAGACTGCATGGTGGGCGTGGGACAATTCCCCAAGTTTGTGGACCAAGCCTACGCCGTGCGGGAAGGGGAGGATAACAACACCCTCGGCAAGTTTTACCTGCTGCCGACGGCCGAGGCGCCCGTCGCCAACATTCATCGCGGCGAAATCCTGCCCGAGCGGCAGCTTCCGATCTTTTACTGCGCCTACAGCCCGTGCTTCCGCGCCGAGGCGGGCGCAGCCGGCGTCGGCACGCGCGGCATGATCCGCGTCCACCAGTTCGACAAGGTTGAACTTATCAAGATCGTGAAACCGGAGAACGGTTTCGAGGAATTGGAGAAAATGGTTGCCAATGCCGAGCGCGTGCTCCAGTTGCTGGAAATCCCATACCGGGTGATCTTGCTTTGCACCGGCGACATGGGCTTCGCGAGCGCAAAGACGTACGACCTCGAGGTCTGGGCGCCTGGGCAGAACCAATACCTCGAAGTGTCCAGTTGCTCGAATTGCGAGGATTTCCAAGCCCGCCGGATGAGCCTGCGCTTTAAGCCAAACGCGGGTGAAAACATTTTCCCGCACATTCTCAACGGCAGCGGTACCGCGCTCGCGCGGCTGTTCGTCGCGCTGCTGGAAACCCATCAACAGCCCGACGGCAGCGTTTTAATCCCCGCCGCCCTGCAGCCATATTTCAAAAGCGATCGGATTACCCCAACGCCACATGGATAGACAAAACGCTTTCCCGAGCCCGAAGGCATTGAAGCCGCAACCTTTCGGGTTGGTCCGCCGCACTGAGAGTAAATGAGAATTCTCCTCGGCAGCAGCGAGGTCCATCCGTATTCCAAGACCGGCGGCCTGGCCGACATGGTCGGCGCGCTGGGCAAGGCACTCGCCCAGGCTGGACACCAGGTTGGCATCGTCACGCCACTTTACGCCGGCATCCGCGAACGCTTCCCGGAGATGGTGAAGCTCGATTGGCACATGGACTTGCCGCTTGGGCCGCGCCATGTGCAAGGCGAAGTCTGGACGCTCACACCCAGCCCCCAACTCACGATCTATTTCGTTCATCAGCCGGAGTTCTTTTTCCGCAGCGGCCTGTATCAGCAGGCTGGCGGCGTGGATTACCCCGATAACGACGAGCGTTTCATTTTCTTTTCCAAGGCCGTCGTTCACCTCGCGCGGTATCTTCCCTGGCGGCCGGAAATCGTTCACGTGCATGACTGGCAGACCGGCCTGGTTCCCATCCTGATCCAGCACCAGGCGCTTCAGGAAGGGTGGGGGAACCGTCCCCGGCTGTGCTTCACCATTCATAACCTGGCCTACCAGGGGATCTTCCCCGGCCCGCAATACGCACTCGCCAATTTGCCGCCCGACTACTTTAATCCCAACGGCCTCGAGTACCACAGCATGCTGAACTGCCTCAAAGCCGGCATCGCCTACGCCGACGCCATCACCACCGTCAGCCCGCGTTACGCCCGCGAAATCACCACGCCGGAATTCGGCTGCGGTCTCGATGGCCTGTTGCGAAAACGTCAAACGTCATTGACAGGCATTTTGAACGGGGTCGATTACGAAGAATGGAATACCACCCACAATCCGATGCTGCCGCATCCCTACTCGGCCCGCAACCTGGCCGGCAAGGAACTGGACAAAGTCGCGTTGCAAAAGGAACTCGGCCTTCCCACCGATGCCGGCGTGCCACTTTTCGGCAGCATCACGCGGCTCGCCGATCAAAAGGGCCTGGACATCCAGCTTGGAGCGCTCGAAGAAATGCTGAGCAGCGGGATTCAGTTCGCGCTCCTGGGCAGCGGCTCGCCGATTTACGAAAAGGCTTATCAAACGCTGGCCCGCCGGCATCCGGGAAAAGTCGCGATCCGGATCGGCTTCAACCAGGGATTGTCTCATCGCATCGAAGCCGGGTCCGATTTCTACCTCATGCCGTCCCGGTTCGAACCTTCCGGCTTGAACCAGATGTACAGCCTGCGTTACGGCACGATCCCCATTGTCCGTGTCACCGGCGGACTGGACGACAGCGTCATTGATATCTCCGAAGACGCTGACAAAGCCAACGGGATCAAATTCACCGCCTACACCGCGCGCGCACTGGCCAAAAGCATGCGCAAGTCCCTGGTGCTCTATGGCGAACCCGAGCTCCTTCGGCATTACCGCTGGAATGCCATGACCGCCGACTTTTCGTGGAACCGCGCCGTCGAACAATACATGAAGGTCTATTCAAACAATTGGGGACTCCGGCCAAGTGCGGTCTCCATCCAAAGGTAACTTCCTCATCCAGAGGCTTTTCGTCGCCAAAACTCTTGCAAAATTTTAATACGGCGGTAATCTAGTGTCGGTGAGTCTCCCGGCAACTTTGGAGTGAGATGGAAGAACAGCGGCCGTCTATTTTGGCACCACGCGATGAATACCGAAAAGTTCGAGTGCCTTCACAAATTCCGCTGCTTCTTCGCCGCCCTTCTCGATACCCTGTGATGTCCACTTCTGCGCTTCGTCATTCTGACCAGCAGCCCTCAGGACGACGACAACCAAAGCCCTGTTGTTCGCCGTGCCGGAGATGTCAAAAGCCTTTTTTGCCAGCGCAACAGCCTCGGCCTGACGCTTGCACTTCAGAGCGGAGAAAGACCCCACCGCAAACACCGAAGCCCGACTTAAAGGATTGGGGTAAACGTCACCCATTCCATTGAGCCCCTTGATCCTGACCTCTGTTGCCTCCTCACACCATATGAGGTTAGTGGCCAATGAATATGCCTCTTCCCACCGGCTGGACAATGCGGTCTGCGTTAGATTCGAACCGCCCTCCGCGTATTTCCAGGGATTTCCCAGAACGGTGGCCCCTATTACTACCCGGCCATCAGGCAAGAGCTCGAATGCGTGAGTTTTGTCCATAAGAACCCCTAGCTTATCACTCAAAGCGCGCTCCTCAACATTTAACCGATCCATCCCGCCTTCCGCCTTTTCAACGAGACCTCGCAGCGCGTCAATCCTGTCCACGACCGGCTTCATCTCCTCCGATACAAAACCTCCCATCCTATTGGTCACTACATCCTTGGCAGCGGCCTCTAACGTCGGCTTGTTCATGTTCTCCGTCACGTATTTCTCCGTGAGTTCACGCACCTCACCGTAACCACACCTCCAAGCGACAACTGCGAACACGACCGTTGCAATACCCGACCCGCCATAAAACAACCATGAGCGTTTCCGATTCTCGTCGCGCTCCTCCCGGACCTCACGACGCAAACTCTCCCGCGCCTGATCCATGGCAGTATTCACCCGCGCTTCAATGAGAGCTTGCATGGCAACTGGCACATTGTTTGCAGCCTCTGACATCATACGGTCGTCCTGCATCCCCGTTTCCGTTTGTATAGGGTTACCATCAGGCCCCAGTATTCCGCTATCCTTCATGCTGCATGGTCCCACACTGGACTGCCCTTTCAATTATAAAATGAGCATTCGATTCTGGTGGAAAAAGAAAATCTCTACCAAGTGGGCCTTGGTCTCGCTCGGGGTGACAGCGTTCCTTTGGTGGCGAACCTATAGCGCCAGCAACACCAAAAGTTCTTAATTCCGTCCAGGTGGGGTGACTCCAAGCTCCATTGCTACCCGCTCGCACTCCTGATAAGCAAGGTGGCAACCTTCCCTCGGGTCCGAAACAAACACTGACAAATCGCGGTGCGCGACCGCTTTGGCCGAATCCCCAAGTCCTCTTTTGCTCTCGTTCTCGCACGCCTGCACGTATCCAAGCCAAGCGGCCCGGAATTTATCAGGGCAGTCTTTTGTTGAGATGGACTCGACGGCCTGACGTAGGCGGCATCGTCAAAAACTGTGTTCTGTTCGGGTCTCACCTTTCCAACGAGGACGGGGTTCAACACGCGAAACGAATTTGTCCATGCAACCATGCGCTGATTGAGGACTTGCCCAACAGCGTATTGCCCCGCTGCATTCGGGTTTATGGGTGGAGTGTGACCGCCAGTGTTGATTCGTGCTTTGCGCACCCCACCAGGGCGCACAGACAGAGCGCTAGGACTGCGTTTAACAGATTTGCCTTCATGCGGTGACAGTGCCAAAACCCACGTGTCCCGTCAAATCCTCCTTTCCCCTTTCTCGATACTCCGCTTACAATCCATACGCCCATTTATAGGTGACAACCATTGCTGACTCGGTATAATGCAGCATGAAGAAGTCTAAGCCACAGGCTGGCGAGCTATCCGATGCGGATATAAAAGCCCTTGCAACGGAACTCCTAAAGTCGCCCGTCTTTCTACGAAAGATCGTTCCATCGGCGGCGGCGGTGTTGCTTATCGGCTATTTCGGAACCGTAAAATACATCGCCGAAAAGGCTGTCCAGCAGGTGGAAACCAAGGCCAGCAATCTAACTGAGCGAGCATGGATGGACGTTTCTAACCAGATCGTACTTAAGCTACAGGAAACAAACGTCCAGAGCACCATGCAGGAGGTGGCTGGGAAGCAAGCAACCAATCTGATGATGCATTCGATCGCGCCCGCGCTGTCGAATTTGCAAAAGTCGGTTGATACGGCCCAATCTGCGCTGGCAGAGCAGAACGAGAAGATCTCCTCAATGGCTTCAAAGACAGAAGCGTTGGGTTTAGTCATTACGAACACGCACGCCGCATTGGAGGAATTCAAATTGGTGCTCCGATCGAACCTGGCCGAGCTTCAAATGAAGACGCAAGACAGAACAATAACACCAGAACAACGCGAAACGTTCATACGGTCCTTAACAAACGCACCAAAAGGACCCGTGATGATGGGAAGTCGAGGTGTTTCTCGCGAGTCCTCTCAATATTTCGAACAGGTCAAGACTATGATCCAGGCGAGCGGCTACACCGTTCCATTAGCTGTAAATTATCGCGACAATCTTGTGTGGCTCAATGGGAACGATTCGATTGCTTTTTTTGTGCAAAGCATATCAAATGCCCCTCCCTATGTTCCTTGGCTTGGCAGGGCTTTCCAATTCGCAGGCATAAGCGTAACGTTTAGTACGAACGTATCGCGCGAATTCTTCGGAATTGGGCCCGCCCCGAAGTCGAATGAAGTTCTCATTTTGGTGACTGAGAAGCCTTAAGAGTGGCCTCCTAGATTGCCTGCCGTGCTTTTTCCTCAATGCGAGTATCCAGGTATGCGCCATATCGACGGCCTTAGCCTTTTAAATCCCGAACCCATTGCGCGATTTCTCCCCCTTCCGTTATCGCCCTGTAGTTCACTTGTCACCCCCTTTCGATTGTGCGACGGCGAGGACAGCCCGCGTTAGTTGGGCAAGCTCTGTCAGCTTCCCCCAAATTTGATTTAATTCCTGAGCGACTGGATTTTTTTTCGGGTTTTGGTCCCACAATTCCAGCCCCAACCTTTTGTATTTTTCCCCAAGTTCAACCAGACTCTCGGGTTGCATTGAAGCGGGCAACCCTGGGTAGGTGTGACCGCTTCTTTCCAACATGGGGCCGATCCAGGCAAGACATTTTCCCACTGACAGGCACAGGCCAGCTAACGCTTGCTCTGGATTTTCTCTGACCGATTCGGGAACACCTCCAAGGAACTGATGAAGAGACCGCTTTAAAGCGGACAGGTCTGTTTGGTCCATAGCGTTTAAACTAGCGTTGTAAACCTCCGGTGGATTTATCCCACCGGAGGGCCGGGAGATCAAGCCCAGCGCAACGCTATGGACGCGTTTTTAAGTGAACATAACAAACATTGTGCGCGTATAATCTATTTTCGCGGCAGAGCCTTCATTCGGTTGCTTGTCCGGATTCCGCAAAGCCAACCAACTCTTCAAGCGCGTTTAATGCGCCGCCCAGCCGAAACGCTCACTGAACGGCCAATAGACGAAGAAATACTTACCAATCACGTTCGTTCGGCTGAAGTCGCCCCAGGACCGCGAGTCCAGGCTGTTCATGGTGTTGTCGCCCATGACCATGAAATGTCCCGGGCGCACCTGGACTCCGTCGAGGCTGTCCGCAAATATCGGCGCCAGCCGCGGGGTGTCCACGTGGCCGGAATAATGGCTTTCGCTCGGCGGCACGGACGGATCGAAGGAATAAACCTTGTCGAAATGCGGTGTGCTGGCATCCAAACGCTTGCCATCGATGATCAGGTGCCGGTCCTTGCCAAGCTGGACGCGCTCGTTGGGCAACGCCACCAGCCGTTTGATGTAGAATTGGTCGCCTGGCAATGTGGGGATGTTCCTGGTTTCAAAAACAATGATCTCACCGCGTTTCGGATGCCGGAAATTATAGGTCAGGCGGTCCACAAACAAATGATCGCCCGCCACCGTCTTCAACTTCACAATCGGTTCTCCGGCCTTTAAAAAAGGCGTCTCCGACCAGTTTCCTTCACTTTGCTGGGCTCCCATCAAGTGTACGCCCATGACTTTTCCTCCGTAGTCGGTGACGTAGCCGGCGCGTTGAAACAAATCCTCGCTCGGAAACCAAACCGTGTACCATTTGTTATTGAATTCGTACTGCTGCTTGAGGTCGAACATCAGCGCTTTCACGGGCGGTTTTAGCGCCTGCAACTGACCGTCTTCCGGAGCCAGAATCAAATTATACGAATAGCCGTGGATCCAGAAATCCCAGAGACGCTGCAGGGCGCCGGGTATTTTGCAATCGGGCTGGTTGCCGGTGTATAACCCCGGGGTGACGCCGAAGAGCGTCGGCTGCATCGAGCCCGTCGGAATTTTGAACGGTTGCACGAAAAACGTCCGTATGGCCATTGCCACCGCCAGGGCGACAAGCAGGACTTCGACATTCTCGCGGATGCCCGCGTGAGGATACGGCTTGAGCCACTTGCCGGCGGCATCGTGCAGGCTGAGCATCTGCTTGTTCAGCACCTCGTCGCCGGCTTTCTCTTGAATCCCTTTTTGGAGATCTTTCAACGCCGACTCCATCCCGCCGATTGCCTGTGGTGAAAGAATATCCCGCTGGGCGTCCAGCAGCTTCTGGACGTGCTTGCGCATGTCCTTTGCCTGACGGAGCATTTGGGAGCCAAACCAGTTAAAAGCCATAAAGTTAAAGGCCGGAACCCTCAGGCCTTGAGCACCTCAATAAACGCTTCCTGCGGGATGTTGACCGAGCCGAACGCCTTCATGCGCTTTTTGCCTTCCTTTTGCTTCTCCAGCAATTTGCGTTTGCGCGTGATGTCCCCGCCGTAGCATTTGGCGGTAACGTCCTTGCGCATGGCGCTCACAGTTTCGCGCGCGATGATCTTCCCGCCGATGGCGCCCTGGATGGCCACGGCGTATTGCTGCTTGGGAATGACTTCCTTCAGCTTCGCCGCCAGCGCCCGTCCCCTGCTCTCCGCCTTCGCCCGGTGCACGATGCAGGAAAACGCATCCACGGACTCGCCGTTGACCAGCATGTCCAGTTTCACCATGTCCGATTCCGTGTAATCGGCGTGCTCATAATCCATCGAACCGAAGCCGCGCGTGATGCTCTTGATGCGATCATGAAAGTCGATGAGGATTTCATTCAACGGCAGCAGGCTGGTCAACATCACGCGGCGTGAATCCAGCGTTTCCGTGTGGTCCACCGCGCCGCGTTTCTCCGCGATCAACGCCATCATGTCGCCGATGTATTCGTTCGGGCAAATCACGAAGGCTTTAACCATCGGTTCTTCAATCTTCTGGATGTAATTCACTTCGGGCAGGAAGGCCGGGTTATCCACTTCCTTGAGGGTTCCATCGGTCATGGTCACCCGATAAACCACACTCGGATAGGTGGCGATGATGTCCATGTTGTACTCGCGCCGGAGGCGCTCCTGGACGATTTCCAGGTGCAGCAATCCAAGAAACCCGCAACGGAACCCAAACCCGAGCGCGACGGAACTTTCCGCCTGGTAAACGAAGGCCGAGTCGTTGAGTTGCAGCTTGGCAAGGTTCGCCTTCAAATGTTCGTAATCCGCGGTGTTAATCGGATAAATCCCGCTGAACACCATGGGATGAATTTCCTTGAAGCCTGGCAAGGCGGGTGACGGATTGCGCGCGTCGGTGACCGTATCTCCCATCTTCACTTCCTTGGGGCTCTTGATGTTCGCGGTAAAATAGCCCGTCTCGCCCACTTCGAGTTTCTCGCGGATGTAGGGTTTGGGATTGAAGCTGCCGACTTCCTTCACTTCGACGTTCTTGCCCGAGTGCAACAGCTTCACTTGCAGCCCGGCTTTCAATTCGCCATTGAACACCCGCACGTGAGTCACCACGCCCTTGTACGTGTCGAAATAAGAATCAAATCCCAACGCCTGCAACGAGGCAGCGCCGGTGGGCTCAGGCGGCGGAATCCGCGCCACGATCGCTTCCAGAATGTCCTCGATGCCGATGCCTTCCTTCGCGCTGGCCAGAATCGCCGTCTCGGCTGGAATCGCCAGGATGTCCTCCAATTGCGTTTTGGCGAGCGCCACGTCAGCGTGCGGCAGGTCGATTTTATTGATGACCGGGATGATCGTCAGGTTTTGCTTCATCGCCAGATGGACGTTCGCCACCGTCTGCGCCTCGACGCCTTGCGCCGCGTCGATGATGAGCAACGCCCCTTCGCACGCGCTCAAGCTCCGCGAAACTTCGTAGGAAAAATCCACGTGCCCCGGCGTGTCAATCAGGTTCAACTCATACACCTGACCGTTCTTGGCCGTGTAAGTCATCGTGACCGGATGCGCCTTGATCGTGATCCCGCGCTCCCGTTCCAGGTCCATGGAATCAAGCATCTGCGCCTCCATATCCCGCGTGGCAATCGTGCCCGTGCGGTGCAGCAGGCGATCCGAAAGGGTGGTTTTCCCATGATCGATATGGGCGATGATGCTGAAATTTCTAATATGCGTTGCGTCCATCAGTTCCAATTCTCAAACCAAAACATAATCCAAATCCGGGGCCTTGCCCACAGATACCGGCGAAAAGATAACGGCACCGGTGGTTAAGAAAAGCGGAAACTATCAGATGTGACGGTCTTTCGGCTGGAATTGGGAGGTGTGACACACCGGACGTGGGTTGGCGTCACAATGGAACTATTTCAACGCTCTGGTGCTTGATTCTTTCGTCGAGAGTCAGAAATTTCGCACGCCGCCCCTCAGCTAGGCTCGCCAAATAAACATCCGTCAACTGGCTCGGGCGCAAAAAGCTTAATTTTCCCTTATCCAACGAATTAATGGCACGATCATCCGGCCAAAAAATGTGGTCAAAGTCCTTGCGATCCACCAGCAGGTTCAGCATCTCCGCCGCGCTATCAAAATCAGCGGCATAGCCTTTCACGTTCATGGAGACGCGCACAAAACCCAATTGTGTAATTGGGCACGTGGCGATGGACAGTTTTTGCTGCGCAGTTTGTGCCAGCACCCAGCGCTCCATCCTGCTGTAATGCAGGTGCTGCGGCCAGGCTAGGGCTAGCATGGCGTTGATATCCAACAAGCGAGTCACGGGAAATCAGTCAGTTGTTCCTTCACCCAATCGCTGGTGATCTGGGGTGCATTCTTCGGCACGTCGAAATACGGGAAGCCGGTCTTTTTGTTGATTTTGATTTTAAGGCGGCGGGGTCGAGGTTGCTCGAGCTTTTTAAGCTGCACGCAACCGCTTGTCAGGGAGATCTCCAGTTTGTCGCCTGTTTCGATGCCGGCGCGCTCGCGAATTTCTTTTGGAACGACGATCTGGCCTTTGCTGGACATGGTCACTGTCATGAAGTAAGACTAATCTTACTTGTGGCAGTGTCAATGCATTAATCGTGGCTGTACCGCAGTCCTGTGTTGTCAGCAAGCCGCCAAACGCTACCCCTTGTATTTTAGAACCCGATAACTCTTTGGGGCAGATGGGTCAAGACCACCAAGTCTTTGGGACGCAGGCCGAGAAAACCAATTTAGTAACATGTTTGGCAAATGGACTTTACGGATACGCTTGGGCGAGGTATCATCTTAGCGGCATGAAAACTCTGGAAGAAGTCGAAGCGGATGTGCGAATGCTGCCACTGGAGAAGCAAGAAGAGCTTCGTGACTGGCTGGAAAATCTTCTTGAGGATCAACTGGAGTTGACTGACGAATTCAAGGCCAAGATTGACCGCGGCGAGCGGGATATTCAAGAAGGCCGTGTACAGATTCGCAAGCCTTGAGCGCGCCAGTGAACGGCGCAGCAATTCAGATTGCTTCACGCGAATTTGATGCCGATTTTTTTCGGATGCCTTCGGCAGTTCAGGCGCGAATCCAGCAAAAGATTGATGCGATGGGTCTGCGTTTGGCAACATTTCCGCACCATCGAATGGTCGGCTTGGATAAGTTCCGGTTGCGCGTCGGCGACTATAGGGTGATTTACCGTTTCGATCTTGCCAAAGGCGAGCTTTACCTGGTGGCCATAGGCCATCGCCGGGAAATTTATCGCGGTTGAATCTACTGCTTTGTTTTCCTGCTCCTACGCGTACTCAGACTTGGTTGGTCAACTTAACCCCCAATTTGAGCAACTTTTCCGCATCGGCCTCAGATTTGGCTTCAGCGTAAATCCTTAAAATCGGCTCAGTGCCGGATCCCCTCAACATCAGCCACGATCCATCCTGCGCTACAAACTTCACACCGTCGTAGGTCTTGACGTCTGCCAGTGACGAGCGCAGCAGTTTGGCCGGCGGGTTTCGGGCACAGTAGTCCATGAGTGCCGCGCGTTTCTCCAGCGGGAAATGGGTGTCGATGCGGCCATACCGGTGCGGACCAAATTCCTTCTCCAAACTCGCCACCAGTTTGTTCACGGAAACTTTCTCGGTGGCGAGCATTTCGAGCAGTATGAGGCCCGCCAGGATGCCGTCGCGTTCCGGGACATGGCCGGGGAAGCCGATCCCGCCACTCTCCTCGGCGCCGAGCAGCACATCGCCCTTGAGCATCTCGGCGCAGATGTATTTGAATCCGACACCCGTTTCCACCAACTCCAAGCTGTACGCCGCGCACATTTTATCCACCATCGAAGTCGTGGTCAGCGCCTTCACGACCCGTCCCCTGCCCTTCCGATTTACGACAAAGTGGCGCAACAACAGGCAAATCAACTGGTGCGTGGACAAATACCTGCCCCGCCCGTCCATGCCGCCCACCCGGTCTGCGTCGCCATCGGTCACCAGGCAAATGTCGTGCGGATGCTTCCTGAGATAAGCCGCGCTTCGGGCGTAATTCTTCTCGATGGGTTCGGGATTGATGCCGCCGAACCATGGATCGCGGATCCCGTTCAACGTGGTCACCTTGCAAGTGGTGCCCGCCAGCAACTCGTCGAAGCAGCCCGCCCCCACTCCGAACAGTGCCTCGTGCGCGAAGCGCAATCTCGACCGCGCAATCAACTTGAAATCCACCAACTTTTTGATCGCCTCATAATGCGCCGGACGAATGTCGACAACCGAGGCCCTGCCCGCTTTCACCGCCGCGTTTAAATCCTGCGCCTGAACCGGGTTGCGATCCAGAAATGATTCCACTTGCTGGCAAGTGGCCGGTTCAGCCGGGCCGCCGAAGTATGACTTGAGTTTGAATCCATTGAACGCCGGCGGATTGTGGCTGGCGGTAATCATGACCCCGCCGATTGCGTTTTGGTTCTTCACGCCAAACGAAACCGCCGGTGTGGGCGTTGGTTCCGGTGTCAGGACAACTTCGTAACCATTCCCAGCGAACACCTCCGCCGCCCGTCGGCCAAATTCGTTCGACAAAAACCGCCGGTCATACCCGACGATGACTTTCTGTTCCGTCCCCGGAACCGGGTTGGCTTTCCAATAATCCGCCGTGGCCTGGCTCACCCGTTCCACGTTTGCGAACGTAAAGCCCTCCGCAATCACCGCGCGCCAGCCGTCTGTTCCAAACTTGATCTGAGTCATAACAAAATTTACCGGGTGCTGAACCCCAACACCCGGCGCAAAGTGTATTCAAGAAATCGTAGCAGCCGATATGAGGAGGCTCTGACTTCTCGTCCAAGAGATTGGAGCCTCCTCACTCCGGCTGCTACGATTTTAAGTTCTTGCGTTCGCCCGTTGCACGGTTGCAGCCTGGTTTCATCCAAAATCAATCACGCGGTCCCCTGCCCCATCGGAAAGCCCGCCAGTTCCAATTCACCCACGTTCGTCGGGGCGTTTTTGACAACGATCTTGCGCATTTTGGAAATCGCGGCCTTCAGACTGCGCTGGGCAAACAGACCTGTCCCGCTGATGAATGCATCCGCCCCCGCACGCGCGCATTCACCCGCCGTCTTAAAATTTATGCCGCCATCGACCCCAATCCGGAAATTAAGCTTGAGTTCCCGACGCCATGCATCGGCCTGCTGGATTTTCGGCAGCGTTTCGTAGATGAACTCCTGCCCCCCAAAACCGGGATTGACCGTCATAATCAACAGCTCATCGATCTGTTTTAAAAATGGTTGCACCGCGCTGATGGCCGTGGGCGGGTTGATCGCCAGGCCCACGCGCTTCTTCAAATTCTTAATGCTCCACAACAGCGAGGTGACGCGATCGCCGAGTTCCACGTGCACGTTCATTTGGTCTGCGCCCGCATTGGCGAATGGTTCCAGCAGGATCTCCGGCTTGGTGCACATGAGATGCACGTCGAAGAACAGCTTCGTGAGTGGACGGATCGTGCGCACTAATTGCGGACCAAACGAGATGTTCGGCACGAAATGGCCGTCCATGATGTCCAGGTGCAGCCAATCGGCTCCTGCCTTGTCGATGCGCGCAGTCTCGCTCGCAAAACGGCCAAAATTGGAGGCCAGCAGAGAAGGCGCAATAATCATTACGAGATACGTTAATGAATCGGTGGCGGGCGCGTCAACTGGGCAAAAATTCACCCTGTCAGGCATTCTTGTGGATATTGCCCCCAAACTCCACTCAGATCAGAGCATCCTTCGGGCACAGCAGCCCGGCATGCTTTCAAGCACGGTAAGTACGGATCCTGCCTTTAGGCAGCGGAGTGCGCGCTAACACCACGAACAGGAAAACCTTTCACGCCCTGAGGAATGTGGATGCCTTACCGGACTCCAAGCCTCAGGGCGTGACTCAATAATTACCTTTTCAGGCTCCCACTGGCGCAGGCGAGCCCAAGCCAGGCAGATGGGGCGGGGCTGGCTTCGGCGGCACCTCGGGCAACGCAGTCGCGGCCTGTGCTCCCGATGGCGGCTCGACTTTCGGCGTCTCTGGCGGGGGCGTAAAGCTGCCCGTGCGCACAATCTCTTCGACTTGTGAGCCTTCCAGCGTCTCGTACTCGAGCAGCGCGTTCGCGATGGTCTCGAGCTTGTCACGATTGGTATCGATAATATCCCTCGCGACCCGGAAGGCGTTGTCGATAATCCGCTTCACTTCGGCGTCGATATCCTGCGCGGTCTGTTCGCTGTAATCCTTGCTGCGGGCCATCTCGCGGCCGAGGAACACATATTCATTGTGTTCTCCGTACTGGATCATGCCCAGTTTGTCGCTCATGCCCCATTGCGTCACCATCGCGCGCGCCATTTGCGTGGCTTGCTGGATGTCGCCCATCGCGCCGGATGAAATGTCATCCGAAACAATTTCCTCCGCGATTCGTCCGGCCATGGTCACCGCGATAATGTCGAGCAACTCCTTGCGACGACGGTTCAAAATGTCGTCCTTGGGCAAATACATGGTCGAACCGAGCGCCTGTCCACGCGGAATGATCGTCACTTTGTGGAGCGGATGTGTGTGTTTGAGCAGCACATTCACCAACGCATGGCCGGCTTCGTGCCAGGCAGTGAACTTCTTGTCTTCATCTGTCATGGCCATGCTGCGGCGTTCGCGGCCCCAGCGCACCTTGTCGCGCGCCTCTTCCAATTCCAGCATGCCCACAGCCTTGCGGCCTGTGCGCGCGGCCAGCAAGGCCGCCTCGTTCAACAAATTCGCCAACTCAGCGCCGGAATAGCCGGGTGTTCCCCGCGCGATAATCGCCAGATCAACCACCGGGTCCAGCTTCACGTTCTTGGCGTGGACCTTCAAGATCGCCTCGCGTCCGCGCACATCCGGCAGGTTCACGGTAATCTGCCGGTCAAACCGCCCCGGTCGGAGCAACGCAGGATCAAGCACATCCGGCCGGTTGGTTGCGGCGATAATGATAATCCCCTCCTGGGTATCAAAACCGTCCATTTCAACGAGCAGGGCGTTGAGCGTCTGTTCGCGCTCGTCGTTGCCACCGCCCAAACCGTGGCCGCGGCTCCGTCCGACCGCGTCAATTTCATCGATAAAAATCAAACAAGGCGTGTTCTTCCGGGCTTGTTCGAACATATCCCGCACGCGGCTGGCGCCCACGCCGACGAACATTTCCACAAAATCCGAGCCGCTGATGCTGAAGAAGGCGGCATCCGCCTCGCCGGCGATGGCCTTCGCGAGCAGGGTTTTGCCCGTTCCGGGCGCGCCCACCATCAAAACACCTTTGGGAATCCGGCCGCCCAGCTTTTGAAACTTCTTCGGGTCCTTGAGGAATTCGACCAATTCGGAAACTTCCTCCTTGGCTTCCTCAACGCCGGCGACATCTTTGAAAGTGGTTTTGTTCTTTTCCTTGGCCAGCATCCGGGCCTTGCTCTTGCCAAAGCTCAATGCGCCTTTGCCTGCCATCTTAATTTGGCGGATGAAAATAAACCAAATGAGGCTGGCGATGACGAGAATCGGCAGGACGCTCCAAAGCACACTCAGCAGCACCGTATTCGGCTCCTCCGCCTTGAAATTCTGGTGGTTGTTCAGCAAGTCGCTCAGTTGCTTCTTGGTCATGAAGACCTTCGTCCGGAACGGCACGCTCTGGGCGGTTTTCTTCCAGTCCCCTTCCGGCTTCTCGGGCAGCTTGTAATACGACCCGTCGATTTCGGTCATGTAGGCCGATTGTGGGCTGAACTTGATGGTGGCGGTGTTGATCAGGTCCTTTTCCACGAGGCTCTGGAATTGGTAACCGGTCAGGCTCTCCGCCGGCTGGTCGTAGCGGTCTTTCAACAGGACTACGAGCAGGATGGCGCAGATTATGGCGATCCACACGATCCAGTTACGGGAAGGCATTCTAAAATCACCACTACGGCGGCGATCATCCTCTTGGTTTCGATTGTCGTCAGGCATTATATGTTAAGTAGTTGCGCCAAGCTAACATGGGTGGCGTTTTTCAGCAACCCGCTTATTTTAACCTTTTCCAGGCCCATTGCAACCGGCGACGCGTAGTTTTGTCGAGTTTGAACCGTTCGCCCATTCGCAATCCTTCCACCCAGAAGATTTCTCCACTGGCGGTGACGCCAACAATCAACTCATGTCGCACGTTGCGCAAGACCTTTTCATTCGTGAACAAATCCTGCAATTTTACCGCCGTCGGCATGCCAATGGGCTGAAATCGGTCCCCCGGCTGCCAATGGCGTAAAACCACCGCCAAACCCACCTTGTCTGCGTCAAAATACTCGCAGCTTTCAGGCTTGTTTTGAGCACGAACAGTGCCATCCCCGCCCGGGCGAATCCTCCACTTAAACTGCACGCCATCAAACACTAGTCCGCTTTTGCCACTCGATTTCGACCCCAAATGCAGCGTTTTACACCGCCCGCCAAAACCCGTTTGAATTGCCGCCTTTGGCCGACCTTGCTTGGGCTCCCTACGCGCGAGCAATCGCCCCTGGATATCCCGCCACACGACCAGCGATTTATCAACCACCACCATCCTTTCCGCCTCCTCACGCAATGTTTCGATCAGCTCGAAATCCGCCGCAATCCCCTGCTCCACCGCCTGCATCTGCAAACACCGCCGCTGCACCGCGACGGGCAGCGCGTCGAAAGACCCGCCAACCGCACGTGCATCCAGCGCCTCCAAGCCTTCACTCCTGCGAGTTTGAGATTTGAGATTCGGAATTTTTCTGGAGCTTGGCGGTTGGCGGCTGGTGATTGGCAATTCCAGTTCCTTCATTGCTTGTCGCGCCTCCCTTGCGACCACTTCCGCCTCCGCCCCCAAGATTTCCATTTGCCGCAAAATCACCCGCGTCAGCGCGGGCTGATAATTTTTTTTCAAAAGCGGCAACAACTCGTGGCGAATCCGATTCCTCTGAAAGTCCAACTGCGCATTTGTCGCATCCTCCCGGAAAGCAATCCCCTGCTCCTCCGCAAAAACCCGCAGTTCCTCCTTCGACCGATCCAACAACGGCCGTACCAGCGTCACGTGCTGACCCGACGGCGACGTGCTCCGCCATTTCATTCCCGCCAATCCTTCGCCTCCGGCCCCGCGCAACAGCCGGAGAAAGAAGAGTTCCACCTGGTCATCCGCATGATGCGCCAGCGCGACGGTCGGCATCTTCAATCGCCTAGCCGTTCGCGCCAGGAAGGCATGCCGCAATTCCCGCGCCGCCATCTCCACTGAAACCTTTTGCTTGATGGCGTGCTCGCGCACGTCTGCCCCGCCTCGCACGAACCGCAACCCCAACTTGCTGGCCGTCTTCGCGACCAATCGTTCGTCGGCGTCACTGCTTCGTCCGCGCAACCGATGATTGAAATGCGCCACCGCCAATCGCCAACCGTGACTGTCTGCAAGCCGTCTGAGCACTTCGAGCAGGACCATGGAATCCAGCCCACCCGAAACCGCGACAAGAATTCCCTTGGCCGAGCCAAACAGCCGGCGCTTTAGAACGGCTTTCTCCACTTGTTCGATCAGGTCGCTCACGCTGGCCATTATTATGAGCGCAATCGAATCTAACAACCATCAAACACGACCTCACCCAGGCACAGCAAGGTAGGGCGCGGCACTCCGTGCGCGCCGTCCACGTGCAGACGAGCGGCGGCAGATGACTGCCCGCCCTGCCACTGAAAGCCCGGAGCCAATAAATGTTTGAGCCTCATGCAGGCGCATGGCAACCTCGCGGCCATGCTTTCAAATGCTTTCCTCCGTCTCTCCTTCCTATCTTTGATTGCCTTGGCGGCTAGTAGTTCCGCAGTCTCGGCTGAAGACGCGGCCAATCCGAGTGCCAGTTCGCCGCTGAAGACCAGGCGCGGCGAGTGGGTCAACATCTCCGAAAGCCTGCTGACCAACCTGGCCCGGCAAGGCGTGCAACCCAAAATCAAGTTCAAGTACGATTCTACAAACGGCGCAGGGGTTTGTGGAATTCTCGTGGATCGTTCGCTGCCCAATCCTTGGATCGTGATTCACGGGCAGGGTGTTTGGAAACCGGGCGGCGGCGCGGGCATCGCTTTCGAACGCGTGGACGGCGGAAAGTATGACGGTTATTACGAGAACGCCGGGCCGGACATTGATCCCGAAGGACGTGGGCTTTGCCTCTTCTCCATTCAGGGGTGGACGACCAATTCCACCTGCGCCCTCACGCGCGACGGTGGAAAAACCTGGAACTCGCTGACCACGGATGACCATGCGTTCGGTTATGATGTCGGCGCGGTGGACTGGGCTGGCGGTGGAATGACCATCCTCGCCAAGAAACATCACAACGGCGATCTCGTCCTGAGCCGGGACGGCGGCCAGACCTGGACGCTCCTGGGCAAAGGCGAATCGAAAATCGCTGTGCTTGGATTGATCGGCGCCGACGTGCTCATCAAGGGAGTCAAGGGCACGAATTCAAGCGAGTTGTTCCGCAGCACGGATGCCGGGCAAACCTGGGTGAAGGTCGCCGATTGCCAGTTCAATCGCATCGGGCATGTCGTCGTGTTTCACGGCGTCGCTTATCTGACAACGCAGACGGGAGTTTTGGTAAGCCGTGATCGCGGCGAGCACTGGTCACTGCCCGGCCAGGAATGCTCTGGATTGCGCGGGCCAGTTATGTTTGGGAAGGACGATCAGCACCTTGTCGTTTACGGAGCCGGCGGCTTTTCCGAAAGCAAGGATGGCGGCAGGACCTGGACCCTGGCCGTTTCCTTCGGCGAGGATCCCGCCCTGCGAACGGGGCGATTCGAGTATGGAATCTGGAATCCCGGCGACAATTCGTTTTACATCACCCACATTGCCGGTCAGGCATTCCGGTACGAACGTTGAGCCGCACGCCTCCAAATGAAAAACCTGCTCCTTCCGGTTCTTCTTCTCGCCACTCTCAACGTGCGCGCCGCCGCGCCGGAACAGACGCGGCAGAAGCTACGCTCACTGGCGGTGCTGCCATCGGTCTCGATCAACGTGAAAATGAACACTGCCGAGCTGCAGAATCCCGACCTGGCAGTCGGCACGAACGAGTTGACGCGACGGATTGTAAAGTTGCAAAAGGAACTGCGCCAATACCCGGACGATGCCGAGCGACAGTTCCAACTGGGCCGCTATCTCACGGAGGCCGAACGCAAGGATGAAGCCACGGAGCCCTTTGCCAAGGCCGTTCAACTCCTGCGCCCCCGCGCGGAAAACCGACCACGTGACGGTGCCCTCCAGGCGCAATTCGCCCGAGCCTTGTCTGAAGCCGGCGACGGCAAGGAGGCCGAACGGGTGCTCCGCGCAGGCATTGCCGCCATTCCCGAGGATTGGGCCTGCTGGACCGGCCTCGGTGAAGTGTTGGACAACCGGGAACTCATCGCTCTTTATGGCGGAACAAACCGGCCTCCCACCGATGCGCCACTGGAAAAACAACTGGTCGCCATGTTGCCAAAAAAGCCAACGCCGGAACTGCTCCAGGAAGCCGCAGCCTGCCAGGACGAGGCCGACAAGTGCTTTGACCATGCAGTCGCACTCGCTCCGAAAGAACCGCAAACCTACATCGCCCGCATACTGCATCGCTCGGGACATGCGCTCGTCCGGCAAATGCTCGTCTCCCTCACCACGGGCGTCAAAATCGACCCCAAGGAATGGCTTGGCGATATGTCTTCACCGGAAATTATTTTCGACTTTGCGAGAGTCGTGCACTTGAGTCCCACGAACCAGGCGGCAATCGGTTGTTGGGGTTGGACCATACTGACCACAGTCCTGACGCAAGGGGGTGATGCGAAACCAATCGACCGCCTGCCCGAGGATCGGCGAAGCAACGTGCTCGAGGCCATGCGCCTGCTTGAGGGACTCGGGGAGAATCCCAATCCCCGCGTAGCCGCCAGTGCGTTGGAGGACCTGGGTATGCTGCGCCTCATGGCCACCCTGGAACTAGAGGCAGCAAAAGCGGCCTTCCAACGGGCTGTAGCGCTCGAACCGTCGCGCGAGCAGGCTTGGGAGGGCCTTGTGGGCCTGGCGAGCAGGGGCGATCCCCATGCGCTTGTGAGCGTGTGCGAACAACGTGTAAAGTTTTCAGACACGGTCCGCAACCGCATGGCACTTGCCAAGGCATGCGACAATGCAAACCTGCCGGAGGCCGCCCTCGAACACGCGCGTGCCGCCGTGAAGCTTGGTCCCAACAATCCCAATGCGCTCGTTTGCCTTGGCGCGCTGCTTTTGCGCCGGCCCGAAGCACCCAATGCGGAGGCTGAGATTAAGCAGACCTTCGATGCCGTGATCGAGGGGCTGAAACTGATGCCTGCGAGTGATGAAACGGCGCAACTCGCGGTAACTTCCGGCATCGATTTGGCCATTATGCTGGCACTTGATGGCCGCCTGGATTCCGCCCGGGAGATGCTGCGCAACGTTGCCAGCCTCCCTGGCGCAGATGAAAAGAACAAGGGCAGGATCAAGGAAATTGAAACGGTGATTGGAGAGTAACGGGCTGCCATAGAGTGCTCGCCTCCCCGCTGTCCAGGATTGCCTTGAGGAACAGGGAGCGAAGGCGGGTACGAAGGATAATGGCGGAAGATGTTTCTCTGACTTTCCCACAAATTCTTTTCGGCTTTTGCTTCGCTGCGGGAATACCAATATAGAATGACGAGTGATATGACGGACTCCGAGTTGCTTCAGCGGTATCTCACCGCCGGCGCTGAGGCCGACTTCGCCGCGCTCGTCGAACGTCATTTGCCGCTCGTTTACGGCGCGGCTCTCCGGCAGCTTGGGAACCCCGCCCTCGCGCAGGAGGTCACGCAAAACGTCTTCATCACTCTCGCCCGCCGCGCCATATGGCTGACGGGTCATCCTTCCCTTGCCGGGTGGCTCTATCGCACCGCGGTTCATCTTGCCCAGCATCAAGTCCGCGCCGAGCAACGCCGGCGGCGACGTGAACAAATCGCCCTCGAACTCGGCACCACTATGAAAGTCGATGATTCGCTCTTTTCCAAAATCGCGCCCGTCCTCGACGAAATCCTTCTCGAGTTGGGCGCGGCCGATCGCGAGGCATTGCTTTTGCGTTTCTTCGCCGACAAGTCGATGCGCGAGATCGGCGCCGCTCTCGGCGTCCGCGAAGACGCCGCCCAAAAAAGGGTGGCCAAGGCGCTGGACGCGCTCACCGAACGCTTTCGCCGCCGGGGATTTCACATTGCCGGGGCTGCCGCGACCGCACTTGCATTGCAACAAGCCTCGGCTGGCGCGGTTCCCGCCGGTCTGGGCGCCCTGGCCACACAGGCCGCGCTTGGCTCCGGCGCGGCGGCGTCGCTGGGCGGCCTGGCCATGCCGATAACGAAACTTATGACTCTCACCAAACTTCAATCCATCGCTCTCTGTGTCGCCGTTGCGGCCCTCCCGCTCGGTTATGAATGGAACGCGCTTAACCGGGCGCGTCAGGCACACGAAAGCATGCAGGCACAACTCCAATCGTTTGGGGGGGAAACTCTCGCCCGCGAGAACAATCAAATCCGCGCCGAACGCCAGTTGGCGGAACTGCAAAGTCAGCTTGCTCAGCCTCCGCCAACGCAACCACCCGCCTCCAATCCGGCCGTCATCCGCCCGCCCGAGAATCTTTACCTTTGGGATGAAAACTCGCCTTACGTTCGTGTGCCTCGCCAGCTCATGGCCCAGGTGCGCTTTGCCCCTTACGCGACGCGCCTCACCCGCGATGGGAAGATCGAGCGTTACCAACTTCCGCCATTGGCCGGTGATGGCACGCCCCAGCCAGCGTTGGAGGCCGCGCTTGGCCTCTCGGCGGACGAAGCCGAACGCCTTCGGCAAATTTGCCAGGCTGCCTTCGCTCAATTCAACAATCTCGCCGCCGATCACAGCGAATTGAAATCCGAGCCATTGGGAAGTAATACGACCATGAAGCTCAAAACCACCGCCTTCCCGGACGAAGGCAGCCAGTTCCGGGAACAGTTCCAGCAACAAATCGCCGGCTTGTTGGGGCCGGAGCGCGCCGATGCTTTCTGGCAACAGGCCGCACCTGTGTTCACCGGGTTGCTCAATGACTTCGGCAAGTATCCCCGGGAACTTCAACTCATTCGCAATGAACAGGCTGGATCCCTGGAATTGCTCAACTCCTATCACGATGGTACGAGTATCGGCACGCTGGATCAGCAGCGCAACGGCCTGGCCTTGCCGCCGGCGCTCCAGGCGTACGCCGACACTTGGGCTCGGGAAATGGCCGCCCAATCCACCCAGCAACCCCGGCAACAACCATGAAGAAATTGCTGCTCATCGCCTTGACCGCCGGCCTCACATTTTTTGTTTGGACCCGGCAGCATGCGCATTGCCGCTCCATCATCCTTGAGAACGAACGCCTCGCCACCACTCTCAATGACATGGAAGCCCGCGCTCGACGGGCCGACTCCGCGCGCGAAACCGCCGAACACCTATCCGACGATCTGCGCGCCCAACTCACCACGCGCAAGGCCGTTATCGCTCAAGCCGCCGCAAGTGAACCTCCCGTTTATACGCCCCCGGCCAAGCCGGATGCTTCCCGCCAGGGCGGGTGGCCCGGGAATACACCGTACTTCTACCTTCCCAAGGAATATCTGACCAATGCCCATTACAAGCTGCTTGAAGGTGGCCGCTTGACTGACGAAGCCGCTACACTGCTGGGCATGTCCCCCGCTGAGCGCTCGACAGTTAATCAACTGTTCAATGATCTGTTCAGCCAGTTTCGCCAACTCGAAGTCAACAACCTGATACGCATCACCCCGCCTGAATGGTGGCAGGGAGCCACATTCGGGGCAAAATTGGAATCGGCGGTGGCCTGTCAAATCCCGGCGTTGTCCGCTGGCGTGGACGCTGCGCGGCAATCCTTCTCGCAGCAGCTTCAACAAACCCTGGGAAATTCCCGCGCCCAGCTTCTCAACCAGGAAACGGACGCCTACCTCTTCCAACACATGGACAACCTCGGTGCTGACGAACGAGTCATTGGCTTTCTTACAGCCACGGAAAACGACGGCTCCCATACTGTCTGGTATGGTATCTCCGATGCCCGCCACGGTGGCGGCAGTTTCCAGCGTGTTCCCGCCGATCTCGCTCCCGACTCCCAAATCGCCTACTACGCCAACCTCCTCGGCGTCCAATTGCCGGGCAAGCAATGACGCCCGGCCAGCCAGCCGCTATGGCTGCGAAACGCGATAGAACTTCTGTTCTCCAGTAGTCGCTCCGGAATCGATAAACTGGACCGCCCCGGTGGGATTCGAGACCGTGCCCAGCGCGGACCAGTTGATGAGATTGCTGGAGGAATAAATGGTAAAACTCTTGCCGGTTTGGCCGCGAAGGTTGAACGCGAACTGGCCGTTGGTTACCGCACCGGCGCTGGTGAATTGGGGCGAACGGCACATGCCCGCGCTACCCGCGGCGTAAAGGGCTGCGATTTCCGAACTGCTCAGCGCGCGCGAAAAGAGCGCGATTTCATCCACGCTGCCCAGCAGGTAATCGAGGAACTGGGTCGTCAGCAGCGTCGCGCCAATGTAAGCGCGCGGCAGGGAAATGCTGACGTTGGTGCTGTCTTGAAACACGCCATTGACGTAGAGCATCGTCTGGTTGGTCAACCCCACAAAAACCAGATGAACCCAGGTCCCGGTGGGCGCGGTGTAGTTGAACGGGTAATCAGCGACACCAAAGTGGGTGAAGCCCACCTTCCGGGGAGAAGGCACCGAGTTGGTGTACTGCTCAAGTTTCAACGCATAAGTAGCGTCACCCAACAGGACCGCCGAAGTCCCGAGCGCATTTTGCCGGTTGACCCAGAGCGAAGCCGTCCACGGCGGCGGAATGCTCGGCGCGCCCACGGTGAGAATGCTGGTCGCGCCGTCAAAGTGGAACGCCAGGCCGGACTCGCCGTTCGTATAGGCAAAAGCTCCCTGCGGCGTGCCGTTGTTCCCGCCGAAAATATCCACCGCGTTGCCATCCGCCGGCCACCAATTGGCCAACCCCGTCGGCGCAAGAATGGAGCCGGGCGCGTTGGTCAGCGGCGACAATACCGATAAATAGGCGAGCGAACTGGCTGTCGTTCCCGCGGAGTTGCTGAGCAAAACCGAGTAATTCCCAGCATCGGTCATTCGGACGCTCGGAATGGAGTAATTGGTTGCGGTTGCCCCTGGGATGCTCGCACTGTCAAAAAACCATTGGCTGGTAAAGCCGTTGCTCAGGACGCCGACACCGAAGTTGACCGGGCTGCCGTTTGTGACCGTCCGGCTCTGCGGTTGCGCGATGATGATTGGCGCGCTGCTGAAAATTCCGTTCCCGTACACCGTCAGGGCGGTCTCGGTCCCGACGTACACTTTGCCATTCGCCACCGTGGGCAGGGTCAATTTTACCGCGCCGCCTGGGACGTCGCGCGTTCCGGCCTGGGCACTGTTGTATAGTTCGGTCGAGAGGTTATAGGCGTCGTAGGCGTGCAGGACCGCCGGACCCTGGGTCTTGTAAGCGTCGGTGAGCAGAATCCACGCGACGGCATTGTTCGTGCCGTTGGCGGAAATCGAGGGAGACGCGCCAAAGATTCCGGAAACCAGGGTCGATTTCGTGATTGGGCTGGTGGTGAGCAAGCCGTTCGTAATCGCAAAGCATTTCAGGGAATCCTTGTAGGCCATGTAGTAGACGCGGTTGTTGAAATACGCCGGGCTGGAAAGGCACACGCCAATGGCGTTGGTGATGAATTGAACGATCTGGTTGTCATTGGTGGTGTTGTAGTGGCCCAGGTTGTCGCGATCCACCAAACAAACCTTGCCTTCCTTGCCCGCCGCGATTGCCAGATGAGGATGGTTCGTGCTGCCAACCGAATCGGGCAGCACCATGATGCCGCCGGAACCGAAGTCAGTGTCGTTCGTGGAGAGATGGAGCTGATTGAACGGTGTGTAGTAATCGGCCAGGGTCAGGTTCGTCGTGCCGGAAACGGAAAGCTTGAGCAGGCTGTCGCCATAATCGTTGTTGGTGGCGGCATCAAAGGTGCCATTCCCGGTGACGCAAAAAATATTGTTGCCCGGGTCAGCGGCCAATCCGCCGCCCGCCATCCAAATGCCGCATTTGACGCCGTTGGGATTGGCGTTGAACACGCACACTTGCTGCAAGCTCGCGGCATCGTAACCCATGATCCAGCCGTGATAGGGAGAATTGTCGCCGTGCGAAGCCCAGCCGATATACACCACCCCGTTGAGCAGTAACAGCGCGGAACGTTGGTTCTGCCGGAGCGCGCTAAAGGGCACATGGCCGCTGCCATCGTTGCCTTCACCGGTGCCGGGGACGGAGGCTTGAATGCCGACCGGGCTGTTCGGACGGTCGTTGCCAGTCCTGATGTCCAGGGCGTACAACCATTGAAAGAAATTGGTTATGCCGCCGGAGATTTGCCGGGTCTTGGCGACCAGATACATCGTTCCGGTAGCGACATCGATGACCGGTGTTCCGGTGATGCCGATCTCCGGCAGGATGTCGGTGGTGCCGACATCATTCGTGCTCGGCGTGGTGATGCCAGCGCCGGGGTTGATGAAGCTTCGTTGCCAAAGCGCCACGGAGTTGCTCCCCGTATTGCTGTCGGCGTCGAAAGCATAGACGCTGTCGTGTTCGGTAACGACAAAGACCACGTTGTGAACGCCCTTGTTGGTTATGGCGACGTTCGCAACATAGAGAGGCTGCGCATAAACGTAGCCGTCCACGGGGTAAGAGAAAAGCTTGCCGAAGCTGTTGGTGTTGACGTTACCGGGCGTCAGGGTGGTTTCGTTCGTGTTCGCCCCCATGCGCGCACTGTCGTTGTGATACGTCCAGACGTTCACTTGGGCGAATGCCACAGCCAGATCGAGGCCAATAACGCAAAGGATGGCGAGGAAAACACGCATAAGGGGCCGGCTGTCTGTTAACTGCGAGGAACGCAATGATTTAATTTACTTCTGAGTGCAGGAACGATTTCGATAGTTTTAAATCATATACTGGAACAGCGGGCTTTTAGCAACGCCCAAGGCATTACATCAAAATGCAGGTTGACCCGATTCCGCCCGATTGATACCCTTCGCGCCCCCGTGAATTCCGGGGAAATATGCGACACACAATCTCGGTGCTGGTGGAAAACAAGTTCGGCGTGCTGACGCGTGTGGCGAGCCTGTTCAGCGGGCGCGGTTACAACATCGACACGCTCAACGTCGGTCCGACTGACGATCCGAAGACCTCGCGCATGACGATCGTGACCCGGGGCGACGACGCCACCCTGGAACAAATCGTCAAGCAACTCGAGAAACTCGTAAACGTCATCGAGGTCCAGGACTTTCGCGCGGACGAGTACATTGACCGCGAACTGGTGATGATCAAAGTTTCCGTCGATTCGAAGGCCCGCGCCGAGGTCATGCAGATCACGGACATTTTCCGGGCCAAAATCGTGGACGTGCAACCGAAGAGCCTGACCATCGAAGTGACCGGCAACGAAAGCAAGATCGAGAAGTTCATCGTGCTGATGAAAACGTTCGGCATTCTGGATCTGACGCGGACCGGCAAGGTGGCGTTGCCAAGAAAATCAAAAGATTAAGTTCAAGATTAGGATCAAGAAAACTCAAACTACTATCATGCCTGCAAAAGTTTATACCGACAAAGACGCCGATCTGGCCGTGCTCAAGGACAAAACTCTCGCCGTGCTGGGCTTCGGCTCGCAGGGCCACGCCCATGCGCTCAACCTCAAGGAGAGTGGACTCAACGTCATCATCGGATTGTATGAGGGCAGCAAATCCATTGCGGTGGCGCGGGAGCGCGGCTTTGAAGTCGTCCCCACCGCCGAAGCCGTCCGGCGCGCGGATGTGATTTTCGTCGCGTTGCCGGACACCAAGCAGCCGGGCGCTTACGCGAAGGACATCGCGCCCAATTTGAGCAAAGGCAAAACACTGTTGTTCTCGCACGGGTTCGCGATCCATTTCAAAACCGTGGTTCCGCCCAAGGACGTGGATGTGATCCTCGTCGCGCCGAAAGGGCCGGGGCACATTGTGCGCCGGCAGTTTACCGAGGGCAAAGGCGTGCCCGCCTTGGTTGCTGTTTACCAAAATCCAAGCAAGCAGGCGAAGAAGGTTGCCTTGGCTTGGGCCAAGGGAATCGGCGGCACCCGCGCGGGCGTCATTGAAACGACCTTCAAGGAAGAAACCGAAACCGATTTGTTCGGCGAGCAGACCGTCCTGTGCGGGGGAGCGAGCGCGCTGGTGCAAGCTGGCTACGAGGTGCTCGTCGAAGCTGGTTACCAACCGGAGATGGCCTACTTCGAATGTTTGCACGAATTGAAACTGATCGTGGACTTGATGAACGAAGCGGGCATCAGCGGCATGCGCTTCTCGATTTCGGAAACCGCCAAGTGGGGTGATGTGAGCGTCGGCCCGAAAATCATCGACGCGAGCGTGAAAAAACGGATGAAGGAAGCTCTCAAAAACATCCAGAACGGCACGTTCGCGAAGGGTTGGGTCGCCGAGTACAAAGGCGGCTACAAAAAATACAACGCTTTGTTGAAAAAGGGCGAGCAGCATGACATCGAGAAAGTTGGCGCGCGGCTGCGCGGCTTGATGCCCTGGATGAAAAAACGCTCGGTCAAGGGCGTGCAGGCGGCCTACTGATTTGACAAGCATTCGGTTGAGCGACCAGGCCGCTGCCTTCGAAGATTGGAAAGGACGGCGGCCAGTTTTCTGCCCACCGCCCCCATGTGCTTGTGATGCGGCGCGCACGGAGTGACGCTACCTACTTGGCGTAAGACAAAAGCTTCACCTACTTGGCGCGTTCCTTGCTCATAGCGGGGTATGGAACGCGCGGGAAAAAAGCTGGTTTGGTTGCTCGCCTCAGCCTCTTTGATTGGGGCCGCTCAGGCGGACGGAACTCGTCCCGGCAAAGCTGCTTACGATAAGATCTCCGACCGGAATGTCTTTGGACTGGTTTCCAACCCGGTTTATGACACAGGTAACGATTCTGCCCCGCCCGCTTCTGCCCAGGTTAAACTCACCGGACTCACCACAGTTCTAGGCAGTAAACGGGCGTTCTTTATCGTCCAACAACCCGGCGCAGCCAAGGGGAAGGATGAGTCGTATATGCTGACTGTGGGCCAGCGCCAGGGCGATTATCAGCTTTTGGATATCGATGAGAAGGCAGGCACTGCCAGATTGCGGACTGGCACCAGGGTTTTGGTGCTCAATCTGCCCAGCCCAAAGTTACCCACCGCGCCCGCAGAGTCGCCGGCTTCCCAAACTCCCGGTTCGGTGGCGCTTCCGACCCGGCAAATTAGCCGTACCGCGCCACCAATGCCTCCGATGCCAATGGCGCCGGATCCGGGCATGGCTGCCGCCAACTAAAGCCAAAGGTAATCCTGCCCTGAACGGTTTCCGTTGTCCGGGAACTGTCTTCTTTTGGGGCACCTGCTACCCCTAAATCTCAAGACGCTTTAGATTTCTGCCAACCGCGTGTCAGCATCTCCGAAGTGATCGAGCCGCACGTCCATGCGATCCATGAGGCTCAGGTACAGGCTGCACAACTTGCGGTCGTCGTCGCTCCGATCATTATAGTCGAGAACGCGGCCGGTCTTGAACGCGCCGCCCAAGCCGCCCGCCGTAACGACAGGCACTTTCTTGTTATCGTGCCTCGTGCCGGACCACATGTTGGACATGAACATCAGGCAGGTATTATCCAGCACGGTGCCTTCGCCCTCGGGCATCTCATCCAACCGTTTGGCCAGATATGCAAGCTGGCTTAAGTGAAAACGAGTGATGCGTTCGTAACCATCCGAAGTGTCATTATGGGAAGCACCGTGATGTGCTTCGCGCACATCCAGGAATGGATAATAAAGCGACGAGAGATCACGCGCCAGGATCAGCGAAGCCACGCGCGTTTTATCAGTCTGAAAGCCGAGCGCAATAATATCGCACATCAACCGCGCGTGCTCGCGCAAATCCTCGGGCAAACCGTTGTCCGGCCGCTTCATGGTGAACACCGGCTGGCCCTTGTCACGGGCGCGATTTTCGGCCTTGTCCTTGTCGGCGCGCATCCGCTCAATGCTCTTTTCGACATCGCGAACGCTGGACAAATACTCGTCCAGTTTCAGTTTGTCGCTGGAACTGATTTGACGGCTTAGCTTTTCGGCCCGCTCCTTGACGCGATCCAAAACGCTCAAATTGCGAAGGCTGCCGCGATTCTCGAACAGGCTGTCGAACGCCAGCGATGGATACATTTCGTTGGGCACCGGGGAATCCGCGCTCTGCCAGGAAATGTGCGAACTATAGGCATTTGAAAAATTCGACTCGTGATACCCGGTCATTGGCTGCTCGCACGCGAGTACCATGCTGGGCTGCAAGGTGTCCTGGCCGATATGATTGGCCAGCACCTGGTCCATGCTGATTCCGCCGTGGATGATGGCACCTTTTTGGATGGGCACACCTGAAAGCAAATTGCCCGTCATCGCCGGATGAATCCCCTGCCCGGTGGCGCGTTTGTTGAACAGGCCGTTGATGACGTTGATTTTTCCTTTTATGGGCTCCAGCGGCTCCAGCGATTTTCCCAACTGCATGTCAGCGCCGGCGCCCTTGGCCCACCAATGGTCCGGGTTGACACCGTTCCCCATGAACATGACGCCGAAGCGTTTCGGAAACGCCGCCCGTATTCCCGCTTGGGAAGTGCTTTCTGCCGCGGACGACGTGCCGAAACCGGACAGTGATTCAAGCCACGGCAACGCCATCGTGACACCCACGCCCCGGAGAAACGTTCGCCGCGAAAGAAGAAGGCTGCCTTTACGACGCGAATTTTTGTCCATCATGTTCACCTTTCCGCAAGGTCGTCGCGGCCCCGCTTCGTTAGAAATTGGGGGCTCGTGACGATGCTGTCAATTAGATTATCAAACCGATAGCCGTCGCGGGCCAGCCTGCCGTGCATCTCATGAATCAGCGTGTCATCAGAAAGCATCAGGCTTCGGCCCAGCGAATAGGCCAGCAGTTTGCCGCTAAGGTTATCGATAAAATCATTTTGGCGGACCCCGCAAATGTATTGCCGCAAACCTTCCAACCCGGTGCCTTCGCTGCCGTCCGGAAATGTTGCATGCGCATCGACAGGCCGCCCCGCGAGGTCTTTTTCCCGGCGGTCTCCCACCGGCCCAAAGCCTTCAAAAACCAGCCCCAACGAATCGAATCGCGCATGGCAGGCGGCGCAATTTGGGTCGGCGCGATGGCGGGCCAGCATGTCGCGCAAGGGCAAGTCGAGCTTGGCTTCATCGCGCGGCAACTCGGGAACAACCGGCGGCGGCGGCGGAATGCGCTCGCCCAGGACGTTCTTCACCACCCAATTGCCGCGCTTCACCGGGCTCGTCCGCAATCCTGGAGCGTTCTTGGTCAAAAACACAGCCATCGGCAAAAGGCCGCCGCGACCGTATTGGCTGGCGTTTTCGATCCGCACCCATTCGTTCGATGCCTTGGTCGTCGAGGGCATTCCATAATGTCTCGCCAGAACAGGATTTACCAATGTGTCATTGGCGTACAGAAAATCGAGGACCGAGCGATTATTTTGGAACACATTCAGCATAAAGCGAATCGGTTCCTCGAACATCGCCTGGCGCAATTCGCTCGTGAAAACGGGGAACCGGTCCAGATCGACCGTGCCAATCTCCTCGAAATGGCGGAAATCGAGCCAGTTGCCGCCGAACTCGATGGCGAGCGCCCGCGCGCGAGGGTCTTTCAACATGCGTCGGGCCTGGGCCACGATGATCTTCGGTTTGTGCAAATCGCCCGCCGCGGCATGAGCGAACAACTCTTCATCGGGCATGCTCGACCACAAGAAATAACTCAGTCGGCTGGCCAGGTCGTAATCCGATAATGGATGAACGCCCCGGTTGGCTTCAGCGAGATCAATTCGATAACAAAAGTCGGGAGACATCAACACGCCTACGATCGACTCACGCATGGCCGTTTCATGATCCAGCCCATCTTTCTGGCGCATGGATCGGTAATAACCCGTCAAATCGTTCTTCTCTGCCTGGGAAAGCGGGCGCCGGTAGGCACGGGCGGCGAATTGCAGCAGGCTCTCCAGGTGGCTTGGTTCGGCGTTGCTCCGAGCTCTCTCGACCCAGCGAATGCCATCGTTGACCCACTTGAAATAATCTTTGACGGCTTTGATCGCTTCTTCAGAGCCGCCTTGCGCCTGCATCACAAACCTGTCCCGGAGTTCATTAATCCGGGCTTCTGATGTGATTTCCTTGTCCTCCGGCCGCGCCACGCCCTCGGGCGTCTCCTCATCGGGCTGTCCGCGCGCGCCTCGACGGCCACTGAGGTAAAACTGAATATAAGTGCGAATGTTGGCGGAAGCGACGAAATCCAATTCGTGCCACATCTCATCCAATTGCTTTTGCTGTTCATCGTTCAGCAGCAACTCATACAAGGGCTGATCGTCGCGAAAGTAGCCCATCAGGTTGTGGAAGCCTGCGCTCAAGTATCGGCCGCGGTCCTTGGTGGTATCGAAATAATTCCTCCCCCGCTCCTCTTTGTAAAACATGTCCGGGAACACACTGCAAAACCTGCCGAAAGCCGCTTCGTATCGGGCGCGCTGCCCGGCGGGCACCGCCAAATCCGGATCACCGGGAATATTTTTAATCAACTGCGTGCGCCCTGGGCCAAAAGGGTTGGCTGTGTCCGGTTCGGATGCCTCTTCCGGCGCGGGCTTCGTTTCACCTTCGACTTGCAACTGCGCTGGATCAAACGTCCGGCGATGGGTCGCGTACTGGACGTTCTTCCAAATCAGCAGCGGCTGGCTGGCAGCGCCGATTTTACCGGCAGTTATATTCAGGAATCGCGGCTCGACTTTCTTGCGCAACTGAAGCACGTAGGCTCGCATTTGCTCGCAGCCCGGTCGCGCGGCTTCGGGCTGATTTTCTCCCGGCGCCGGCAAGTCCCGCCACATCTTCTGCAGCTTGACCAGTGGGCCGACCTTTTCTTTTGATCCCTCCAGCGTTGTCCAGATCGTCGCCAGATACTTCGGGCTGACTTTGCTTTCGGCGGCTAAATCAGCCAGCGTGGCCGCCCGTTTGCCCAGCTCCGCCCGGTGCTTAAAACGCCAGGCCGCCTGAAAGTAATCGGCATAATCCGTGTTCTGCTGGTGATAGAAATCAATGATTTGCTGGACGCAGAATTTGTCGCGATCCGTTTCCACCAGCATTGGATAGGGCGCGAATGCAAAACCGCCGGGCTTCAAAAACATGTGATTGGCCACTTCGCGTGCCGCTTGCAGGTATTTGTTCAGCAAGGCCGGGGACATGACCAGCGACTCGCCCGAGTTATCAAAGCCCGCGATATTGGATGGATCGGTCGGGAACTCACGCGTTGGCTTGATATCGACGCCGGTCAGGTCTCGGATGGTGTCATCATATTCCGCGTTGCTCAGCCGCCGCGCGAGCACAATGCCGGGATCGCCGGCATGGCGTTTCGCTTCCTCCGCGATAGCGCCCTCAATCAACTCGATGATTTGCCTTCGTTGATCGGCCGTTGGATGCAGCTTGGCCTTCTCGGGCGGCATCTCCCCTGCTTTGAGCTTCTCGACCACGATATTCCAGCGGCGGAAATCTTTTGTGACGGAGGCGAGAGTGGCGTAGGTGCTCAAGTCCAAGTCGCCTTTGACCTTATCGCCGCTATGGCAGGAGAAGCAGTAATTTTCGATGAAGGGGTGGATCGTTTCGCGAAAACTTTGCTCAAGCGAAGAGTCGTTGGAGGTGGCCGCGTTCGCCTCAAATGCGCAAGATCCCAACATAAGCAACGAAACGCATAGGTGGCTTCGCATCGGCGAAAAAACATTCCAAAAGCAAATGCTACAGAAAGCCAGGCAAGCGCGTGTGGTGCGCTGAAGTGAAGTTGATTCTGCTGCTACCATTTTTCAGGCCCTAAGGATCACTTTCTTCATAATTTTCGTGGGGCGCCGTGCCGGGAATATAAACGTACGGACCACGGTGGAGCAAGTTCGCTGTTGTACTGCCGAAGTCATTGGAGCGGAGCGCGAGCGTTCCTGCCCGACTTGGTAGAGCGTCTCGTTCGCAAGTAAATCCGGGCACTTGGACCTATTCTCCCTCCATTTGGACTCACGCGGCCAACGATTGTCGAATTGTCGGCGTCGTGAGAACTGACGACTATCATTCCAAGCGCATCGAGCTATTGTGAAGGCAACGTGAACACCGCCATTCACAGTCTTGTGTTGCAACTCTTCGCCGTCGGCCTGGCGGGGAGTTTATGCGCGCAAACTTTTACGGACGTCGGACCTGCCGCGCCAATTCCGGGGGCAAATGATATTTCCCAACTGTCCACCAGTGGCAACCAGACCTGGCCCGACGGGCTGAATTATTTCACCGACAACAATCCGCCCGTCGGTCAGACCTTCACCACCGGAACCAACGCGATGAATCTCGTGTCGGTCGCCATCAAGACGGCGGGATTGAATTCCGGCAACGGCTATGGCACGCCGGCCAGCACACCGACGTATTACCTGCGCATTTACTCGATGAGCAACAGCACGGCGTCATTGCTCATCACGTTCAGCGCGGCGAATCCCGGCTTCACCGACGGCCACTGGCTGCAATGGAGCGGACTGAACGTGCCGCTGGTTACGAACAAAACCTACGCCTTCTCTTTCGGCATCCAGCCGACCGGCGGCGGCTACGCGGCACTGGCTGTGGCCACGAACGCCTATGCCGGCGGCGAAATTGCGATCATTCCCATCAACGGCGGCACCATCACGACTGGCGGCAGCCACAAGTTTGACGCGGTGTTCGAGCTTGGTCTGCGAGCTGCGGCCACCAGTATCCCTGCCACCATGCCACTGCCGAGTCCAACCTACGGGTGGAACCTCGGAAATACGATGGAGGCCACGTGGGGAGTACCGTATGTGACAGCGGCGCCGTTCTATACCGCTGCAAACGCCGGGTTCAACGCTGTTCGCATTCCCTGTGCCTGGGACTTCAATGCCACCACTAACATCACCGGCAACGCTACCAACTACCCGATCAATCCCACTTACATGGCGCAGGTCAAACAGGTGGTTGATTGGGCCATGGGCGCGGGGATGTATGTCATGATCAACGATCACTGGGACGACGGCTGGATGGAAAACAATATTGGCGCCAGTGTGAACCCGGCCATCAACGCGAAGATGAACTCCTACTGGACGCAGATCGCAACCGCGTTCGCGGGGTATGACAACCGTTTGCTTTTTGCCGGGGCGAACGAGCCAAACGTCAACAGTCCCGCGGAGATGACAACATTGATGTTTTACTACCAGACTTTCGTCAGCGCGGTTCGCGGCGTTGGCGGCAATAATACCAATCGCTGGTTGGTGCTGCAAAATATAGCGGACCCGTCGTGGATGAATTCCCTGCCGACGGACTCAACCCCCAATCGTCTGATGGTGGAGTATCATTGCTACTCTCCAGCCCAATTCGCGATTTTGTCGAGCGATGCATCGTGGGGCAATGTGCAATACTTTTGGGGACAGGCGTACCATTATTCCGGCGACCCAGCCCGCAACTGCGTCGCGCCCGAAGAAGGGGGCATAGACGCCGGGTTCCAACAGTTGTATGACCAATACGTCAGCCGGGGCATTCCCGTATTGGTGGGCGAATTCGGGGCTGCCTCGAAGCCATCCCTTGCAGCCACAAACGCCACGGAGTCAGCTTGGAATCGAGCTTCCTCGTATTATTGGCACAAGTATGTTGCCGAATCCGCCCGCGGTCATGGACTCAGTCCGTTTTTTTGGAGCACTCCTGGCACTCCTTTTGATTGGACCTCGGGCGCCGTCAATGACGCACAACTTATTTCCGTTTTGACCGGCGGAATCGCGCCTCCGCCTCCGAACGGCGCCCCCTACGCCGCGTCCGGACTCACCGCAACAGCCAGTAACAGCCAGGTGGCCTTGTCCTGGACTGCTGGCAGCGGAGCCACCAGCTACAATCTCTATCGGGCAGCGGAATCCGGCTACGAGAGCACCACTCCTTTCGTCACCGGCCTCACCGGCACGGCTTATACCGATACCAATCTTAACAGCGGCACCACCTATTACTACCAGGTGGTCGCCGCCAATGGCTCCGGGCCGTCAGGTTTTTCACCCGAGGCCCACGCGACGACAACCGGCGTCAACCCGGATTCGACGCAATTCAACTTCGAAACCGACCCACAACGTTGGGCGGCAGGCGGCAGTCCCATCGCCGGAATCGCGACTTCAACCGCGCAACATTTTTCGGGCAGGCAGTCGCTGGCGGTAAGCTTCAACGGCACGGCAGCGGGCACATCGTCCGCGTCCGTGGGCAACGTGGTTGTCCCCGCCGGCACAACGATCACGTTCCATGTCTGGATTCCGAGCGGCAGCAAGGTCACCACGCTCCAGCCATATTTGCAGGACTACAATTGGGCATGGACCAGTGGCTATTATGGGAGTCTGACCGCCAACGCTTGGAATACGATCACTTTGGCGGTACCGCCGACCGCCGTAACGCCATTACAGCAACTGGGCATTCAGTTTACAACCAGCGCCGGTTGGTCAGGCACCTGCTACATCGATTCCGTAAACTGGCCGGTCACCACGCCGCCGACCCTGGCCCCCATCGCCAACCAAACCGTGAACGTGGGCCAGACCGTCGCCTTTACCGCCAGCGCCACGGACTCCAGCCAGCCGCAACGGACGCTGACTTTCGCGCTGCTCGCCGGCGCGACCAACGCCACGCTCAATACGAACAGCGGCGCGTTTTCGTTCCGTCCGCTCGTCACACAGGCAAACTCGACGAACAGTTTCACGCTGAAAGTCGCTGACAACGGCACACCGAGCCTGAGCGCGACACAGAATTTCTCCGTAGTCGTCAATCCGCTGCCAGCGCCGGGCATCAGCAACATCTCATTCGCGGGCGGGCAGTTCAGCTTCCATGTCAGCGGCCAAAGCGGGCCGGATTACGCGATTGAGACTTCGACCAACCTCACAAAATGGACCAGCGTATTCCTCACCAATTCACCCGCGCTGCCGTTCAACTGGACGAACGCCGTGACCAACTCGCCGGTCCGTTTCTACCGCATCAAACTCGGCCCGCCGCTGCCGTAAGTTGCCAAATCCAGGCTGCTCTCCATTTTGTGGGCCATGGGCTCTCTCGCAGCGGATACATTCTGGTTTTACGCGAAAAATCGGAACATGGCTCGAGTTTACCAGACTTTGGGGCTGAGCAGGAGCGTGTTGCGCGCTGCGAGGCGCTCCACCTGACCTCCCCGGCGCCAATGCCGGAAAATAAAGGAAAATCTGCTTGCGAACGAGGCGGATTCTTCCGATATTACGGCCGTTCGTTCGCGAGCAACCGCGTAGAAGCAAAATAGCGGCCTCGCGGCTTGCGTTGTAAGCAGCTTGCAGTCAATTGGATGGGGTCGTAGCTCAGTTGGTAGAGCGTCTCGTTCGCAATGAGGCATATATTCCTTGATTTTCAGGCCTAAAACTCACTTTCTGCGTAATTGTCCACTACGCAAGCTCCTTAATCATTTGTTGACTTTGGCTGGTGAGTCATGCCACTTCTGAGAGGGCGCGCCACGAGCTATGAAGCGATATTTTGTAACCACTGTCATCTGTGCCGCCCTCGCATTCATCGGTGCGGTTCTCTGGACCGCCGCCATGCTGCCTGCGGGAGAGGGTTCATTCGGGGTTGCCAAGGCAGTCCCTCTGATTATTCCGTTCTTCACGGTTTTGCTATTTGGGGCTGTTTGGTTTCCGATAACGTTGGTGGTTTTTCTACGCGACCGCTTCAAGAGGAACAGTTCGCAGCCAAGTTCTGTGTTCCCGCAGGCCGTGGTGCTGGTAGTAGCCGCATTAGCTTTTGTCCCGTCTGCGCCTGGGCTTTTCTCGATTTGGCGGGAAGAGTCGCATTCTAGTCAACTGGCATCGCTGGCATCAAACCCCACAGTTCATTCTCAGGAATTGGTGAGTGCGATTGATAGCTACTGTGCTGATTCGCATCGAGGTTTATCTGAAACCCGCGATACAAAAGTGATGGAACAGCTCAGTCGGAACCGCTCTGCGCCCGCTGAGGTTCTAGAGCGATTGGCCGACGGCCTCGATGACCGTTCAGCCCTCCTTTCTGGAATTGCCGAGAATCCTAATTCCTCACCGAGACTACTTGCACGGTTTCGTTCGGTTCCATCTGTCGCATCATACCTCCCACGGAATCCTCAAGCTCCCCCTGAACTGCTCGCAGATTTATCATCTTCAACAGACGACACCGTGAGAGTATTCGTAGCGAGAAATCTCAGAACACCCCGAGCCGTAATCGCACGACTAACCAAGGATTCAAATGATTTGGTGAGGCATTACGCGAAGGACAATTTGAACGGGACGTTGGGTGATTTTGCGGTGCGCTAACTTTCTCACCTGGCCCCATTGCTATTGCCCAATTCCGTGCCAGCAGTAACTCGCGCAAGGAGATTTTTGACCGTTTGAGCGGCGAACGCCTTGCCGTTAGGCGTCTTGAACCCGCGAACGTTCAGGCATTCAGCGCTTCCCCGCAAGGAGGTGCTTTGCAACCGCGCTCAAGTCTTGAAGGCCAGTCAGGTTCTGGTTTACCAGCTGGAGATTCCACTCGTTCTTGAAGTTTCGGCTTCCTCCTTGTTGGCAAATCGGCGCAGGTCGAATTTCGGATTTATTTTCTTGCCGACGTTGACAATCCAAGTCAGATTTCCGCTACGATGTTTTTGGGAATAGATGGTTGCTCTTTTGAGTAGCGGTTTTGGCATAAGATAGGCACTACGCAAACTGCTACGCAAAGTCAATAGCGAAGAACAGGGAAAAGCAACAAATCGCCCGTAAAACAGCGGATGGAATGGGGTCGTAGCTCAGTTGGTAGAGCGTCTCGTTCGCAATGAGAAGGTCAGGGGTTCGACTCCCCTCGGCTCCACCAGTCTTCCTTTTGCAAGGGCATTGCCTGCTTTCGCTTTTTGCGAATGCGCCCGTTTTCTCATCGCGTTCCGCGAGCGAATTAGTTTCCCCTTCCCGCTTGTCGTTAAAAAAGTCCCGAAAAAGGGGCGGAATGCTCGCTGGTATGCCCGATGCTTGGATGGTTCGTGGTTGATGGGTACAAGCGGAAAGGGACTGGGATGAAAGCAGATCGCCCGCGGATCGTTGTTCAAAATAGGGATTCGTTACTGTATGCCCAAACCGGAGGTCACTGGACTTCCGATCTCAAGCAGGCACTCAACTTCGTGGACTTGCGAAGCGCGCATGATTACGCGCTCGAAACCGGACGCCTGAACTTGGAGGTCGTTATCAGCTTTGGCGGCGAGCGAATGCATAGCGTCAGAATACACCCGCGCCAGAAACCCGAAGAATAGGGATTGCCGCGCTCCAATCCCCCCTGTTGGGCCGGCAATACGATGGATGTGGGATGTTCAAGGTCTGACAGGAGCCACACCATGGCATCTTAACCGTGTGGGTTAATGGATATTGGCCAACTGCTCCTACAGGGCTGGCCTTTTGCTTTGTGGTTTAAAACGGCCTATTTCCGGGTGTTTCTCATTTCTGCGTTGGCAAGGCCCATGCTTTTTCTCAACTTGGCATTATCCTGTTGATAGTGCCGACACATAGACATAATGGCTCGGGCCGGCGGGACTAATAATCTCGTCGGCCTTTTTATTGACATCCACCGCCAGGTCTCCAAGGCTGGCGGTCATGAAATCGAGCGGGCCCCTCAAGCACTTTGTTTTTGCGTTCATCATTGCGCTGGTGTTGTACGTGGTCGCCTACTCGTTTATCGAGAACCGGCGCACGCGAAAGGGCCCCTGGCAGGTGACGTTCACGAAGGTTGCCGATGGTTTGCCAACCCTCGTCATCAATCAACCGGCACTGGGCATTTCGAATGTCCTGATTACGTTTCCTGCTGTCAATGCGACGCCTACCAACGAAACCATGGTTTTCAGTGTGCCCAGGCCGGTGCCGTTCGAGGTGCCGTTTGGCAGTTGCATTTTTGAGGACACCACGTTCCAGCCGGGAACAATAGTGTTCAAGCTTTTCGGACATGAGGTGCAATTGATTCCCCGGGTGTTGACGGTGGATCGGAAGGAGTATCCGTGGAAGCCCGGGAGCACGCTGGTGGTGAAAGAGAATTGATGAGCGGCTGATCCGTTTTCCAATCGTCCTCGTCGTCGTTCTCGGTACCTTCCAATGGGGATCGAGGACGACGACGAGCACGATGAAGAATGGGAACTCAACGATACCCGGTCGCGTTCCTCGCTTGACGGCAGTTATCCTTAGTCCTAACGTAGGGCGACCTAACGGGGAGCCAACCAGTCCCACGGGGACGAAGGCTGAGAGTGCGGCGCGGGAGCGCGGCAGACCCATAGAACCTGCTCCAGATAATGCTGGCGAAGGGACTCCTTGCGGAGGGCATCGCTCCGCGCAGACTCTCGCTGGTTTCCTGGACTTAATCAGACAGTGTGGCGGCGTCGATGGCTGACAACCACCGGCGCCAAACCATGGGCCAATTTATGATCGCAACGAAAGAGTCCTTCGAACCGCAAAGCCGCGACCCGCTGCCCAATTCAACGCGCATCTATGTTCCCGGCAAGCTCCATCCCGATCTACGCGTGCCCTTCCGGGAAATCACGCAGAACCCGACGAAGGGTTTTAACGGCAAACTGGAGGCGAACGAGCCGGTGCGGGTGTACGATTGCAGTGGCCCCTGGGGTGATCCGAGCTTCGACGGCGACGTCACGAACGGCCTGCCCCGCTTGCGGGAGAACTGGATTCGCGCGCGGGGCGACGTGGAGGAATACGACGGTCGCGAAATCAAGCCGATGGATAATGGCTACTTGTCCCGCACCCACGCGGAGTATGCCAGCCAGTCAGAACGAAACCGGTTGCTGGAATTTCCCGGGCACAAGCGCAAACCATTGCGGGCCGCCAAGGGACATCCGGTGACGCAGCTTTGGTACGCGCGGCAGGGAATCATCACGCCGGAAATGGAGTTCATCGCGATCCGGGAAAATATGGGCCGCGAAAGGGCGAAATCCGAAGTCGCGCGCAATGATGTGCGGCAACAGCATCCGGGGCAGAGTTTTGGCGCGGCGATTCCAGCGGAAATCACGCCGGAATTTGTGCGGGCCGAGGTGGCGCGCGGGCGGGCGATCATCCCGAGCAACATCAACCATCCGGAGTTGGAACCGATGATCATCGGCCGCAATTTCCTGGTGAAAATCAACGCGAACATCGGCAACTCCGCGGTGGCCTCGAGCATCGAGGAGGAAGTGGAAAAAATGCGGTGGTCCACGAAATGGGGCGCCGATACGGTAATGGACCTTTCGACGGGAAAGAACATTCACGCCACGCGCGAATGGATCTTGCGCAATTCGCCGGTGCCAATCGGCACGGTGCCAATTTACCAGGCGCTCGAAAAAACCGGCGGCAAGGCCGAGGACCTGACCTGGGAAATCTATCGTGATACGCTGATCGAACAGTGCGAGCAAGGCGTGGATTATTTCACGATTCATGCGGGTGTGTTGCTGCGATACGTGCCGCTGACGGCGCGGCGCGCGACGGGCATTGTCAGCCGGGGCGGGAGCATCATGGCCAAGTGGTGTCTCGCGCATCATCAGGAGAGTTTCCTTTACACGCATTGGGACGAGATTTGCGAGATCATGGCCGCGTACGACGTCAGCTTCAGCATCGGTGACGGTTTGCGTCCCGGCTCCATTGCCGACGCGAATGACGAAGCGCAGTTCGCCGAACTCAAAACGCAAGGTGAGCTGACCGAGCGCGCGTGGAAGCACGGCGTGCAGGTGATGAACGAAGGCCCCGGCCACGTTCCCATGCACATGATTCACGAGAACATGACGAAGCAATTGGAATGGTGCCATGAAGCGCCGTTCTACACGCTGGGTCCGCTTACCACGGACATTGCGCCCGGCTACGATCACATTACGAGCGCCATCGGAGCGGCAATGATCGGCTGGTACGGTTGCGCAATGCTTTGCTATGTCACACCCAAGGAGCATCTCGGCCTCCCAAATAAAAAGGACGTGAAGGACGGCGTCATTGCTTACAAAATTGCCGCGCACGCCGCCGATCTCGCCAAAGGCCACCCCGGAGCGCAATATCGCGATAACGCGTTAAGCAAGGCGCGTTTTGAATTTCGCTGGGAAGATCAGTTCAACCTTGGCCTTGATCCCGAAACTGCGCGCGAATTTCACGACGAAACCCTGCCCCAGGAAGGCGCGAAAGCCGCGCACTTTTGCAGCATGTGCGGCCCGCATTTTTGCTCCATGAAAATCACGGAGGACGTGCGCAAATACGCGGCAGAGCAAGGCGTGACCGAAGATGAAGCTTTGAAAAAAGGGATGGAAGAGAAGTCGCGTGAGTTTGTGGAAAAAGGGGCGGAGGTTTATGGGAAGGGGCAAGTTTGATGGGTTATGCGCGAACCATTTTCAGGCATTCTGCTGGCCGAGATTTTGCGCTCAGCCAATGGGCTTGTTAGTGCGGGGCTGTCGCCATGGCACCGGGACTTGGCCGTCATGAGGCTGCGCCGGTAGTGTCTCATGGCTGAAACATTACCGGTGCGCTCGCTGTGAGCTGAGAGGCTTGGGTGCCTTACGATTTCGGCAGTTCGTGGAGGCCGATGGCGGCTCCCTGCGGATCCTGAATAACGGCAATGCGGCCGACTTCGCCAATGGACATCACCGGGACGCAGGTTTTCGCCCCAAGTTCAACGGCCTTGGCCAGCGACTTGTCCACGTTTTCGACGACGACATATGCGAGCCAGTGGGCCGGCACGCCGGGCTGCATCGGTTGCATCATGCCACCAATACCGCGTTCGTTGCCGGGGATTTTAAACAGGGTGTAAGGCGGCGCGCCGGCGGGTGTTCCCTTGGGAACAAAAGCCTCGGTCTGCCAGCCAAACAATTTGCCGTAAAAATCCGCAGCAGCCTTGCTGTTGGGGGTGATTAATTCGTTCCAGCTAACGGTACCGGGTTGCGCACACATGGTTTCACTTGTTTCGCTCATAATTGTATCCTTAGTTGATGCTAGTTAAAAAGCGGCCTAACAGAACCTATAACCCCGAGCTGGATGGGTTCAAGGCGTTTTGCTTAGGCAACACGTTACGATCGGGTGACAGGAATTTTTGAATTGCGGTTTTTGATTTTTGATTTGGACGAAATAGTAGATCCCAACGCGGCACGGCCATCATTTTCTCCCTCTCCACGCCAGTGAATTTTCCCTCCCATTTTGGCTTTGCATGCTTCACTGGGAATGCCTACGCTGTCAATCATGAGTGCTCAATTGGTTGACGCAAATCTTCCCCGGCCGGCGGAGCTGGCGGAACGGGTGTTGGCAGGGGGAAGTGTTACGCGCGAGGAGGCGATGCGCCTGTTCAATCTGGAGAGTACGGCGGACATCTTTGACTTGATGGCCGGCGCGAACCGGATTCGGGAACACTTTAAAGGAAACAAAATCCATCTCTGTTCCATCGTCAACGCAAAGGCGGGCGCGTGTTCAGAGAATTGCAGCTTTTGCGCGCAATCGTCCTTCTACCAAACCGGGTCGCCGCGGTATGGGTTTGTCGATCCGGAGCCGGTGATGCACGCGGCCACGGAAGCGGCCAAAAACAGCGTCACAGCAGTTGGGTTGGTGGCAGCCTGGAAAGGACTCAAGGAAGGTCCCATGCTCGATGAAGTGTGCGACCGGATTCGCGAGCTGGCCCAAAGCGGCAAAACGCGGGCGGATGCGTCATTGGGCATCATCAAGAACCAGGCGGTGGCGGACCGGCTCAAGGAAGCCGGATTGGAGTGTTACGGGCATAACCTCGAAACTTCGCGACGTTTTTTCCCGAACCAGTGCACGACGCACACTTACGATGACCGCCTCGAAACCATCGGTTATTTGAAAAAGGCCGGAATCAAGATTTGTTCGGGTGGAATTATCGGCATGGGTGAAACTCGTGAAGACCGCTGCGACTTGGCGTTTTCGTTGAAGGAAGCCGGCGCGAACGTGGTGCCGATTAACATTTTGAACCCGATACCGGGGACGCCGTTCGAGAAAATGCCTCCCCTGCCGCCGATGGAAATTCTCAAGACCATCGCTTGTTTTCGCTTCATTTTGCCGAAAAAGGAAATCATGGTCGCGGGCGGGCGCACGGTAAATTTGCGCGACATGCAGTGCATGATTTTCACGGCTGGCGCCAGCGCGTTGATGGTCGGTAATTATCTAACCACGCTTAACCAGCCGGTGGAGAAGGATCTGCAGATGCTTAAAGACCTCGGACTGGATCCGAGCTGGGACAATCATGATTTCGTCGATCAGGAGGAACTGGGGGAAAGCTCCACGCTCCAAGTTCCAGGCTCCAGATAGACATCAGTTACCAAACTCCAAAATCTTCCCTGCAGATTCGGAGGCGACCGGCCGTCTCCGAATCTGTGGTGCAATAGGGGCAATTGCGAACTAAAAATGGGAGGCTTAGCAGGCGTCAAAATGTCTGTCGCATTGCTCATTATCCTGTGGTAGAAATCGTGCGTATGATGAGAAGTACTATCGCGCCGTTATCCCTGGCTTGCGGGCAGGCTGTTTGCCCGTCCTGTATGCTCGCCCACAGCAAATATAATTTCCATTCTGACAGCGAGTAGCCATGCCCACGCCTTTGTTCGCAGCCAATCCTTTGCATATGCAGCGCCTCGGCAAAAATCTCGGGAAATATCTCGGTGAAGGAATTGAAATCGAACGGGTCATCGCGGAGATGGAGAAGGCGGCGGAGAATCACGGCTGGAAGACCGAGGTGTTTTTAAAATCCGGCCCGTTGAAGCTGCTGGGCCTGACGCGACGGACGGAGAACCCGGCCAAGCGGATTTATATTTCAACCGGCATTCATGGCGATGAACCGGCGGGGCCGCTGGCGGTATTGCAGCTCTTGCAGGAGAATCGCTGGCCGGCGCACGCAGATTTGTGGCTCTGCCCTTGCTTGAATCCCACCGGCTTTCCGTTGAACAGCCGCGAGAATGCCGGCGGCACTGATCTGAACCGGCAATATCTCGAACCGAAAGCCGAGGAAACGCGCGCCCATATCGCCTGGCTGGAACGGCAGCCGAGCTTCGATATCTCGCTCTGTCTCCACGAGGACTGGGAGGCACATGGGTTCTATGTCTATGAGTTGAACCCGGACGGGCAGCCGTCATTCGCCGAGGCGATGATCAACCGGGTCGCCCAGGTTTGTCCCGTGGACACTTCACTGCTGATCGAAGGACGCGAGGCATCCAACGGCATCATACGGCCGGGAATTGATCCGCGGTCGCGCCCCGATTGGCCGGAAGCCTTTTATCTGATCACGCACAAGAGCCGGCTTTCGTACACGCTCGAAGCGCCGTCGGATTTTCAACTCGTGACACGCGTGGCAGCGCTGGTGGCGGCGGTGAGGACGGTGTTGGATCCCATGGATGTGGGCTGAAACGATTCGCGGGCGGTCAATTTCGCTGTCTGGCGGGCCCGGCGTCCAAAAAGTACGCGTTGCGAAAAGGCCCAAAAAACCGTTTATTTGCATTGATTTTCCCGCCGGACGGGGGGAACTTGGCAGGGAGTAAACGATGAATGCAGAGGAATCGACAGAAAATCCGGTAAGTACGGCAGAGCCTCAACCCGCGGGGAACGCCGGGGCCGAACGCCAGGAACCACGTCGCCATCGCGGCGGACGCCGGGGGCGGTTTCGTCGAGGCGGGCGCGGCGGCGGGCGTGATAGTCGGCCCGAACGGACGGACCGCGTCGAGGGAGAAAATCGTGGTGAGCAAGCGGCCCCAGCCGCCGAGGAAGGCCGCAAGCCGGTTTCTTCGAGCATCCGCAAAGCCATTGACCAGGTTCTCCACGTACGGGCGGAGTTGCGAAGAGTGCTGGATGAGATTCAGGAGATTCTGCGCACCTTGGAACAAGCCGAGCGTGAAAAAACGGCCTCCGAGGACGAGATCGAGATGTTGCGAGAATCGTTGCGGGGCCTGCATCGTGAACCGGGCTACCCCAGGCATCGTGGAAGCGCAGCCCCAAGGCCGGCTCCCGCGCCAGCGGCAACCCACGAAGAGGCGGAGACTTCTGACGAAGAAGAAGAGCCTGAGGCTGAGCAGGAAACCGAAGCAGAGGATTAAGCAAGCGGCTGGATGAAGGGGGGAGTGAGTTGCAAGGAGTTGGCATGCAATCGCGATCTGGCGCATGGGACGCCACGCCCGCGAACACACCGGTTGGAGGTTCGCGTTTACATTGTGTAAATGAATGCCCGTCCTCACGCCCGTTGGCGCCTTTCACAGGGCGCATCCACGCACTGTTCTTAAAAGCTGGCGATATTGATCTGTGTGGGTAGGATGAGAGAAGTAATGGTTCCTCAGACCGATGAAACGTAAACCCAAAGAATCGTGTCATCTCATGA
>Ga0070741_10000340_pt1 | contig 176135 bp, 149 predicted proteins | sample Coa_R1_4_FD_66440 | JGI IMG/M metagenome (GOLD analysis project Ga0070741, IMG submission 66440) | Surface soil microbial communities from Centralia Pennsylvania, which are recovering from an underground coalmine fire - Coalmine... | ecosystem: Environmental > Terrestrial > Soil >... | reverse complement strand
GCTGACCAGCAAGTATTGACAATAGTCGAGTCGGCTCACGGAATCGCTCATGAGCCGAGACTGTACCCGGTTTTCAATGATCAAGCGACTCTTAACGTCGCCTCTGCGTAAGTCCTATATATCCACATCGCTGGATTTATCCCGGCCTGAAGAGGTAATCTCTTGCCACACAACGACTAAATTGCACAGCTGATAACAACCGTCTCAGGGCACAAGAGTTGCCAAAATTTTTGCAGCTACCCTCCCCATCATCCCCCATCTTCTTTGTAACCGGGTGTCTGAGACACTCGGAATCATTGACCCAGAGTCTCAGGCTGGTTAAGGCCGACGACTTCACCAATGGAGGAGAACCAGGATGAATTCCCTGAAGCGTTTCAGAGCAATCCTGCTGAGCCTGCTTGTACTGGCGGGGGCCGTCACCGCCATTGCCCAACAGCAGGCCGGCGCAATTGAAGGAACAGTCACCGACCAGTCCGGGGCAGTAGTCGCCGGCGCGAAGGTCGCAATTACTGAAAAGGCCACGGGACGAGTCATAAATCTGACCACTAACGGCGAGGGTTACTTTATCGCACGCTCGCTGCCGCCCGGGACCTACAGCGTCAAGGTCGAACAGTCGGGTTTCTCTTCGGGCCTCGTTGAGGACGTGGTCGTCCAGACCGGCCAGACTTCCACCGCCAGCATCGGCCTGAAAGTCGGGTCGGCGACCGAGGTGGTGCAGATCGAAGGGACTTCGGCGCAATTGCAGGTTGATACCAGCCGTCAGACCGTGGACGGAATAGTGACGGCGGAGAAGATCGTTTCACTGCCGCTCAATGGTCGCAACTTCCTCGACCTCGCCGCGCTCCAGCCGAGCGTGCAGGTCAGAGACGGCGAATCAATTGACCCGACCAAAGTCGGCGCTTACCGCGCGGTCAGCGTGAACGGCAGTTCGGGGACGGGAACCCGCGTGCAGATTGACGGCATAGACGTGACGGACGAGACCGTCGGGACGACCGTCACCGGCATCTCCACCGATGCGGTGCAGGAATTCCAGCTCTCGCGCGCCAGCTTCGACCTCTCCACCTCGCTGACCACCTCCGGCGCGGTCAGCATCAGCACGCGCACCGGCGGCAATGAATTTCATGGGAGCGGCTTCTACTTCTGGCGCAACGAAGGTCTGGGCGCGCGACTTCAGTTCGAGCCGAACTCAGAGCCTTTCCACCGCCACCAGTACGGCTACCGGTTCGGCGGGCCGATCATCAAGGACAGGCTCTTCTTCTTCTCGAACGCCGAGAAGACGGATCAGGGCTCGCAAAGTATCGTCAACTTCGCGGACTTCCCGCAATTCAGCGGCAACGTCGGGCTGCCGGTCAGAATCCGTTACACCATTAACAGGCTGGATTTCAATCTCACTGACCGGGTCAAGCTCTTCTACTCACACCGCTACAGCGATGACCTGAACACCGGCGGCGGCGGGTCTTCGCCCTTCCAGAATGTTGACTGGACCATCGGCCATACGGTCGGGGCGGATATTACCGGGGCGCGCCTCACACACTCCTTCCGGTTCGGCTACAATAACTTCAACAACCGGATCGAGAGTCAGGAACTCGCGCCGTTCAACTTCCTGCGGACATCACAGGGCATCCCCTTCAACCTGACGGTGGGCGATTTCAACCTCGGGCCGAACGGACTCGCGCCGCAGCAGACTTATCAGGACGACTTCCAGAGCAAGTATGACGGCAGCTACGTGCGGGGCAATCACACGCTGCGGTACGGGCTCGACATCAAACGCACCATTCTCGGCGGGTTCGCGAACTTTGCCGGGCCTTTAAGCATCACTGGTCTGTTCACTCCGGAGACGAAGGCGGCGCTGCCGGCCAACCTGCGGAATGACCCGCTGGCTTACCCACTGGATAGTTTCTCGACCGGGCCGAACACGGGATTCTTCACCGTCGAATCAGCACACAACCTGCCGCACGGCGGGCACCGGAATACCCGTTATGCCTGATATGCCGCTGACTCGTGGCGGCTCCGGCGCAACCTCACGGTCAACTTCGGAACCCGCTGGGAGTATGATACCGGGTTCTTCACCAGCGCCCCCGACTTGACGGTCCTGAACGTTTACGGCAGCAGCAAGAATGCCAAAGAGCCAAAGTTCCCGAAGACGGCCTTCAGCCCGCAGGTTGGTTTCGCCTGGGACGTATTTGGCAACGGCAAGACCAGCGTCAGGGGCGGATTCTATCTCTCGTATGAGATGAACATTTTCAACAACACGCTCTTCGATGAGTTCTCGCGCATCCCGCCCGGCATCGGGCCGACAGCCCTCAGCTTTGACTTCGTAGTGGGGCCGGACGGCAAGCCGATTGATGTGGGTGGCTTCCCTGACGGCGACTACTCTGCCCTGCAGGGACAGCCGATCAGGAACGTGCTGACGACAATCGGGAAGGTACACCAAGCCGTCCAGAGTGCTTACTCAAGTTTCCAGTTCGACCCGAAGAAAGGGCCGTCAGAGTTCGAGAACAGCCGCGGCGTGACCTTCGGCGGGACATTTCCCGGGACGTATGAGATTCCCTACTCGATGCAATTCACCATCGGCATCCAGCGGGAACTCTTTCCGAACCATGTCATTTCGGTGGATTATGTCAGGAACCGGGGGATAGGACTGCCATTCCTGCTCGGCGAGTTTGAGCGTCGCCGTGATGCGCGGTATCTCAACGCCGCGGCGGCGGCAGCCAATATCGCCAGTTTTCTGACGAACGGCTGTCAGGGCCAGACCATTAATCAGGCAATCACTAACGGATGTCTGAATTCTCAAGGGAAGCGTTTCACCCCCACGATCGCCAACTTCGGTCAGGCTTCAGATGCAGTCTTTACCGGCCTGACACCCAACCTCACCCGCGCCCGGCTGCTGACTGGCGGCTTCTCGCTTTACCAGGGCATCCAGGTGCAATTGAATGGAAGGCTGTCATCGGGACAGACCGACAGGCTGCGCTTCATCAAAGGACTGAACTACACGATCTCTTACGCTCTGGCGCGTGCCGAAGCGACCAACGGATCGGGCCGTACTGAGTTCATTAACAACACGATCAACAACAACAGCTGGAACAGCTCCTATGGCCCGACCGGTAATGACCGGACGAGCATTCTGGGCGCGGGCGTTCTGATGGATGTGCCTATGGGCTTCCGGCTCTCGCAGCTCTGGAGTTTCAGAACGGCACCGCCACAGAACCTGTTTGTGCCCTTCGTTGATGGCTTCAGTTCATCCAATGCGATGTTCACGACGGACCTCAACGGCAGTGGTGGGGCTGGCAGCAGCCCACAGGTTGACCTGCTGCCCGGCACCAACATTGGCGACTTCGGGCGGAGCATCAAGAGCTGGAAGGAACTCAACCAGGTCATCAGCAACTTCAACTCAGGCTTCGCCGGCAAGCTCACCCCGAATGGTCAGGCGCTGGTCGCCGCCGGCCTCTTCACCGAGGCGCAGTTACGATCGCTCGGCGCGACGATCAAGCCGATCAAGCTGGTGCCCGAGAGCAATCCGTGGCCGTTCGAGAATTTCTTCAACCTCGACCTGCGAATCTCACGCCCGATCAAGGTGACCGAGCGGTTTGAGTTCGAGCCGAGTGTGGACATTTTCAACGTCTTCAATAACAACAGCCTCGGCCTGTATGGCGGGCTGGCCGGAAACTTCGGGGATCTGAATTTCGATTACAGCGACCCGGCTGACAAGGCGGATCTGAACAAAAATATCCGCCTCCGCCAGAAGAACACGCGGCTATTGCAGTTCGGTCTGCGCATCACCTTCTAGCCACCATCGGCTGGCAGGTAAATGCAGGCGCTTAACAGAAAGCGGAGAGACTCAGCTGAGCCTCTCCGCTTTTTTTCGCTCCGATTTTCCCTCGGGATCATTGCGCCGGTGGTCGCAGCCGCCGGTCAAGTTTCTGCGCCCGCTCGAACGCGGCCATTGCCTCTTCCCGCTTCCCTTTCTTCAGCAGAACGAGGCCAAGGTTGTAGTGCGCGGGCGCGTAATCGGGATCTTTTTTGATCGCCGATTCAAAGAAGCTGATCGCCACATCCGGATTCCCTTCCTTCATTTTCTGAATGCCGGTGTTGGTATCAAAGATCGCGGCCTGATTATTTGACTTGAGTTTGTTGAGGCGGGCGGCTTCCTGAAATTCGGCGCGCGCGGCCTGGATGTCGCCTTTCTGCCTGAGCGCACTGCCGAGCGTGTTGTGAATCTGCGGGCTCAGCGGCGCGAGCCTGATCGCCGTGCGGAATGCTTCAATCGCGGCATCAGGCTCCCCCTTCTGTTGAAGCACGGTGCCGAGCGTGTACCAGGCTTCCGAGAAATCGGGCTTCGCGGCAATCGCGCCGCGGAAGGCGTTGACCGCTTCATCAGTCCGGCCCTGCTGCATCAGCGTGACGCCGAGCGTGTAATGTGCTTCGTGCAGGCCGGGCTGCAGTGCGATGCTCTTGTTGAGGGCTTCAATCGCGCCCGCGAAATCGTCCCGGTATTTCAGAGCCACGCCGAGGTTGTACCAGCCTTCGGCGTCATCCGGTCTGGCCGCGAGCAGCTGGCGGTAAGTCGTGACGGCGGCGGCGTAATCGGCTTTCTGAATCAGCGCGAGGCCGAGGTTGTTGAGCGCGATCGCGTTGTGCGGATCGAGCCTGAGCGCGGCCTGGAATTCGGCGGCGGCCGCCGCAGCGTCGCGCGTCTGAATGTAGGTGAGGCCGAGCTGGTTGTGGGCTTCGATCAGCTCGGGTTTGAGCCTGACCGCCTCGCGCAGCGCGACCAGCGCGTTATCGAAATCCTCGTCGGCGAATAATGCCGCGCCGAGCGCGAGATGGCCGGCAGCGACTTTCGGCGCGAGTTTCACGGCCTTGCGCAGTTCTTCGATGGCTTCAGGGAGCGCCCCGGTCTTTTGCAGACACTGCCCCAGGTAATAATGCGATTCGAAGTGATCGGGCGCGAGCCTGACCGCCTCGCGCAATGAGGGGATCGCTTCGGCGTACGCACCGGCGAACCAGCGCGTCACGCCGAGACGAAAATGGGCCTCCTGGAAATCGGGTTTGATTCTGATGGCCGTTTCAAACTCGGCAATCGCCCCGGCCAGGTCGCCCCGCTGACCGAGCGCAAACCCGAGCGCGCTGCGGGCGCCGGCGAAATTGGGCTGGGCCGCGATGGCGGCGCGGAATTCATTGATCGCTTCATCGGACTGCCCCTGCTGCTGCAGCGCCAGACCGAGATTGGCATGGGCTTCGGCAAAGGCGGGGTTCAGGCGGGTTGCGGCGCGAAAGGAATCAATCGCCGCGCCGGTTTGCCCCTGCTGCCCGAGCGCGAGGCCTAGCGCGTTATGGGCCTCGGGGAAATCGGGTCGGAGGCGAAGGGCGGCGCGAAACGCCGCGGCTGCGCCGGGAAGATTGTTTTTTCGGAGTAGCGCGAGGCCCTGTTCATACTGCTGTTCGGCGGTGCGTGGAGCAGGCTGTGCAGGCCGGCCTGCTGTTTGCGCGGCAACGCTGTGTGATGTCAGCGTTGCCAGCAGGGTCAGAATAAATGCTTTGATAAAGAAGCGGTGTGAATGACTGAGAAGTTTCGACTGATTCATGACTCCAACCCGGCCCGCGTAATTACTCGCGCGCGCCGGGTCCCGCCTGCATCGCAGGATTGAATGAGCGGGTCGTATGTTCGGTCACACTCGGGACGGTTTCCTTATTCGCCGCGACGGGCGCGGGCTGATACTGTGGCTGCGGCAGAGCGGGCTGTGACTGGGCGGCCAGTTCGTTTTGCGCTTTCTGAGCAGACTGCTGAACCGCGTGCTGCCAGGTGCCGATCATCCGTGCCAGTTGCCAGACCAGCATCCCGCTGATTCCGAGAACAAACATCAGGCTCGCGACGAAGGCGAAGATTTTTGGTCCCTCGCTCAGTTCATTACGCGGTATTAACTCGTTCAGAAAAACCATCGAGGCGATCAGACCGGCAGTGCTGAACAATGCGATTGCCCAGACCATCCCCGCCACCCGCGGGCGCGGCATGTGAACCTCAATTGAATTCGCCGTCGGGTTCATATTCGCCCCACAACGTTTGCAGAAGTTCGTTTTCTGGGGATATTCGGCGCCACAGGACGGACAAAACATGATTTCCTCCGGTTGAGTCAGCAGTGATCAGGTCACGCAGGATGATGCCGGCAAGGGCGCCGGCTGTTGATAGTACGCTTCACCCGGGCGGCAGGTTCAGCAGCTTTCACCGCGTCACGGCATCGTTTTTTTACCCGCCCCCTGTCCCGGCTTCACGACGCCCGAGCCCTCCCTGACGTAAATCACCTGATTGACCGTAACATCATTGATCGTGTCCACCGACCCGCTCGGCCAGCGGACTTCGAGCGTCTTCACTTTCGCCGCCTTGCCCAGACCAAAATGCACGCGCAGATCGTTCTGCGAATAATAACTGCCCCCGCTGCGGACTTCGTTGAATTGCGACCGCTCTTCAGTCACGCATTTCACGCGCGCGCCGATGCCGGTGCGATTGGATTTCACGCCGACTGTCTTCACCGCGATCCAGTTGTTGCCGCCTTTATCAGGTGATGCCGAATCGCAGCGCATCAGCACCGGAGCGTCATTCACCGGGTTGATGACGACATCAATGTCGCCGTCGTTATCGAAATCGCCGAAAGCACAGCCGCGGCTGGCCGTCGTCTCGACGAGGGCACCGCCGACTTTCTCAGTCACGTCCTGAAAACTGCCGTTGCGCAGGTTGCGATAGAGTACCTTGCGCTGCGGGTAACCGGCTTCAGTCGTCAGCTTTTCGACTTCGGGATAGACGTGGCCGTTGACCAGCAGGATGTCGAGCCACCCGTCATTGTCCGGGTCGAAGAACCCGCAGCCCCACCCCAGGAAGCGCGTGTTGAGGCCGATGCCGCTCGCGAAGGTGACGTCATCAAACGTATTCTTCCCCGCGTTGCGATAGAGCGTCGAAGTGTCGCCGGAAAAGTTGGTCTTGAAAATATCAATCAGCCCGTCGCCGTCGAAATCGCCCGCGCTGACGCCCATCCCCGCCTGCGGCTTGCCGTCGCCGCTGTAGGCCGCGCCCGCTTCAACTCCGATGTCCGTGAAAGTGACGTTGCCCCCTTTGTCACCGTTATTGTGATAGAGCGCCGCGGGGGCCGAATCATTCGCCACGTAAATATCCGGCCAGCCGTCGTTGTCAAAATCCGCGACGAGGACGCCCAGGCCGTATGTGCCACTGGTTTTTGTGATTCCCGTTTTTTCCGAAACGTCAGTGAAAGTGCCGTCGCCGTTATTGTGATAAAGCATATTCACGCCGCCCTGCAATCCCGGCGGCCCGCAGGCGACCATCACGCCCTTGTACAGACAAGGCCCCGTCTCCGGCGTCGGCGCGGTCTTCGGGTCGAAATCAATGTAGCTCGCCACGAACAGATCGAGCTTCCCGTCGCAGTCATAATCAACAAACGCGCTGCCCGATCCCCACTTCGTTTTATTCGTGCCCACGCCGGCCTTGTCCGTCACGTCGGTGAAAGTGCCGTCGCCGTTATTGTGCCAGAGCGCGTTTTTGCCGTAGTACGAAACGAACAGATCGTCCCACCCGTCGTTGTCGTAATCGCCGACGCACACGCCCTGCCCCCAGCCGGTGCGCGCGAGCCCGGACTTTGCCGTCACGTCGGTGAAAGTGCCGTCGCGGTTGTTGCGATAAAGATGAACGGTCGGCTCCTGCCCTTTCGGCAACCCGCCGAGCCGCGTGCCGTTGACGAAGAAGAGATCCGGCCAGCCGTCGTTGTCATAATCGAACCAGGCGACGCCGCAGCCCGTGGTTTCGAGCAGGTACTTGTTCTTATGCTCGTCACCGTAGATCGTCCTGTGCGTGAGCCCGGCGACTCTGGCGATGTTGACGAATGAGACGTTGAAGGGGGTGTCGGCGACCGATGACTTTCTGGAGTCGTTCTGATTGACGGCCTGTGGAAAGCCCGAAAGCGTCAGCGGGAACAGCAGCGCAATCGCGCCAGGGCAGAAGGTGAAGGAAAGTCTGAAGAATAATAACCGGGCCTTGCTCATCACCAATGAAATATATGTTGCCGGGCAGACAATCCGCAAATCGCTTCAGGCATTATTTACCGGCCTCACGCACCTCGCCCAGAATGAGCGCGCCGCGCGCCGCCACCACCGCATGGCCGTCCACCAGCTTTGAAATGCTCTGCCACAGCGGTGCAGTCCGCACGCGCCGGCCGTCGCCGAAGATCACCCATTCACCCGGCGGGAGCGCAAAGCTGGCGGTGACCGGCTTCGGATTGAGCAGCACCAGCGCGCGTGACCATGCATCTTTTTCCTGCACGTCTTCGATCTGGTAGGCGATGCAATTCTCCGGCACCGACAGGCCCAGGTCATGATCCAGAAACCTGACGGCGCGGCGCACCTGTGCGGCGGTCTGCAACCTGAAGAGCGGGTGCGTGCGCCTGAGCTTGATCAGGCCGCGGTAATATTCGCTGACGTCGTAATTGTCGGCCTTCTGCCGCCAGCGGATCATATTCACCGAATCCGGCTTGTCGTAGCTGTTGTGATCGCCGCCCTTCGTGCGCAAAAACTCCTGCCCGGCCTGAATGAACGGGATGCCCTGCGAAGTGAAGATCGCTGCCGCGGCCAGTTTGTCCATCGCGCGGCGGTCGGCTTCGGTGACAGTCGAGTTGTCAACCGTGCTGATCACCAGCCGGTCCCAGAGCGTGTGGTTGTCGTGACATTCGACGTAATTGATCGCCTCGAGCGGCGAGCTGGCGAAATCATCAATCGCGCCGCGAACGCCCTGGCGCACGCCCCAGCCGTGATTGCCCGTCTGGACGAACCCGGTTTCGCGCCCGTTGAAGACGTTGCCCTTGAGCGCGTCACGGAAATGATCGTTGAAGACCGCCCAGCCGCGTTCGCGCTGCTTGCCCTTGTGCGACAGCTCAATCGGCGAAGTGCCGCCCGCCCAGGGCTCGCCGTAAATCAGCAGGTTCGGGTCAATCGCGCGCAGCTCTTTGACGATCAACTCAAGCGTCTTGTCATCAATCAGCCCCATCAGGTCGAAGCGGAAGCCGTCAACCTTGTATTCCGTCACCCAGTACCTGACCGAATCGAGAATGAAGCGCCGCGCCATCGGGGCCTCGGACCTGAATTCATTGCCGACGCCGGAGCCGTTCCAGTAACTGCCGTCGGGCTTCAGGCGGTAGTAGTAACCCGGAACCAGGCCCTCAAAACTGTAAACGCGCTGTTTGTCCACGGCCTCGAAGGTGTGGTTATAGACGACATCCAGGACGACGCGAATGCCGCGCCGGTGCAGCGCGTCAATCATCCGTTTGACTTCGCCGACGCGCCGCGCGTCGAAGCGTTCGGTCGCGTACCAGCCGTCGGGCGAATTGAAATGCACGTTGTCGTAGCCCCAGCCGTAAAGATCCTCCGACTCGTCTGTGTGGAATTCGCCGATCGGCAGGATCTGAACGACGTTGACCCCGAGGTCGCTGAGGTGGTCAATCCCGGTCGAAATGTCCGTGCGCCCGGTCAGGTGAGTGCCGGCTTCGGCGAGGCCCAGGTATTTGCCGCGCCGCTGAATGCCGGAATCAGGGTCAATCGTGAAATCGCGGACGTGCAGCTCGTAGATGATCGCGTCTTCGACCGGGAAGGTCGGACGGTCGGCGACGGGCGTGGCGTCGTAAACGACGATGGCGCGGCCGTCGTGCGCGGTGACGGCACAGGCGTAAGGGTCAATCAGTTCGCGCGAAGGATTGAAGCGCGGGTCTTTGCCGTCGGCAGTGTAAGTGTAGTAAGCGCCCAGCTGGTCGCCCGCGACAACTGTCTCCCACGTGCCGTCCCACTCGGCGCCGGTGCTGTGATCCAGCGTGATGATGCTGTGTGGCGTGTTACCGACGGGGGACGAATAAAGATGAAGAGTGACGCGGTCGGCGGTCGGCGCCCAGACGCGGAAGACGGTCTTCTCCCTGCTGTAAAGCGCGCCCAGCGGCCTGGTCGAAACATACCCGTCAGCAGGGTGCGGCGCGGCCTGCGACGAATGGCGGGCGATGAGCAGCAGGTGGTCGTATGGATGTTCGTGTTTTGAATCGCTCATTTTCGGGAGGGATCAGGAAGGAAATTCGGACGGGATTTCAATCATTCGTCTTCATCCCCGTAAAGTCCGACAAAGATCGTTTCATCGTAATCAACCAGGCCGATTCTCAGGTGGTCAATGAAACCACGCCTGCCGAGGATGTTGCGCGGGAAGGCTTCGCCCTCGTGAAAGAACACTGTGGCTTCCCACTGGTAATCGAAAAGCTGGATGATGACTTCGTGGCCGTAGGCCGTGAATGTTCCGGCAGCGGTTGAGAACCCTTGTTTCGCCCCGCTGTATAAATCCAAGCCAGGAAGATCAGCGTTGCGTCGCTCGAATATGCAGAACGAACTGCCAGTATCTAAAACTCCGGCGACATCAATGTAGGCAGCCCCGCCGGAAATGATCGTGACCGGCAGAGTAATGGCTGCCGATGATGAGTCAGAGTAGTTGTGAAGAAACGAATAGCCCCGCGCGTAACGGCTCATAGTATCCCGCTCCAGAACGGCTGATCATAGTCTTCCGGAATGTGAACAATCAGTGGCCGCGGATGGCCTTTATCGTGCGCCGCTTTCAAAAGCGGCACCGGGTCAGGGCCATGTCCAACAAGCAGATCGCCATCCAGCAACACTCACTGCCCTCTGTATTCATGCCGATGTTCAGCCAGCCACTGCGTTTCGCGTGTGCGATCAATCCAGGGTTTGGCAGCGCGTTCGATGCGCGGCGGTGTTTTGACTGACATAGTGAAACGGCTCCTTTCAAGGTTCTGCCATCCACCGGCGCCCGACCGGGGTGAAGTTTATCACCACTTCTCAATGCCGCTTCGACTGTTTCTTCGCAGCCTTCTTTGCCGCCTCTTTCGCCGCCAGTTCCGCCCGCAGCCGCGCGCGATCCCTGCCGTAGACATGCGTCATTTCCGCCAGCCGCCTGCTGACGTTTTCAGTCAAAGCTTCGGCGCGATAACGCCAGCCCCAGTTGCCGCTTTCGCGCGCGGGCACGTTCATCCGGCCTTCGTTGCCGACGCCCAGCACGTCCTGCAGCGGGACGATGGCCGTGTTGGCAACCGAGCTGAGCGCGAGCCGGATGAAATCCCAGTTGATCTCCCGGCCGTCGGAGCCAAGGTACTTCAGCACGAATTCACGCTCCTCCCGCACTTCCGTGTCGGTGCGCGTGGTGTCGCCGACGCCCTCGGTCGTGAACCAGCCGATGATCGTTTCGTTGTCGTGCGTGCCAGTGTAAACGACGCTGTTCTTCTCAAAATTGTAAGGCTTGAAATCATCCGCCTGCGGGTCGGTGCCGAAGGCGAATTGCAGAATCTGCATGCCGGGGAAGTCGAACCGCCGGCGCAGGGCCTTCACCTCCGGCGTGATCATTCCGAGATCTTCGGCGATGATCGGCAGTTTTCCGAGGGCACTCTGAATCTCTTCGAACAGGGCCGCGCCGGGCCCCGCAACCCAGTGGCCTTTGATGGCGGTCTTCTCGCCGCCCGGCACTTCCCAGTATTTTTCAAAACCCCGGAAGTGATCGAGCCGCACGATGTCCACCTGCGCGAGAGTGGCGCGGATGCGGTCAATCCACCACTTGTAGCCGTCCAGCTCCATCACGTCCCAGCGGTAGAGCGGGTTGCCCCAGAGCTGGCCAGTCTCGCTGAAGTAATCGGGCGGCACACCGGCGACGACCGTGGGCTTGCCTTCCTCGTCGAGGTAAAACAACTCCGGGTGCGCCCACACGTCGGCGCTGTCGTGCGCGACGAAGATCGGCACGTCGCCAATGATTTTGATGCCCCGGTCATTGGCGTAATGCGCGAGCTTCAGCCACTGCTTGAAGAAGAGGTACTGGAAAAATTTGTGGCCCTCGATTTCGCGGTAATGATTTTCGCGCCAGAAGTGCATCGCGTTGTCTTCGCGCGCGCGCAGATGCTCATCCCACTTCGTCCATTCCACGCCCTGGTGCGCGTCCTTGATGGAACGGAAGGCGGCGTAATCTTCCAGCCAGAATTTCGTCTGCTCGTGGAAAGTGCTGAATTCGGCCTTCACTGCCTCCGAAGCGTTTTTCGCGGCGTTGTCGTAAGCCTGCCAGAGCAGCCTGTTTTTGAATTCGATCACCGGGCCGTAATCAACCCGATCCTCGGAGAACTCGGGCGCGCCGGCCAGATCGCTTTCCGCGAGCAGTCCGTCTTCGACCAGCGCCTCCAGACTGACGAGCAGCGGATTGCCCGCGAACGCGGAAAAGCACTGGTAGGGCGAGTCGCCGTAACCGGTCGGCCCGAGCGGCAGCACCTGCCACAGGCTCTGGCGGCTGGCCGCCAGGAAATCAACAAAATCGTAAGCAGCCCCGCCGAAATCACCAATGCCGAAACGACCGGGCAGTGATGTCGGGTGCAGGAGGATTCCACTTTCTCTCAATGAGTTCATAACAATCTCTTCCCCGTTTCTTCAGCTCAAGTAGTTCGGGTCAAACGTATGGATTCGCAACAGACGTATGTTTTTCTCGCAGCGTCGCTCGTGTCCGGCCCGGTCACTTCCGGCATCATGCAACTGGCGCCGCGGCAAAATCCGTTCTGCTGTTGCTGGAAAACTTCCCTTCCGGCCGGGGCAATATAGCATTTGCCAGATGGCATTTGAATTGCTCTTCCTGATCCCGGATACGTGAGCATTAAGTCAGGAATTCTTTCGAAGGGGTGAAGCTATGTTGCTCGATAATCTGCTTGATCGCCTGGCCGCGTTTGAATCACCTGAGTTCCCCGTCATCAGCCTGTATCTGAACACTCAGGCTGGCGACCGCGGGCGCGACCAGTTTCAGCCGTTCGTGCGCAAGGAACTGCACGAGCGCGGCCAGACATACAAACCGCATTCCCCCGAACGCACGAGCTACGACCGCGACGTGGATCGCATCAACCGGTATCTGGCAAATGAACTGGAGCCGTCGGCGAACGGGCTGGCGATCTTCGCCTGCGCCGGCAAGAACGATTTCTTTGAGGCCGTGCAGCTCGACGCGCCGGTCGAGCGGAACCGTCTGTTCGTTGACGCCCGCCCGCACCTCTATCCGCTCGCGCGGCTCGTTGACCAGTACCCGCGCTACGCGGCGCTGGTGGCCGACACCAACTCGGCGCGGCTGTTCGTCTTCGGCCTCGGCCGGAGGATCAGTGAGCAGGAGGTGAACAGCCCGAACGTCAACCGCACGCAGGTGGGCGGATGGTCGCAGGCGCGTTTCCAGCGCCACGTTGACAATTACCACCAGCAGCACGCGAAGGAAGTGATCGAGGCGCTTGACCGCGTGGTGCGCGAGGAGAATATCAAATACGTCATCCTCGCGGGCGATGAGGTGATCGTGCCGCAGTTGCGCGAACAGCTCCCGAAGCACCTGGCCGATAAAGTGATTGACGTGCTGGCGCTCAACATCAGGGCGCCGGAACGCGAAATCCTGAACGCCACGCTGGAGAGCCTGCGCGAGCGGGATGCACAGGATGACAAGGAGAAAGTGCAACGCATGCTGGACGCTTACCGCGCTGACCGACTAGCCGTGGCCGGCGCGCGGGACACGCTGGCGGCACTCAAAATCGGGCAGGTGGATGAAGTGATCCTCAGCGCCGCGCGCGAAGAGGTCAGGATGAATGAAGAGGTGAGGGCCGCGCCGATGGCCGCAGGGATGCCTGTCACCAGCTACACGGGCGAGCGGACGGAACCAACGATGCTGGCCGACGAACTGGTCACGCTGGCCAGACAGACTGACGCGAAGATCACTTTCATTGAAGACGCCTCGCTCCTCGCCGAAGTCGGCGGGGTCGGCGCGCTGCTGCGTTACCGCGTCTGGCCGGCGGGACAGACGGGCCAGTCTTCAATCCGCGCTTAATCACAAAGGAGTAGCTATGAGCAATAAAAACAACGTCAACCCTGATCATTATAAAGTCGCCGGACGTGACCGGCCGGGCGAAGACATTCTGCACGAACAGAACAAGCAACAGTACTCGCAGGCGAAAGCGGGTTCCGGCGCGGGCGCGCCTAACCTGATCCCCGGCGCGGCCCCGGTCGGGGTGACGGAGAAATCGGCGGAGACGGATGAAAATGAAGAACAGGAAACCCGGCAGGCCGATGAGGCCGGCAAGTCGAATCGGGATTGACCAGCGCACTTCAACAGGGACAAGGAGCAGTTATGGGGCGTCAGACCAGCAGGAAAACAGGATTGCATTCATCAGCCGAGAAGGCCCGGTCATCACGTCACGGGACTGAGCCGATGCCGGCCACCAGCCCGGTGGCCGGCGCTTACGGCAGGCATAAACCGACGCGCACAACCGATGTTGATGCGTCCTTTATCCATGACAGCAAACACAAACGTCGCGGCGAGGATGAGGGCGGAACCCGCAAGGGAGGTTGAAAGAGCATTCACTACTGCTCTGAAGGACAGCAGGCTTTCGCAGACAGCCATTCTTTGTCCGGCCAGCCTCCTTAGTATTTCCGGGAAGGCCGCCTGAGGCGGGGCAGGCAGATTCCCTCTGCCCGGGTGGTCCGACATCCTGTTTTCGGCCCCCGATCCGGCCCGACCGGGGAGGATGAGGAAACTATTGACACCCGTTCTGACCGTGTAGTAGCTTGCGGATTAAGTTATCAACCGTGAACAGCCCCGCATCTCCCCGGCCAGAGTCGTTCCTCAGGCTTCCCCGAAGTGTCGGGCGGAGATGAGCAGGCCGTTCGCATAACGAGGAGAAACAGAACAACTGCGAAAGACGAAAATCACACTGCCTGAGCGCGGGCTCGAAGCACTCTTCGGCCCTTACGATCAGAACATCAAATACCTCGAATCACTCCTGAGCGTGCGCGTCGGGGGGCGCGGCGGTGAACTGATGGTGGAAGGTGAGGAGGAGGATGTTGCCGTCGTCGAGCGCATTCTGAAGGATTACGGCCAGCTCTTCTCCGAAGGGCGCGTGCCTTCCGACACCGAGTTGCGCTCCGCCTTCAAACAGATCGCCGAAGACCGCACCGCCTCGCTGCGCGAATTATTCACCGCCCAGAAACGCATCAACCCTTCGGGCCGCAAGCAGGTCACGGCGCGCTCGAACAACCAGCGCCTGTACCTCGAAGCCATCGAGCAGAACGACATTGTATTTGGAATAGGTCCAGCCGGTACCGGAAAAACGTTTCTCGCCGTGGCGATGGCCGTTCAGTTTCTGCTGGCGAAGCGTGTCAATCGGATCATCCTCGCGCGCCCCGCGGTCGAGGCCGGCGAAAAGCTTGGCTTCCTGCCTGGTGATTTGCAGGATAAGGTTGATCCGTATCTGCGGCCACTTTACGACGCGCTCTTTGACCTGCTGGACTTCGAGCGCGTGACAAAGTTTCTGGAGAAGCGCGTGATCGAGATCGCGCCGCTGGCGTTCATGCGCGGGAGGGCCATGCCTTTACAAAGTCGCATTCTGACCCCGACCGGCTGGCGCGAAATGGGCGAGATCAAAGTCGGCGATTTTGTGACTGGCTCAGACGGAAAACCAACAGAGGTCGTCGGCGTTTTCCCACAAGGCAAAAAACAAGTTTATCGTCTGACGATGACTGATGGCGCAAGTGCCGTCGCCTGTGCCGAACATCTCTGGGCGGTCAGCACGAGGGAGGATAAGCGTCGAGGCAAACCTCCGCGAATCCTGGAAACCCGGGAGATGCTCGGAAACCTCCGGCGCAATCAACAATACCGCTACGAATTGCCTTTGCTTTCCGCGCCCGTCGAATTTTCTTATCAGGCTGTGCCGATTGAGCCGTACTCCCTGGGATTATTGCTCGGCGACGGTTGCATTTCCGATAAGACTTCGCCAGGTTTTGCGACCGGTGATACAGAATTGGTGGCCTCCCTTGAAACCGGGCTGGCCCCGATGGATTTGCAATTCCGCCGTAAGTCCGCGATTGATTATGTCATCACCAATCCGCTTGCCGGAAAAGGCGGGAACAAATTTGAAGTGATTCGCAATCCACTCACCCGGGCATTGCGGGGACTCGGTCTGGCCGGCACGCATTCGGCCACCAGATTTATTCCGGAGGCCTATCTATACAATGCCCCTTCGGTTCGTCTGGCCGTTTTGCAGGGACTGTTGGATACCGATGGCGGCCCGGTTACACAGGCAGGACGAACGTGCCGAATCCAGTACGTCACGACCTCGGAGCGGCTCAAAGACGATGTGTTGTTTCTGGTGCGTTCGCTCGGCGGCGCAGCCTGCTGGCGCAAGCGCGTGGCGGAAGGGCGCAAACCCGGTTTCGCCCGCGGAAGAGAGATCCCGTACCGCAATGATGCCTACGTGATGGACATCCGCCTGCCGAGAGGGCTCGATCCATTCCGGCTTGAGCGCAAAGCGAAGGTTTACCGCGAGCATGGCGGCGGGCGTCCGATGCGCTTCATCAAAAACATCGAACCGGCCGGCGTTGAAGAGACGCAGTGCATCAGTGTCGCCGCACGCGATTCGTTGTACGTCACCGATGATTTCATTCTGACCCACAACACGCTTGCGGATGCCTTTATCATTCTCGACGAGGCGCAGAACACGACTTCCGAGCAGATGAAGATGTTTCTGACGCGCATCGGCTTCGGCTCGAAGGCGGTGATCACGGGCGACGTGACCCAGATTGACCTGCCATCGGGCCGCAAGTCCGGACTGGTCGAGGCGCAGCGCGTGGTCAGCAACATCGAAGGCGTGGTCTTCGTCCAGTTCAACGACACCGATGTTGTGCGCCACCGGCTCGTGCAGATGATCATCAAGGCTTACGACGAACACAGCAGGAAGATCAGCCTCTGATGCGCGCCGCCACTCCACAGGCCGCCTCCCCTGCCGCCTCGATTGAGGTCATCAATCGTCAGCGCCTGCACCCGGTCAATCGTGATGAGGTTGCGCGGCTGGCGCGGCGGGTGCTGGAGCGGATCGGGCGGCCCGCAACGAGCGTGACGATTACTTTCATTCGCGACCGGGCGATGCGGCGGCTCAATCGTGATTACCGCCGCATTGACGCCCCGACCGACGTGCTGTCATTCCCTTATCAGGAGCCCGGGGGCGAGACTGACGGCGACGTCATCATTTCGGTCGAGACCGCGGCGCGGTATGCGGAGAAACTCGGACTGACGTTTGAAGATGAGATTCGCACGCTCGTAATTCATGGGGTGCTGCACCTTGCCGGATACGACCACGAAACCGATAATGGCGAGATGAACCGGCTCGAATGCCGGCTGCGAAAAGAACTGATCGGTTATGGAAAGTGAAATAGTTTTGACCGGCACCCTGATTCTGGTGCTGGTCATCGTTGCCACAGCCAAAAGCGCCCTTGATGAACTGAGCGACGTCGCGCTGCGCCGTCTGGCGAGCGAGAGCGAAGGACTGAGCCACGGCGCCTTCATCCGTTCCGTCATTGAGCAGCACCACCTGTTCAGCTTCACGCTGACTTTCGGCATCCACTTTTCAATCGCCTCCATCGCAATTCTGATTACCTCGCTGGCCTTCCAGATTCACGCGCAACGCTTCCTGATCATCTCCTTTCTGGGCATGGCCGTGACGCTCATCCTGTTCCGGCAGATCGTGCCGCTGCTGCTCACGCAGAACAACCCGGCACGCGTGCTGATCCTGCTGCGCCTGCCCCTGCGCGTCATCTACCCGGCGCTGGCACTCATCGCGCACCCGATCTACCGCGCGCTGCGCGGCTTCCAGAAAGAGGAAGAGGCTGACGCGCAGGACAAGCAGGAGGCCGACAGCACCGGGGGAGAGATCCAGGCGCTGCTCGATGTCGGCGAGGAGGAAGGCATTATCGAAGAGGACGAAGGCGCGATGATCCAGTCCGTCATCCGCTTCGGCAATCGCACTGTATCCGAAGTCATGACGCCGCGCACCAGAATCGTGGCGGTGGCTGACAGAATGCCGCTCGAAGAGGTGCGCGACCTGATGATCGAATCGAAATACTCGCGCCTGCCGGTCTACCGCGGGGAGATGGATAATATCGAAGGCGTAATCTACGTGCGCGACCTGCTCACGCACTGGGCTTCAGGCAAAGCCGGCCAGACGGCAATTCAGATTGCCCGCCCGGTTTACTGCGTTCCCGAAACCAAGCCGACCGACGAACTGCTGCGCGAGATGCAGAAGGCCAAAATGCAGATGGCGATCGTGATTGACGAATACGGCAGCCTCGCGGGGCTCGTCACGCTCGAAGACCTGATCGAGGAGATCGTCGGCGAGATCGAAGACGAGGACGAACCCGAGCCGCAGGAGGCCGAAATTGACATCGTGCCGGAAGGCGATGACTCCTGGGTCGTGCGCGGCGACGCTGAAGTGGGCAAAGTCGAACGCCTCTTCAACGCCGAACTCGCCACAGATGATTTCACGACCGTAGCCGGACTCGTCATCAACCAGCTCGGCCACCTGCCGCAGGTCGGCGAGCGGCTCGATTTTCGCAGCCTGCACTTTGAAGTTCTGGAAGCCGACGAGCGGCGCGTTTCGCGAGTCAGGATTCAAAGGGCGGCTGCGGAGCCAGCCGATGAGGAGAAGACTGCCACTGCCACCGCCACCGCCCGCGAAGAAGTGAAATGAGGACCACGCATAAATCCGGTTTTGCCGCGCTCGTCGGTCGCCCGAACGCGGGCAAATCAACGATGCTCAATGCGCTCGTCGGCGAACACATCGCGGCGGTGTCGAGCAAGCCGCAGACGACCCGCACGCGCATTCAGGGCATCATCACGCGGCCCGAGGGCCAGATCATCTTCGTTGACACGCCGGGCATCCACAAACCCGGCTACACGCTCAACCGCCGGATGATGGGCATCGTGGCGGAAGCGCTCGCGCAGGTGGACGTGATCCTGCTGATGCATGACGCGACTTCGCGGCCCGGCTCGGGCGACCGCTTCACGCTTGACCTCATACGTCAGGCGGCCAAACCGACCTTCCTGCTCCTCAACAAAGTTGACCTGATCAAAGATAAAAAAAAGCTGTTGCCGTTGATCGAGCAGTACAGCCGCGAACACGATTTCGCCGAAATCATCCCGATTTCAGCGCGCACCGGGGCGCAGCTCGAAGAACTCATCAAAACCCTCTTCAGGTACCTGCCCGAAGGGCCGCAGCTTTTCGACCCGGAACTTTTTACCGACCAGATCGAGCGCAACATCGCGGCGGAACTCGTGCGCGAAAAGATCCTCGAGCTGACCGGCGAGGAGCTGCCTTTTGCGACGGCGGTGCGCACCGAGAGCTGGGAGGAGGGCGCTGACGCGACCGAAATCCACTGCGTCATTTACGTCGAGCGCGAATCGCAGAAGCCGATCATCATCGGTAAGGGCGGCCAGATGCTCAAAACCATCGGCACGCGCGCGCGCCACGACATTGAAAAAATGCTGGATCGCCACGTCCGCCTCTTCCTCTTCGTCCGCGTGCAGGAGCAGTGGCGCGACGACCCGCACCTGCTCGATGAACTCGGCATTGAAGAAAGACGGGGGGGCGGGGAGAGGGTGAGAAGAGGGGAAAAGGAGAAAGGGGGACGGGGGGACACAGGTACAAGTAATGACCCACCTGATTCTTCAGTCCGCAATCCAATTCAACGCACTGCGTTGACCGCAATCCGCAATCCCCCAAAGGTCTGGCACGCCGTCGAGGTCGAAATCTCCCGCGTCGGTGAGAGCGCCGCCACCACGCAGCTCTGGTCATTCGGCACGACCGGGATCGAAGTTTCCGAAGATGCGCCGGAGACGGTGACGCTGCGTGCTTATTTTGAATCAGCGCCGGACGAGGCGAAGCTGCGCGAACAGATCGTGCGGGCGTTGCGTTTGAGCGACCTGCCTGAATTCGCGTTGCGCGGGATGAAAAGCGTGACTGTGGCCGATCAGGACTGGCTGGCGGAGTGGAAAAGGGGCTACGAGCCGGTGGCGATTGGCGAACGTCTGTTGATCGTGCCGTCGTGGAAACTCAGTGAAATCGAGCCCGGCGGGCGCATCGTGATTCAGATTGATCCCGGCATGGCTTTCGGCACGGGCACCCACGAAACGACGCGCGGGTGTCTGGAGATGCTTGAAAAATACTGGCGCAGCGGCGCGCTGCTCGACGCCGGCACGGGCACCGGCATTCTGGCTTTTGCGGCGGCCCGGCTCGCTCCCGGCTCGCGCGTCATCGGTTTCGACATTGACCCCGAAGCCATCGAGGTCGCGCGGGAGAACGCTGAAATTAACGGCGTGGCCGACGAGGTCGAACTTGAAGTCAACAAACTGGCGTCATTTCACGGTCAGGGATTCGACGTCGTCGTGGCGAATCTGACGGCTGACGTGATCATTCCGCTCGTCGCCGATTTCGCGCAGGTCGTCAAACCGCGGGGCACTCTGATCGTCTCCGGCATCCTGCGCGAACAGAGTGACGAAGTGAAAGCCGCGCTCGCCGCGCAGAAGTTCGAAGTCGTCGAAAGCAGGCCTGATGGCGAATGGATCACGTTCGCGGCGCGCCTGTCGCCGCCCGCCTGAATGATATTGTCATCTGCCGTTGCCATGTTATTATTTGGGCGACTGCCTTGCAGATTTTCTTAGAGCCGCTCCGAGAAGGCTCGCACGAGCCCACGAGTCGAAGCAGTCAAACCCTTCAGAGAGGGATTGCGCTAATCCAGGTGAAAGCCTTCCTCTCATGCGATTCACCAACCCTTGTCACTAATACTTCAATGAGGTACTTCATGAGTAAAGCCAGACTTTCCTCCCCCGGAGTCGCATTCCTGCTGCTCCTGGCACTGCCCTTCATACTGCCGGTCGTCACGCAGGCCCAGCAGCCCAATGCGACGAACAGGCTGCATATGTACTCCAAGCCCGCCGTCGTCCGCATCATCTCCGGCCACGCCGGGGTCTGGAACTGGAATGGCCGCCAGTGGAATACGCAGTCCATTTCCAGCGGCTCGGGCTTCATCATCAGCCCGGATGGCTACATCCTGACCAACGCCCACGTCGTCAGCTCGATTAAAGACGGCGATGAGACGGCAAAGGAAGGGTTGCTCGGGCAACTGGCCGTGCAGGCGCTCCGGTCCGCCGGACAGCCGGTCAACCGTGAGACCGTCATCCAGGCGGCCCGCTACATCATCAACAATGGCGCACAGCTCGCGCAGTTCCAGCGCATCAATTACGTCTTTCTGCAAAGCGGCAGCCGCTTCCCTTACGAAATCAAATCCTACGGCGCGCCTACCGGTGAGGGAAAAGATCTGGCGACCGGCAAGGACGTGGCGGTGATCAAGATCGAAATCAAGAATGCCCCCACGCTGCGGATCGGCAATTCTGACAAGGTGCAGGTCGGGGACAAAATTTATGTGCTGGGTTATCCCGGCGCGGCGGACTCGGAGGCTCTCGACGCGAAATCACAACTCGAACCGACGACCAACGACGGCTCGATTTCGGCGAAGAAGACTTCGGCCGACGGCGCGCCGATCCTCCAGACCAACGCCAACACGACGCACGGCAATTCCGGCGGCCCGGCGATCAACGATAAAGGCGAAGTGATCGGGCTGCTCACCTTCCGCGGCAACACGGTGAACAACCAGGAAGTGCAGGGCTTCAACTTCCTCGTCCCAACCAACACGGCGCAGGAATTCGTGCGCCAGGCGGGGACGGAAAACAAAGTCAGCCCGATTGACGCCAAATGGCGCGAGGGGCTGGAACACTTCTGGAAACAGGAGTACAGCTCTGCCCGGGAGAAGTTTGCCGAGATCATGGCCCTCTTCCCCAACCACAGCGAGGCGCAGAAACTGATCACCGAATCGCAGGAGCATATTGCCAAAGGCGAAGATCGCTCCGGCTCGGCGCTGGGTGCGGTCGTCCTGCTGCTCTTTCTGGGCGGTGGTTTTCTGGTCGTCGTGGGCGGGGCGGTCGTGGCCGTCATCCTGGCGAAGAAAAAGAAAGCCGCCCCGGCAATGCCAGCCGCCTTCCCCGGTCAGCCGGCGGTCATGCCGCAGCCACAGCCACAGCCTGCAGGAAGGCCCGTTAATTTCGCCGCGCCCACGCCGGCTCCTCAAAGAACCGAGGCATTTGCCGGCCCGGGCAGGACTGAAGTTTTCCAGCCTGCCTCTGCCCCGAAGCTGACCTTTAATAGCGGGCCGTTGCAGGGCCAGTCATTCCCCGTCGGGCAGGGGCTTTTCATCGGGCGCGACGCGACACGCTCGCAGGTCGTCGTTCCTGACTCTCAGGTCTCGGGCCAGCACCTCTGGGTCGGGATCATCAACGGCCGGGTCGTGGCGCGCGATCCGGGGTCAACAAACGGCACCTACCTGAATAATCAGCTGGGGCAACGGATCACTGAAGTGATGCTGAATGACAGTGACGTGCTGACGCTCGGCAGGACTGGTTCTGTCTCATTCACTTTTCACGCCTGACGTTAATGTGAGCAGCAGGGGCGATCAGCGTCACCACCGGGCAAACCTGGTGGTGACGCTGATCGCCCGCTTTGTCATCCATGCAACGCCACCGCTTTTACGCCCCGCCCTCCCGCATCTCCGATTCACACCTGACGCTCGATGCCGATGAGTCGCACCACCTGACGCGCGTGCTGCGACTCGCCGCAGGCGCGCGGGTTTTCGTATTCGACGGGGCGGGCAGCGAGTATGAGTGCGAGGTGACGGTGGTGAGCAAAGGGGCGGTTGACCTGACCGTCATTTCGCGGCTTCAGAATGAGGTCGAATCCCCGCTCCATCTGACGCTCGGCCAGGCGCTCATCAAAGGTGACAAATTTGACTGGGTGGTGCAGAAAACGACCGAACTCGGCGTGACGCGCATCGTCCCGCTCATCACGGATCACAGCGACGTCTACAAAGCCGAAGGACATACCGATCACCGCCTCCAGCGATGGCGGCGCATCGCGCTGGAAGCAGTCAAGCAGTGCGGGCGACGGCGGCTGGTTGAAATCACCGAACCGGTACGGTTCATCCAGTTCTGCGAAGACGAAAAGGCGGGCAGCAATCTGATCCTGTCTGAACGAGGCGGGCACAGTCTACGCGGAGTTGCGGACGGATTGCGATATGTCAGTCAGGTGAGCGTTTGCGTGGCATCGGAGGGCGGATGGAGCAATAAGGAATTGCAGCAGGCCGAAGCCTGCCGCTTCATTCCCGTTCACCTTGGCGCTCGCATCCTCAGGACTGAGACTGCCGCGATTGCGGCAGTCACGCTGGCGCAGCACCTGCTCGGCGATCTGAGATGACTGTGGGTTACCCGCTCAAACCCTTATATCCACCGGACTGGTGTAAACGTCGTAGCGGCGCTCCGGCTCCCGGTCTTTCCAGTCCTCCGTCACTGTCTGAGGGTGAAGTTCTTCAATCCTTACTTCCTGAATGGCTTCAATCCAGACCCGATCAAGTGCATCCGGCGCGAAACCGAGCTTGCGGCATGCGGCAACATGACGGCGGACAATCGCTTCGACCTTTTCACGCCTGTCTTGCGAAAGCTGCCCGAATTCTTTCTCAACCTGAACCGAAACTTTCATCTGTCCCCCTCTTTCTGAAACGACTGCCGCAAAGTTCACAGAGTCTGCAAAGATCTGCCTTGTTTTTCTCCTGCGAACTTTGCGGCTTGTTAATTCCATCACCTGTTGAACTCTCATCAGGCGGTGACTCCCTGAGCCTGCCCGGTCAGATCATTCATTTCGAGCGAGACGGCCGCGGCATTGATCACCGCCGCGATGCGCACGACATCGTGGACCTGATCCTCGCTGAGGCCGCCGTCAACGACCACCTGCTCGTGCGAGCGCACGCACATCTCGCAGCCGTTGATCGCGCTCACCGCCAGACAGAAGAGTTCGAAGTCCGCCTTGCTGCCGAGCGGTTTGGCGATCCAGTTCATCCGCAATCTGGCCGGCCTGGACGAGTAACTCTCCTTGCCGATCATATGGCGGAAGCGGTAATAGACGTTGTTCATCCCCATCAGGGCAGCGGCGGCTTTGGCGTCTTCAATCACGTTCGCCTCCACCGCCGCGCCGGCATCAGCCAGCACCGCGCGCGCCAGCTCGGCGTGGCGGGTGGCGATTGCCGAAGCAACCGCCGTCCCCCAGACCTGCGCCGGAGTGAGCGCCGAGGATTGAAAAACCGTCTGTAAATTCAGCCTGATGTCTTTCGCCGCATCCGGCAGCATGTTTCGCAGTTTTTCAATTTCGCTCATCAGCTTGCCGCCCCCAGTGTCTTTTCGCCCCTGGTCCAGTTGCAGGGGCAGAGTTCATCCGTCTGCAGGGCATCCAGCACGCGCAGCGTTTCATCAACGTTGCGACCAACTGACAGACCGTTGACGCTCACCCACTGGATGACGCCGTCGGGGTCAACGATGAAGGTCGCGCGCAACGCGACGCCCTCCTCCTTGTGCAGGATGCCGAGCGCGCTCGAAAGCTCGCGCTTCGTATCGGCCAGCATCGGGTACAGCAGATTCTTCAGGTCAGGATGATTGTTGCGCCACGCCAGGTGGACGAAGTGCGTGTCAGTACTGGCGCCGAGTACCTGCGCGTCGCGGTCGGCGAAGTCCTTGTTGCGCTTGCCGAATTCGGCGATCTCGGTCGGGCAGATGAAGGTGAAATCCATCGGCCAGAAGAAGACCACCTGCCATTTGCCCTTGTAGGTCTCGTTGGTGATCTGCTGGAATTCCTTCCCCTTCTCCAGACTCACCGCCGCCTGTAATTTAAATTCAGGAAACTTATCTCCGATTGTCAGCATTATTTCTTTCTCTCCTTTTTGACTTGATACAGATTTAGATTCTGTCTAAATGAAAGCCCATAAAAAAGAGCAGCAAGTCTGTTGCCGCCCGCGGTTATTTCTTCTGGCAGTCAGAGCAGAGACCGCGAAGCGTGACTTCGAAGTTCTCGACTTTCTGACGGCCCGGCAGGGAGCAGATTTTCATCGCGCTGATCAGGTCGCATTCAACGTCTTCGACCCTGCCACACTTGCGGCAGACGAAATGATGATGATCCCCAATGTTCGGGTCGAAGCGGACGCAGCCGCCCTCAAAGACTTCCTTCACCATACCCGCTTCCTTGAGCCAGTTGAGCGTGTTGTAAACCGTCGCCCGCGAGGTCATCGGGAACTTGCGGTTGACTGCATTCAGCACTTCATCGGCGGTCGGGTGGTGCGTGGCCGATTGCAGGTAATCCACAATCACGCGCCGCTGCGGCGTCATCTTGAGGCCGCGCGACTGCGTCATCGCCTCGACCGATTTTCTGTGGAGCCTCGTCATTGCCTGCTTAGACTAAATCTAAATTGAGACTCTGTCAAGTAGAATCTTTCTCCGCCCCGTGCGGCCCCCGGAACGACGACCAGATAGCCAGCGCCGCGACCACGAGGTTGGCGGCGACGACCGGGACGGCCCTGATCAGAATTCCGTAACTGATCCAGAGCAGCGCGGCCACCGCCTGAAACCGGCGTAGCGTGGCCGGCCGGCGGCAGAAATACGAACCGGCGAAGACGGCGGTCGCGACCCACCCGATCCACTCAGACACCTGCCACCTCCTTCGCGCCGGCCGCCGTCAGGACTGGCAGCGGACTTTCGCGGATGGTCAGCCAGTCGGTTCTGATTCGGTCCCACTCCTGAATCTGCAGCCCGTAGGATTCGAACAGCAGCCTGATGCGCGCCGGGTCGTCCCAGCCAACGATGTCTTCCAGAACCGCGACGAGCGGGCTCAGCGCGTCGTCGCTGAGAATGGAGCGCCGGGCGATGGACGTGATGTATTTGTTTTCAGAAACGGCAATGGTGTAACCGTCGCGGCGGTTGACGTGCAACATCACGTGAACATCCGAGCTGCCGTCGCCGACGTAGACAATGCGGTCAGAGCTGAGCTGGAGCTGCGCCTGCAATTCATCAATCACGGCCACCTTGCCGTAGCCGGCGGGCACGCGGATGACGGACTGAATCTCACCCGTCTGCGGGTGATACCTGAAGCGCGTGCCGTAGATGTGGTCCGGCGGAACAACGCCTTCAAGTGCCGATTGAATGACCTCCTCCGGCGCGGCGGAGACCACGTAAAACGAGAAATGATGACCTTCAATTCCCTGATCAAGAATTGTGGGCAACAACCGGATGTTCTGTTTGAGGCGGATTCGCTTTCCGACTTCAACCAGATGGCCTCTGCGAACGCGCCTGTACTGGGGATCGTGCAGCAGCAGATAAGCCAGTTCCCCGCCTTGCTGCACCAGATTTATTTGTGCCATCCCCGTCACCTTCTCAGCAAAGTCCGTGACTCCGAGCAACTCACTCAGGACGATTCCCGAATCGTTGAAGCTGAGTGTCTGGTCGAAATCGCTGGCCAGCAAATAATGTTTCATAGCTGTATTACTCCCTTTATATTGCTTTCAATATTTTCTACCCGATAACGCTTACGCGAGCCATCATCATAGGGTTTCAGACTGAAATTGATCTTCAATCAGTTTTGTTTTTTTCCTCGGTGGTTGCTGAGACTTCTCACACACTCGTGGGTTATTAGTCAGAATTCGCCGGGGCCGGATTGATGAAGCGCAACTCCGGTGCCAGAGGCAGTGAGGGCAGGAAAGAATGGCTGAGAGCGGCTGGATTTACTTGTCTTTCCGTGAATCAGGCGGGCGGGATACAGCCGATTCTGCATCTCGTAATAACGACCAGAATGGAGGATAAAAAATGCGATCCGACAATCCTGTCAGTTGTCGGCAATGAAGGGTCAGAGAGTCACGAGACGACGTATCGGCAACCGGCTACAGATGCGCGATGACATCCTTCGCGAAGTAAGTCAGGATCAGATCCGCCCCGGCGCGTTTGATCGCAATCAGCGATTCCATCATGACGCGCTCCTCATCAATCCAGCCCATCTGTCCGGCGGCTTTGATCTGCGCGTATTCGCCCGACACCTGGTAGGCGGCCAAGGGTAAATTGAAACGCTCGCGCACCGCGCGAATCACGTCGAGGTAAGGCAGCGCGGGCTTGACCATCAGCATATCTGCACCCTGCTCGACATCGAGTTCGGCTTCGCGCAGGGCCTCGCGCACGTTGGGCGGGTCCATCTGGTAGCTGCGCCGGTCACCGAACTGCGGCGCGCTGTCGGCGGCTTCGCGGAACGGGCCGTAATAGGCCGATGCGTATTTGACCGCATAAGACAGGATTGGGATGTGGGTGAACCCGGCGGCATCAAGCCCCCGGCGGATCGCCGCAACCATCCCGTCCATCATTCCCGAAGGCGCGATGACGTCCGCCCCGGCCTGCGCCTGACTCACTGCCGTCTGCGCCAGAATCTCAAGCGTCTGATCATTCGCGACATCGTTGTTTTCGATTGTGCCGCAATGGCCGTGCGAGGTGTACTCGCAGAGGCACGTATCGGCCAGCACCACCATGTCTTTGACTTCGCGCTTCAGTGCGCGAATCGCGCGTTGCGTGATCCCGTCCTCGGCAAACGCGCCGCTCCCCCGCTCGTCCTTGCGTTCGGGCAGGCCGAAGACGATGAGCGATGAAACTCCCAGACGCTTTGCCGTTTCAGCCTCCTTCACCAGTTCATCAACCGAGAGGTTGAAGACGCCCGGCATCGAACGCACCTCGCGGCGTACGCCCTCGCCGGGGCAGGCGAAGAGCGGGTAGATCAGGTCATTCGCTTCAAGCCGCGTTTCGCGCACCATCGCGCGCAGTGCGGCAGTGCGGCGTAGTCGTCTGGGTCGGTGAATCATCTCGTTCATAATTATCTCCTGAATTACTTTATGATCCTGCCGGACAGCCGTGCCAGTATAATGCGGAGTGAAAGCTCAATGCCACCGGATGCTGAAATCATTGAGTTTCACTTCGGAGCCGCTTCAGTTCGGGAAGCAGCCCGCCCCGCGACCATTTCCACCTTATGAAACCGATGAGAATGCCATTGAATTTCAAAGCCGCCCGCTGGCTCGCAGTGGCTCTGTTTGTGCTGGTGTCGGTGCCGCCAGTTCTCGCCGCGGAACCGGCGATCACTTACACCGTCACAATGCCGCAGCCGTCAAAGCACGTCTTCCATGTGGCGATGGAGATTCGCAATCCGACGTCTGTTACCCTCGAAGTGAGGATGCCGACCTGGATGCAGGCGATTTACGAACTTCAAAAATATGCCGAGCAGGTCGGACAGATCAAGGCACACACACCGTCGGGCGAACCCGTCGGCCTGACGGCGCTCAATGATCACGCCTGGCAGGTCACTCCGGCCGGATCGTCTCCGGTCGTTATCGAATACGACCTCGATGTCGGCGGCAGACACAAACTCTTCGGCAAAAGCTATCTGGAAAAATCAGCCGCGCTGATCCACGGCGGTTCGTTTTTTCTCTACAGCCCCGCGCATCGCCGAGCGTCAGTGAGTGTGACGATTGACCTGCCTGAAAACTGGCAGGCGGCGACCGCGCTCGTCGGTTCAACCGGGGGGCGTGGCCCGGGTACGACCACTTTCGTCGCGCAGGATTACGATGAGCTGACCGACAGTCCGATCATGCTCGGCAAATTTCAGCGCACCGACTTTGAGGTGGCAGGAATACCTTTCTCGGTTGTGACTGATGAGCGACTGAACAGCAGGCACAATGGTCTGGTCGAGTCCGCAAGGAAGATTGCGGCGCACACGATCGAATTTTTCGGCGGCGCGCCGTTCGACCGCTATCTGTTCCTCTACTTCGACACCGACGACCCGAGCGGGGCCGGGCACAAAACGTGGATGGTCGGCTACGAGCATTTGAAATCCACACTGATCACGGTTGACCCGCACCTCGGTCAGGCCTCGGCGGATACATCGAATTTCCTCTACCGCTCCGTTTCGGCGCATGAACTTTTCCATGCCTGGAATGTGAAAGCCATTCGCCCTGTCGCGCTGCATTACCCTGATCTCGACCAGCCGCCCGCCGTGCGCTCGCTCTGGCTGCTGGAAGGCTTTACCGAATATTACGCGCAGAAATTCATGGCGCAGATTTTCGGCGACGGGAAATATGCGGACTTCTACGCGAGAATGAATCGCTACCTGCGTTCCGCAGCCGCGCCGGTGAGTCTGGAGCAGGTCAGTTTGTCCGCGGCGACCGAGTCGCTCGACGAATTCAGCCTGCTCTATTACCGGGGCAGTTCCGCCGCGCTGCTGCTCGACCTCAGGCTGCGGCAGACGACGCGCAACGAACGGGGGCTCGATGATTTTATGCGTGCGCTCTGGGCGCATTACGGCGCGAAGCGCACGCCTTACGCCGAAGACGCGCTGCCCGGCATCATCAATGAGATCGCCGCGGCGGATGTCGGCGATTTTCATCTCCACTATCTGGCGGGAATTTATCCGTTGCCGGTGGAAAGCTACCTGCGCTTCGGCGGCTGGGGTGTCAGGGGGCCGACGGGCAAATCCGTACTGCTCGGCCTCGCGCTGAATAATCAGACCGGCGAGATCACTGACATCGTGCCTGACGGAAATGCCGACAAGGCCGGGCTGAAACTGAAGGACAAGGTGATCGCCATCAACGGCACTCCGCTCGGCCGAGGCGACGACTGGAACAGGCTGACGGAGAAGCGCGGCGAGGGTAAGGAATTTCTTTTCGCCATAGAGCGCGCCGGCGAGCGGCAGCAAGTGAAGCTCAGACTGGAAGCGAAAGTGCCGCTGGAACCCGTGATGTTCGAGCTTCCGGACGCGACGGCGGAGCAACTGGCGACGAGACGCGCCGTGCTGGCCCCGACCAGAGCGGCACGCGCGGCGGCAGGCAGCAGTCGCTAGAAGCGGCTCAGCGCCGGTAAAACTCCGCGATCTTCTCCACCACATACTGCTGCATCTCTGCGGTCAGCTCCGGGTAAATCGGCAGCGACAAACATTCTCGCGCAGTCTGTTCTGACACCGGCAAATCGCCCGCACCATAGCTGAGATAAGCGAAGCATTCCTGCAAATGCAGCGGCACGGGATAGTAAACCTCTGTGCCGATCCCCTGCTCTTTCAGGTCAGCCATCAGCTCATCGCGTTGCGGACAGCGGATCGTGTATTGATTGTATATGTGGCGACGGCCGGGGTGGGCGACGGGCGTGATGACTTCTTCAAGCCCGGCTTCAGCAAACAGCGCGTTGTAACGCGCCGCGTTGCGCTGGCGTGCCTCAGTCCACGCGTCCAGGTATTTGAGTTTGACTCGCAGCACCGCGGCCTGAAGCGCATCGAGCCGGCTGTTGATGCCGACGTAGCGGTGGTAATACTTTACTTTGCTGCCGTGGACGCGGAGCATCCGCAACTTCTCGGCCAGCTCATCATCATTCGTCGTCAGCAGCCCGCCGTCGCCCGCGCCACCCAGATTCTTTGACGGGAAGAAGCTGAAGCAGCCGATTTCGCTCATCGTGCCGGCGCGGCGTTCGTGCAAATCGGCGCCGATGGCCTGCGCGGCGTCTTCGATGACGGGCAGGCGATGGCGTTGCGCGATTTCCATCAGCGCCTCCATCGCCGCGCACTGGCCGAAGAGGTGGACTGGGATAATCGCCCTGGTGCGCGGCGTGATGGCACGCTCGATCAGTTCAGGGTTGATGTTGAAATCATCGGCCCTGATGTCAACGAAGACGGGCTTCGCCCCGAGCCGCGCAATCGAACCGGCGGTCGCGAAGAACGTGAACGGCACGGTGATGACTTCGTCGCCCGGCCCGATGTCGTAAGCCATCAGCGCCAGCAGCAGCGCGTCCGAACCCGAAGCGCAGCCGATTGCGTGCCGGGCGCGGCAATACTCAGCCGCGGCGCGCTCGAACTCTTCTACCTCTGCGCCGAGGACAAATGTCTGATTCTCGAAGACGCGCTCGACGGCGGCCATCACTTCCTCGCGGATGGACTGATGCTGGGCGCGCAGATCAAGCAATGGAACTTTCATGGTTCGTGATGATCAGGCCGCTGATGGCAATCGGGTGAAGCGGCGATGGCAATCGTCAGCGGGAAATAAAGGTATTCGAAGTGACCTGTACGTCTGCCGCCCGCAAATGCTTTTGCGCGGCCCGGAGCAGACACTCGATCCGGGAGCTGCGGCACCCGGGGACCGAACCGGACGGTAATACGGGCGGATTGAGACGCGACGGTACCGGAGTGCGGAGGCACCTGGTCTCCTGTTGGAACGTGAGCGATGGAAGGTCGGGCCGACTCCCGAGAGCCAGCCTGTTCCGGCAGTAACCAGCTTCGGAATGATTGTCTGATTGCCCGCCAATAAAAATGCGCCGTCCCCTCGCGATCGGAACTGCCGGGGAGACGGCGCATTTATAATTCAGGCCTTGAATCAGTTGATCAGTCAGTGAAGTCCTGTCGGGACGCCACAGACTAGGGACGGAAGCTGCTGACGATAATGCCAGTGGCGCTCGTGCTGTCAGACTGCGAGGCAGCCACGATGCCCGCCACTGCGCCGCCGACTCCGGCAATGATCAGCGCCGCTATCGCGCCCGCGCTCAGACCGGCGCCGGCGCCACTGGCAGCCGCTGCCGTTGCCGCGAGACGCGTGCAACGCGATCCGGTGGTCTGAGACTGAGTCCCGACGGCGACTTCCTGCCCGGCCGCGACATACTCGACCTTGCTGCCGGACGTAACCCTGGCGCCGCTGCGGGTCGCCGCGACGCGCGTGTTGCCGCAGGTCACATCAACTACCAGCACTGCGGCCTGAGCGCCGTCGGCCACCGCGTTACCGTCGGCAGTCACGACCGAGATGCCGACTCCGGCCGGGGTGCTGACCGTCGCGCGACCGGAGCGCAGGGTCCCGCCGATATTGTTATCAGCGAAGCTCATGACCATCTCCGAGTTCGGGGCCAGTTCAATCCTGCCGAGTTTGCCGAGATTGACGGTCGCTGAGCCGTTATCCGCAGTCCTGACCGTTCCGTTGCTGAAGACCGTCGCACCGGAAATTGCGTTGACGCCATTCAGCGTGACGTTGCCACGCACCGAAAGTTCACCGGCGGCCTTCTGTGCAGTCTGCGCGAATGCCGCGCCGGTCAGCAGGGTGGAAAAGCTGCCGACAGTCAGCATCAGAGCAACCGAGACCAGCTTTCGGAATGTGTTTGGTTTGCGATTCATTACTGATTCCTCCGAGTTAGCCAAAAAGTGTAATTATCGGCTGAACGAGACACGTCCAGCAGCGCTTTGTTAGTTAATTGAGTTAAAGACCGATGGGGCTAAACAAATGAGGGGAGATCATCAGTTACCCAACTGAAGTTTTCAATTCCGTTCTTCGTGGACTTATCGCGGGACTTTTTACCTCAGATTGGAATCGAAAGTCAATCAAAACCAAAGAGTTTTGCAAAGACCCCGGGGAAGCGCCCGGTGGCAGATCTCCGGCACATTAAAGCCCGCCGGAAATCTCAGGGCTGCGAAGCCCGCTCGCCGGCAGCCTGTTTCGCCCGATACCATTCAATCGTGCGTTGCAATCCCACATCGACCGGCACCCGCGGCTCCCAGGCCAGTATTTTCCGGGCGCGGGTGATGTCGGGGCGGCGGGTTTTCGGGTCGTCTTCGGGCAGCGGGCGATATTCGATCTCGCTCCGGCTCCCGGTCAGCTTCAGGATCAGCTTCGCGAATTCCAGAATCGTCAGTTCGGTCGGGTTGCCGATGTTGATCGGGCGATTGTACTCGACATCCATCAGCCGCCGGACGCCCGCGACCAGATCGTCAACGTACTGGAAGCTGCGGGTCTGCCGGCCCTCGCCGAAGACTGTCAGCGGCTCGTTATTGATCGCCTGGTTGATGAAGGTCGGGACGACGCGACCGTCATTGACGCGATTGCGCGGCCCGTAGGTGTTGTGGCAGGCAACCCCGTTGCCCGCGACAAAGTTTTCAAAGCCCTCGACGCTGAAATCGTAGACATAAGGAGTCGGCTCAACCGGCGTGATGCTGCGAATCTGTGCCCAGACCAGATCGCCCAGGCGGGCGGCATTCAACTGCTGAGTAACACCTGAGTCCCAGTTCAGAATATTGAAATCCGAAACCTCACAGACAGTAACAGCGTGGAAAGGATAGCGACGATCCGGGTATCTTTTGATCGTGGATTCGTAGTTCCCAACGGAAGCTAATATCCCAAACCGCAGCAGCAGGTAGACCAGATCCGTGGCCAGCCCCTCACTTACCGTCACGAAGGTGAGTTCGCGTTTTTCAGGATAGTTTTTATGCGTTCCGTCACCCTCACGATACCCTTCCAGAAAATACTTCACCCGCGCTAACGGCAACTGCATAATCCAGGCTGGGATGCGGACATCGTGCGATTTTCCAACCACTCGAAAGATATTCTGGAAGGCGTAAAACAGAATCCTCGAGTCAATATACAGTTCCGGCGCTCTCCGGGCATCCGGCGGTATGAACCGCGGCTCAACGCCGAAGTGGTCAGTTAAAATCCGTCCGGCTCGTTCGATGAAAGCCTGATCCGAACTGAGCAACAATCTGTAGTCTCCGTCTTTGGCGACAGAACACCCTTCGGCCACATACAATCCAAGCAGCCAGAGCAGATCATCGGTAACCTCAACGCTGTTACGAACAGACGTTCCCCCGCCGTTTTTGTACGGGCGTAACAATGCCGCTGAAGGCCATTGCCATGGCCCTCGCCGCATCAATGCAGAGACAATGTGAAGCGGGAGCATCCCGTCACGGCGATATTTCCACCACGCCTCATAAGCCGCACGCCGGGGTCCTTGTTCACTGGTGAAGTGACCGCTTTCCGCAACCACCTCCATAATGAAGTCCTTGTTTTCCTCAATCAACGGCACCAGTTCTGCAGCGACCAGAGCGAATTTCCACAACTCCTCTCCGGCAGCATGGTGGATCAGATGTTCGGCAATATTGATGCTCTTCAGCTCCTGCTCCACAACAGGCAGGTAAGCAGGGATGGCGACGTAGTCTCCCTCTTTCAACTGTCGCACCGGAATGGCCTCTGGCTGCCCTTGGGCATTCCTGCGGAAAACGCTGTGGTCGCCTGTTACTTTGACCTGCCGGCCATAGCGGGTCCTGATGAGAAAAGCATCGTTGTGTGTTGAGGAATGCTTGATCAGGGCGTTCGCCAGACGTAACTCCATCCTGAAAGTTTCGGGATTGAATGCCGGGACATAGATACGGCGCGGGACGATCAGCGGGCTGGCCTCAACTGAATCAGAGTAGTCTTCAATCGCTTCAATGTGGGCCGTTTCATCATTAAACAGCACCACCGTCTCATCAGCCAGGATACTGTTGAAGATCCGAACGATCCTGACATCCAGCTGATGCACGCGGTGATAGGCCATCGAGATCGCTTCGGCGTAACGCTTTGCTTCGTCATAGACGCCGCGCGGCCCGATGGGGTTGACGTTGCCCCAGTATTCCTCGGTCTGCGGATGAACCAGCGGGTCGCCGTAAACTTCAGAGGTCGAGGCCAGAATGAGCTTCGCGTTCTTCGCCTTCGCGAGCCCGAGCGCGTTGTGCGTCCCGAGCGCGCCGACCTTGAGCGTCTGAATCGGGAGCTGGAGGTAATCAATCGGGCTCGCGGGGCTGGCAAAATGCAGCACCCAGTCGAGCGGGCCCGGGACGTGAATGTGGTTGCTGATGTTGTGGTGGATGAATTCGAAGCGCGGGTTTGACCGGTGGTGGGCGACGTTTTCCAGATCGCCCGTCAGCAGGTTATCCATCGCCACAACTTCATGGCCCTCGTCAATCAGGCGGTCGGTCAGATGGCTGCCAATAAATCCGGCCCCGCCGGTGATCAGTATTCGCATGACTTTTTCCTGTTCCCCCGGGTCTTTATCTCCCGACTCCGCGGTAATTGAACCCGGCTTTGACGAAGGTTTCACGGTCGAGAACGTTGCGGCCGTCAATCATCACCTTCGTCCGCATCACCTCACCCAATTGATCCGGATCAAGATGGCAGAACTCTTCCCATTCGGTGACGATCACTACCGCGTCGCAATCCGCCGCCAGTTCGACCGCATTGCCGCAAAACTCAACCTTCAGTTCCGGGTGCTGCTCGCGGCAGGCCTCGACCGCAATCGGGTCGTAGGCCTTGACGCGCGCGCCCATCTCCAGCAGGTCGCGCGCAATCGTCAGTGCGGGCGCGTCACGCAGGTCATCGGTCTCCGGCTTGAAGGCGAGCCCGAGCAGTCCGACCGTCTTGCCCTTGATGATCTTGAGCGTCTCCTGCAGCTTCTGCACCGCGACGTGGCGCTGCCGGCCGTTGACGTCAACGGTCGCCCGCAGCATCTGCGGCTCGTAGCCGTACTCCTTCGAGATATCAATCAGCGCCGAGACGTCCTTGCCGAAGCATGAACCGCCCCAGCCCACTCCAGCATTCAGGAAGCGCGGCCCGATGCGGCTGTCCAGACCGAACCCGCGCACGACCTCGGTAATGTCCGCGCCGACGCGCTCGCAGATGTTGGCGATCTCATTCGCGAAGCTGATCTTGGTCGCGAGGAAGGCGTTCGCCGCGTACTTGATCATCTCGGCCGAGGCCAGATCGGTCGTGACCACCGGCACGGCAGTGAACCCGGCGGGCCGGGGCGCCGAAGCGGGCGGGCTGAAAGTCTGCTCGATGATCGGCTCGTAAAGGGCGCGGAGCTTTTCGGTCGCGAAGGAGTTCGTCGCGCCGATGACGATCCGGTCGGGGTAGAAAGTGTCGGTGATGGCCGAGCCTTCGCGCAGGAATTCCGGGTTCGACGCCACCAGGAACAGTTCCTGATGCTTGAGGAGCGCGCCGCTGCCGGGCTTCGCGTTGTTTTCATCCCTCGAGTTTCTGGCAACCAGTGACTGGTAGACCGGGTTTTCCTGCAGGCCTTCGCGCACCAGCATCTCGACCCAGTTGCCGGAGCCGATGGGCACGGTTGATTTGTTGACGATCACGCGCCGCCGGGTCGCGTCCAGCGCGCGCCCGATGCTGCGCGCCACCGCTTCGACTGCCGACAGGTCGGCCCTCCCAGTCACGAGCGGCGGGGTGCCGACAGCGATGAAGATGATGTCTGATTTTTTGACGGCCCCGTCGAGTTCCGTGGTGAAGCTCAGGTTGCCGCGCTGCTGCCCGGTCGTCATCAGCTGTGACAAGCCCGGCTCATAGATCGGCGACTGCCCGGCCTGCATCATCTGAATCTTGCGCTCGTCCTTGTCCACGCAGATCACCGAGCGCCCGAGGTAAGCCAGGCAGGTTCCGGTCACCAGGCCGACGTACCCGGTTCCGACTACACAAACATTCACTGAATTGTTCCTCCTTGAGATTTCTGACGGGGACTGGCTATGGTACCGGGGACGGGTTCACGAGGGCAAGATTTATAACAGAGCGCGCCTGTGATGTCACACTGACCGGCGGGCAGAAGGGCCGCCCGTTGCACACCCGTAAACTACGAGGGTTTCCTCTCGTACAGCCAGACGCTGTTCATAACCTTCGCCGCCGTGCCGTCGTGGAGCGCGAACTGACCGCCTTTCCACAGACACGCCGCGCCGTATTCCCCCTTCTTGTTCACCGCATAGAAACTGATGTCCATCGAATCGAGTTCCTTCTGATCGTTGTCGTAACGCGCGGCGATCCGTTTGACGGCCTCCATCGCCGCGTCGGTCGGCGCCGTCCCGCGACGCATCATCTCGACGACCGTGTGGGAGCCGTTGATGTAGATGCATTCCTCGCCGCGCCCGGTCGAGCCGGCGGCGCCGACTTCGTTGTCAACATAGAGCCCGCAGCCGACGAGCGGCGAGTCGCCCACCCGCCCCGGGATTTTCCACGCCAGTCCCGAAGTCGTCGTGACTCCCGAAATATCCCCGTTCGCGTCAACCGCCAGACAGTTGATCGTGCCGGTGCGGCGATTGCGCAACCGGTCGGCGATGTATTCGCTCAGCGCGACTTCTTCGGGCGAGAGCTTCACGTTTTCGGCCTTCTTCCGGGAATTGGGGGCAGTCCGGTGCCAGCTCGGCCCCCAGTTGTCGTGATCATTCAGGCTCTCGCGCCACGCGAGCCACGCCTTGCGCGAAGACTCGGTCAGCAGGTCTTCCTTTTTGAATCCGTGCTTGAGCGCGAACCTGAGCGCGCCCTCCCCGACCAGCAGCACATGGTCGGTGCGTTCGAGTACGAGCTTCGCCACCTTCGACGGGTTTTTGATGTAATGCAGGTTGGCGACGGCCCCGGCGCGCCGGGTCGGCCCGTGCATGACGCTCGCGTCAAGCTCGACTTCGCACTCCTCGTTCGGCAGCCCGCCGTAGCCGACCGAATCATCGAGCGGGTCGTCTTCGACGATGTTGACCCCGGCCACCACCGCGTCGAGCGTGTCGCCGCCGCCTCTGATGATCTCCATCGCCCTGGTGACGCACTTGACGCCGCCCTGAAGCGGCCTGCCGTCGGCGCCGGTGTGATTGTTCGAGCTGGACATGACGACGGGACGCGCGGCTGCGGTGACAATTACAGAAGGGCGCGTCGCCGGGGCTGATTCTGCAACGGCCTTCGATGCGAGCAATGGCGCACTGAGCCCGGCCACGGCGCCGCCCCTGATGAAATCGCGCCGCCCGATCTTATCTTTCACACTCTCTCTTCTGCCACTCTTTTTGTTCATGGGTCCCCTCAATGTGGACGGTTTCGGGTGAAGCCGTGGTGTCATTCGTGACGCGGGAGAGAGGCATTGTTACCCGATCGGTCGGGAAAATCAAAAGCAGAGGGCAAAAGTTGGAGGTGAGCAGTGAGCGACCGCTGAAGCACAAAGGCACAAGGCTGTTCGTCATGAGTGACGATGCCTTGTGCCTCCTGTGACTGATCGTGGTTACGGTTTTTTCCGGCGTGACCGCGCAGGAATCAGAACTACGGTTTTTCCGGCAGCGGCTCTTTCTCCCTAGCCTGCCCGGGCGGCGCCTCAAGCTGGCGCAGGGCTTCTTCCGCGGCTTGGAGGCGCTTTTCCGCGTCGCCGCCGCTCGCGCGGAAGCTTTCGAGCGCCGTGGCGAGTTCCGTCGCGCGCTGCTGCAAAAGCTCTTTTTCAGTCTGCACGACTTTCAGCCGCGCCTCGTGATTGGCCTTCAACTGCCGCATCGTCGTCGCCTTGTCGAAAGTGGCAATCGTCGCCACCTGCGCGTTCAGGCTGTCGGGCGTCAGGTAGAGCAGCAGGTTCTGCTCTTCGGCTTCCAGCACGGCCAGCCGGTCGCGCGCCGTTTTGAGTTCGCGCTCGTACTGGTCAATCCGCAGGTCGGCCCGCGTCAGCCTGAGCATGTCGAGCTGCGCCTGCTGCCGCACGTTGAGCGCCTTCATCTCCTGCACGAGCCCCCGCACTTCCAGCGTCAGCGAGACGACGGCCTTGACCAGCAGCAGATCCTGCTGCTGCTGGGCCTGCGCGGCCGGCGTAGTCGCGGACGGATTTTCAGCCCCGGCCGGCTGGCCTGTCTGCTCACCGGTGCCAAGGATGTGCGGATACTGCGGCGGATTTTTCACCGGGCGCTTCGGCTTCTGCGATGACTTCTGCGCCAGAGCGGGCGCGGTCAGAGCGAGCGCGAGTGAGAGCAGAATCAAACTGAGTTTCAGATACTTCATAAAAGCCTCCGTCCGGAGTTCGCAGAGGTGTCAGTAGCCCGACCGTCAGAGAGGGCTTGAATCGAGAGGATAAGCCCTCTCTGACGGTCGGGCTACTGACACCTCTGCGAACTCCGGACGTCAAAGTTATCTCGCCGGCGGTTTCGGGAACGCCGGCACGCTCACGTTCCCGTCCTTGTCCACCGCCTGCACGGCGAAAAAGTAGTCGTCCTTCGAGAGCCGTTTCATCACGTACTCGGTCACGTCGCCCGTGAATACGCTCCGCTGCCAGAAGGGCTGATAAGTCTCGCGCCAGACGATCTGGTAGCCGGCGACGTCGGGCTCCTTGTTTTTATCCCACGCGATCAGCGTGTCGTATTCCTGCCGCGCCGATTTGAACCTCACGCCGGCGGGCGGGGCCGGGGCCAGGGCCATGCTCGCCAGCGCGGAGGCGTTGACGCGCGCGACCTGGGCGACGAAGGCCGGGTCGGTCATCTCAAACACGTCGCCGTATCTGATGCCGTTCTCCTCGCGCACCTTCTGGTGCTGGCGCGTGAAGTCTTCATTCGGCTCGGTGAACCGCACCGCGGGGTAGCCCTGCCGTAAAAACGCCGAGTGATCGCCTCCGCGCCCGTAACGGTCACGGCGGAAGACCAGTGTGACTTCAAAGTTATTCACGTAACGTTCGCCCACTTCCTTGATGTACCGCGCGAGCTGGCGCGACGGGCCGTCATTTTCACCGCCGACCGACTGGCGAGTGCGGGCCTCGGCTTCGGTCTCGGTGGAAGGTATGCCTTCGGAAAACACTCGCACGCGTCGGTTATCTCTCACGCCGTTGCCCCCGGAAGTGTTCCCGATTATGTCGTTGGTGAACATGGCGGCGATGTTCATCCCTTTCTTTTTCGCCTCTTCGGCGAAGTGCGCCGCGCCGAGCAACCCCTGCTCCTCGCCCGCCACGGTCATAAAAATGATCGTCGCGTCGAATTCATACTTCGACATCACGCGCGCCATCTCCATCACCGCGGCGGTGCCCGAGGCGTCGTCGCTCGCGCCCGGCGCGTCGCTGGTCGCATCGGTCAGGCTCTGCGAACACACGCACGAATCGTAATGCCCGCTGACGACCAGCACGCGGTCCTTCGATTCCGGCTGCGAGCCGGGCAGCGTGCCGACAACATTGACGAGCTTCGTCGGTTGCGGGACGCGTTGCGCAGGCGGCTGGATGAATTCGTCCTCGCTCACCTGCAGGCGCCCGCCGGATTCGCGGCTGTAGCGGTCGAATTCAGATTTGATCCAGCGACGCGCGGCGCCGATACCTCGCGTCGGACTTTCCTGATCCGAGAGCGTGTGGCGCGTGCCGAAGCTGACGAGCTTGCGGATGTTGTTTTCGATGTTTGCCGCCGAAATTTCGGCGACGATCTTTTCGATCTGCGGATTGAGCCTTGACGACAGTTGCGCCTGCTGCGCGGTGCCGCGGGGCGGCGCAAAACCGAGGCAGATGGCAAATGTCAGGACAGTCACGATGATTCGTTTCATTGAACGGGCTCCGGGTGAATTGAATCGGGTGAAAGGAGTCGCCGCCCGAGGCGGCGCGTGGAAGGGTGATTATAGGTGAGTCAAACGAAAAATGTCAGCCGGCAGCGGGCCGGGCTTCCTGAGGGATTTTGCTCCCCGGATTTCCGGGCGTTACTGAACGCCGACTTCGTAGACAGTCCCCTGCCAGAGGACGATGACCGGGCCGAGTTTGAAGAATTGCCTGAGCGCCGGGATGTCAGCCAGCGTCCGCTCGTATTCCTCGCTGCTGCGCGACAGACGAATGACGGGCCATTTCTTCTCTTTCGGGTCGTAGCTGGTGTCGCGCCACACTCCCTTTTCATAGATGAAGGTTTTGTTGCCGACCCTTTGATTCATCTGTCTGGCACGCATCGGGGACGCCAGCCCGCTGGCGCTCACCGCCGGGGCTTTGGCCTCTTCCTTTTCACGATCTTTGTAAGCTGATGCTGTGCCCGGCAGCGGCGTGGGTTTGGGCGCCTCCAGCTTTACCCCGGAATCGCTTTTCGCAACTTTTTCAGGTTCAACCTTCTCGTCAGCTTCTGATTTTTTGCTCTTGTCTTCGCGCGACTCGGCAGGCGCAGGCTTTCTGGCCACAGCATCGGTAGCAGCGCCCGCAGCTTTTGCGGCCTCCGACTGAGCTTCACCTCGTCTGGCGCCGGCATCAGCAGTCTGTGATTGTGGAGCCACCATCCTGTTCTGCGCTTCGGCTGAAGGCCCGCTCACAAACTGTCTGTTCCTGGTATATGAATTTTCCTGCATCCTCCTGACTGCCTGCTGGTTGGTGACAGCCGGGTCGCGCCCGGTGACCGGGGTCACTGCGGGAGCGGGAGGGCTGCCCGCGGGCTGCGCAACGGGGGCATCTTTGGCTTTCTGACTGCTCTCTTTGGCAACCGTTTTGTCCTCCTGACGCTTCTGCAAAGAATCAGTGGCAACATTACCGGCTGGTGAATTGGTTATGGCAACAGCAGAGGGCTGCGCTGCCGGCCTGGCGTCTTCCTGTATCTGCTTTGCGGCCGCAACCTCCGAAGCCGGCTTCGTGAAAGACTGCCGCCAGACCAGCGGCATGGTCAGCGCCAGCAGAACCACGGCACAGGCGCCCGCAAGCGCCGCCGCGTTCCAGCGCCAGCCGGTGAAATCAAACCGGCGGGAGACGCCCGCCCACCACGAATCAGGCTTCGCTGCTGTCGCCGCTTCCGCGGAGGCGGGCACGGCCTGCTCTTCCCGCGGCATCAGGCGAAAAAGTTCGACGACGTGACAACGGCACGTCGCGCAATCGGCGAGGTGGGCTTCATATCGTGTGCGGGCCGCCGCGCCGAGCGCACTCTCAACGTAGGCATTCGCCAGTTCCGGGTCGAAGCCCGCGCAGGCCGGGGCGGCTGCCGTATTCGCGCGCTTCAGGTGGCGCCGCATGGTGGCATCAAAGCCCGCGTCGAATTCATCGCCGAATTCATTGATTGTGTTGTTTGTGTCCACAGCCACTTTGTAATCTCAAATCCTGAATCCTGCCAATCCCGTCCTGTGCCATCGGATGAACGGTTACTTCGCTTCAACTTGCATCTTTTTTCTCAATTTCAGCCTTCAGGGCGCGCGCTCGGCGGAAGGGCCGGTCGCCTCGCCGATCATTTTCCGCAGATCCAGTTCGGCGCGGGCAGCGATTTGCAAACATTCACTCACTTCACCCCGGCGCAACCCATGCTTGCGCTGCAGCAGGTCTTCGGTTTTTTTCCTGACGGTCTGCTGCGTGCGCGCCAGCCAGCGGCTGATTGTGGCCTCGTGAACGCCCACGAGCAGGCCGATTTCGCGCAGCGTCAGTTCGTCGAAATAATAATAATTCAGCAGCAGCCGGTCCTTCGCTTCGAGCGCGGCGAAGGCTTCGGTCATCGCCTCCTCGGTCAGGCGCTGCAGCCGCTCGTCTTCAATATCGTCGGGCTGCCGCAGGTGCGCCGAAACCAGATTCCCGTTCTGCACGGCGAGGGCCGGAGTCAAGGAGGCATGGCTCGCCAGCCGGTCAAATTCCGCCGCGTCCTCGACCTGCTCAAAGCGGGCCGCCTGTCGCTTGCGATCAATGAACGCCTGGTAGACCACGGCGCGCAGCCAGCCGCCGAGCGAGCCGCGCCCGGAATAATGCGAGAGCTTGCTCATCCGCTGTTCGCCTTCCACGCGCATGCCGTAGAGTTCGCCGAAGAGTGACTGCGCCAGCTCTTCGGCTTCGACCTCGTCTTTGGTCAGCGCGCGCGCCGCCGAATTCATCGTCTGGCGGAAGGCCGTTTCGAAATCCCGCCAGGCGGCCTCGTCCCCACGCTCACAGGCCATCGCCAGGCAAAGCTCATCGGCCCTGACGCGCTCAAGGAACTCGCGGATTTCGGCACTGTTACCCGAAGTCACAGACCGCTTCACGCCCGCCTGCAGCCGCGCGGCGAAATCCGATTCGGTGAGGCCGTAACGTTGCGTGACCCCGCTCCAGAGTGCAGCGATGGTTTTCGCCTGACGCTTGATAAAATCTTCGTTGCTCATCAGGTTCCGTTGGAATGAGCGGCTCTGCGAAGGGGGCAACAGCCGGCACAGAGTTTACCACAAGGGCTGTCGGGGGTCAGCGGCTGGGCGGGCAGGTGAAACTATTTTGCCGGCGGCCTTTACCGGGCGCAGGGAGAGCTGGCAAACAGGTGGTGGCCTTGGGATGTCTGCGTCAGCATTGGCGCGTGCCTGGTGCGCATCATTCTTGTGACGGACGCTTCCCCCCGGCAATGGTGAGGATCAATTCAGTGACTGAACCGGAGGCGTGATTGAGTCAGGGCCGACGAGGTGGCGGGCCGCCTCCCGGCGGAGGCATCGGGCCGCGTCCCCCACCGGGTGGAGGCCCGAACATCGGCGGCGGTTGCTGCATCGGCTGCTGTGCGGGCTGGGAGGCGTTATTGTTGGGAGCGGGCGTGGGCGCATAACGCCGCGCGAGTTGCGCCTGCGTCCGTGCTTCTTCATACCCGGCTTTGGCGAGTCTCGAATCCGGCCTGAGCATCACCGCCTGCTTATAATCGCGTTCCGCCGCCTCATAATCCTGCTGCCTCATTTCCTGTTCGGCCACCGCAAGCACGCCGTGGAATTCCTTCACCTGCCTGAGATGTTCGGCAATCACGCCGGCATTCGCGGCATTGGGGTAGCTGCGCAGGTAATTGAGGTAAACCGCGATGGCGTCGCGATAGCGTTCCTGATTTTCGTGTTCGCGCGCCTGATTGAGTTCAGCTTCGCCCGCCGCCGAAGCGCTCGCCGCGGAGTTATCGGCCGCCGGTGACGGGGACGGCGCAGAGGCGGCAGCTTCCGGCGCAGGCGTGGCCGGGGCCGATTGCTGCACTACCGTGACGGCTGGTCGTGATGTCTCGACTGTTGGAGTGGCCGTGGCCGAAGGTTGTACAACCGGAACAGTATTGTTGTCGGAGACCGTCTCGCTGCCCTTGCGCGATGAGATGAATGGGACAGCGGCAGCGATCACGAGCAGTATCAAAGCCGCGCCGGCAATCATTTTCCCCCGGCCGCGCGACGGTTCCTGTTGCGCGACGCGAAAGGAGGTCGGTTCAAGCGTCACATTCACCCTGACCGGCGCCCCGGGGCGGGAAAGCGGCCCTGCGGCGGCTCGCGGCAACGTCGCTTCGGAGGTCTGCGCGGCGGGTCGGCGGTTAGTCCCGCCGGCAACCAGGCGGGTCTGGCGCGCTATCTCCTGCATCGGATTGCCGACGACTTTACCGGGGGCACCCTGCTCGTAAAGCAGAATCGCATCCAGAAATTCAGCGACGGTCTGGAGACGTTTGTCCGGATCCTTTCTGAGTGAGCGCATCACAATGGCATTCAGTTCCGCGGGAATCTCCGGGCGCAGCTCGGTCAGTGACGGCGGCTCAAGCTCAATGTGACCTTTGCGAATCTCGTAATCCGAGCCGGGCGTCGAGGACGGGAACGGCAGGCGCCCGGCCAGCATTTCGTAAAGGGTCACCCCCAGACTGTATATGTCCGAGCGCACGTCGAGTACCATCCCGCGCAACTGCTCCGGCGACATATAAGCCACCGTGCCGGGGTTGAAGCCCGATTGCGTCAGGCCCTGTTCGCCCGCGACCTTGACGATCCCGAAGTCGGTGATTTTCAGCTGCGCCTGCCCGTTGAGCAGCATGTTCGCCGGCTTGATGTCACGATGCACGATGCCGGCGTGCGACCTGCTCGTCTCGTCCTGGTACTGGAAGTTATGCGCGTAATCCATCCCGGCGAGCGCCTGTTTGAAAAGCTGAATCGCCTCCGGCGGCGCGAGCGCGCCCCGCTGCCGGAGCAGGTCGTGCAGGCTCATCCCGGCGACGTACTCCATCACCAGATAGTAGTTCTCCTCGGTCGTGAAGAACTCATAGACGCGGACGATGTTCGGGTGGTCGAGTTGCGACTGGATGTAAGCCTCGCGCAGGAACCGCGCCTTGAGAAGATCCTGCGTGCCCTGCGAGAGGCCGGCGTGCAGGATGGATTTGATGACCACCTCGCGCGGCAGGGAGAGGTGCTTTCCGCGGTAAACCGCACCCATCCCGCCCTGCGCAAGCTCGCTGGCGATTTCGTAATTACCGATGACTTTTCCGATCATAGAGAAACTGAATTCCGGCTTCGGGCTGATCAGGCGGGGCTGATTTCAGGACGTCGCAAAAGGGCAGTTCCTTGAGCGTGTTTTCAAAGCGGGACCGGTTGGTGAAGTTCTGATCGGGTTGTTCGTCTTTCAGCCGGCAGGCCAGGGCTGACGGCGGGAATGTATCACAGGCCGATATTCCGACAAAGTCTAAAGATGGCCCGGGCAGCCGCGTTTGCATTCTCCAGATCGTCAACAGATAATGCGGCGCGTCTGTTCCGGCAAGTTCATCAACAGGTTCCCTGCCTTTGCCCTGGAGGTCAGCCATGCGTTTTTCACTCGGTCGCAATCTGCTGCCGGCCCTATTTACGCTGAGCCTCATAACATTGCCCTGTCCCGGCCAGGAAGCCGCGAAGCCGGCGGGTCAGAAAGAGGAGACTGTCGGGAAAAAGGGAGCGGCCGATCAGAAGGACGAGCCCGCGTCGAAAAAAGAACCCGCCCTGGTCTGTGATCAGCAGCGCGGGATGGTGCTGGTCTGGAGACAATCGGACGAGGCCAAAGCGCTGCATAAATCGCCCGCCGACCTGCTGATTATGACTCAGGCCGCCGATCAGCTCTGGCCGTGGCAGGAGAAGGAGGCGCGCGAACTGCTGAGCGAGGCCCTCGACCTGACGGATAAATATTTCCGCGGCCCGCCGGAGGATGTCCGCGGGTGGAAACAGGTCTGGACAAAACTCGAAAATCCGCACTTCGCGGTCATCAATGTCATCTCCCGGCGTGATCCTGAATGGGCGAGGCAACTGGCGGATCGCATCAAAACCGACGAGGAAAAATTTTCGCTGCCTTCCACCGATGATTTCGACCCGGCGGGCAGAAGACTTGGCGCGGCGACCGCGATACTGCCAATGGATGCGGCCCTGGCGATCAATCTGGCCCGCAGCAGCCTGCGTTACCCGGCGTCGCCCGCGCTGCTCAACTTTCTGCTGTTGCTGGCCGCGATTGACCAGCGGAGCGCCGACAAACTTTATGAGGAAGCAGTCCGGGCCAATGATCGGAGCTGGGCGGGAGCGCTGGTGAATCTGGCGCCGTACCCTTTCATGCTGAAACGTGTGGTCTGCAAGGGAGATTATTGAGGGGTCAGACTGCCCAAAGTTTTTGGGCCCGACCCCGAACTGCAACGGATTTTTCTGACGACGTTATTTTATCGCGTTGACCTTCTGCTGGACCGCCGGTCTCAATCAGCCCCACCGGGCGACGCGGCCCGGCGATTGATTGAACTGACACAGCTTTACCTGGCGCTTTCCGATCTGGAACCGCTGGTGACCAAAAGCCGCTCTCCGTATCTCAATAATTTGAAAAGAGCCAAAGCCACGATCTATGCCGCGCTGCCCGATGACCTCAAACGGAAGCTCTACCTGAACGCGCAGCCACACTCCGCGGAGACCTTTGAGCGGCTGGTCGAGGAATCGGAAAAAAATCCGGGGTGGCAGGACCATTACCTGATCGCGGCTGTGCGCGCCGGAGCCGGTGAAGTCAGTCCCGAGAGAATTGAGAGGGCGCTCGCGAAGCTGACCCATCACGAACTGCGACAGCCGCTGCTGGATTACGCCTGGTTTATGACGGCAGAGTCGCTGATTGCCGACGGCGCGCTCGGTGAAGCCGTCAGTGCCGCGCACAGGGTGGAGCAGCTTGAATACCGCGCTTTCGCCCTGTTCGACGCCGCGGTGGCCTTCGGCCGCGACAGGCAGCGCGCCACAGAGTTGCTCGATCTGGCGGAGTGGTGCGCGGCAAAGGCGAAGAACAGCAACGAAAAAGCAAAGGCGCTCGTCAGCATCGCCTCCCTTTACTCGAAATTCGACCCGCAGCGTTCCGGGGAGATCCTCCGCGAAGCCGTCGAAACGATCAATCGCGTTTCCGAGCCCGATCCGGACTCCGTCACTTTCGCGCGCCGCCTGACGGTCGGCGGTTCTGACAGCGTCCTCACTTATCCTTTCATCGGCTTCACGCCGGAAGAAACTTTTCGCACCTCCGGCGCGCTCGACTTCGACGGCGCGCTCGTGACGGCCGAGAGTCTTGAAGACAGGACCCTGCGCGCCCGGGCCGTGCTGGCATTGTCGTCGCTCTGCCTGAAAGAGCCTGACGCGAAGCCGAAGTCTGATAAAAACACCGTCGCGGGCGCGTCGCATCAACACTGACCCCGAAAAACTCCTGATGAACGCAGACGACAGACCAATCGAACTCAGTCTCGAACCCGCTGGCAAAATCAACCTGGACAGGATCGCCGCCGGGGTGCGCCTGATTCTGGAAGGGATCGGCGAAGACCCGGCGCGTCAGGGCATCCTCGACACCCCGCGCCGCGTCGCCGAAATGTTCGCGGAAATCTGCGGCGGGCTGCACGAAGACCCGATGGCCGAACTTAAAGTCATCCCTGCCGACACGGGCGACGATGCCGGGGAAAAACACGACGGGATCGTCATGGTCAGAGACATCACAATCGGGTCCCTCTGCGAACATCATCTCCTGCCGTTCACCGGGATGGCGCATATTGCTTACATCCCCCGGAACGGGCAGATCGTCGGGCTCTCAAAACTGGCGCGCATCGTTGACATCTTCGCGCGCCGCCCGCAGGTGCAGGAGCGGTTGAATACGCAGATCGCCGACACCCTTTACCGCAGCGAGCTGCAACCCGCCGGCGTGCTGGTGGTGATCGAAGCCGTCCACCTGTGCATGGTCATGCGCGGCATCAAAAAGCCGGGCGCGACGACGATCACTTCGGCCCTGCGCGGTGTTTTTCGCACGGATGAGCGACTGCGCCACGAGGCCATGTCGTTTCTGACCGGAAATCGTCGCGGATATTGATGGCCGGTTTGGCACTTTCCGGACGATTGTTTATACTGCCCTTCACCGCGGAAATTCATTAACGTCTACCCAGTCTCAAGGTCGCTGAAAGCTCAACGCAGATGGCTGACGGCCGGCTCTTTCATCATCCTGACATCAGGCAAAAGTAATGTTCGATAAATTCAGAGAAGAGTGTGGAATCTTCGGCATCCACGGGCACCCCGAGGCGTCGCGGCTCGCTTACCTCGGCCTCTACGCGCTGCAACACCGCGGGCAGGAGTCGGCCGGCATTGTTTCGGCGGACGGCAGTCACCTCCACTCCGAGCGCGGGATGGGGCACGTCAGCGAAATCTTTCAGGAAGCCGTCCTCGCCCGGCTGCCCGGCCCCCTGGCCATCGGGCATGTGCGCTATTCGACCGCCGGCAAGGTGAGCATCAACGAGGCGCAGCCGTTCGCCGTCAAGTGCAGCTTCGGCCATCTGGCGATGTGCCACAACGGCAACCTGCCGGACGCGATCGAAGTGCGTCAGGAACTGGAACGGGCGGGCGCGATCTTCTCTTCGACTTCCGATACGGAAGTCGTCCTGCACCGCATCGCCCGTTCGCGCGCGGGCAGCCTGCCCGAAGCCATAGTTGACGCGCTCAGTCACGACGAGGGCGCCTATTCAATGCTCTTTGCCACGCCGACCGCCCTGATCGCGCTGCGCGACCCGCGCGGCTTCCGCCCCCTGTGTATGGGCCTGCTCGACGGCGCGACAGTCTTCGCATCGGAGACCTGCGCTTTCGATCTGATCGGCGCGACTTATCTGCGCGACGTCGAGCCGGGCGAAATGGTCATCGTGGACGAAACGGGCACGCGTTCGCTCGACCCGTTCCCGAAAAAGCAGCACACGCACTGCATCTTCGAGCATGTCTATTTCTCGCGCCCCGACTCGATTGTCTTCGGCCGCAGCGTCAACAAGAGCCGTCACCTGCTGGGCCGCTGGCTGGCGCGCGAGTGCCCGGCGGACGCGGACATCGTCGTGCCGGTACCGGATTCGGGCGTCGCGGCGGCCATCGGTTATTCATCAGAATCGGGCCTCAAATTCCGCTTCGGTCTGGTGCGCAACCATTACATCGGGCGCACCTTCATCGAGCCGCAGCAGCAGATTCGCGGGTTCGGGGTGAAGATCAAACTCAACCCCGTGCGCGACCTGATCGAAGGCAGCCGCGTCGTGCTGATTGACGATTCGCTCGTGCGCGGCACGACCTCAAAGAAGATCGTCAAGATGGTGCGCGACGCGGGGGCGAGCGAAGTTCACCTGCGGATCAGCTGCCCGCCGACCATCTCGCCGTGCTTTTACGGCGTGGATACGCCGACGAAGGGAGAGTTGATCGCGGCGCAGCACTCGGTCGAAGAGATTCGCGATTTCATCGGCGCCGATTCGCTCGGCTATCTGAGTATGAAAGGACTGCTCGAGGCCGTCGGCGACCCGAATCAGACGCGATTCTGCACGGCCTGCTACACGGGCGTTTACCCCACGCAGATCAGCCCGGAGCGCAGCAGCAATGAACTGATGCGCGAACGCGAGGCTCACAGTCAGGCGGCGCTGGTGACGGATTGAGAATGAAAAGAACCTGGAGACCACTGATCGGCACGGCGCTGGCGCTGCTCCTGATATTCGGCGTTCTCTACTACCTGCGCCACCGACGCGAATCCCCCGCTCCCCCGGCGGGCGGAGGGCCGCCTGCCGTCGGCACTGGCGGGTTGCCGGTGATGCCGAGCAAGCCGCAGCCGGTGAACATCACTTTCAAGGGCTGTCCGCCGGAAGGCGACGGCGGCGACCCGCTCCTGAACAGGCTCAAGAACCGCGTGGACGAGGGCAATTACCTGCCCGTCGAATTTGACGCGATCGCCCGGCTCGCCTGGCCAAAAGCGGTTGAGCAAAAGTTTCGTGCCCGGTGGTCAGCCGGTGACCGGGCGGCTGTTGAGCAGTACGAAGGCCTGCCGGTCGCGGTCGAAGGTTATCTGGCCCGCAGCAAAAAGGAAGGCCCGGAGTCACCGAATTGTCACGGCGCCGATGATGAGTTCCGCGACTTTCACATCTGGCTGACCAAATCGCCCGGCGACGACCGCAGCCAGGCGATTGTGGTCGAGACGACTCCGCCGGTGCGCGACAAGCACCCCGGCTGGACGACCGCCGCGCTCGGTCAGGTCGCCCGCAACAACCAGCGCGTCCGCATCAGCGGCTGGCTGATGCTCGACCCGGAACACCCCGATCAGGTCGGCAAGACGCGCGCGACGATCTGGGAAATTCACCCGATCATGAAGATCGAAGTCGAGCAGTCCGGCCGGTGGGTGATACTCTGACAGCCCGGTTACCGAAAAAGGGACAGTAATTATGCGCAAAGCCATCGGGTTGAAAGTGACGTTGTGGATCGAAGGCGAGGACGAGCCTGCACACAACTTCGCCAAATCCACGAAGCAGGCCGTGCGGGATGTCATCTCGGCAGGGCTGTCAAAGCACCCGGAGCTGAAGATCACCATCAAGGGGATCAGAGAGGCCGGCAGCGGTTATGCTGATACTGAGGGTGATGACAACAAGGATGACACTGCGGCGAGCAATTCGGCGGAGGCCGCACCGGAGACGAAGCATTGATCGCAGTATAAGATTGAAAACCATCCATCAGGTGAACGGATCGCATGACCACTCGCTTTGAATGGGATGAGAACAAAGCGGCATCGAACCTCGACAAACACGGGGTCAGTTTCGACGAAGCCAGCACGGTTTTCGATGATCCATCAGCGAAAATCTTCGACGACGAAACACATTCAATCAGTGAGTATCGCGAAATCATTATCGGGCATTCCATCAACGGGCAGCTGATGCTTGTCGGTTTCACCGAACGTCCCAAAGACATTATTCGAATCATCAGCGCCAGGCTGCCGACCAGAAGAGAGCGTAAGGATCATGAAGAAAACTCCGACCTCTAAATCACGCAAAGCTGGAGCAGACGAGATGCTGCCGGAATACCAGTTTGACTACAGCAAGGCGAAACCGAATCGGTTTGCGAACAGGGCGAAAGAAAACCGCCTGGTGGTGCTTCTCGACCCGGATGTTGCGGCAGTCTTCACGACGCCAGAATCTGTCAATAAAGTCCTTCGCGCTCTGATTACGGCGCTGCCCGTGACCTCCCGACGAAAAGGGGGACGGAGATGAGCGGTGGCAGAGGAACTGACGATCAGTCCCTGTCACAATCCGGCTGGAACGCCCTGCATAAACCTGAATTTCACCATGACTGAACCAATCACCTACAAAGACGCGGGCGTCAACATTGACGCGGCCAACGACGCGGTGGCGCGGATCAAAAAGCTGGCGCGCTCGACCTTCAACGAAAACGTCCTCTCGGACATCGGCAGCTTCGGCGGGATGTTCAGCGGCGTTTTCCCGCACGAGCGCAACCCGGTACTCGTTGCCAGCGCCGACGGCGTGGGGACAAAACTCAAAGTCGCTTTCGCCACCGGCATTCACCACACGGTCGGCTACGATCTGGTATCGCATTGCATCGGCGACATCCTGGTGCAGGGTGCGCGGCCACTCTTCTTTCTGGACTACTTCGCCACCGGCAGGCTTGAGCCGGAAGTGGTCGGGGCCGTTGTGGACGGGCTCGCCCGCGGCTGTCGCGAGGCCAACTGCGCGCTGCTCGGCGGCGAGACGGCTGAGATGCCGGAATTTTATGCCCCAGGCGAATACGACATCGCCGGCTTCATCGTCGGCATCGTGGACCGCTCGAAGGTGATTGACGGGTCGCGCATCACGGCGGGCGACGTCGTGATCGGGCTGCCGTCGGTCGGCCTGCACACAAACGGCTACAGTCTGGCGCGCAAGCTGTTTTTCGAGGTCGGAGCCTTGAAGCTCGATTCGTCCGTCCCGGAACTCGGCTGCACGGTCGGCGAAGAGCTACTCAAGCCGCACAAGAACTACCTGCCCGTGATGGAACGGCTGATCGGGCACGAGGGCGTGATCAAGGGTCTGGCGCACATCACGGGCGGTGGGCTCATTGAAAACATCCCGCGCATCCTGCCGAGCAACGTGGATGTGGTGATCAACGCGGGGACGTGGCCCGTGCTGCCGGTCTTCGACCTGATGCAGCGCATCGGCAATGTCCCGCGCGAGGATATGCTCCGCACCTTCAACCTCGGCATCGGCATGGTCGTCGTCACCAGCCCGCAATACCTGGAGCGTGTCAAAGACCACTTCAGCCAGCTCGGCGAACCGTATTACATCATCGGCAGGGTGGCCGACGGTCGTGGCCAGGTCAGGTTCGAATAGCGCGTCGGGGGTCGCCGCTTGCACAAGGTATTCATCAACCCGGAGGCATTGCCAGACTGGAAAGAGTTCTTCACCCAGGTCGTCACGGTCGAAAATCATGGCGTGAAGACGGTCCATATTTCCGGTCAGGTCGGCGTGGACAGTCAGCAGAATGTAGTCGGAGCGGGCGACCTGGCGGCCCAGACCGAACAGGCCTTCGCCAATCTGGCGACCGCATTGGTGAGTGCCGGGGCAACTTTCGCCGATGTCGTCAAGATCAACATCTACGTGGTCAGGTACAAATACGAGGATGCGGCAGTGATCGGGGAGATGATCCGCCGCCACTTCTCTGCCTCACCACCGCCGGCCTGCTCACTGATCGGCGTACAGTCACTCGCGCGGGAAGAATTCCTGATCGAGATCGAAGCCACCGCAGTCAGCGATAGTCGGGCGGACCATCAACCATCACCTCGCGGCTGAAAGACCTGCCGCCGATCAACTATGAAACTGCGTAAACCAATCGCCCTCTGCCTGAGCATTCTGCTCCTTCCTTGTCAGGCTTTCGCCCAGCAACCGGCGCCGAAAAAATTCGAACTGACCGTGGACAGCATCATGCGCGGCCCCGATCTGGTCGGGCACGCGCCGACCGAAGTGCGCTGGTCACAGGACAGCCAGCGCGTTTACTTCCGCTGGAAGCGCGCCGGCGAACCTCGGCTGAAGGAATTCGATCTGTACGTCGTCAACCGCGACGGCAGCGGCCTGCGTAAGCTTTCCGAAGAGGAAGCCCGGCTGGCACCGCCGGCTTCAGGCGAACTCTCGAAGGATAAAAAGCTCACTGTCTTCGCCGACGAGGGAGACATCTTTCTCTACGACCATGCGAAGAACGAGCGGAGACAGGTCACGAAGACGAGCGACGGTGAAAGCAATCCGCATTTCACCTTCGACCAGAAGCGGATCTACTTCACGCGGCAGAATAACCTCTACGTGATTGCGCTCGACGGCGGCTCGCTCGTGCAGATGACGGACATTCGCAGTGGCGGTGCGGCGCCCGCCGCCGAGACCGCCGGAGTCCGCGGCGCGCGGCAGGTCGGCAGCACTTCCACAGAGTCGCAGCAGAAAGGGACTGAGAGTCAGGAGTTCATCAAAAAGGAAGAACGCGAACTGCTCGAAGCCGTCCGCGAACGCGCCCAGCAGCGCGAGGAGCAGGAGGCCAAACGCAAGAAGCGTGGAACGCGCAAGCCGTTCAATCTTCCCTCGGGGCAATCGGTCAGCAACCTCTCGCTTTCGCCTGATGAAAAGTATGTCATCGCCACCGTCTCTGAACCCGGCACGGGCGGGAAAAATACCGTCGTCCCGAATTACGTGACGGAGTCCGGTTACACCGAGGACATTCCGAGCCGCAACAAAGTGGGCGACGCGCAGGGCCGCTCGCGCATGGCCGTGATCACGGTCGAAACCGGCGAAGTCAAATTCGTGGATCACGGCCAGACCGCCGCGGCAAGGGCTCAATCGAATTCCCAATCAACACCGACTCCGCCCGACACGGCGCAGCAAACCCCGCCCCTGCAGAGGGCGACCGAGCGGCAGGTCTCGTTATTTACGCCCCTCTGGTCTGAAGACGGGAAGCATGCGGTGTTGTCGGCGCGCTCGGCTGACAACAAGGATCGCTGGGTAATGTCGCTCGATCCGGCGACGGCGAAAACACGGGTTCTCTTCCACGAACACGACGACGCCTGGATCAACGGCTTTGGCGGTTTTACGCTCGGCTGGATGTCAAATAACCAGTACCTTAAAGGCGACGTTTACTTTCTGTCAGAGCGTGATGGGTTCGCGCATCTGTACACGGTTTCGATTGACACCGGTGAGGTGACTCAACTCACTACCGGCAACTTTGAAGTTTCTGATGTCAGATACTCGAAAGACTCTTCAGAGTTCTATTTCACTTCGAGTGAAGCCGGTATCCTCAACCTCAGTGAGGAACAAAGAAAGAAGCTTGGCCCGCCCGAACGCATTGGCGAATTGAGCGGCATCCCTTATGGCGATCCGTCCGAGCGTCATCTTTACAAGTTTTCGGGCAGAAAGCGTATACGCCTTACTTCGATGCCCGGTAACAATCAGGCCTTCGTCTCGCCCGATGAATCAACGCTGGCGATCATTCGCTCTTACAGCAACAAACCGCCCGAGCTTTACCTCGCGACGAACAAGCCCGGCGCCGAGGCGAAGCAGGTCACGACTTCGCCGACCGAAGAGTTTTTCTCTTACAACTGGATTGACCCGCCGATTATCCAGTTCAAGGCGCGTGACGGCGTGATGGTTCCCGCGCGATTGTACAAACCGGCCAGAGTTCAGAAGGGCGCGCCGGCGGTCATCTTCGTTCACGGCGCGGGTTACCTCCAGAACGTGCACAAGTGGTGGAGCAGCTACTACCGCGAATACATGTTCCATCACCTGCTCGTGGAGCGCGGCTTCGTCGTGATTGACGTGGATTATCGCGGCTCGGCGGGTTACGGGCGCGACTGGCGCACGGGGATCTATCGGCACATGGGCGGCAAAGACCTGACCGATCAGGTGGACGCGGCGAAATACCTGGCGAGCGAACACGGCGTTGACCCGAAGCGCATCGGCATTTACGGCGGCAGCTACGGCGGCTTCATCACGCTGATGGCACTCTTCACCGAGCCGGATGTATTTGCCGCGGGCGCGGCGCTGCGGCCCGTGACCGACTGGGCGCATTACAACCACGGCTACACGTCGAACATCCTCAACACGCCGCAGGCGGACGTTGAAGCTTACAAGCAGAGTTCGCCGATTTACTTTGCCGGAGGGCTGAAAGGCGCGCTGCTGATCTGTCACGGGATGGTGGATACGAACGTCCACTTTCAGGATACGGTGCGGCTGGTCGAGCGGCTGATCGAATTGCACAAGGAGAACTGGGAGCTGGCCGTCTACCCGGTCGAGGATCACGGCTTCGAGCGCGCGTCGAGCTGGGCGGATGAATATAAGCGGATCCTCAAATTGTTTACAGAACACCTGCATGGTGACCTGAAGTCAGCGCCCGGACAGCAGCCACTTCGGAAAAGATGAACTGACTGTCGCCGCACACTTCTATTCACCGGGTTGGAGGCGCTGAGCCATTGCCGGGATAGTATATTGGACCATTCACTGCGGGAAGCCGACGCGCCGCAGCAAGTCGTCGCAAGCGGAAAGTGAGAAGCAGAAAATGACCCGGGCTGTTGCAGCCCCGGATGTCTGGCACGCCATGAAGTGGAGCGCGTGACGGCCTGGGGCTCGCGGACACGGTCAATGGCGAATTGAGGGGAGGCGGTAGCGTGAAACGAATCGGCATTCTCATTTCCGGGCGCGGCTCGAATATGGTGGCGCTGGCTGACGCAGCGGGCGCCGGGCGCATTCCTGACGCCGAAATCGCGCTCGTCATCAGCAACACCGAAACCGCCGGGGGGCTCGCGCGGGCCCGCGAGCGCGGCATCCCGACGGTCGTGCTGGATCACCGCGGCAAAAAGCGCGAAGAGCATGACCGCGCGATGGCCGAAGCGCTCGGGCGCGCCGGAGTTGACCTCGTCTGCCTCGCGGGTTACATGCGGCTGCTCTCGCCCTGCTTCATCCGCGAATTCCCGATGCGCATTCTGAACATTCACCCTTCGCTGCTGCCGGCCTTCCCCGGCCTCAACGCGCAGCGGCAGGCGCTCGATTACGGCGTCAGACTGAGCGGCTGCACGGTCCATTTCGTGGACGAAGAACTCGATCACGGCGCGATCATCCGACAGTCCGCCGTGCCCGTGCTGGCCGAAGACACCGAAGAAACGCTTTCCGCCCGCATCCTCGCCGAAGAACACCGCATCTATCCGGAAGCCGCGGCGCTCATCCTGAGTGGCCAATTCAAGGTCGAAGGCCGGCGCATCATCGAGCCGTGATTTCCGGCCCGGCCCGCCCGTTTTGCGATGCCTGATCGCTGTGGCAGAATACAAAGCGAGAAATTAACCCGGGTTTCAAAATCAGCAGACGCTCCCCTTTGCGTTCTGAACACGCGAGCTATGTCACTGAAGTCTGTTCCCAAATCAATCATCGTCATCGCGATTGTGTGTCTGGCTGTCTGGCAGGCGGCCGGGACGCCAAATCACATGAATCTGTACGCCGCGGATGCGCGCTCGAAGCCGGAGTTGCGGACCAATTGCGCGATCTGTCACTCGCCCGCGGGCCGGGCGACTGACCCGAACTTCCTGTCGGAATTCGGCCGGGCGTTCAAGGCGAGCGGCAACCGCATCCTGCCCGAACTCCGCGACCGCTTCCCGTCACTGTTCCTGCCGAAGGACGCGCCCGTCACCGGCATCCCCGACGAGACGATCAAGGTGGCGACCGAGCAGGTGGTCGTCAACGTCACGGTCAGGAACGGCAAGGGCCAGTACGTGACGGGCCTCGGCCAGGGGGATTTCAAGCTGCTCGAAGACGGACACGAGCAGCAGATTCAGGAATTCCTCGGCGAAGACGCGCCGATGGCCGTCGCCGTGCTGCTCGACGCCTCGGGCAGCGCGCTCGAAAAAGACATGGATCGCGCGCGCAAGGCAGTTGTTGATCTGGCCTACCGCCTCCGACCCAACGACGTGCTGGCGATCTATACCTTTGGCGAAGGCGGCGTCCAGCAGGTCCGCGATTTCTCAAGCACCGTCGGCGACATCAAGCCGCTGCTCAGGACGGTTCGCGGCAAAGGTGACTCGCCGCTTTACGACGCGATCATCCAGGTGAGCGAGGAATTGCGCGACCGGCCCGAGCGCCGGCGCGCCATCATCCTGCTCACGGACGGCGCGGACAGCGAGAGCAAGGCGACGCAGCGCGAGGCCGAGCGCAAGACCTTTCAGGCGGGCATTTCGATTTACTCGATTGACCTGATCAACACGCAGAAGGACGCTCGCAGCATCCCGGCGCGTCAGGGCGCGGCGCAGATCCTCAAGGAACTCGCCGAGGAGACCGGGGGTCGCTACATCACGACCGAAGGCGGCTCGTGGTGGATGACCAGTCGCGGCAAACTCAAGCGCATCTTCAGCGACCTGATCGACGAACTGCACAAGCAGTACACCATCGCCTACGAGCCGGGCAACCAGCGCAAGGCCGGGCGCTGGCGCACCATCCGCGTGACGATGGCCGACGCGGAATTCGACGCGCGCACCCGACTCGGTTACCGCGAAGGGAATCAGTAACGGATGGGCATCAGGACGAGATTTTCCATCACGTGGGAAGAGTATTATGCGGCGTGGTATTTTCTGAGGCGCAGCAGCTCCGAATACGCCCCGGAAAAGATCGCCGGGGCGACGCTCATGCTCGCCGGCATTACGATCTGGATGCTGGGCGGCCACGCGATGTTCGTCATCGTCGGCATCGTCACCGGCTGCGCGGCGATTGTCAGCGTGCCGATGCTCTACCGGCTCGGACTCAAACGCCGCTGGGCGCGCGAGCCGCTGCACCGGACGGAACACGAGATTGTATTCGCCGAAGAGGGCATTCATTACCTCCAGGGCGCCACCGAATCGAATCTGAACTGGCTGTATTACCAGCGGATGATGGAAAGCGCCGACGGGTTCCTGCTGATCTGCGGCGAGGATGTCTTCAGCCTGATCCCCAAGCGGGCTTTTGAATCCGAGCAGGCCGTGAGCGACTTCCGGGCGCTGGCCGGGAAAAAGCTGCGGCAGTGACGGACGGAAACTTTCTCGCCGGGTGCTGGCAACTCTGCCACCGCCCGGTGACAACTAACACGCGGTTCCCCTTACCCCAAACACTTCAATCTAATGAACACAAGGAGCTATTTTATGAAGATCACGAACCGTCAATCGCTGGTTGCGGGACTGGGGAGTCTGCTTGTGCTGCTCGCCACGGCCCTGCCGTCGCTGGCGCAGCAGGATCGCCCGCGCCCGCCGCTGCGGAGCAATAACCCTTCGTCGTACCGCTACGCCTACGAGCATGGCTACCGCGCCGGTTACGAGGACGGCTACGAGGCGGGCAAGCATGATTTCGACGGCAGCCAGCCGCGTGATTTCGCTCGCAGCCAGGATTACCAGCGCGCCGACCGGACGTATGAATCCCGCATGGGCGAGCTGCGTGAATATCAGGACGGTTACCAGGCCGGCTTCGAGCTGGCATACAACGACGGCTATTTCGGGCGCCCGTATGCGGTTTCGATCCCGACCAACCTCGGCCAGATCGTGAGCGGCTCCTCCCACGCCGCGAACCGCCCGCGCACCAATGATGACCGCCGGGCGGATGACCGGCGGGTGAATGACGACCGCCGCGATGACCGGCGTCGCGATGACCGCGTGAATGATTCCGGTCGCGCCCGGTCACGGGATGAAGTCATCATCCCCGACGGCACTCAGGTGAAAGTCCGCCTGACCTCTCAGATCAGCACGAAGACCAACCGTCAGGGCGATCAGTTCACCGCCATCGTACTCGACCCGAGCGACCTTGCCGAAGCCACCATCACCGGCCACATCGCGAAGATCAACCGCTCGGGCCGCTCCACGGGCAAGACCGAAATGGCACTGGCCTTCGATTCGATCACGACGCGCGACGGCCGCACCGGGCCGTTCGACGCGCAGGTTGACCGCGTCTACGAGAGCGAGACCGTCAAGACGGTTGACGAGGAAGGCAATGTGCAGACCGGCAGCCGCACCAAAGACACGGCCACTCGCACGGCCGGCGGCGCGGTGCTGGGCGCGATCATCGGCGGCATTGCCGGGGGCGGCAAGGGCGCGGCCATTGGTGCGGTCATCGGTGGCGGCGTGGGTGCGGGTTCGGTCTACGTTCAGGGAGATAAGGATCTGATCCTCGACCCCGGCACTGAAATGCTGCTGCACGTGAATGCGCCGGACCGGAATCGTCGCTGACACAACCCAGGTTGATTGCGGAACGCGGAATGTGGATTGAGGAGCGCCGTGGCTTCAGCAGGCATCTTTCCCCGATCCGCACTCCGCATTCCGCATTCCGCAATGATTACGCTGCTCACCGACTTCGGCACCGCCGATTATTTCGTCCCCGCCGTCAAGGGCGTCATCCTCTCGCTCAACCCGCAGGCCGCCATCGTTGACCTGACGCACGAGATCCCCGCGCACGACATCGAGGCCGCGGCCTTCACGCTCGGCGCGTGCTGGCACAACTTTCCGCCCGGGACGATCCATCTGGCGGTGGTTGATCCCGGCGTCGGGTCGGAGCGGCGCGTGATCGTCGTCGAAGCCGGCGGCCAGATGTTTGTCGGGCCGGATAACGGGATTTTCAGTTACGTTTATGCGCGCGACCCGGCGGCGCGCGCGTATCACGTCACCCGAGGCGACCTGTTTGGCCATGTGGTGAGCGCGACTTTTCATGGGCGAGACGTGTTTGCCCCGGTGGCCGCGCACCTCTCGCTCGGAGCCAGGACGGAATCGCTCGGTTACAAAATCAGCAATTTTCAGCGCTTCGATCTGCCCGCGCCGGCGCCGGATGAATCCGGCGTGGGCGTCACCGGCGCGATCATTCACATAGATCGCTTCGGTAACTGCATCACCAGCCTGACCACGCACGAACTGAATCCGGCGGCCCTGAAGGAGAATCCGAAGCTCACCGCCGGCCATCACGAAATCAAACGCTTCTGCACGCATTACGCCCAAATGCCGGCGAGCGACGAACCGTTCGCCTACCTGGGCAGCGCGGGTTACTGGGAAATCGCCGTGTGGCAGGGCTCGGCGGCGCGCATGCTGGGGGCGCAACGCGGGATGAAAGTCACGCTGAATTGCGGGGCGTCATAAAAGCCTTCTCCTCATTTTTGATCAGGGTACTCGCCGATACAGTACCGCGAGCCTCGGGCGAGCGGAAACATCACAACATACTTGTTTCGGGATCACCGCTCGCCGCTGCCGCACCGATGTCGCGTGTTTCGATCTGGTCAGACAGACTCGCCGATCCTCATCATCGCCTGTTGAGTTCGACCAATTACGCGTACAATCTCCACAGTCACACGATGCACATTGCGCTCCCCCCGGGTTCGGCTGCCGCGAACGGCAGAATAACCTGAAGTCCCGGAACCGCGACCGCGGGGGAGAACGACGGAGAGAGTAACCATGATCGAAGATGCGAGTGACCCCGAACCGGAGAAGCTGTTTGAATTCAATCGGCGGAAACGCTCACGCTGGCCGCTGTTCACGGGCCTCGCGGCCCTGCTCCTGCTGCTGATCGTCTGGCCCTCGCTGGCCGGGTTCTACACCACGCTGATGTGGTTTCAGAACCTCGGATTCCAGTCAGTCTTCACGACCATGCTGAAGACGAGGACGATGCTCGGCACAGGCACAGGCGCGCTGGTGGTGCTGGTGGTCTGGCTGAATCTCAGGCTGGCGCTGCGGCTGAGCCCGCACACGCCGCGCGTGCGGGAAAATTTCTTCACGATCGAAGGCGAAAGGGTGGTGGCGCCGGACTTCGGCGGGTTAGTCAGCAAGCTCGCGAGGCCTGCGGCGGTTGTGGCGGGCATCTTTGTCGGGCTGGTGGCGTCGGGCGAGTGGGAAACCTGGCTGCGCTTCCGCCATCAGGTCCCGTTCGGTGAGGCCGACCCGATCTTCGGGCGCGACATCGGATTTTATTTCTTCACGCTGCCCGTGCTGGAATCGCTCGCGCGGCTGCTGCTGGCGCTGGTGGTCATCAGCCTGATCGGCGCGGCAGTGATTTATCTGGGCCGCACGCTGACTTCGCTGGGCGAAGTCGCCGGGAAAGTCATCGCCCAGCGGGCAGCGCTCGGGCTGGCGCGCGGGCCGCGGGCGCACCTGCTCGGCCTCGGGGCCGCGTTGTTTCTGGTCTTCGCGTTTGAGGCGTGGCTGGCAAGGCCGAATCTGTTGTTTTCCGGCGGCAGTCTGGTGGCTGGCGCCAGTTACGCCGATGTCAACGCGACGCTGCCGCTCCTGCAGGCGCAGGCGATAGTCGCGGGGCTGGTGGCGATCTTTGCAGTGGCGTGCATCTTCAGCGAGAAGAGCCGGCTGTTGTGGGGAGGGCTGGCGCTCTACGGCCTCGTGCTGGTGGCCGGCTGGATTTACCCGTCAATCGTGCAGCGCTTCTCCGTCGCGCCTAATGAGCTGGCCAAAGAGACGCCGTATATCACTTACAACATCGCCGCGACGCGCAAGGCCTTCGGCCTGGATACAGTCGAGGAGCGCCAGCTGCCGGGCGAAAATACGCTGACCGCCAGAGACATTCAGGAAAATCAGCGGACGATCAAAAACATCCGGCTATGGGATCAGGATCCGCTGCTCAGTACGTTCAAGCAGCTTCAGGAATTCCGCACCTACTATGATTTCCAGTCGGTGGACAACGACCGCTATCACCTCAATGGTGAAGCTCAGCAGGTGATGCTCTCGGCGCGCGAACTGTCGTCAGACAGACTGCCAAATCGCAACTGGATCAACGAGCATCTGACCTTTACGCATGGTTATGGCGTGACGCTTGGCCCGGTAAGTAAAGTTATTGCGGGAGGGCTGCCGGAGTTATACATCAAGGACATTCCGCCGGCGTCGTCCATCCCGTCGCTGAAAATCGAGCGGCCCGAAATCTACTTCGGCGAACTGTCGAACGAGCATGTCTATGTGAAGACGAATGAGCCGGAGTTCAATTACCCGTCGGGCGAGAAGAACGTCTACAGCAATTATGAGGGCAACGGCGGCGTGCCCATTGGTTCGCTCTGGCAGCAGTTATTGTTCGCCACGCGCTTCGCCGACCTGAAGCTGCTGCTGTCGAATTACCTGACGCCGGAAAGCCGCGTGCTGTTCCACCGCAACATCCGCGAGCGGCTGGAAAACGTCGCGCCGTTCCTGACCTTCGACCGCGATCCGTATCTGGTCATCCACGAGGGCCGCCTGTTCTGGATCGTTGACGCTTACACGACGGGCGATCACTACCCTTATTCGCAGCCATTAAGTGACGGCTCCAATTACTGGCGCAATTCCGTCAAGGCGGTGGTTGATGCGTATCACGGCGACGTGAAGCTGTACATCGCCGATGAGCGCGACCCGGTGATCCAGACTTACGCGCGCATCTTCCCCGGCGCGCTCAGGCCGCTTGGCGAAATGCCCGCCGGGTTGCGCGAACACCTGCGTTACCCCGAAGACATCTTCCGCATTCAGACGGCGGTCTATTCGACCTACCAGATGAATCAGCCGCAGGTCTTTTATAACAAGGAAGACCAGTGGGAAACCGCGTCAGTTCCCGAAGGCAAAGGCGCCAATGCCAAAGACAAACAGATGGACCCGTATTACACGATCATGAAACTGCCCGACGGAAAGACCGAAGAGTTCCTGCTGATGCTGCCCTTCGTGCCGAAAGGCAAGAGCAACCTGTCGGCGTGGATGGTCGCGCGCGCTGACGGCGAAAACTATGGCAAGATGCTTGTCTATCGTTTCCCGAAACAGAAGCAGATTTACGGGCCGAAGCAGGTCATCGGGCTCATCAATCAGGATCCGGAGATTTCGCGCCAGTTGACGCTGTGGGACCAGCGTGGCTCACAGGTGATCTTCGGGCCATTGATGGTAATTCCGATCAAAGAGTCACTGATTTATGTGCAGCCGCTCTACCTCCAGGCCGAGAACGGAAAGATCCCTGAACTGCGTGAAGTGATCGTCGTCGCCGAAAATCGCACCGCGATGGAACCGACGCTCGATGCCAGCCTTGCGAAAATCTTTGGCGCCAGCGCGACACCAGCGGCCAGCGCTGGCGCAACCACTCTCGCGCAGGCTCAGCCAGCCACCGCACCGAACCAGACGGCGACGCAACCGGCGGCCCCGGCGCAAAGCCTCTCCGCCCAGGCGAAGCAGCATTATGACCTCGCGATCAAGGCGCAGCGCGAAGGCGACTGGGCGCGTTACGGCGAGGAGCTGAAACAGCTCGGCGCGGTACTCGAACAGATGTCGAAGACAAAGTAGGCGGGGATTCAGGGGACCCAGAAGATCCGTGTCGTGTAAAACATCGCGAGCGCGAGCGTCACGACCAGCCCCGCCGTCATCACCGCCAGGTGAACCGACCGCCGCCGCCCTCCCCACACGGCCAGCGGCAGGAACAGCGGGAAGGCCAGCAGACAATGACGCGGCAGGCCCATATAGGAGTTGACCGCGCCGGTGTTGTAAGAAAAGCTCACGACGATCACGGTCAGCGCGTAAAGGAAATAAGACTGGCGCAGACGCCAGAGATATTTCCCCCCGGCCAGGAGCAGTAACAGGTAACTACCCCCCAGGGCCAGATCAATCACATTCGTCACATTCAGATTGCCCAGGGCGGTCCAGAGCGCCTGCCATGGGGGCATAAAGCTTTGCACCTTCACCACCCGCGTGGCGCTGCCGCTGATCATCAGGCCGTAAATCAGCGTCTTCGGCTGCTGCCAGTCAAATGAAACATCACTGAGCGCGATTGCGCGATAGAGCAGCCACACAAGCAATCCCGCCGGCACGAGCGTGAGGCCCGAGGCGGCGCGCCAGCGGGAGAACAATTTCTTCCAGTCACGCTCCGCCGATTCCCATAATTCCCAGGCCAGCGGGACGAGCAGAAAAATCCCCTGCTGCCGCACGAGCGCCGCCAGCCCCCCGGCCAGGCCCGCCGCCCACCACCGCCCCCGCCGCGCCATCAGCAGCGCGATGATGCTGCACGATAAAAACAGCGACTCCGGGTAAGGGGCGAACAGAATGAATGCCGCCGGGGCGTGGGCGAAATAAAATACCGCCCGGCGCGCCGCTTCGGGCGACAGGTCAAGCGATGCCAGCCGTTCAAAGCTGGTCAGGCAAATCAGGGCGCCAATACTGCTGACGATCAGCAGACCCGCAAGCATATTTCCGCCGGCGAGCGTCCCGCCGACTTTTCCCAGCAGTGGATAAAGCGGATGAAACTGCGCCGTCCCGTCATCCGGCCGGTAACCGCGAGTCGCGATGTTGAGGTAATGCCACGCGTCCCAGCGCAGCCAGGGCATCAGCCATACACGCTGCAGCCAGTCGCCGAATGGCGAGGATGGCGGCCAGGGTGGAACGGCGTTTTCCAGGTCGGTCTGGGGCCGGACAGCTGACCATGAAACCAGCCACAATGAAGTCAACAGCCGCAGACCAAGCCAGACGCCGGGAATTGGCAATGCGGAAGAGGTTTTATTTGTCCAGGGGTGGTTCCTCATCCGGGCGAAGTATCGAAGCGAAAGCGATTTCCGCCGGCGAACACCATCGAAATCAAAATCAACCCCGCGATGGCTGAAACCGTCCGTGCCCATCGCTCCACCGGCTGAGTGATTTCAAAATCAAGAGTCAGCGAATGCGTCCCCGACGGCACATCAATCAGCATGAGCCCGCTTCCCTGCTCAATTGAGCTGCGCACCGGCCGGCCATCAATGCGCGCCACCCAGTTGGGATAGTGATAAGTCTCAACACGCACGCTGACCGGCCCCTCATTTACGAAGTTGAACTGGCGGTGAGAGTTCCCGAGCCCTTGCGCGACTACCTGCCCCCGCCCGGCGATGATCGAAAGCCCTCCGATTCGATCGGTCGGCGGGTAGAGTGTGAAGTCAGCGCCACGCGGCCGGAAAGGGATCCGGTTGGCCGTGTAGGCCAGGTAAGTGAGGTCGCCTTTTTCACGCAGCGCATCCACCTGCCCGATGTCCAGCGGCACTGCGGCTTCCGGGTGCAGCAGGCGCGAGACTTCATCACCTGTGTGTGTGTCTCCCGACGGACGGATGAGCAGGAAAGTGAAAACAAGGTTTGCGACCACCAGCCACGTGCCCGCGGCGGCCAGCACATTTTTCCGGCGCCTGTCATTCTGTTTCCACCCTTCCACGGTCGCCGCGGCCAGCAAAGCTCCGCCCAGCGCCACAAACGGCTGGAACCGCCAGGGGAATTGAATGAATTTCAGGCCCGGGATGTAACGCCAGAAGGAGTCAGAAACAGGCAGAGAGATAAATAACCCGACCAGGGCGAGCCCCGTACACCACCACCAGAGCGGTGACTGACCCGAACGACGCATCATTCGATAAGCGGCCACGCCCAGCAGAAGAACCAGCGCCGCGAGCGCGAGCGTCATCACGCTCACAATGTCATTGATCCCGGCCCAGATCTGACGGTAGCGGCTCGTGTCGGCGGCTTCGGCAAAAAGAAAATAGTTGCGGTAGTGGTGCTGAGTCAGTTCGAGATCGGCCTGCACCCACTTCATCTCCAGAAGCTGTGGCACCTGGAAAAAAGCTGTCATCGAAAGCGCCATCAGCACGCCGACTGATAATCGCCGGAGGCCCTGCCAGCCAGCCTGTGCCCGGCAGCAGACCGCCATCAAGGCAATGGGGAATGAACAGAGGTAAGCCGTGATGCTGTGAATCAGAATAATCGCCCCGAAGCTGAAAGCAAAGATTACCAGACCGGGTCCGTGGCCTCCCCATTGCGGCCCGGATGAGAGCAATCGGTAAGCGCCTAGTAGGGCGAGCGGCACGAGGCTGAGTGCCAGCGCGTTGGATAGAAATCCCCGGTGAAGCGCGAGGTGTGGGTACGCCGGAAGCAACACATAAGTGAGCGCCGCCAGGATGCTGGCCCTGACGCCGAAGAATTCTCTGGCCAGCAGGTAAGCGCTGGCCGGAGCCACGACGAAGCTGGCAAAGAGCAGGCTCTTCAGAGCCGTCAGCGTGTCCACCCCGAAGCCCGCGACCAGCCCGCCGCTCAGCCAGTAAAACAACGGCGAGTAGAAGGTGAAAACCGCGTCCCCACGCCCGCCGTCCAGCACGCCCGCCCAGCGCGGCACCCATTCGCCTTCCGCGAGGGCACGAGCGAAAGCGTTTGTCAGGTAGTAATGATGTGACAGATCTGCCCCCAGTCCGAACCCCGAAGACATCAGCCCGCAACAGACAAGCCCGCCGGCCAGAAGCCAGAGCAAAAACAGTCTGCCATTTTGACGCAGTAACTTTCCCGCTCTTTCAGGCCGGGGGCCGGAGAGATCCTCTCTCCGCAGGTTTGACTGACTTGAATCGAACTCAGACATGTTGAAACGAGACGTCACATCCGAAAGCTTTCAGAGGGTGGCCCCTTCATACTGACTTTGCAGCCGAGGCCACTGACGCCAAATCACACACCCGACGCAGGCAATCGCCATTACCCCGATCAGAGGATGATCCAGCAGGTTGAAGATGAAGAAGGGCAGGACGATCATCACCAGCAACTGCCCGACGAGCGGGGCGTTGAATCTGACGGGCGTCGGCCCCTCGGCCTTCTGATCCAGCCTCAGGACAAGCCATGTAAGCAGAATCAGGGCGAGCAGCGGCCTGAGTCCGACCCATGAAGCGCCCAGGGTAGTGATCAGAGGCAGGGTTGATGGAAGGTGCATAAGTATGCTGGTCTGCGGAAAACATAAGAGAATAAAAGCGGCGATCCCAATCCTGGCAGTCCCGGCAGAAATTCCTCGCTCCTCGTTGCCTTGCCATAAGCGGAACCCGGCAATGACAATCGGGACGACGGCCGGGATCAGGTAAAAGCTCCACGCGACCGGGCTGACCGGCAGACTGATAATGACCAGAACCGCAAACGCCGTATCAAAGCTGCGCGCCTTGGCGGCCAGCCATATTCCCACGGCCACAACTGCGGCAGGCAGGATGAAGGCGAGCGGCGCGGCAAGCTCCGGCGCGGTCAGAAAGGGTTTTGCAACCAATTCCCCGCGCCAGGATGTGCCCCGGTCCCCGAGCCACCGCCAGATCAGGCCGTATAAAGAGAAATTTCCCCCGTCAGTCCTCCAGACTTTCGCGACCTGGTTCCCGACCTGTGTATAGTAATAAACCAGTGGCCCGCTCCCAATCACACCAAGGGCTATCAGATTCCCCCCAATTATGATAAGCAAAGTGGCTGTTACGGCTATCCATCGACGGCGAAGGATCAGAAAGATCAGGATCGGCCAGCCCATCATCTTAACGCACAGAGCAAGGCCCAAGGCCATGCCGGCGTACGCTTCCCGCCCCTCACTCAGCCAACCCCAAGCCAGCAGCAATAACAAGGCAACCAAGATCATCAACTGACCAATAAGCAGTTCATCCATCAGGGGAATCCAAGCAAAGAGGGCGAGCGTCAGGAGGAACTGGTTACCCGGACTCAGCTTTATTTTCAGCCGCGAATTAACCAGACGCACAATAGCGTAAACACCGATAACCTCGATTACCCACCAACCGATCGTCGCCTGCTGATACGAAAACAGACCCAATGGTGAAACCAAGACAGCGACAACCGGCGGGTGGGGCGTGGGATGAGGGAACTTCCCTGCTGGAAGCTGGACACCAAATATTCCGGCGATCACTGGTAAGGGCTGATAAGGATTGATACCTGCCAGTAAGGCCTTCGCAAGCAGATATTCAGAGATGAGGTCTCGCTGGTACAGCAGAGGCGGGAACCACATCACGGCCGTGATAGCAAGATTGGCGATCCCGACACCCGCGGCGACCAGCAGAGAGAGTGACGCCTCCTGTTTTTTCATACCCGGGGAGCGTGGCATGCCCCCCCGGGCGGGTCAAGGCAGTTCCGCGAACGAACGGCAATGCGGCTGGCGAGCGGTCTGTAAATTCCGCTTGCCTGAAACCCCGTGAAGCAGTTAGAATTTGCGCCTCTCTTCAGATCCGGCATTTTCTTTGAAGAGCCGGCTAGTAGTTCAGACGGGTGTCAGGAAGAACGTTGAGAAGTTGTTCCCGAACCGTTGGCACCGACCCCCGGGAAAATGGAGTTCGTAATGTTCAGGTTTTTCCTGAGGGATGAATATGGTCAGGACATAGTTGAGTATACCCTGCTCCTTGTGTTGATAGGCGCTATCGCGCTGGTCGCCCTGACAACTATGGGCACGAGCATTTCCGGCATATTCAGCAAAATAAGTACCAGCCTCAGTCAGGCTGACAGCTCGGTTCCCTAGGACTAACCTGGTTCTTCTGAACCGTTCCACAGCCTTCCGCGATCAGTCGGTCGTAATATTTGGAGGAACGAACATGGTCAAATCAATCAAAAGCTTTCTTAAAGATGAGGGTGGGCAGGACGTGGTTGAGTATTCACTCCTGCTGGTGCTGATTGGCGCAGCGGCGCTCTTTGTCCTGACGACGATGGGGGCCAGCATCAGGAGTATTTTTCAGAAGATCAGCACCTCACTGAGCCAGGCAGACTCTTCGACCTCAGCCGGCAGTTAACTTTTTCATCGAACCGGGAGCGCCCGACCCGGAGGCCCCGGATCAACTGCCCGGACGATTGATCTGCTTCGAAGCTACGGTCTTTACACTCTCACCTGCGGCCACTGAATTATTTTTGATCTGCCAGACAAGGGCGGGGATGGCCGAACCTCACCCGCGGGAATCGCTGGCCCGCACACTCACCTCACAGATTATCTCACGCGACCGTAATCGCCGGGGCATTTGTCGCCCCCTGAGTAATGATTGTTGTCCGTCATGATTGAAGCACTCCGGGTAGAGCGCGCCATTGCCTTTTCTCTGACCGCGTTCGTGCTGGCAGTCGCCTTGAGCGACGCGCGCCGTCGGCGCATCCCGAATGCGCTGGTCTTCCCGGCGGCGGCTTTAGGGCTGGGGTTGAACGCGCTGAATGGGTGGAACGCAGTAACGCAGTCAGCCATCGGGCTGGCAACCGGGTTCGCCCTGCTCTTCCTGCCGTACCTGGCGGGCGGGATGCGGGCCGGGGATGTCAAGTTTCTGGCCGCCGTCGGGGCCTTCACCAGCGCGCCGCAGATCCTGCGGGTGTTCTTTCTGACGCTTTTGTGTTATCCATTACTGGCCGTCTTCTTCGTCACGAGGGAGCGGAAATGGGCAGTCACATTTCTGCGCTTCCGCATCCTGCTGCTCAGGTCTCTGAGCGCGTTCGCCCCCGCGCTCCGGCTGCGGGCCGCGCGACTTGAAGAGAGTGACGATCAGAGAGTAGAATCCGTCAGGACACCGTTCAGTCTGGCAATCGCCACAGGGACGCTGCTCACACTTTACACAGGTCTCCTGAATTATCTGCTTTGACTGTTGACTGCTTTCACTGCCCCGGAAGCTTCCAGCATTTTTCCTGTGACCATAGATGCCCTTCGGCCAGCACAGGATTCACCAGTGAGTTGAGAAAGTGATTGGACGTATTGCCTCACTCCTCACACTTCTGCTTGATAAATAAACTGCCGAAAACCGCGCCGAAAACCGGTGGGTGGTGTTCTGCCGTCGGAAAAACTGTCTGCGTTCCTCAAGGAATCAGCGAGGTCCGCAATGCGTAAAGCCCTGAATCGCACTGCACATCACTCCCAACGAGGCCAGGCGATTGTCGAATTCGCTCTGGTGCTGCCGGTGTTGTGCCTGCTGCTGGTCGGAATGCTCTTTTTTGCCAGGGCGTACAACCTCCAGCAGGTGCTGAACGGGGCGGCGCGTGAGGGCGCGCGCGCGTGGGCGAAAAACCCGGCCGGCGGGGCGTGGTTTCAGTGTGGCAATATGAAATGCGACAGCCCTGACCCCACGCCTGAGGACACTAATTTCTACCGGTTTGTTATGCCGGCAGTGAGAAACTACATCCGGGATAGCGGCTTTGCGGACGCAAACGTGACCTTCTTCACCAGCCAGAGCGGGTCCGCGGAACAGGCCAGAATCAAGGAAATGGTCACGACACTTGACGCCAACAACGATCAGGTGACGATCACGATTTATTACCCGTACACCCTGCCAGTCGGGGGGCTCGGCAGCTTCGCGCAGATATTCCTGCGGGCCAGTTGCACGATGAAGCGAGGATAAGCGAGTGGCGAAGGCGGAGTTCACAACTATGGCCGGGACTGATCCAGACAGGATCGGACGGCGGCGATTCCCGCACCCGGGTCCGTCTCTTCGTTCGCAACGGGGCAACAGCATGGTTGAGATGGCGATCCTGCTGCCTATGTTCCTGATCGTCATTCTCGGGACCGTTGAAATCGGCAGGGTCTGGTGGCTCAGGCAGGCGGTGACCAACGCGGCCCGCGAGGGCGCAAGGGCGGCGACCCAGCACGCCAATGACTGCCATGCGGTCAGCACGCTGTCAGCGGGCAGGCAGGCCGCTCGCAACAGTCTGGCGCTGGCCGGACTGGACACCAGCGATGCAACAGCTCAAATAGACTTCTTACCCGGGTTCAATACAGGCGCGGACGGGGCGCAACTTAAAAATATCAGGGTCAGGATTACTTACCACTTTGATTCGCTCATCCCGTTCCTGACATCCCTGGTCTCGGAAGTACCGGCCCCGGGCGAGGGCGATCAGGGGCCGAGGGTGGTGACTGAGAATGTGACGGGGTGTGAACCATAAGCATTTCTTCGCACAGATAATCGTGCGCAACTTTTTAGCGGGGTTTGAATAATGAACAGAAGATTTCTACTGGCACTAACAGGCGCGGTTTTTTTCGGGCTGATGGCGATTCTGGTGGCGAACGCCTATCTCCAGAAGAAGGCCAGAGATGAAGGCCTGCGACAGCAGGTCAATGTAGTCATCGCCAAAGTAGATATTCCAATCGGCTCGACGATTCAGGAATCTCAGATTGAGGAGTACCCGTACCCACGCGCGCTAGAGGCGGGTGTCGCAAAAGACAAAAAATCCGTCGTCGGGAAAGTGGCCGCTTACAATATCGCGGCCAGAGCGCCCGTCCTCAACCGTTATCTTGCCGCGGCAGGGACACCCATCGGGCTCTCCGGCATGGTGCAGGCGGGAAACCGGGCCTACACCGTGTCCGTCAATGAAGCGAGCAGCGTAGCCGGCTTTGTGTCGCCCGGCAACTTCGTTGACATCATTTCGGTGATGCAATCTTCAGGTTCGGTTCGCCCGGTGGCGAAAACGATCCTGCAAAATATCAAAGTCCTCGCCTCCGGCAATCAGCTGCAACCCGTCACGGACGCCTCCCAGAATACAGCCAGGCAGCAGAGCGTCAGTTCGGTCACGCTCGAAGTGACCCCCAATCAGGCCGAGACGCTGGCCCTCGCGACCAGAGAGGGTAATCTTCAACTGGTGATTCGCAACCCCAACGACAAGGATATAGCCACCACAGCAGGGGTGAGAGCCAGCAACATGCTGGGGCCTGTTGAGCCCGAACCGCGCCCGGTCGCAACGGCGACACCCGGCCGTGCGCGCACACAAGCCCCGTTCCCGTCGCTGACTATAGCGACACCCACGCCTACACCGGCTGTGGTGGCGACAGTGGCCCCGACACCGGCCCTCACTTCCGTTGACGTTTACCGGGGGAAGACCCGCGACACCATTCAGTTCCCTGCCAAACCTTCATCGGCTGGCACGTCGGCTAAACCTGATTGACCCTGCCGGCAGCAGGCCAAGGTTTTTCGGTAACCACCCAGTTGCCCGGTCTGACCAAGGAGAAGTATGAGCAACCCAAACCACCCCGTCTCTCCACGCGCCGGTTATGTCGTTCGCATTCTGAGTCTGGCGATTGCAGCGATCTTTCTCAGCTCAATCAGCTTTCGGGCAGCCGCGCAGGAGCGGGTCAGGCTGGAGGCTTCCTTCAAAAAGGACGCGGATCAGACCATCAAGGTGGACCTGCTGGTCGGGCAGTCGCGCATCATCGAATTCGACGAGGAGTTCAAAAGCACCTCGGTCTCCGACCCCACCATCGCTGATCTGATCATCCCGACCAACACACAGATCGTGATCAACGGGCTGAAATTCGGCCAGGTCAACGTCATCGCCTGGAGCAGGCCGACGGCGACCACGCCCTCACGGACCATCATCTTTGACGTTTACGTCCAGAATAATCTCAACCTCATTGATAACCAGATCAAGATTCTTTTCCCCAAAGAAAACATCCAGCTCAGTCAGGCCAATGATTCCGTGGTGATCTCCGGCAGCGTAACGAACCCGGAGATAGCCGGACAGGTGGAGAAGATTATTCAGGCCGCTGGTTTCAAGCAGGTCGTCAACCTTGTCAAGCCGCCGGTCACAGAGGCCCTGCAGGTGCAGTTGCAGATTCGCATCGCTGAAGTCAATCGTCAGGCGCTGCGCGAAATCGGCGCTGCTTACGGGGGCTTCGGCACCGGGATTCCGAGTTACATCAACCCGGGCGGCCCGGCTTCACTGGGAGGATTTTCAAGAGATGTCCAGAACCTCGGCGGCAACGGCAGCCCCAACGCGATCCAGACGATTGACCGGCTGCTGCTCAGTCCCGGTTCAGCCATCACCCTCTTCTTCGGCGGCAACAATCAATACTTCATCAGGGCGTTGCAGGAGCGCGGCGCGCTGCGCAGCCTGGCCGAACCGAACCTGATCGCGATGAACGGCAAGACGGCCAGCTTTATTTCCGGCGGGGAATTCCCGGTGACATATGTCTCCAGCGTCGGCGGCGCGGGTGGCGTTTCGGTGCAGTTCAAGCAGTTCGGGGTCCAGCTCAAATTCACGCCGACCATCATTGACGAGAATCACATTCAGCTCTTCCTCAACCCGGAGGTTTCGAGCCTCGACTTCGGCTCGGCGGTGAAGCTGAGCGATTTCTTCATCCCGGGGCTGCGCGTGCGCCGCGCCGAAACGACGCTCGAACTGCGCGACGGTCAGAGTTTCGCGCTGGCCGGGCTGATAGACAACAGCGAGCAGGTCAACCTCTCGAAGATTCCCGGCATCGGTGACATCCCCATCCTCGGCGAACTTTTCAAGAGCCGCCGCTTCCAGCGGAATGAAACCGAACTGCTCTTCCTTTGCACGGTGAAACTGGTCGAGCCGCTCAACCCTGATCAGATTCCGCATCTGCCGGGCGTCGGCGCCAGGCCCGCGTCGTCAACTCCTTCGACGCCTGCGCCGCCCGAAGGCGAATCCGGTCATGCGCCGCCGCGCAAGGTCAGCGAGCAGATCAATACGCCTGAGATCAAGCCTGTCTCGCAGACTGCGCCCGCGCCCGTGCGGCTCGATAAAGCGGCGAGCGCAACCAAACCCTGAAGGGTGGAAAGCGAATAACTCTCGTCTCTGCACTCTCTATAGCAGATATGCACCGTCAAGTCCTTTTGCTTCGTCGCCGTACTGAGCGCGGTAATGTGCTGATCATGACCGCGTGTTCCATCCTTCTGCTGCTGGGGGTCATGGTACTGGCGATTGATCTGGGTTATCTGCTGAACGGCAAGGCAGAGCTTCAGAATGCGCTCGATGCGGCGGCGCTGGCGGCCGTGACACAAACTCATGTCGTGATCGCCCGGCCGGCACTGCCCCCGCCCGTACCCAGCTATGATCAGGTGCAGATCAACCTGATTCAGCAGACTGCGCAGAGATTTGGCAGGCTCAATACAGTCAGGCTGCCTCCTCATGACGGCAGCACTGCAGCGGAGAGCAGGGCAATCGAGCTTAATGTCAATGATATTGATTTATCCGGGAGGGGCAATGTCCCTCCCGTCATCTCGGTTACTACCAGTGTAGCGTTGCCAACCCTCTTTGCCGGCGTGTTTGGCTTTCAGAACATCGATGTCCGTGCGACTTCAACAGCGAGGCTGGTCCCGGTTAATGGCGGGACCGGACTCATCAGCGGCGGCGCGGTGGATGTCAGCGCCGGCGGTTACGGGGACATGGTCAGTGGGTGCTGGCGGCCACTCCTGATCCCTGACAGTTACATTGATCCCAACGGGATCGTCCGCCGCCCGACGGTCGAGGTTGATTTCGCCACCGGAGGGCTGAGAATCCAGCCTCCGCCTGACGGCTCTTTTTATCGTTCGCGTTTCGTCGGCAACAGTGCCGCGTATCCCTTCGTTGACCTCTGGCAGGCGAGCGCGCCGGCCGTGCCCGGGACTCCATCGGACCCGACCAGTGTTACCAGCCTGCGTGATTTTGACCCCCTTGATCCCAACAGCAACATCATGGGTCTGAAGACCGAGCTGAGAGGGCGCTATTTTCCGGACCCAAACAATGTGAATTATATAAAGGCGGACTACCGAATAGTAAATTTCGCGGCGACCTTCAACCAACTCGGCCTCCCCGCGGCGGGAGAACAGGCTTACTACGGATACTGCGGGCGGGTGCAGGTCGGACAGGCAGTGACGGTCTTTCCGATTTACCAGGACGATGGGGTGTACAGCCGCATGCGTGATTTGCGTGTTTACGCAGCGACGAGCCCCTACGATGCCAGAACCAAGGATGCGGGGGGAGCACTGGAGGCTTATGGCTACATTACGACTCCCCCCGTCTGTAACGGCTGCCGTTTTACGACGCCGAATACGCACCCACTGATCATTCCCGTACTGCTCTGTAATCCGTTTGAGTTTTACGCCAAAACCGAACTGGGGATTAACCGTGGCGGCGTCGGTGACGCTGATCATTTTACAGTCACCAACATCGGCGCACTTTTTATCGAGTCTGCCGGGTACGATGGCGATATTCAGGGAAGGTTTATCCGGGAAATAATGGCCGGAGGGACTCAGATCGCACCCGGCAGCATCCCCTCGGATAATCTTCGGCTGCTGCCGGTCTCGGCAAAGCTGGTGCGCCAGTGAAGCGGAATCAACATGCATTAGAAATGCCGGGTCATGAATCAACCGAAAAAGAGCGATTGTGATGGCGTTTCCCGGACGCCACGCTTATAATCTCGCCCAATCTTTTTGTACTACTTTTGCCCCAGCGCAAGGAAAGACTGAACAGCCGTGAAACCAATCGGCGACTCGCGTCAAAACCTCAATCAGCTTCATCCTGATCGCGCAGACGAGCGCGGCGGCAAGGGGGCAGGGTACGTGTCGGAAGCGATTTCAGTAGTGGTCATCGGTCGCAGCCTGACTTTGCAGGAGCGCACCCGGTTGCGCACCGGCAGCCAGACCCCGCTCTCGATCCTCGCCGAACTGCCCTTCGGCGGGCAGACGGTCGAGGAGATCAACCGGCTGCACCCGCAGGCGGCGCTGATTATGCTCAACGGCGACTTCGCCCGCAGCTTCCAGTTCGTCGAGCGGATCAAACAGGAATCATCGGATACGCTGATCGTCTGTTCGAGTGAGGACACTTCGCCCGATGTCATCCTGCAATCCTTCCGCTCGGGCGCGACCGAATTCCTGCGACAGCCGCTGACCGAGGAGGAGATCAACGCGGTCTTTGCCAGAATCGAACACGCGCGCGTGCGCTCGATGGATACGGCGCACCTCGGCCGGGTGGTCGCGGTCTATTCGAGCAAGGGCGGCGGCGGCGCCACCTTCGTCACGGCCAACCTTGCCGCCAGTCTGGCGCGGCTCGCGGCCAAAAAATGTTGCATCGTGGATCTGAATATGCAGGCCGGCGATCAGCCACTTTACCTCGGGCTCGAGCCGGTCTATTCGATGTACGACGTGGTGCGGAACTTCGACCGGCTCGATGACCAGCTGCTGTCAAATTACCTGACGCACCGGTCGAAACACCTGACGCTGCTGGCTTCGCCCTCTGAAATTGACAAGGAGGAGGAAGTCCGCGCCGAACACGTGACGCGCGTCATTTCGATGCTGCGGGCGCAGGCGAGTTACGTGCTGCTCGACACGCAGCACATGCTGAACGAAGGGACGATTGCGGCGCTCGACGCGGCGGACGACATCGTGCTGCTCATGACGCTCGACATCCCGGCGATCCGCAGCGCGAAACGCGCGCTCGACGTCTTCACGCGGCTCGGTTACGACCGCAAACGCATCAAAGTCATTCTCAACCGCTTCACGCGCACACCGGAATTCGAAATCAGCCAGATCGAGAAGGTACTCGACACCACGATCTACGCGACGCTTTCAAACGACTATCGTTCGGCCATCGCCTCGGTCAACGTCGGCGAGCCGCTGGTGCTTTCCCGCATCCAGTCCCGCCTCGTGCGCGAATTCTCCCTGCTCGCCAGCAGTCTGAGCGGAATCAAGTCTGATGACGAGACGCCTGCCCCGACCCGCAGCGGGTGGTTTTTCAGCAGGAAGTAGGCAGGGGGACATCTGACTTCCGGCTTCCGACTTCCGACTTCTGTTTTTATGACGAGACTCAAGGAACGGCTGGAAAAGGAACAGCTCACCGCGCTGCAACGGCGGACGGCGGTCAACGCCAATGAATTTCAGGAACTGAAGGCCCGCGTTCACCGCAAGCTCCTCAATAAGTACGACCTGACCAGGCTCGAAAAGAACGATCCGGCGGTCCTGCAGAACGAAGTCAGGAGGCTGATCGAGAGCATTCTCAACGACGAGAAGACGCCGCTCAGCGCCATCGAACGCGAGCGCGTCCAGGTCGAGGTGCTGAACGAACTATTCGGCCTCGGGCCGCTCGAACCGCTGCTCGAAGACAAGACCATCTCTGACATTCTGGTCAACGGCCACCGCAGCGTTTACGTCGAGCGGCGCGGGAGGCTCGAAAAGGCGGACGCCAGCTTCCGGGACGACGAACACCTGAAGCAGATCATCGAGCGCATCGTCTCGCGCGTCGGGCGTCGCATTGACGAATCATCGCCGATGGTTGACGCGCGCCTGCCCGACGGCTCGCGCGTCAACGCCATCATTCCGCCGCTCGCGCTGGACGGCCCGGTACTCTCGATCCGCCGTTTCGGCATAGACGCGCTGCAGGTCGCCGACCTGATCAACTTCAACACGCTGACGCCGCAACTGGCCGAGATTCTCGGGGCGTGCGTCAGGTCGCGGCTCAACATCCTGATTTCAGGCGGAACCGGCGCGGGCAAAACGACCCTGCTCAACGCGCTCTCGGCGGCCATCCCGGAAGAGGAGCGGCTGGTGACGATTGAGGATTCCGCCGAGCTGCGGTTGCAGCAGGAACACGTCGTCCGGCTCGAAACGCGCGTGCCCAACATCGAAGGCAGGGGCGAAATCTCGCAGCGGCTGCTGCTCCGCAACGCGCTGCGCATGCGCCCGGACCGGATCATCGTCGGCGAGGTGCGCGGCGACGAGGCGCTCGACATGCTCCAGGCGATGAACACCGGGCACGACGGCGGCCTGACGACGATCCACGCCAACTCGCCGCGCGACGCGCTCTCCAGGCTCGAGACGATGATTTCGATGGCCGGATTGCGCCTCTCGGACAAAGCCATGCGCCAGCAGATCGCCTCGGCGATCAACGTCGTGATTCAGGTCTCGCGCCTGAGCGACGGCTCGCGCAAGGTGATGAGCGTTTCTGAAATCACCGGCATGGAAGGCGAGATCATTTCGATGCAGGACGTTTACGTTTTCCAGCGCACCGGCATGGGCGAAAACGGGGCCGTCCTCGGTCGCTTCCGCGCGACCGGCATTCGCCCGCGTTTCAGCGAACGGCTGTCACTTTACGGTTACCAGCTGCCGGCGGAAGTTTTTGCCGAGGCGTGGTGAGTAACAGCCGGATAACCGCGGGCCGCCCGGGGCGCTGCGGACTTTTGCCTTTCACCTTTTACTTTTGCCCTGACCCTTATGTATCGGTGGTTCAAATATACCCTCTACGCACTCATCCCGCTGGCGACGCTGATCGTCTTTATCCTGCTCAGTGACACCCAGCGGCTGGCCCTGCTCATCGCACTCGCGGTCATCAGCCTGGCGGTGGCGCTCTACTTCTTCATCACGCGTGACACTGACCTGTACCGGCAGCGCGTCGAGATGCGGTTGCAGGAGTTGCTCGCGGAGCGCGGCCTGACGGCCAGCCAGCGCGAGATGCGGCTGCTCAAGGAAGAGTTGCTGAGCGACATCCCGCTGCTGCACCGTTTGCTCCTGCGGTTCGAGATTTTCAACCGGCTCAAGGAGCTGCTGCGCCAGGCCGACCTGAAGATCGTCGTCAACATCTTCCTGATCATCAGCCTGACCGTGTCGTTTCTGGTCGGCTGGCTTGTTTTCGTGACGACCCGCTCGGCGGTCATCACGTTCCTGGTGATGCCACCGGCCTCGCTGATCCCGCTGATGTACGTACTCAGGCACCGGCGCAAGCGCTTCGAGACGTTCGTCGGGCAGCTGCCCGACGCGCTGGAACTGATGATCCGCTCGCTCCAGGCCGGCCACAGTTTCACTTCGGCGCTGCAAACCGTCGCGACCGAAATGCCCGACCCGGTGGCGCGCGAATTCGGCAAGGCGTACGAGGAGCAGAACCTCGGACTGAGCATCAAGATCGCCCTCGAAAACCTGGTCGAGCGCATGCCGATCCCTGATTTGAAGCTGTGCGTGACGGCGATCCTGATCCAGCGCGAGGTCGGCGGCAATCTGGCCGAAGTGATGCACAACATCAGCCACACGATCCGCGAGCGGTTCCGCATTCAGGGCGAGATCCGCGTCAAATCGGCGCAGGCGCGGCTGTCGGGTTACATCGTCAGCGCGCTGCCGTTCATCCTGTTCCTGCTGATCAACATGACCAACCCGGGTTACATGCAGCCGCTCTACGACCACGAGTGGGGGACTTACATCCTCACCGGCGGGATCGCGATGCAGATAATCGGCTGGCTGACGATCAAGCGGATCACCAGAATCGAACTGTGAAGTCAGGAGGATGGGGGCTGTCACCAGCCGCGCCCGCGTTCTTTTTCATCCTTCCGACTTCATCTTTCTGACTTCCGACTTCTTTATTTTATGGACTGGCTCCTGATTCTGTTTCAACTCTCAGTTCTCTTCTCCGTCATGAGCGTGGTGGCGGCGCTTTACTGGTGGCTGGTGCGGCCCGCCAACCCGGTTAACGCGCGGCTGAAGGAGATCAATCCGACGGTCATCCAGACGCCGGAATCGCCGCAGGTCACCAGAGTGCTGGTCGAGCGCGTCGCCAAACCCATTTCGAGGCTGACGCCGGCGCCTTCCCCGCGCAACGTGCGGCGGCTGCGGAAGCGCCTGATCATGGCGGGATTTTTCAACGAGAATACCGTCTCGGTCTATCGCGCCCTGCAACTGGCTGCGGCCGTCATCTTCCCCGGGCTGACGGCGTTCGTCCTGCTCGTCGCGGGCCGGGGGCTCGAGTTCTCGGGCGTCGCGCTGGTGCTGATCGCGGTCGCTTTCGGCCTGTTCATCCCGTCGTTCATGCTCTCGCGGCGGATCACCAGGCAGCAGCAGAAAATCACGCATGCCCTGCCGGACGCGCTCGACCTGATGGTGGTCTGCGTCGAGGCGGGGCTGGGGCTGAACGCCGCGCTCTACCGCGTCGGACAGGAGATGGAATTGGTCGAGCCGGCGCTCTCGACACAGCTCGGGGTTACCAACCGCGAGATTCGCGCCGGCAAGCCGCGCGAGGAGGCGCTGCGCAACCTCGGCGACCGGACGGGCGTGGACGACCTGAAATCGCTCGTGGCGATGCTGATTCAGACCGACCGCTTCGGCACTTCGATTGCGGATTCGCTGCGCGTCTTTGCCGACTCGCTCCGCACCCGGCGGCGGCAGCGGGCCGAGGAGATGGTCGCAAAGACCACAATCAAATTGATTTTTCCGCTGCTCTTATTTATCTTTCCAGCATTACTGATCGTTTTACTGGTCCCGGCATTAATCAAGATGTCTGCGATATTCGTTCAGGGTGGTCCGTAAGCGGGTACAGCCAGAAGTCAGAACTCCACTTTGCCGGTAGCTGGCCCGACACTACGACAAGACGAAGGAGAAACTTCATGACGTTTTCTGGTGCCCTGTTGTTCTTCCTGTGGCTGCAGGGGCAGCCGCAGTCGGACGATCTGATGCTGAACTGGATTCTGATCGGCATTCTGCTGGTGATCGCAGCAATCCTTGGCATCATCGTGATCAAACGCCGCTCGCGTGAACGCGATGACGAGTTATGATGTCTGACGGGCCCCCCGAGGGCCTGACCCGAAGACCCCTGTTGCAGGATGGTTGATCTGCAATCCCACATCGAACATTTGCAAGCCCAGTCCGCCGGCCCCCGCCCCCCGATCAGGATTTATCACTGCCCGACGGGCCAGTGTGTCGCCGAACGTGTCGTCGTGGCCAACACCGCACTCAAGCGGCTGCGCGGGCTGCTCGGGCGCCGGGGGCTGGCCGCGAACGAGGCGCTCTGGCTGCGGCCCTCGAACGGGATTCACACGCTCGGCATGCTCTTTGCCATTGACGCTATCTTTCTGGACAAGGACTTGCGGATCACAAGGGTGGTGGAAAACCTGCGGCCGTTCCGCATCACGATCCCACACCTCCGGACCCGCAGCGTGCTGGAAATGGCGGCGCACTCAGTCGCCCGGCTGCAACTCAAAACAGGCGACCAGCTGCGCGTCGTGCGCACGGAAAACGCATGAGCGCTGAACAGACCGCTTCGCCCGCACCTTCGCCGCCGGGCGGGCGCGGGCCCGGCAGACAGCCGAAGCGGCGCCCAGCCCCTCGCGTCCCTGCCCCGGCGCGCTGGATGCTGCCGTCGGTCGGCGGCCTCTGCCTGCTGCTCGTTTTGTACCTGCTGGCGATCAACTCTTGGCGCTTTTTGCAGGACAGCGATACCGGGTGGCATATTCGCACCGGCGACCTGATTCTTCGGACCGGCACGGTTCCGCGACAGGATGTTTTTTCTCACACGATGCCGGGGCACGAATGGTTCGCGTGGGAATGGCTGTCCGACGTGCTGATGTCGCTGCTCCACAACCGATGGGGGCTGGCGGGCCTGGTCGGGGGGACGATGCTGCTCTTGTGCGCCGGGTACGCCCTGCTCTTCCGCCTGATGGTGGCGCGTGGGGCTGACGCGTTCGTGGCCTGCGGGCTGACGGTCTTTGCCGCGATAGCCTCCATCATCCACTGGCTGGCGCGCCCGCATGTCGTGTCAATCGTGCTGATGCTCTGCTGGTGCGCGATGATTGAAAGCTGGCGCCGGCATCGCCGCCTGGCGGGTGAGTGGCGCGCGAAATGGGTTTACGCGCTGCCGTTGCTGCTCGCGCTGTGGGCCAACCTGCACGGCGCGTTCGCGGCGATGTTCCCGATGCTCGTGATTTATGCGGTCGGCGAGACGCTGGAATTTGCCAGCCGTCGTGAATTGAAGAGCCGCGAGTTTCGCCGGGTCGTCAGGACTTACGCAATCGTCGGCGCGGCGTCAGTCATTGCCCCGCTCGCGACGCCCTACGGGTTGAAGCTCTACCGCCACCTCTGGCAATACCTGACTGATGCCCAGCTGCTGGCCCGAATTCAGGAGTTTCAGTCGCCGGATTTTCACACGCTTGACGGCAGGCTCATTGAACTGTTGCTGTTCTTCGGAGTGATTGCGGGCGCGCGGGCGGCGTGGCAGCGGCGATTCGTCGAAGTCGGGCTGCTGATCTTCTGGTCGCACCTCACTTTGCAATCGGAACGCCACGTCACGCTGGCGGCGGTGGTCTTAACGCCGATCATCGCCGAGCATTTCAGCGCGCTGCTCGGCGAGGCGGCAAACGCGATCGCAAACGGCCAGGGCAGTATGGCGCGGCGGTGGCGAGCCGCGCTCGACTGGTACCGCGGCACGATGGCGATTGACCGGCAGCTGACCGGGGCGTTTGTTAATTTTGCGGTGGCCGCCTTCCTGCTCGTGCTGATCGGCGGCAGATGGGGTAAACTGACGGACGCCGTGCTGCACCCTCACTTCGACGCGCAGAAATTGCCGGTCGCCGCCGCAGATTTTATTGCGACTGCCAGGCCCGACGGCAACCTGTATGCGCCTGATCAGTTCGGCGGTTATCTGATTTACCGTTTCTACCCGCGGCTCAAAGTCTTCGTTGACGGGCGCAGCGATTTTTACCGCACCGGCCCGGTCTTTGATGAATCGTTGCGACTCGCGACGGCCCGACCCGGCTGGGCCGAAGTGCTGGACAAGTACGACGTCCGCTGGATGCTGCTGCGCACCGATGAGCCGCTGGCGGCGGCGGCGCAGGCCACCGGCCGGTGGGTCAGTCTGTATCGTGACAACACCGCTCAGATCCTGGTCAAAAAAGAAGAAGCAGAAAGTAAAAAGTGACCTGGACTTTCTACTTTTGACTTTCTACTTCGGAAAGGCAGTTATGAGTCCCCGGAAATTTTTCAGTCTGTTGCGTGAACGCGCGATCACGGCACTGGTCATCCTCGCCCTGTTCGCGGTAGTGCCACTCGGCATCCCCGCCCTGCGGTCGGAGGCCATTTCGATCCTGACCCCGGGCTTCACCCTCGCCGTTGACGGCAACTTTGAAGACGCGACGGAAGACCCGGCCGCGCCGGTTGAGCCGTCGGGTTCCGGTGGGAAGCCGGGCGTCTTCAAACGCATCTTCACTTCCCCGGCGCGGCTGATGGCGCGGCTGTTCCGGGGCAAAGACAGAAACGATCAGAATGCGGCGGCGAGCCGGCCTTCGGCGAAAGACGTCGGGAAATTCAAGACTGTCCCGGTCAGCCGCACGCGCGACGGGATGGGCAGCGAAGTGGCGCGCGAGGAGATGTCCGCCCCGAACGCTTCAGCCACAGCAGCCCCTTCACCCGCCGCCCCGCCCGCGCCGCAGCCACAGCCGAACGCCGCGAGTGCCGAGCGCGCCGCGGCTGCGATGTTCGATCAGGCCGAAGAACTTCACCAGAAAGGACTGCACGACGGCGCGATTGAAAAACTGGGCCAGGCGCTGGCCGTCCGGCCCGGGTTTGCCGAAGCCCATAACCTGCTCGGCGTCTGTTACGACGACAAGGCCATGTACGGCGCGGCGCAGAATGAATATCAGCAGGCGATCAAAATCGAATCCGGCAACCCGCGCTTCCTCAACAACCTTGGTTACTCGTACTACCTCGCGGGTGATGACAGGAACGCGATCAAATGGTTTCAGAAAGCGCTTAAGACCACGCCTGATGACAAACGTCTGCACAACAACCTCGGCCTGGCATACGGGCGCCGGGGCGAACACAAAAAAGCGCTGGAGCATTTCGCCCGCTCGGTCGGCGAGGCCGGCGCGCACCTGAATCTGGGCTACGTGCTGAACCAGCAGGGGCGCTACGAGGAAGCGATCAGGGAATACGAAGCGGCGCTGCGCCTGCAGCCGCAATCGCCCACGGCGCTCTCCAGTCTGGTGCCGCTATATGAGCGCACCGGGCGCCTGCGCGAAGCCGCATACGCGAGCGAGATGCAGAAAAGGCTCAATTCCAGCGCCAGTTCGGGCGCCCAGCAGAAGTAGTTGTAAAGAGAGAACTCCCCACCGGGAGCGCACGCCCCAGTGAAGAGCGACAAGGTTCTATGTCTGTAACTCCCCGAATAATCCATGTATCAATCCGGCTGTGTCTGATCTGTTGCGCGCTGGCGGCGGTAACGCTGGCTGATCAGGTGCAGCTGAAAGACGGGCGCGTCATCGAGGCGGAAGCGACCTGGGAAACGGGCGACCTCCTGTGGTACCGGCAGGGTAACCTGATCGCTTCGATTGCCAAAGACGAAATCAGGCGCGTGGTCAGTGCGAAGGAATCAAAGGTCGGCGCGACAGGCGAAAGCCCGAAGCCTGCCACGTCAACCGTCACCCGAATCTTTCTGAAAGGCGGGACGCAGATCGTGGCTGACGACGTGCAGGAATATGGAGCGTACATCCGCTACCGCCTCGGCACTCTGCACACGCTCATTGACCGCGATGCCGTCGAGCGCGTCGCGCGCGAAGTCGCGGGCGGCGAGCAGCCCGCCCTGCCGCGCCGTGACCTGCGCTTCACTACCGGCCACGCCGGTCTGGATCAGTTGATCGCGGACAGCGCGTCGAAACAGCAGCTTGACCCGCTGCTCATTTACCTGGTGATGCGCGAGGAATCACGCTTCAATCACCGCGCCGTTTCCCCGGTCGGCGCGCGCGGGCTGATGCAGCTGATGCCGGCGACCGCCCGCGCCCTGGGCGTGCGCAACATTCACGACCCGGTCGAAAACGTGGAGGCCGGCACGCGCTACCTGAAGAACCTGATCGAACTTTACCAGGGCGACGTCAATCTGGCGCTGGCGGCTTACAACGCCGGAGAGAATGCCGTCGCCCGTTACGGTCGCCGCGTTCCCCCTTTTCGCGAAACCCAGAATTACGTGCGCCGCATCAACGCCGCGTACCGGAAAGCCAGAGCAGTGACGGGCGATGAGTAAGGTGGGGGTCTGAAGAATCTCCCCGCTTCATTGCTGATCACTGGAGCATTCAGGCCTCCGGCCCTCACCGCCCTGCCGAAAGGTAAGATCATGAAAAATAGTGCCCACCTTTGCCTCTGCGTCACGGTGACGCTCCTGCTGCTCGTCGCAGCTTCAACCCCGGCCCAGACATCCCAGCCGGCGGGGGCGAAAGCCCGCGAGGTGCTGACCAACGAAGCAGTCATCAAACTGGCGAAGGAACGCTTCAAGGAGCGCACGATCATTCACCTGATCCGCAGCTCGCCGACGGCCTTCGACATCTCGACGGTGAAGCTCATCGAACTCAAACGCCACGGCGTCAGCGAGCGAATCATTTCCGAAATGATCGAGCGGCAGAATCTGGCGTCAGGCATCGAGAGCATGGCCTCGCTGCGCGACGATGAGTTTTTCAAGGCGGACGACGAAGCCTTCTTTAGTTCGACTTCCCCGCGCCCCGGCACGGCGACGGACAAACGCGCCAAAGGGAAAGACCCGGCCCAGCCGCAGGACAATGAGACGCCCGTCTTCGGCTCAAGTTCCGGCTCGCAGGGCCGGACGCGCTCGCGGGGCTTGGGCAACAGCGGCGATCAGGCGAGCCAGAGCGATGTCACCGGCACCGCGACCGTACGCATCATCCGCCCCCGGGGCGAAGACGGCGAACCGAAACTCGAACGCGCGCCGAAGCTCGATAACCGGGAGATCATCGAACTGATCCAGGCCGGTTTTTCCGAAGGCACGATTCTGCGCAAAATCGAAATCACCCAGGTCGAATTCGATCTCTCGGCGAAAGCCGTGGCCGAACTGCGCCGCAACCGCGTCAGCGAGCGCATCATCAGGGCAATGACCGATGCGATGGGTGAAGAGAAAAAGAAGTAATTCTCACTCCTCCGGCTCTGAAGACGCCTGACGTCCGTTCGGGATTGCGGCGATCACGACTCCGGGTGTTTTGCATGAGGAAGCAGTTTTCCACGGTTGTATGGTTGATAATTGCTCTGCTGTTTCTCGCAGTCTCCATCTGCGCCCAGCCGGCACGGCGCCCGCGCACCGTCGGGCAGCCGAAAACCGACCAGCGCGGCGACGCCGGCAAACACCAGACCGAATCCCCCGCCAATAATCAATCACCGACAGACAACGCCGCGGACGCGCCGACCATTTCGGTTGACACGACCGAAGTGCTGCTGCCCGTCACCGTGCGCGACGACGCGGGGCGTTTTGTCGCCGACCTCAAGGCGGAACACTTCATGATTTACGAAGACGGCGTGCGGCAGCAGATCACTTCATTCGCGCTCAAACGGCTGCCGGTCCACGTGGTGCTGATGATTGACACGAGCAGCAGCGTCCAGAAAGAACTCGAAGACTTCAAGGCCGCGGCCCTGCGCTTCGCGGAACGGCTCGACGCGAGCGACGAAATCTCGCTGATCAGGTTCGACGACAAGGTGGAACTGGTGATGGACTGGACGACCAGCCGCGCGGCGCTGAAACGCTCGCTCAACCGGCTGGGGACGGGGATGTTCACGAAGTTCAATGACGCGATGCTGCTCGCGGCGCGCGAACAGCTCGGTCGCGTCAAAGGGCGCAAGGCGATCATCGTCTTCACCGACGGCGTGGACAGCGGGCGGGGGAGCATCGGCGCCGAGCAGGCCATGCGCGCGCTCGTCGAGGCCGAAGCGCCGGTTTACGTCGTCAGCAAGACCCGCATCCAGCGCCGCGCCGAACTGCGCGAGCTGGAGTATTACGAGAGCGGCTCCGCCGCATCGCGCACGATGAATCGGACCCGGATTGACGGGCTCCGGCTGTCGCTCGACGTCCTCGAAGCCAGTGAAAAGCAGCTGACCCGCATAGCCGACGAAACCGGCGGGCGGCTCTTCCTGCCGCAGAGTTTTGACAACCTCAATGACGCTTACCATGAAGTCGCCGACGAGTTGCGGAATCAGTACGTGATCTTCTACACCCCCACCGACGCGCGACGCGACGGGCGTTACCGCGCGACCCGCGTCAAAATCAGCCGCCCCGCCTGTCATGCCACCACCCGCCTCGGTTATTATCTGCGTTAGCGATCAGCAGTAAGCATTGAGCCCGAAATTACTATTTCTCCCCGGGAGCGCACGCGGCTCGCGTGCTGTTCCGACGGGCCAGTGGATTCGATAACAAACAGCACGCGAGCCGCGTGCGCTCCCGGGGATGCAGGAGTTGTAACAACCGCAGGCATGTCAAACGCCGTCACCTTAACGAACGTCCGCAAGAGCTACGGCGATTTTGTCGCCGTCAACGACCTCTCGCTCGAAATCAGGCAGGGCTGCATCTTCGGGCTGCTCGGCCCGAACGGCGCCGGCAAGACGACGACGATCAGGATGATCGTCAACATCACCATGCCCGACGCGGGCGAGGTGCGGCTCTTCGGCGAGCGCATGAGCGCAAAGCTTCAGGAGCGCGTCGGCTACCTGCCCGAAGACCGCGGCCTGTACAAGAAGATGAAGGTCGGCGAACAACTCGCCTTCTTCGCCGAACTGAAAGGCCTCGGCCACGAGCAGTCCGCGCGGCTGATTGACGAGTGGCTGGAGCGCGTCAGCCTGACCGAGTGGAAAAACAAGCGGTGGGATGAGCTGTCGAAAGGCATGCAGCAGAAAGTGCAGTTCGTTTCGACGATCATGCACGACCCCGAACTGGTCATCCTTGACGAGCCTTTCTCGGGCCTTGACCCGATCAACGCGAACCTGCTCAAGGAGGTTGTGCATGACATGAAGCGCCGGAACCGGACGATCATCTTCTCGACGCACCTGATGGAGCAGGCCGAGCAGATGTGCGATGAAATCTGCCTGATCAACCGCGGCCGCAAGGTGCTGGACGGCAACGTCAGGGAGATCAAACGCGGCTTCGGCCACCGCGCGATTGCGCTCGAAGGCGAAAACTTCGACGGCCTGCTCGACAACCCCGCGCTCGTCAGAAAAGCGAACCGCTTTCAGTATCACGTCGAAGTCGAACTCGAAGACGGCGCGAACCCGCAGGAACTGCTGCGCGCGCTCGTGAACGGCGGGGCGAAGCTGACCCGCTTTGAAATGGTCGAGCCGTCGCTCAACGAAATCTTCATCGAGAGTGTGAATCGGACAAACGCCTGACAGACTGGCAACAATGAACCGGAAGACAAAAAAACAGATGGTGATCGAGATTTACGACCGGGAGGCAATGGGCGAGGTCTCGGCCCGTGAAATCGCGGTGATCAACGAGAGTCTGGTCAGGGAGTTCGGCGAAGGCGGGGCGATGAGCCCGGCGGAAATCGCGCGCGTCCTCGCCGAAGAAGACATCCCGGTGCGTTTCGATCAGGTGCTGGCCATGAGGTCGCCCACCGAGCGTTATCACCGGCGGTTCGTAGACGTGATGCGCTGCGAGACCTTTGAAGCTGCGGAACTGGCCATCCGCCGGATTGACGAACTCTATCGCCGCTACCTGCACCAGAAAGACCGCCGCGGGATGCACGCCGCGCGCGAAGCGGTGATGAGTGCTAAACGCCGCGCCATTGAACTTTCGACTCAGGAAGAGAGCGCCGACCGCCGCGCCCTGCAGGCCGAGATCGCGCAGTGGTTCGCCGTCTGGCTTCAGACCCCCGACCTGTTCGAGATGTGGCTGGAACTGCGCAAGGCATCGGCTGAATTCAAGAGCAGTTTCACGGAAGCAAAGCAGCAGGGCGAAGGCAGAAGTGAAAAGGCAAAAGGTAAAAGTCAGGGCGCCGGACGGGCCGATATTGATCAGGGTGGTTCTTCGCTCTGATTTTTCACTTTTGCCTTCCTGCCTGAATGTTCAGCGCTGCGGCCCCGATCAGCCCGGCGGCGCCACCGAGTTCGGCGCATGCGATTCGCGTCTGCGTTTTCCACTGACTCAGTCTGGCCATCACGTCGTCAAAGTAAAGATCACTCGCTTTAGTCAGCGAACCACCGATCACGATCACTTCCGGTTCGAGCAGCGCGATCATCGCCCCGCACAGGAAATAGAGATCATCGCCAAAGGCGGCCCACGCCGCCCGCGCCGCCGGATCGCCGCCACGCGCCAGATCGGCAATCCGCGCGCTGTCGGGCTGAGACGCAGATGACTCGCCCGCCCCGCCGCCTTCCGCCAGGTACCCGCGCACGACGCCATCGCCCGAGAGGAAATATTCAAGGTGCCTCCCGCGCAGCGGGATGCTCCACACCTCACCGGCCTGCGATGAAACGCCGCGAACCAGCTGGCCGTCAACCATGACCCCGCCGCCGACCCCGGTGCCGAGCGTGATGCCACAGATGTTGTGCGCGCCCCGGCCAGCGCCGAACCGGGCCTCGGCCAGCGTGAAACAGCGCGCGTCGTTTTCGACGGCGACCGGGCAGCCGACGACCGAGCTGAGTGTGTCGGCCAGCTCAAGGTCATTGAGCTGCGGCAGAAAATCTGAAGCCGAAAGCCTGCCCTGACGAACGATTCCGGTGACCCCAATACCGAGCGCCGCGAACTGGCCGGCCCCCGACTGCTGACGTAATTCGGCCGTCAGGCTGGTGAGTTGTCGTCGCAGGTCGTCCGGTGAAAAAGACTTGCCCGTTGGAACGGACAGCACCCCGGTCGCGAGTTTCCCATCGCCGGTCACGGCGGCAATGCGCAGCTGCGTGCCGCCGAGATCAACTCCAAGGTAGAGCGGTTCTTTCATCGGGGTCAGTAGCGGGTGATAAGGCGCGGGAAGTGAGCAGTGATTGATCGGTCACAACTGCTGCTGGCCGCGCGCCTGTGTCTGCGGAAGTAATGTTTCCTGAGCCTCCGGCTCAGACAGGGATGACTGGTCGTGTGCCGGCGGCGGGTCGGGATTCTGCGCCTCGTCCGGGTTCCTGTTTTCGCCCGGCGGGTTGTAGCCGGGGTAGCCGATGCGCTGATGGTAGATCCCGATGAGGGTGGTGACGAGGGCCTCGCGAATCACGTTGATTTCCCTCAGCGTGATGTTGCATTCATCGAGCTGGCCGTCGGTGATCACGTTGTTGATGATCTTGTCCAGAATCAGGCGGATGTTTTCCGGCGTCGGCTCATCGAGCGAACGGACGGAAGCCTCGGCCCCGTCCGAGAACATCAGGATCGCCGCCTCCTTCGACTGCGGCTTCGGCCCCGGGTAGCGAAAGTCCTCGATCCTGACCGCCTCGCCGCGGGCTTCGGCCTGCGCCTTGGCTTTATGATAGAAGTACGACAGGACGCGCGTGCCGTGGTGCTGCGGAATGAAGTCAATGATCTGCGGCGGCAGGCCGGCTTCCTGGGCCAGCTTGATGCCGCGCCGCACGTGGCCGGTGATGATCCGCACGCTGTCGAGCGGATCCACTTTGTCGTGCGGGTTCACGCCGCCCTGCTGGTTTTCGATGTACATCCTCGGCGCGGCCATCTTGCCGACGTCGTGGTACAGGCAGCCGATGCGCGCCAGCAGCGCGTTCGCGCCGATGGCCTTGGCCGCGGCTTCGGCCAGCATGCTGACGACGAACGAATGGTGGTGCGTCCCCGGCGTCTTGATTGCGAGCTGCCGCAGGAGCTGGTTGTCCGCGTTGGAAAGTTCGAGCAGCTTCATGTCCGTCAGGACGTTGAAGGCCGATTCGTAGATCGGCGTGACGACGCTGGCAATGCCCGCCGTCACGACCGCGCCGAGCAGCCCCATGAAGATCGCCTCGAACGCCAGCCGCCAGCTCAGCGGGTGGTTGGAAACGAGCAGCATCGTCAGACTCATCACCACGTTGATGATCCCGATGCCGGTGATCGCTTTGGTGATGGTGTGGCGCGTGCGGTAATGTTCGACCCGGTAGATCGCCACAATCGAGCTGGCCAGCGCAAAAAGCGCCATCGTCATCCCGCCCGAGGTCATGAACCCCGTAAACAGGGCCACCACCAGGGCGGCAATCAGCGCGGGCTGGCTGCCCACCAGCAGCGACAGCACGAGCGCGCAGGCGGCAAACGGGATGGAGAATTGAAGGGTGAATGAATCGCCGAACCGCCGGGCCCCGGGGCTTTCGCTCAGGATGTTGACGACCGCGAGGCCGAAGCGGATGAGGGCGGTCTCGCCAAGGATAGCCAGGCTCACCACCCAGAACACTGTGCGCGATTTGACAATCCCCGTCTGCACGCGCTCGGCGGCCTGATACAGCGCAAAGTAGATGATGGCGGCAACCACGCTGAGGCCGGCAACCTGCAGCAGCGCCTCGGGGAGGCTGTAATTGAAGAGCGCGAAAGCATCGGGGGCGACCAGCAGCGCCGTCAGCAGGCTGAGCGACGTGTAAAGGATGGCGAAGAGGGTTTTCGGCGGGATGCGCCCGAGCAGCTTAGAGGCTTGCTGCTCCGCGACGCGCGGGAAGCGTAAGGTTCTGGCCGTCCATAAGCGTTTTGTGGCGTCGTTCATCAGAAGAAGAGCCTTCACCACCCCGCCCCGCGACCTCAGCCACGGGGCTTTCACCCCGAGCGCGGGATTATAGCACAGGAAAAAATCAGCGCGAGGGCTTCGGGCAAAGCTGGCTCATTGATGTGATTGAAAGTCAGAGGCGGGGTGTTATGATAATCGCCCATTCGCTGCCGGCGTTTCACCTGTTGTTATGAAGCCGCTCAATCTCTACACGCGAACGACGCTGCTGGTTTCGGCGGTTCTGACTGCCGTGCTGCTGGCGGTCGTTTACTTCTTCTTCTCGACGACGCGCGACATCGAGCGGCAGCAGCAGGAACAACTGGCGCGGGAGTGGGCCGAACAACTCGCCGACCGGCTCTCCAACATCGCCTACCAGAGCGACCAGAAGACCTACGCGCAGATTTTCATGGACGTGCATGAGGGCGAAATTCAGCAGATTCGCCTCTACCGGGCGGAAAAGAAAAGGAAACTGATCGAGTGGCTCGCGCTGCCCGGACAGGAGAAGGACGAAGCCATCCCCGAGGCGGATCTCGCCCGTCTGCGCAACGGCAAGACGATTTCGCATACTTATCTGGTCGGGACGGGGTTGCACAAGATGCGGGTGATCTACGCGGCGCACCCGCTCATGGACGACAAAACTTTCGCCGGCGTCGTCAGCCTGACCACTCAGCGCCCGTGGTTTTCCGACCTCTCGCTGCTGCTCATGAAACTGACCATCGCGCTGCTCGCCGCCGCGGTCATCTCGATCACCGCCCTGCTCTACTTCCTCTTCAGTCAGGTCATCTATCAGCCGGTCGCCGATCTGTTGCAGACGATGGGACGGGTGCGGGGCGGCGACCTCGACGCGACCGTCCCGGTGCGGGCGCACGACGAGTTCGGCAAGCTGGCGACCGATTTCAATCACATGGTGGCGCGACTTCGGATGATGACCGCCGAGCGCGAGGCTTACCAGAAAAGCCTCGAGGAGCGCGTCCGCGAAGCGACCGTCGAACTGGCCGAACGGTACGCGGAGATTGACGAGCGCAACGTCCAGCTTGAAGAGGCTTACACCTCGCTCTTTGACCTGCAGCGCGAGCTGACGAAATTCGAGCGACTGGCCGCCGCCGGGCAGCTCGCCGCGCAGTTCGCGCACGAAGTCGGCACGCCGCTCAACCTGATCTCCGGCCACGTGCAACTGCTCGCGGCCAGGACTGACGACCCGAAGACGAAGGAGCGGCTCGACCTGATCGGCTCGCAGATCACGCGGATCGAACGCATCGTGCGCAACATGCTCGACGCCACGCGGCGCCCGCGCCCCGAACTGGCCCCGGTGGAGATCAACGCGCTGCTGCAAAGAATTTTTGAAATCACGGCGCCCACACTCGCCGCCCGGCAGGTCGAACTGATCGCGGAGCTGGATGAGTCGAACCCGTCCATTTCCGGCGACGGCGAACAGCTTCAGCAGGTCTTCATCAACCTCATCAACAACAGCCTCGACGCCATGCCTGGTGGCGGGCGACTGACTATCAGGACGGAAGCAGACGGCAAGGGGCAGGCACGAATCATCTGTCGTGACACCGGCGCCGGCATCAGCGAAGAAATCCGCGGGCGAATCTTCGATCCTTTGTTTACGACCAAAATTCGCGAACGCGGCAGCGGGCTCGGTCTGACGGTCGTTCATCAGATCATCCGCGAACACGGCGGGACGATCACGCTCGAAAGCGCCCCGGGCGAAGGGACAGAATTCAAAATCATCCTGCCTCTGGCAACTTCACCCGCCGCCGAGGCGGCTGAAAACCTCGCGGTCAACCAGTAAAGCAATGAAAGAAGCCCGGCAGAAAATTCTGGTCATAGACGACGACCTCGACACCTGTAATTTCCTCCGCGAGATTTTTGAGGATCAGGGCTGGCGCGTGCATTCGGCGACCGGGGCCGACGAAGCGTTCGCCGCCGTCCGGGCCGGCTCTTTCCACCTGATCGTCAGTGACATCAATCTCAACGAGGCTGTCAACGGCGTCGAACTGCTCAAAAACTTCCGCCGCATCTCGCCCGCTTCGCAGGTGATCCTGATCAGCGGCTTTGGCACGCTCGAGACGGCGATTGACGCGGTGCGCGAAGGCGCGTTCGATTTCATCAGCAAGCCCTTCAACGTTCAGGAAATCATCGCCACGGCGCGCCGCGCACTGGCAGTCACGACCGAACGGCCCGGGGAGGCAGAAGCTTCCCGGGAGATGTCATCGCGTTACGCTTCGTCGGGTCTGGTCGGCCACAGCCGCCAGATGATCGAGCTGTATATGGAGATCGCGCGCGTCGCGGCCTACCGCTCGACCGTGCTGATCATCGGCGAGTCGGGCACCGGCAAGGAGCTGGTCGCGCAGGCGATTCACACCAACAGCCCCCGCGCCGCGATGCCCTTCATCGCGGTCAACTGCGGCGCGCTGACCGAAACATTGCTCGAAGCCGAACTCTTCGGCCACACGAAAGGCTCATTTACCGGCGCGGCCGCCGACAAGAAAGGGTTGTTTGAAGGGGCGGAAAGCGGGACGATTTTCCTGGATGAGATCGGCGAGACCAGCGCGGCACTGCAGGTCAAACTGCTGCGGGCCTTGCAGGAGAGCGAGATTCGCCGCGTCGGCTCGACGAAGACTCAGAAGATCAACGTCCGCGTCATCGCCGCGACCAATCGGAATCTGGAAGAAGAAGTCAAAGCCGGGCGCTTTCGCGAAGACCTGTTTTATCGCCTGAGCGTGATCACGCTGTCGGTGCCACCCTTGCGCGAGCGGCGTGAAGATATTCCGCTGCTTGCCCACCACTTTCTCCAGCGCGCCTGTCAGGAGACTGGAAAGCGGGTTTCGATTTCCGAACAGGTGATGCGTATCCTCAGCAATTACGACTGGAGCGGCAATGTCCGCGAGCTGGAAAATTGCATGGAGCATGCCGTGCTTCACACGCGCGGCCAGTTGATCGAGCCGGAAGATTTGCCGTCGCGCATTCTCAAACCGTCGGGCGAAAATGCGTCAGTGCCGAGGGCCAGGGCACTGTTGTTTGCCGACCTGCCTTCGCTCGAAGAACTCGAACGCCGTTACCTGATTCACGTGCTGGAAGCGGTCGGCGGCAACCGCACGCGCGCGGCTGAAGTCCTCAGAATTGACCGCCGCACGCTTTACCGCATGGCTGAACGGTTCGGCATCAGGCTGGACGGCGAATGAAAATCAAAAAGGGCGCGGAAGATTTCTGAAATCTTCCGCGCCCTTCGAGGGTCAACCGCAACAGAAAACCGGGGAGACCCGGGGGTGAAGAGAATTAGTGTTTCTTCTCGTCCTTCTTCTCTTCGTGCTTGGCGGCAGGGCTGCTGGCCGCACCGGGGGCTGATGCCGCGGGGGCCTTGGCCGCCGCAGACGCGGACGAGACGGCATTGATCGCCGAAGTGACCGCCGCGTCGGCAGTCTTGTCATTCTTCTCGGCCTTTTCCTTGGCCGCTTCGACCGCCTTGCCGGCCTTCTCGATCAGGGCTTTGGTCGCAGCCGGGGCAGCCTCGGTGGCATCGCTCACCGCTTTGTGAGCCTTTTCAATATGCTCAACCGCGCCTTTGCTGTTCTTATTCTTCAGTTCAGTTGAAGCCATCGTCAGATGCTCTTTGGCGCTCTCCAGGGACGCCGAAGCATCCATTTTGGCAGGCGCAGTGGTCGGAGCAGCAGTCGCTGCCGGGCTGACCACAGCAACCGGAGTAGGAGTAGGTGTTGGCTTGGTCTCTTCCGACGCGCAGGCGCCGAGGAAAAGGGCCGTCGCCAGTACCGCAATTGAACCCAGAGTGATGATTGTCTTCTTCAAAGCAGTCTCTCCTTGTTTGAATAATCCGCCGGCATTTGCTCCGTGAATCTTGCCCGCCTGGGCAGCAGCAAAGCCGCCAGATCAAACCGTGAAAACCAGGCTGATTTGATCGGCCCGGGGCACACGTCGTTGTTCCCGCTCACGCTGATTTGCCTTTGCAATGACGGGAGCCCCGAGGGCCCTCATTTATCAGTGCGTGTGCGCCCGTCATTGAGCAACCGATGTGCCATTTGCGGCCCGCCGGTCCTGCCGGAAAGATGGCTGATTTATAAGACTTTTTCAGAAGCGGCGCGCGACCGGAGGGGCGAGGAAGGCAGGCTCAGGTGTGGCGGATTTGACAGGTGCCCGGCATAACCGCCACGCCTCACTGGTCATCATCACTTTCCTTAGCGGCGGAATTCGGCTTTCGAGAAGCCTGCAGGAGATTTTCGAGCTGTTCGATCCGGCTTCTGAATTCGGGGATCAGCGCGGAGAGATCGCGCATCTGTCTGGCGGCGGTGAGTTGCTCGACCAACCGGTCGAAATCCCTGACGGCCTGATCAGTGCCGTGTCCGGCGATGACCGTCGGGCGGGCGACCTGCCACGCTTCACGCAGGGCCGAGGCGCGCACTACTACCATCTTTTCATCGCCGGCGCCGCTCCACAATTCAAGCTCGCGGACGAGAAACCGCAGCCGCTCAAATTCAGGCCCGGTGCCGCGCGTTTCGAGGCGCGCCCGATGCTCGCCGATGATGCCGTAAAGCTGATTGAGCGCCAGCGTCGCGGCCCGCGCATTCTTTTCCGCGAGCGCGCGTTCGAGGCTGACGGCGGAATAGTCGTAGAAATCCTGTAACAGCGGAGACAGGTCAGGCGAAGGAAGCTGCGGCGCGGGCAGCTGGCGGGCCCTGCTCTGGAATTCGCCGAACAGATTTTTCGCATTCGTCCAGTCACCGGCGCCGACGGCGGCGGCGACCCGGTCAAGCAGCTGTTGCCTCTCGCCGAGGTCGTCAGCCATCTGCTTTTCAGAGAGCTTCCGGTCAGCGGATAAGGGCGAAGCGGAAGGAGACTGGATCGCCCCAGGCCCGGCCCCCCCGCCCTCTGCCAGCTTCACCAGCAGTCTGGACACGAAGACAAAGCCGGTCAGCGTCAGCACGACCAGCGCGATCATCATGGCTGTGGTTCTCTTCGTCACTTCTCGCCGTCCTTCACTCTCGACTTAAGGGTGCCCAGGCTTATCTGACAATAGACAGCAAAGAGCATACCATGAGAAATCCGCGATGCCCGTCTGTTGTCCGGAGTTTGCCTCTCCGCGACGTGCGGGAATACTATGTCGCCATGACCACAGCGATTGTTTATTCAGACGAATATTTACACCACGACACGGGCAATCACCCGGAGCGGCGCGAACGCTACGGGGTCGCCATCGGCGGGTTGAAGGAAGATGAGGATTTGTGGCAGGGACTGCTGAAGCTCGGGCCGCGCGCCGTGAGCGATGAGGAAATAGAACGCTGCCACAATCAAGGGATGGCGGGTGCGATTGCGCGCGTCTGCGAGTCCGCCCCGGCGGCGCTCGATGCCGACACGGTTGTTTCGCGCGAATCAGAGCGCGTGGCGCGCCTCGCCGCCGGCGGGGCCTGCCACGCGGTTGACGCGGTGATGAGTGGCGAAACCGACAACGCCTTCGTCGCCTGCCGCCCGCCGGGGCATCACGCGACGGTGGCTCGGGCCATGGGCTTTTGTTTATTCAATAACGTCGCGATCGCGGCCCGCTACGCTCAGGCGCAATACCCGCAGCTCAAAAACGTCCTGATCGTGGATTTCGACGTGCATCACGGCAACGGCACCCAGGATATTTTTTACGACGACCCGACGGTGTTTTATTACAGCCTGCACCAGTTCCCCTGGTACCCGGGCACCGGGCGGGCCGACGAGCGCGGCCTCGGAGAGGGCGAAGGATTCACGCTCAACGTGCCGGTGCCCGCCCGGACTCCGGCGGCGGATTATTTGCGGATGTTCGAGCGGGGGCTGGAATCAGTCATGAAAAAATTCGCGCCCGACCTGGTGCTTGTTTCCGCGGGGTTCGACGCCCACGTCGCCGACCCGCTCGGACACCTGATGCTCGCCGACGAGGATTACGCGCGGATCACGCGGCGGCTGAACGAACTAGCCCGCGGTTCGTGCGGCGGGCGACTGGTTTCGTGTCTCGAAGGGGGCTACAACCTGCGGACTCTGGGCGCCACGATTCGGACTCACGTCGCATCCCTGGCTGGGCCATAAAGCACTCCGGCAGTCCTGACCGGAACCTCAGGGGAATTTGGGGCCGGCAGTGAATTCAGACGGCGGTCCGTAATTTCCACCCGAAGGTGACGCATTTTTACGGGTTTCGCTGGTCTCCGGACTGGTGCGAGGGCTATAATCACGGCGTTCTTTCAGCCCTGAAAGTGCGGTAACTATATTCGGCGGCCCGGTGGGTGATCCCGACAGCTGCCATTGGAGGCTCCTTTATGAACAGAATACTTCCTGCTTCAGTCAGTCTCCCCTCGAAGCTCGTCTGGTTTTCGCTGCTCGTACTTGTCGCGGCCGGCGTCTGCCGCCAGCCCGCCAGCGCGCAGTACCTCGCTTCGACCAAAGCAGGTTTCGTCAACCGCGTTGAGGGCAAGGTCCTCATTCAGCGCGCGGGTAATGAACTCAACAATGCGGGGCGCGCTTCGCTCGGCACGCAGATGAAGGAGGGCGACCAGCTCATCACGACCGCCGACAGCCGCGCGGAAGTGCTGCTCAGTCCCGGCTCCTACCTCCGGCTCGACGGAAGCACGAAGCTGCGGGCCGTCGGCACCAGATTCTCTGCCATGCGTTTCGAACTCCTCGCCGGCTCAGTCATCGCCGAAGTGAGCGCCGAAGAGAACACCAACATCAAACAGGAAAACCCGCTGGAGGTCGTGACGCCGCACGGCTCGGTGGCGATCACGAAGACCGGCGTCTACCGCCTGGACGTCAGGGACACTTACACCAGTGTGAGTACGCACAAGGGCGAGTTATATCTTGGCACGCGCGACCAGGCCGTCGCCAAAACCGCGCTCAAGGTCAGCAAGGACAAAGTCGCCCGGCTGACCGGCAGCGCCGCCACGCCTGAAATTGCCAAACTCGACAGATACAACACGGATGATTTCGAGGAGTGGAGTTTTCAGCGCGCCGAGACGCTCGTGGCCGCGCACCGGTCGGTGCTGAGCCGCTCGTCATCGCTCGGGACGCTGGCATCCGGCTGGATTTTCGACCCGTTCTATAACTGCTACACCTTCGTCCCCTTCGGGCGCCGTTTCACCACCGCGTACGGCTTCGGCTTCTACAGCAGCTACGGCAGTTGCGGCTGTGGCAACTACGGATACTGGTACCCGTATTACGGCTCAGGTCCGTACAACACGGTCGGCACGACCGCGGGCAGCAGCATCAACCCGTCGCTGACCCCGCGGGTGCGTGGTGACAGCGACCGCCACACGACCGTGGCCCGCGAAGTCAACGTGGGCCGCCGGGTGGACGTGGCTCCGCCATCTTTCTCGCGCGGCACTGATTCACGCTTCCCCGATGCGGCATCACATTCGATGGATTCACGCTCATGGGGGCCGTCCGTCAGCTCAGGGGGCGGGGATCGTTCCATCAGCGCCCCATCAGTCAGCCCGGGCAGGGTTGATACCGGACGGTCAGTGGACAGTGGCGGCAGTTCCGGCGGGCGCGGCGGTGGACGTGGCGTTAACCCGTAACGGCATCTGACAGACAAAGTCAGACTCTGACCAGATAACCGAAAGGGCATGGGGAAGCCGAAAAACCCCATGCCCTTTCGCTTTTCATCCTGACGAATCCGCTTTCAGATTCCCATCAACACGACTCGACTGAAACAGCCGGATCAACACTTCAACCAGGTCGGAGAGGTTACCAGTTTGCCCTGTCGCCAGCTCCGGGCTTACCAACTGTTGATGACCAGCCGGTCATTCTCCCTGACGACTGTAATCGCGATGATCTCCTGCGCCCTGTCCTCGAAGATAAAAGCGCAGTCCGAGCGCGCGGTCGAAGTCGTATGCGCGGCGACATTGATCGGGAAGGCCTGCACCAGCTTATCGTCTTTCTTCTGCGCGAAGCGCTCCGCAAACAGGCTGTCGTGCAGGTTCTTCTTCTCCTTCTCGAGCCGCGCCACGGCCTCGCCCGACAGCATCTTCTGCGCCTCATCCCACTTCTTATTAACCACGAACTGACAGAACTGGGAGATCGCCTGCTTCACCTGATTATCATCATCAAGCGAGACTGCCACAGCCGCCGCGGCCGGTTTCTGCTGTTTGAGGTGCTGCACCCAGAAGTAAGCTCCGGCGGCAGATCCGACCATGATCAAAGCGATCAGCCAGGTGATTACGGGCAGCCCTCTGGCCGAGCCGTCATCCGCGCGATCAGCGTTTTCGTCAGTGTCTTCGAATAGTGTTCTCATATTTTTTCCCCAGCCCGGTGAGTTGATTGATGACGCCCGTCACGTTAGCGCAGCCGCACGACGGCTGTCAACGAGCGGGCATTTCCCGGCAGTTTCCGGTGATTCCAGCCTCAGGAACGGAAAAGCAGCGCCGGATTTGCAGGCAAAATCATCCGAATGACATTGCGCTAACTGACAATCTCAGGCTGGCCGATCCGCGCGCGAGATCAATGATGCAATTCCCGCCACGGCCAGATGCCCGGCGATTTCAGCAATTGCATCAGGCGGCCCGGACAGTTAAGCTTCGCTCTCCCGTGCCCCATAACTGACGGACTACTGACATGACGAGGAAAACTTCAAAGACTGTACTCGGATTATTCGGGCTGGGGACTGTCGGCACCGGCGTGGTGACGCTGCTGCGCGACAACCCGCAATTTGAGATTCGCGCCATCGCGGTGCGCGACAAAAACAAGCGGCGCGAGATTGACCTGTCTTCATTCGAACTGACCGAAGACCCGTTCCGACTGGTTGACGATCCGAAGATCGGCGTGATTGTCGAGGTGGCGGGCGGCATTGAGCCGGCTTACGAAGTCATCAAACGCGCGATCACCGGCGGCAAACATATCGTCACCGCCAACAAGGAACTGATTGCCAAACACGGGCCGGTGCTTTTTGAACTGGCCGACCGCCACAACGTCACGATCTTTTACGAGGCGGCGGTGGCCGGCGGCATCCCGCTGATTTCAACTCTCCAGCGCGGCCTGCAGGCCAACCGCATCTCCAAGGTTGCGGGCATTCTCAACGGCACGACCAACTACATCCTGACGAAGATGGAGCAGGAGAAGAAGTCTTTCGCCGAAGCCCTGAGCGAAGCTCAGGCCAAAGGGTATGCCGAAGCCGACCCGACCAACGACGTCGCGGGCCACGACGTCGCATACAAGATCGCCATTCTCGCCTCGCTCGCCTTTCAGCACCCGGTCAACGTCGAGCAGATTTACCGTCAGGGCATCACCGAAGTCAGCGACCTGGACATTCAGCTGGCCGCGGAATTCGGCTACCGGATCAAGATGATCGGGCTGGCGCAGCCGGGCGGGGGCGGCGCGCTCGACGTGCGGGTACATCCGACGCTCGTGCCGCTGCACCACCCGCTCGCCGGAGTCGAAGGCGTCAACAACGCGATCTTCATCAGCGGCAGTGCGGTCGGGGAGATTATGCTCTCGGGCGCGGGCGCGGGTCAGCTGCCGACGGCCAGCGCGGTCGTCGGCGATGTGATCAACCTTGCCAGCGCGCTCCAGCTCCCCGACTTCGCCCGCTACTTCCAGCCGCAGATCAGCTCGCAGGTCGCGCCGGTGACGCCCGTCGAAGAGACGACCAACGCCTATTACATCCGCTTTGAAACGGACGACACGCCGGGCGTGATCGGCCATCTGGGTCTGGCTTTCGGCAGGCAGAACGTCAGCCTGCACAGCATCGCGCAGAAAGGCGTGACGGCCGACGGCAGGGCGAGCATCGTGATTCTCACGCACCGCGTCCGCGAGGCTCAGCTTCAGGCGGCGCTTGAAGAGATCAGCGCCCAGCCGACGACAGAGCAGATTGCGCTCGTGCTGCGCGTCCTCAGTTGAGCCTTTGAAACACTGGTCACAGTCTCATCGTTCCTGAAGTCAGGAGAGACACTCAATGGGAAAACTGAACACCAATCTGATTTTTATCGGAATCAAAGGAACAGTCGTGGCGCTTGATCGGGCCACGGGTGAAGAGGTCTGGCGCACGATTATGAAAGGGTCAGACTTCGTCAATCTGGTCATTGACGGTGAAAATCTATACGCCACCACTAAAGGAGAAATCTTCTGTCTCGACCCTTCGAGCGGACAGCTTCGCTGGCACAATCGCCTGAGCGGGATGGGCCTCGGGCTGGTCACGATTGCGACTCCGTCAGGGAACCAAGCCATTTCGCTCGCGGAAAAACGCCGCCGCGATCAGGCGACACAGGCCGGAGCCTCTTAGTGATGACTATTTTTTGAATTGAAATTCAGCTTCCGGCTTCTGATTCCCCGCATTGCGCTCGGGCCGCGCGCTCTCAGTTGAGATTTGTAACCTCAGACGTGCCTGAATCGTGGTTACTGGTGGAGGCACGATCAATGATGACAGAAAGAGGAAAAGGACAAACTGCGCTTACACACGTCGTCATCATCGGCGGCGGCTTCGGCGGACTGACCGCCGCTCAGGCGCTCAAACGCGCGAAGGTACGGGTGACGCTGGTAGACCGCACCAATCACCACCTCTTCCAACCGCTGCTCTATCAGGTCGCCATCGCCGGCCTCTCCCCGGCCGAGATCGCCTCGCCGATCCGCTCGATTCTGCGCCGGCAGAAAAACGTCTCCGTCCTGCTCGACGAGGCGACCGGGATTGACCTCGTGCATCGGGTAGTCCATCTGCGCGACAGGGATCTCGGTTACGACTACCTGATCCTGGCGACGGGCGGGCGCACGAGCTATTTCGGCCACGACGGCTGGGAGCGGTTCGCGCCGGGCCTCAAGAGCCTTGATGACGCAGTTGAGATTCGCCAGCGCGTGCTGCTGGCTTTTGAAGAGGCCGAAAAGGAGACCGATCCTGAGCGGCGGCGCGAGCTGCTGACCTTTGTCGTGGTCGGCGGCGGGCCGACCGGGGTTGAGATCGCCGGGGCGATTGCCGAGCTGTCGCGCTTTGTGCTGGCGCGCGATTTCCGCACGATTGATCCGCGCTCCGCCGAAATCCTGCTGCTCGAAGGCGGCCCGCGCGTGCTGCCGAGTTTTTCCGAAAGCCTGTCTGAAAGCGCGGCAAAACAGCTCGGAGAACTGGGGGTCAGGGTGCGCGTCAACGCACACGTTACGAATATTGATGAGTATGGAGTTTACCTGGGCGATGAGATGATCCGCGCGGCAACAGTCGTCTGGGGAGCAGGCGTGATCGCCACCTCGCTGACTGAAACCCTGGGGGTTCCGCTCGACCGCGCGGGCCGCATCATCCTCGAACCCGATCTGACTCTGCCTGGCTACAAGGAGGTTTTCGCGATTGGTGATATGACCTGCTTCACACATCAGGGCGGCAAACCGCTGCCCGGCGTTTCGCCCGTCGCCATGCAGATGGGCCGCACGGCAGCGCGCAACATCCGGCACGCGATGGCCGGCGAGCCTTACGAAAATTTCAGTTATTTTGACAAAGGCAATATGGCAACCATCGGCCGCTCGCGCGCGATTGCCGAAATCGGGAAGCTGAAGCTGAAAGGTTATCTGGCGTGGCTGGCGTGGCTGTTCGTCCACCTGATCTTCCTGATCGGCTTTCGCAACCGGTTCGCGGTGCTGCTCAACTGGATGTGGTCATACCTCACTTACCAGCGCGGCGCGCGGCTGATCACTGAGCGTCGGCCTGTGTTTCAGGGTCAGGAGAAAGGTCAAGCAAAGGTAATCTCACGGTGAAAGTCGTCCCCTCACCCACTTTACTCTGAGCCCCAATCTTCCCGCCGTGTGAATCCACGATCCACTTCACAATCGAAAGGCCGAGGCCGAAGCCGATCACACTCCGGTCGCTCGTCGAGCGCGAGTGGCGGAAGAACCGCTCGAAGATGTGCGGCAAATCTTCCGTCGCGATGCCGCGCCCGGTGTCGGCGACGGTCAGCACGGCTTCCTTGCCTTCGGTCCCGAGGCCGAGCGTGATCCGGCCACCCTGCGGCGTGTATTTCATCGCGTTGTCGAGCAGGTTGAGCAGGAGCTGTTTCAGGCGTTGCGGGTCCCCGTTCACCAGCACATGGCCTTCGGGCGGCGTCCAGAGCAGAGTCTGCCCGCGCCCCTCGGCCAGCGGCAGCAGCTGCTTAGCCGTCTGCCGGCAGAGATGATCGAGGACCACGGGTTCCAGTTGCAGGGTCACCTGGCCGGAATCGCCGCGCGCGAGGGTCAGCAGGTCCTCGACCAGCCGCGACAGCCGGTGGATCTCTTCGAGGTTCGATTGCAGCACGCGCTCGTATTCCTGCGGCGAGCGCGTGCGGCGCAGGCTCACTTCGATTTCGCCGCGCATGACGGCCAGCGGCGTGCGCAATTCGTGAGAGGCGTCGGAGGTGAACTGGCGCTGGCGCTCGAAGGCGGCCTGCAGCCGCGCGATCATGTGGTTGAAGGTTTTCGCGAGCCGCCCGATCTCATCCATCTTCTCCGGCAGCGGGACGCGTTGCGCCAGGTCGCTGGCGCTGATCTGCGCGGCCGTATTCGTGATCCGGTCAACCGGGCGCAGTGCCTGATTTGCGAGCAGCAGCCCGCCGTAGCTGCCGAGCAGCAGGGCGATGGGGACGGCGACGAGCAGCAGGAGGGTCAGCCGGCGACGGGCTTCCTGCAGGGGCTTGAGCGACTGTCCGGCGCGAATGAAGAAGACGTCGCCGTCCGGCTCGACGGCACGTTTGGTGATCAGGCGAATCTGCTCGCCGGAACTGAGTTTGATCGTATCCGGGCGCAGATCACCGTCTTTGATCTGACTGAGGACGGCCGGGTCAACCGGCAGGTGGTGATTCTGGAGCGCGCCGGTTTCATCCCTGATCCGGCCCTCGCTGTCAATGATCTGTACGACCTGCGCGGCAATCATCAACTGGTCGCTGTGCGCCTCTTCGGGGTGATCATCGGACGTGAAATCGCCGAGGCTGCTCATCATCTGCCGCTCGATCTCCTTAACCTGATAGACCAGCGCCCCGTCAATGATCGAGAGCAGGCTGCGCGAGAGGTAGGTGTGGATCGCGAACCCGAAGAAAATCAGCACGGCAGAGAGGATCGCCAGGTAGTAAATCGTCAGTCTGGTGCGGAGGGAAAGCATGAGCAGGCCGGGCCTGACAGGGCGACACGACGATTCACCGGTCGGACAACTGGGTCAGCTGTGCAATCCATTCGCCGCGTCGCCGCCGTCACATCATTTCTGTTCGGTCGCGGCCTCAACGCGGCGCGAGGGGGTAGCGGGCGTCTTGAACATGTAGCCGACGCCGCGCACGGTGTGGATCAGTTTCGGCTCGAAGTTGCGGTCAATCTTGTTCCGCAGGTAGTTAATGTAAACGTCAATCACGTTGGTCAGGGTGTCGAAGGCCTCCTCCCAGACTTTCTCCGAGAGCAGTTCGCGCGACAGCACCTGATCCGGATGGCGCATGAAAAACTCCAGCAGCGCGAACTCCTTGCCCGTCAGCTGAACGTCCACGTCCAGCCGATAGGCGCGGCGGCTGATCAGATCGAGCGTCAGATCGCCGAGCTGAAGTTTCGTCGAGTCCTCGGTCTGCGTGCGACGCTGCAACGCGCGGATGCGCGCCAGCAGTTCGGCGAAGGCAAACGGCTTGGTCAGGTAATCATCCGCCCCGCTGTCGAGGCCCTGCACCTTCGCCTCAGTGGTGTCGCGCGCGGTCAGTATAATGATCGGCGTTTTGATCCCATCGTCGCGCAGCAGGCGCGCGATCTCCAGACCGTCACGCCCCGGCAGGGCGATGTCCAGAATCAGAACTTCATGCTTCCCCGAGCGCGCGGCCTGCAGACCTGTCTCGCCGTCGTACGCCACTTCCACCTCCATGCCTTCCTCCTCCAGTCCCCGCTTGATCATGTCTGCCATTTTCTGTTCATCTTCAACGACTAAAACATGGGTAGCCATTTCCAAACTCCTCCAAGGCTGTGTTGCTGTTCGAGTGGGTTCTGACAGTTACTACTGCCACAACGTTTGATTCTCAAGCGTCTGACAAAGACCCACTGCGATAAGCAAAGAATAGTTCGGTCAGTTATTCAATTATGGGCGGGGAGATGATTTACTGTCGGGTCATTGCTGTTGCCGCACGACCGAGCCCAGCCAGGTGAGGTAATCGGCTGAACCGGCCACCACAGGCAGCGCAATTATTTCGGGGGTCTCGTAGCGATGGTTTTCCCGGATCGCAGTCTCGACTGCATTATAAAGCTCTCGTGTCGTTTTGATAAGTAGTAAACTCTCATTCGCGTATTCGATATGCTCTTTCCAGCGATAAACCGAAGTCATGGCGGGCAGCGCCTGGACGCAGGCGGCCAGCCCGCGCTCGACGAGCGCCCGGCCCAGATCTTCGCCGTCCTTCTGATCCCCGACAGTAGTCATAACGACAATCGCTTCACTCATCACCCGGCTCCCCGTCGGCGGCGGGCTCCACACTCTCAAGCGGGCGCGTAAAGAATGCCTGATAAAGCTGCTGCGCGCGCATGAAATCAGGGTGGGCAACCATCAGCCTGATCTCCGAATAACCACCGGGCAGGGGTAACGGCTCCAGCGCGCCGAAACTCGCGCCCCTCAACATGGCTCGGATTCCATTATTAACAAGCAACTCACATACCATTCCGGCTTCGGCCAAACTCGAGAAATAAGCCAGCGGGGCATAAGACAGTTCCTCATCAGGCTTTCCGCCCCTGATCTCTTCCTGCCGCGTGTTTCTCTTCCTGAAAATCATAGTTCAACTGCCGCCCGGTGACAGCGATTCACTATCATACTGTCCTCATTCCAGCCATTCGCCACGATAAACTGCCCGGGCTTCACCGGTCTGCATTACTATATTGTCTGCGCGCCATTCAACCAGCAACTCCCCGGCGGCGGTCTTCACCGTCACGCGGCGCTCGGCCAGATCATTGAGCATCGCCGCCAGCGCCGCCGCACACCCGCCGGTCCCGGAGGCCAGCGTTTCGCCACAACCGCGTTCCCAGAACCTGACCTCGATCTCGGCGCGATTGACCACGCGGATGAATTCGACGTTGGTGCGCTGGGGGAAGGCCGGATGGGTTTCGATGGCCGCGCCCAGCGCGCGCCAGTCGAGCGCGTCGAAATCATCAACAAAAATACTGCAATGCGGGTTGCCCATCGAGACTGAGGTGAACTCAACGTGACGGCCACCCACTTCGAGCGGCTGCCGGATGACCCGGTCAGCGGGTGCCGGGAGCGTGACCGGAATGTCTGAACTCTTCAGCTTGGCTTCGCCCATCTCGGCCTCAAATACGTAATGACCGCGATTGCGTCTGATCAGCCTCAGGGTTTTGACGCCCGCGCCGGTGGCAATCCGCACGGACGGCTTGAGCCACCCTTCGACGTGACAGAGAAAAGCCGCGACGCACCGCGTGCCGTTGCCTGAAATCGGGACCTCGCCGCCGTCGGCGTTGAATAACCTGACTTCAAAATCGGCGCCCGCGACGCGCGGTTTCGCCAGCAGCAATTCCACGCCGTCGGCGCCCGCCCCGAAATGCCGGTCACAGATGCGCCGGGCGAAATCACCGTAATCGGCGGTGTGGTCGCGCAGCTCGGCTTCGCGCACGATCAGGAAGTCATTGCCAAGGGCCTGGAATTTATAAAATTGCATTCGGAAGTTCGCCTCAACCCGAAACTGCTTCGAGAACCACTCAACGTGGCAGTTGAAACAACTCGCCCTCCGTCACCAGGGCATTATCGCCAAGGTCATAAAACTGCACGTGACCTGCCTCAAAGTCAGCGATCAGAAAACACGGCTCGTGCTGGCGGAAAATCGTCCCGGCATTGATGATCGTCAGGCCATCAAAGCTTCTGACCATTCGCCGGTGCGTGTGGCCGTTGATAATAAACCGGGATTCGCCTGACTTCCTGATCTCATCCAGCACCATCAGGGATTCGAGATCATTACCGCTGTTGCCTGGACTCGCGCCGCCCATGTCATAATGGGCGAGGCCGTGACACAACATCAATCTGCCCGCGACGGTCTCAAAATCCCTCGTGAGCGGCAGTGACACCAGATACGCCCACGTCCGGTCATCAACGCTTTCAGTCGCGTCCGGCAGGTCGCGCATCACGCCGCGCAGGAACCAGCGTTCGTGATTCCCGCGCACGGCGGCGACCTGATACGCCCGCAGCAACTCACAGCACCTGCCCACGTCGCCCGGCCCATCGGTGATGTCACCGACGGCCACCATCAGATCGAGGTTCTGACCCTTCAGAAAGCGCAGGGCCGTTTCCAGACGCGCGTCTTCGGCGTGGATGTCGCCAATCGCTCCGATGCGGCGAAGACGCTCTTCATTGCCCATAGCCCGGGGGCCCGCCGGAAAAGACCGGACGGGGCTCTCAGATTTCGAAGTGAGTGAAGTCCTTGAATTCGCGGAAGCGTCTGCGAATTTCTTCGGGCGTGAGGCGACGCAGGCGGTCGCAGCTGAACTCCTCGACATTGAACGAGGCCATCACCGAGCCGTAAATGATCGCGCGGCGCAGCGCGTGGTCGTCAATCCTGTCGGCTTGGGCGAGGTAGCCCATGAAGCCGCCGGCGAAGCTGTCGCCCGCGCCGGTCGGGTCGAAAACGTCTTCCACCGGGAACGCCGGGGTCGCGAAGTAATTATCCTTCGTGAAGAAGGCCGCGCCGTATTCGCCGCGTTTGACGACCAGCATCCGGGGCCCGAGCGTCAGGATCTTTCTGGCCGCCCTGATCAGATTCGCCTCGCCGGCCAGTTCGCGGACTTCGGCGTCGTTGATGATCAGCGCGTCCACGACCGCGACGGTTTTGAGCAGCTCTTCGCGCGCGCTCTCGATCCAGTAATTCATCGTGTCCATCGCCACGAAGCGGCAATCCACCTGTTCGCGCACCGTGCGCTGAAGTTCCGGCTGGATGTTGGCGAGAAAGAGGAACGGCTTCTGCTTTGCGGCTTCCGTCAGCTGCGGCTTGAAGTCGGCGAAGACGTTCAGCTCGGTGTCAAGCGTCTTCGCCGTGTTCAGGTCGAAGCCGTATTCGCCGACCCAGCGAAAAGTTTTCCCGCCCGGGATGCGCTGCAAATCACCAATGTTGACTTTGCGCTCGTGGAAGACGGCCTCGTCTTCGGCGGTGAAATCCTCGCCGACCACCGCGACCAGGGAAACGTCAGCGAAGAAGGAGGCGGAGACCGAAAAATGGGTGGCGGCCCCGCCGAGGCTGCGTTCGCGCACTCCGAAGGGCGTGCGCACCGAATCGAGTGCGACAGATCCGACGACCAGTAATGACATCGCTGCTCCGTGAGTTGGGTTTTCGGGGACCGGGTGTTAACTCTTCCTGTCTGCCTTGCCGGCATTCAATTCGTCCAGATGTTTCTTCGCATCCTTGATGAATTTGCTGTCGGGGAAATCCTTGACAACCTTGCCGAGGTACTCCGCCGCCTTCTCCGGCTGGTTGCTGCGGTAGTAGACCTCGCCGAGCAGGAAGTAGACTTCGCCAATCTTCGAGAAGGTCGGGTGGATGTCAAGGATTTCAGTCAGCCGGCTCTCGATGGCCTTGTTCAGCCGTTCCGCAGCCTGCGGATCCGATTTATCCGGCTTCTTCTTGAAATAGTACCAGGCGGCTTCCAGACTCTTCTCCGACTGCTTTTCCAGTTCCGGGTCACGCACCGGCCCGGCCGGCCCGCGCCCCGGCCCCTGCTGAGTCGCAGCGAATACCGCCGCGGGCAAGGGGATCGTCAGACACATTCCGTTCTGACACCGACCTGAACTGACGAGCGAACTCACGCCCGCCATCGCGAATGTCAGCACTAAAGGAGCCACAGCGTTCGATTTCAACTTCATAACAATATCAGTGGACGGTGAGCTGAGGATACGGCTCATCATTCACTGCCCCCCTCTTACTTCTCAAAATATTTCCCGGTGATCGCCGAGAGGCGCTGTTTCGCTTCTTCGGTGGCGGCCGCCGGGCTGGTCATGATGGCGTGCCGGAGCGCCGAGCCGCATTTGCAGTTGCGCGGTTCGGCGGCGAGCATCCGCGCGCCTTCGCGAATCAGCTTCTGCGCGGCGACGGAGTTTTTGTTCAGGTATTCAATCACCATCTCCACCGTCACCGCGTCGTGGTCGGGATGCCAGCAGTCATAATCGGTCACGAGGGCCAGCGTCACGTAGCAGATTTCCGCCTCGCGCGCGAGCTTGGCCTCCTGCAGGTTGGTCATCCCGATGACGTCCATGCCCCACTGGCGGTAGAGCCGCGACTCGGCCAGAGTCGAAAAGGCCGGGCCTTCCATGCAGAGGTACGTGCCGCCGCGGTGCAATTTCAATCCTTCGACTCTTGCAGCCGCAGCTGCCATCGTTTCGGCCATGTGGTGGCAGATCGGGTGCGCGAAGGTGATGTGCGCGACCAGCCCGTCGCCGAAGAATGTGGAGACGCGCCCGCGGGTGCGGTCAAAGAACTGATCGGGGATGACGATGTCCGTCGGTGCGTACTGCTCCTGCAATGAACCGACCGCCGAGGCCGAGATGATGCGCTCGACGCCGAGCAGTTTCATCGCGTAGATGTTGGCGCGGAAGGGCAGCTCCGTCGGCATCAGCTTATGCCCGCGACCGTGCCGGGCGAGAAACGCGACCCGCTGCCCATCGAGCGTGCCGATGATGAAATTGTCCGAAGGCCGCCCGAACGGAGTGTCAACGCCGACTTCAGTCACGTCGGTCAGGCCGTCCATGTTGTAAAGGCCGCTGCCGCCGATGATGCCGATTTTTACCTGTTCCATTCCTTCCCCCTGACTCAACATTCAACAGGCAGTGAGTTGTGAGTTTCTGCTTTGTAAACTCACGACTCACCGCCTGCTGCCGACTGCTGATTGTGATTACTTGTTGCCTCCCCCGGGCGTGATCGGCGCCATCCGCCCGCCCTGGCCGCCGCCGAGTTTGGGCAGTTGCAGCGGGTGGTCCTCCCCACCCGGGGCGCTGACCAGGAAATCATCAGGCGCAGTCACCGGGTATTTCAGCGTGGTGTCTTCGAGCGCGCGCTGGACTTTCTTCTGCGTCAGCTGCTGCTCGACGCTCTCAGCCTCCTTGAGGCTGAACAGAATGTGCCGCGCGCGGACTTCCTCTTCCGGCTCCTGACTGGCGGGTTTGCCATCCGGCGTGGGGGTGGCGGCAGGCGGCTTGGGGGCATTCGGATCGGGCTTCTTCACCCGGCGCTCTTCGAGCTTGATGATGTGCCAGCCGAACTGGGATTTGACAAGCCCGCTCGTCTCACCGGGCTTCAGGGCGAAGGCGGCGTCAGAGAATTCCTTGACCATCTTTTCTTTCGTAAACCACCCGAGATCGCCGCCCTGCTGGCCCGAGCCGTCATCGGAAAACTCGGCGGCCAGTTTGGCGAAGTCCTCGCCCTTCTTCACCCGCTCCAGCACCTCCTCGGCCTGCTTTTTGATCTTGTCGGGATCGGCCTTGGGATGTTCATCGCGGTATTTCTTTATCTCTTCGGCGGTCGGCTTGAGCTTCTCTTCCAGCGATTTCGAGTATTCGCTGGCGAGCATGTTCGCCCGCTGGAGCCGGAGCTGGAGCGGCACTTTCCCGCTCTTGTCCAGGCCGGCCTTGCGCGCGCGTTCGGCGCGGATCTTCATCTCGGCCCACTGTGGCTTGATATTCTCAATCTCTTCGGGCGTCGGGGTGGGGGCGCCCTTCGGCCGGATCAGCTGGTTATCGGCGTCGAACTCCTTCAGGTGGGCCGCCACGTAAGCGTCCTTTTCTTCCTTCGGAATTTCGCTCTGCGGATTCGCCTTGTTCTCTTCGCCGGCCAGGATGATCATCTTCTGAAGCTCTATCCTCCGCTGAACCTCATCCTTCTTATCCATCCCTTCGGCCTGAGCGGCCGAGGCCAGCGAGAACATGCGCTTGAGATTTACAATCAGATCCTTGCGCTGTTTGTCATTGTCCTTGAACTGCCGCTGAACCTGCGGCGGGAAGGTGTCCACAATGCTGGTCAGTTCATTCGCGGTGATGCTTCTGAATTCCTTCGACTTGCAGGCCTGCGCCATCACCAGCGCCGTGATGAGCAAAGAGGTAACGACAAAATTTCCGATCTTTTTCAAAGCGATCTCCTCAATACAATCTGAAAAGTGATGGGCAAAAAGTAAAGAGTCCCCGGGGGTTCACTGTTCACTGTTTTTTTTCCGTCAATTCGACCAGCACGCCCCCCGTGCTGGCCGGATGAATGAATGCAACCAGATGACCGCCTGCGCCGGGGCGCGGTTGTTCATCAATCAGGCGGACGCCGCGCGCCTTGAGCCGCGCGAGATGGGCAGTGAGGTCCGCGACTTCGACGCAGACGTGATGCAGGCCCGGGCCGCGCTTCGCCAGAAATCTGCCGACCGGAGTTTCCCCGCCCGTGGCTTCGAGCAATTCGATCCGGCTTTCGCCAATCGGAAGCATCGCCACGCGCACCCCCTGATCTTCGACGACTTCAATTTCCTTCAGCTCCAGCCCCAGCCCGTCGCGCCAGAAATTGAGCGCCTCATCAATCGAACTGACGGCGACGCCGAGGTGTCCGACCTTTGTGCCGACTTCGGCTGTATGGTTGTCGGTGGCGGATTCTGCCGCCGAAGCGGCGTTCTGCCTGGTCTTCATTTTCCCGATGATCTCTTCCACGACGGTGTAGGGGTCGCGCTGCCGCGATGCGACTTCGGCGGCCATAGCTTGCAGACTTGTTCCGCCGGGCGATTCAGAAAGCGCCAGCCTGACGAGCCGCTCGCGTAACAATTCGACGATCCGGCTTTCGGCCACCGCCTGGCGACGCTCGAATGACGCCTGATTCTGCTGGCGAAAGGCCGCATAGCGCTCTACCGCCTCGGCGAACCGGTCTATGCCGCGATTCTCGGTGGCGACGGTGCGGACTATCGGAGGGTGCCAGCCGTCGGGCCGCGTCGTCATTTCGAGCAGCATGACCAGCTCGCGCTCGGCGCGCTCGACGCCTTCGCGTTCGGCCTTGTTGATGACGAAGATGTCACCGATCTCCATGATCCCGGCCTTGATCGCCTGAATGTCATCGCCCATCCCCGGCACGAGGACGACGACCGAGACGTCGGCGGCCTTGACGACATCCACCTCATCCTGTCCGACTCCGACCGTTTCGACAAGCACTCTATCGTACCCGGCGGCCTCCAGAACCGCAACCGCGTCAACCGTCGCCCGCGCCAGCCCGCCCAGGTTCCCGCGCGTCGCCATCGAGCGGATGAAGACGTCCGGGTCGGTCGCGAGCGCCTGCATCCGGATGCGGTCACCGAGCAGTGCCCCGCCGGAAAAGGGGCTGGAAGGGTCAACCGCCACGATGCCCACCGTCTTATCCAGCGCGCGGTAATGCAGCGCCAGTTTGTCAACCAGCGAGGATTTGCCCGCACCCGGCGCGCCGGTCAGGCCAATGATGAGGCCATGCGCTTCCCTCTCAGCAGTCCGCCTGAAGAGAGCCTTGAGAATTTCCGGGGCATCCGGGGTGTCGTTTTCGATCCGTGAAATTGCGCGGGCCACGGCGCGCGGATCGCGCGCCAGAATCTTTTCGACCTGTGTCTCCAAGGGAAATCCATCAGTAATCGGAATGCTGATGTCCATTCGTGAATAATCTGCTCTCAATCGTGGACCACCACTCCCCACTGGATTCGGTCACTCTGACCGACCAGATCAGCTTCGTGCCGAGCCGGCATCAGTTGGGGAGATCGAAAGGTAAATATAGCCGCAAATCCTGGCTAATTCCACGCCCGCAAATGCCCCGGCGATCAATTTGGAACAGCCGCCGGCCCGTGACGTTTTTACCATTACCAGGATTTTGAATCGCAATAATCTGACTGGAAAACAGTCGCCAATGGGTCTGTATCATTAACAGATCACTCTGGGGACACCCCTGGCAAACGAGCAGACAACTGACAGACAACAGGGAATCATTATGCAACAGGTAGCAGCTCTCTTCCTCCTCAACGCTTTTGACGCAGGGATGACGCTTTTCTGGGTGAAGAAAGGGATTGCGGAAGAAGCCAATCAGTTTATGAACTATCTGATTATGGAGAACGGGGCCGCCTCCTTCCTGGTTTTCAAGATCGCCATCGGACTGCTGGCGGCCATGTGCTTTTACCGCTGGGCCCATCTGCCGGCCGCGCGGCTCGGCCTGAAGATCGCGCTGGGTGTTTACTGTGTGATTTTCGCGATCCACCTGACGATTGGCGCGCTGGCCTGTGGTATGGCCTCGTGGTTTGGTTTGTAAAAAGCCGCGGGAGGCACTGAGCAAAACGAAAGGCAGACCATCTGGTCTGCCTCTTTACTTTGCGTTGAGCAATTGAAAGGTTGAATCGCGTCAGCGTGCCAGGGGGATTTTGATCTGTTCGCGCTGGCGGGTGACAACCAGCTCGACCTTTTCACTCCCGCTCACACCCTCATCAAGAGCCTTCACCAGCGAAGCCACATCCTTAACCTCGTTCTCACCGACTTTGATGATCACATCTCCGGCGAGGAGCCCGGTTTTGGCAGCTCTGTCGGTTGCATTGGAAACGAGCAGGTTGCCGGAAGTAGAGAAATATTCCCTGAGTTGTGGCGTCAGCAATTCCACGTCCAATCCGTATAAACCTCGCAGCCGCCCTTCAGGCGGTGCCACATCAAAAATACCATTTATGATTGAGATCAGGCTCGTGACCTTTCCCTGAAGTTTCTGCCGGGCAGGGTCATTCGGTGGCAGCTTCTCCATTTCCTTCTTAATAGCTTCCACCTTATCTGTTATGTAATTGAGCGTCTTATCCGGCGTGGTGCCTGGTGCGAGCATCAGTTTGGCCTGTAAAACTTTATACTCCTCACCACGTTTGACTTTGAGTGTGACTTCACTGTCTGCCGGAAGCTGCCTGAGCGTATTTCCGAGCTGCGCCAGGTTGGCGACACGACGGCCACTGATACTGAGCAGGATATCCTGCTGATGGACCCCGGCCAGTTCTGCCGGGCCGTCAGGAAAAATATTGGTCACACGGACACCCGGTTCATAAGAGGAACCCTTCATGGCTTCAGGGTTTTTCAGCGGAGTTTTGATTGGCGCATACATATCTTTGCCACTGGCACCCAGCCACCCGTGAGCGATGCTGTCATTGGCTTTGATAATGGCCTGCGCGATGCTGAGGACGCGTGTAATCGGATAGACGAGGTGCTTATCTTCCCCGCTGATGTCGTAGATCGCGATGCCGAAAACCCTGTTATTGCCGTCGAACAGCACACTGCCATCCTGCACCGGCGTCAGGGACGGCTCACTCAGATAGTAGATCGGCGTTCTGGGGCTGTAGCGGAAATCGCCGATGGCTTTGGCGATGCTGCACGGGAAATCGTTGATGCGCGGCTTCACCAGCGTCAGCCCGGGAGTGGGCCTTTGCGACTGTCGCGGATTGAAGCCGTAAAGTCTGACGGAACCTTTCACTGGCAGGGCGGCAGACTCGGCAAACGCGGGCGAATTGAAAACCGGATTCTCCACTTTCAGGACGCACAAGCCCGTCACCGTATCCATCCCGATAAAGCTCGCCGGAAGCTGCGGACTCGTCGGCGTATAAACGAGGACATCCTGCGGAGGGTTTTCAGGAGTGGCGCCCGCCAGCCGGACGACGATGTGCCCCTTGTCATCAAGGATGACGCCGAGCGTGATGTTCCTCGACTGCATCATCGGCAGCGGCTCGCCATCGAGCGTAAAGATATTCTCTGTCGAACCGAGTTGCCGGACGACGTCTATGCGCTGCGAGACGTAAACCATCCCCGGCGGAGTCTTCTGAAGACTTAGACGACGAGGCAGCGGCTGCTGCCCGGCTGCTGCAACAATCAGCAGAACGATCCAGCCACAGGTTGCGATGGTTTTTGCCAGCATTTTCAGAACAACCACACCAATGAACTCTCAGGCCGCAGGGTGGGGCAGCGCAGCCCTGATAATTTAGAAAATCGCCTGAGTAACGTGCGGAGTATTGTCAGCCATAGCAACTGTTGCCGGAACTCCGTAGCTGACTTCAGCGACAGTCACAACTCGGCGGCTGCCATTCGGGCTATGAACGACGACCTGATACCCCGGGAAGTTGCCCTTCGGAGTCGGAGTATCTATCCCGCCCGGATTTCCACCAGACTTGGGATTATTGGCCTTTGAATGGTAACTCGCTTTTTCAAACCTGCGCCCTCCGGAGTTTGCAAGGGGGCTGACAGGATTACTCTTATTCTCATTATCACTCATTGAAGGAGCAACGGAGACGGACGAAGGCCCAGCCGGAAGATTGGCATTCTTGCCAGCACTCGCAACATTAACTGGTGTGTTCGGAACCGACTTATTGTTGCTGACAAGATAAACTGCCGAAAGCGTCACCACGAGCGCGATGGCCGCCATTGCCGACGCGGCCTGCCCCCACGAAAATGACAGCTTCCAGAACTCAGTGAAAAAACCGAGCCCACCGCGCGGCTCCTGCACAGACCTGGCCTGAGCGATGCGGGCGCGCAGACGGAAATCAAAATCATTCGGAACCTGCACGCGGGGGACATCACTCATTAACGCAAACAGCGCCGTCATCTGCGCGGCGTAATCGCTGCACCCCTGACAACCAGCCAGGTGATGGCTGACAAATTCGCTGAACGGCTCGCGCGGTGAGGCCGCATCAATCGCCATTCTGATCTTCTGACAGTTCATGCTGATCTCCTGTCTTTGGCTAACAACAACATTTCAAATGCGAACCCGGAAGAAGCCGGGAAAAATTCGTCGCCGGAGGCACTCCGGCGACATCATGGCAATGCGGGATGCGTGTTCCCAAGCCGCGTCCCTTCGGTCAAAAAACTTCACAGAAAATCCTTCAACTTCTCTTTCAGCAGGTTGCGCGCGCGGTTGATGCGCGATTTCACGGTGCCGTCGGATAAGCCCAGCACTTCGCTGATCTCTTCGTAGCTCCGACCCTCGATGTCGCGCAGCACCACAGCCGCCCGGTATTTTTCGGGCAGGCTGGCAATCGCCTTCGACACGGCTTTGCGCCGCTCGTCCTGGATCATCGCGTCGTCGGCCATCACCTGCCGCTTGTCGGGCAGTTCGATTTCCATCTCGTCGCCGTCCTTGTCAGAGAAGAAGGACGGCATCGGGATCAGGTGGCGGCGCTTGCGCTGCCGGAGGTCGCTGATCGCCAGGTTCGAGGCGATGCGGTAGATATATGTCGAAAAGCTGTATGTTGCCTGATAACGCTCGACGCTCGTGAAAACCCGCACGAAAGTCTCCTGCGCGAGGTCCACGGCGCGGTCGTAATCGTTCAGCATCCGGTAGACGAAATTCGTGATCGGATTCTGGTAACGCCTCATCAATTCCTTAAAAGCGTCTTCATCACCTGTCCGCGTTGCTTCGAGCAGCGCGTGATCGTCCATCTCCCTGACCGGAACCTCTGCCCTGACCTCTTCACTCGCCATCATCCGGACAGCTGCGCTCGCCGCATCGGATACGGGATCGAAAACCTCATTCAAAACCGAGTTCAGGGTGAGTGCCGTCATGGGTGGCTTTTCCAGCTCCGGGCGATCAGGTTCTTTCGGTGGAAGATCGTTCATTCTGAGGTCTTAACTCTGACTTTCCGTCCGGAACATCCCCGGTGAGGCTGCCGACTGGGATACCGATCAGGGAAAGTATACACGATCTTCCCTTGCCAACACGCCGCACGACTCAAATTGTTCCAGGAATTTATCAGGTTTTTACAGCCGGCGGGCCGACCCGGCGAATCAACCCCGGCAAAAAGGCAATACCTTTTGATTCAACAACTTGAGATGGCGCCGGGATAAGGCTCGCAACTCCCTGCCGGAGTCTGTCCTGATGCATCTGATCCGGGTCGAGCCAAGCCTGAGTGGCAGCCGCCTGTCATACCTTCTCACTTGCGGGCTGCCCGGGTTTCCGGGGCGAGGCTGGCGCATCGCGCCCTCTTGCGGCATAATCCTGTCGTTCGATCCGGTAGTCATCACAGGCAGGCTCTCTGCCGAATCCAGAATAAATCAACGCATCCAGCCTGATTGGAGGAGGAAACCTACACATGAATAAGCAGCGGCTTTTTATCGCCAGTTGTCTGTCGCTCGTCGTGACGGCCATGATCTTTGTCATCCGCGGTGACATCGCCCCGCAGGTCGAGCCGCTCTTCGGCCTCTCGCACGAACAATACGCCTTTGTTTCGACGATGGCCTTCTTCGGCTTCGCCGCTTCGATCCTCGTCGCCTCGCCGATGCTGGATGCGCTGGGGATGCGGAATCTTTTATATCTGGCAGCGGCACTACACATCGGCGGGATTCTATCGTTCATCTTTGCGCCCAACTACACGGTGCTTTATATGTCCATGCTGTTTGCGGGTTTCGGCAACGGTCTGGTCGAGGCGGTGATTAATCCCCTGACGGCGACGGTCTATCCCGATCAGAAGGTCCACAGGCTGAACGTGCTGCATTCGTGGTGGCCGGGCGGGCTGATTATCGGCGGGCTGATCGCCTACCTGATGGGCCTGTTGAATTTTTCGTGGCAGCTGAAGATGGGCGTCGTGATCATCCCGACGATTATTTACGGCTTCCTGATCTTCGGTCAGAAGTTCCCGCAGACGGAGCGGGTGGCGGCCGGCGTTTCGACCGGCGAGATGATCAAGACCGCGGTCCATCCGGCCTTTTTACTGCTGCTGGGCGTGATGATGTTGACGGCCTCGATTGAACTCGGGCCGGGACAGTTGCTGGAGTCCGTGTTGCGGAACACCGCAAAAATGTCCGGCACGCTGGTTTTCGTTTACGGCAGCGCGCTGATGTTCGTTCTGCGTTATTTTGCCGGGCCGATTGCGCACCGGCTGTCGCCGATTGGGATGATGTGGGCTTCGGTGACGCTCGCCGGGTTAGGGTTGTTTGCCTTGGCCGGCGCGACTACGCCGGCGGTGGCTTACGTCGCCGCCACGGTCTTCTACGTCGGCGTCTGTTTTATGTGGCCGACGATGCTCGGCATCACCTCGGAGCGTTTCCCGCAGGGCGGCGCATTCACGATGGGCCTGATGGGATTCGCCGGCCAGTTCGCACTGGGCATGATCATCCTGAAGATGGGCTCCGTGTTTGACGCGTGGGGCGCGGCGGAGGTCTTCAAATTCGTGTCGAAACTGGCACTCATCCCGTTCGTCGTCTTCGCCATCTGGTGGATCAGGGATTACATGAAGGGCGGATACAAGGCCGTCAAACTGACCCAGTCATAGAATTGCGGATTGCGGATTTCAGATTGCGGATTCCCGTGCCCGGAAGTTTGCCGTAACTTTCCGGCCATAAATAATCCGCAATCTGAAATCCGCAATCGCGCTACCCGCCGATAATTCCCGCCACACTGCATTTCAAACACCGATATAAAGTGCCGGCGCGTTCCGGGAAGACCTGGACACGGGCCGGGCCGCAGGTGTGTTCGACGTCGATCTCGAAGAGCGTGTAATAGCGCTCGTCGGCAAGGTCGCCAATCGCGTCGAAGATCGCCTGCTCGGCCATCGTGTTGCGGTCAATCGCCGCGAAAAAATCGCGCTCCTCTTCGGTCAGTTCATCGCTCGTGAATTCGTCTTCCATATCGCCCCCGTGGTGATCTTTGGTGATTCGTCCCGGGGGCTTTTATACTACGGGGCGAAATCAGATCAAAGGAGATTGCGCCCGATGCCCGTCAGAGTACAGGTCTTTTCCGATTACACCTGACCGTATTGCCTGATTGGGGAGGTTCCCCTCAGAAAAGCCGTCGAAGCCACCGGGGCAGAGATAATCTTCCGCGCTTACCTGCTGCGCACTGATGGCCAAGCCAGATTCGATCCGCAGAGCGAATACTTTGCCGAAGTCTGGCGGACGAGAGTCGCGCCGATGGCCGAACAGTCCGGGGTCGAGATGAAGAGGCCGTCCCACCTGCCGCTGACCCGGCTTGCGCACGAAGCCGCCGCCTGGGCGCGCGAGCAGGGGCGCTTTGAGGATTTCCACCGCGCGCTCTTTCGCGCCCAGTTTATTGAGGAAAGGGATCTCGGCGAATTGGAGACTCTCAAAGGTATTGCCCGCGATCTGGGAATGAATGCCGGCGATCTGGGGCGGGCGCTCACTGAACGCCGGATGGCTGATGAGGTGGATGAAGACCTGTTGATCGGGCAGTCTTACGGGGTCAGAGGCGTCCCGGCATACGTCATCGGCGGGCAAATTCTGTTCGGCGTTCAGGCGGCGTCAACGCTGATCGAAGCCATCGAACGCGCCAGCCGGATGGAACCCGCGCCAAAGCCGGGCGTGCTGCCATCAATACCGATCAACATCACTCGCAAATAAGGATTATGTTGCTCCCTCAGGTCTGAGTTCTCACGCAACACCTGCCATTGCCAGCAGCAGCAGCAGTGCGCGCTTGTAACCGACCTCGCGCCCCGCCGGGTCGTACCACTCGCTCAACCGGTGCGAATCGCCGGACAGCCCGCCAACCCCGATGGTGATGGCCTGAACGCCGAGGCTGATGGGGATGTTGGCGTCTGTCGAAGCGCGATTGAGAATCGGCGTGATGCCGACGGCGCGCGAAGCTTCGGCGGCCAGGCGCACCAGCATCGCGTTCTGCGGGGTCTCGCCCGAAGGCCGGTGCCCGATCAGTTGCACGTCCGATTTGAGCCGGCGCCCGGAAGCCGCCCGGATCGTGTTCTCCTCCGCAATCGCCTGATTGACCGCCTTCAGCAGGAACTCTTCCAGTTTTGTCAGCTCCGCTTCCGAAGTCGAACGCAGATCCACGTCCATCCGCGCGCGTTCGGGGATGACGTTGACCGATTCACCGCCTTCGATGCGACCGACGTTGTAGGTCGTGCGCGGTTCGATGGGGGCGCGGTATTCGGCCAGCTTCGCCACTACGCGGCCCAGCGCGTGAACCGGGTTGACGACGCCGAAATCCCCCCAGCTGTGGCCGCCCGGCCCTTCGAGCGTGACGCGATAGCGCCGCGACCCGAGCGCCTGATGCGTGATGAAATCAATCCCCGGCCCATCAAATGAGATGAAGGCCGAGACCCGGTGCGCGACCTTTCCCTCGCTGAACAGGTGCCGCACGCCGCGCAGGTTGCCTTCGCCCTCTTCGCCCACCGTGGCGGCGAAGGCAATCGTCCCGCGGGTGCGGAGCTGACCGGCGTTGAGTGCCTGAATCATCCCGATCAATCCGGCCAGCCCGGCCACGTTGTCGGCAATCCCCGGCGCGCAGTACCGCGGGCCGGCGCGCCCGACCCTGACATCAGTGCCTTCGGGGAAAACCGTGTCGAGATGCGCGGAAACCACGAGCAGCGGGCTATCGGCCTCCCCGCGATAAAAGCCGATCACGTTGCCTTCGCTGTCGGTGTGAACGTCGGAGAGGCCGAGTTCGGCAAAACGCCCGGCGAAGTAGCGCGCGCGCTCCTGCTCCTTGAAAGGCGGCGCGGGGATTTCACAGATGCGGATGAGTTCAGAGGTGAAGCGCTCTGCCGACTGGTCAATGAAAGCAAAAGCGCTCCGCACGCGATCATCGGCCAGCAGCGCCGGGATGGCCTCCGGCTGACGACGGTCGGTGATTGAAAGGATTGACGCGGGCATCAGCTACCTCCGGGGATTGACTGACCCGCTGATCGGCTTGCGGTTGGTTTCGCCCGTGCGCACGACCGGGATGCCGTCGTCAACTTCGGCATGCGGGCGCGGGATCACGTGCGTGGAGATGACTTCGCCGACCTGACGGGCCGCCGCCGCGCCCGCATCCACGGCCGCCTTCACCGCCGCGACTTCGCCGCGCACGATGGCCGTGACGAGCCCGGCGTCAACCTTTTCATAGCCGATCAGGCTGACATTCGCGGCTTTGACCGCGGCGTCCGCGGCCACGATCATCGCGACCAGCCCGCGACATTCGATCATTCCGAGTGCTTCCATTCCGGCTCCCCCAGGTTCTCTGCTGATGGTGACGAGTCGCCCGAGCGGCTGACTCAGGTGGTGCGATTACACCCCCTGCACCGCGGCCTGTCAAGCCGGGCTTACCCGACCCGATTATGGCGGAAGCCCGAATTGACGATGGTCACCATTAGTGGTAGAAGGTGAGCCATCACCGTAGTCCAGATCAATCATTGAAAGGAATCCCTCAGACGTGGAGCATTATCCGCCAGGCACCGGATGGATTGAAGTCATTGTTGGTTCGATGTTCAGCGGCAAGAGTGAGGAGTTGATCCGCCGCCTGCGCCGCGCCCAGATCGCCCGGCAGAAAGTCCAGATCTTCAAACCCGCGATTGACAGCCGCTACTCCGAAGGCCACATCGTTTCTCACTCCGAGCAGCGGATCGAATCGCTGCCCGTCGCTTCGGCGCGCGAAATCCTCGCGCTGGTTGACACCTCGACCGAGATCGTCGGGGTTGACGAGGGCCAGTTCTTCGACCACCACCTGGTCGCCGTCGCCAACCAGCTGGCGAGCGACGGCAAGCGCGTGATCATCGCCGGCCTCGACATGGATTACCTCGGCAAGCCGTTCGAGCCGATGCCGCAGCTGATGGCGATTGCCGAAGACGTGACCAAGACCCGCGCCGTCTGCGTCCAGTGCGGCAGCACGGCCACCTACACGCAGCGTCTGATCGCCAGCAAGGCCCGCGTCGTCGTCGGCGCTGCCGGGGCCTACGAGGCGCGCTGCCGCAAGTGCTTCGACCCTTACCTGTCGAACGAACTGACTGAAGACAGGGGCGAACTCGCTACGACCGGCGACTAACAAGGAGCCAGCAAAATGTCCGCTGAACGCCCGATGGAACACGACCTGCTTTTCGACTTCCTGCGGGTCGTCGAGGCCGCCGCGATTGAAGCGGCCCGCACGATGGGTCAGGGTGACCGCAGTTTTTCCGACCACGTCGCCGTCGAAAAGATGCGCGCCGTGATGGATACGATCCCGATGGACGGCACCATCGTCATCGGCGAGGGCGAGCGCGACGAGGCGCCGATGCTTTTCATCGGCGAGCGCGTCGGCGAGGGCACGCACGACGGCAATCAGCGGCATTACCCCCACGTTGACATTGCCGTTGACCCGCTTGAGGGGACCAACCTCTGCGCCACGGGTTCAGCCAACGCCATCGCCGTGCTGGCCGCGGCGGAGAAAGGCGGACTCCTGCATGCGCCCGACACTTACATGAACAAGATCGTCGTCGGGCCTTCGGTCAAAGGCGCGGTGGATATTGACGCCCCGGTCAAAGACAACCTGAAGGCCATTGCGAAGCGGCTCAATCGCGACGTCAGCGACCTGACGATCATCGTCCTTGATCGTCCGCGCCACGAGAAGCTCGTCACCGAAATTCGCGAAGCGGGCGCGCGCATCCGGCTGATCACTGACGGCGATTTGTCCGCCGGCATTTCAGCCGCCGTCGCGGGTTCCGGAGTCCATGCGCTGATGGGCATCGGCGGCGCGCCGGAAGGCGTGATCACAGCCGCCGCGATGAAATGCCTGAACGGTGAGATTCAGGCGCGCTTTATGCTCAGGGAAAATCTCGAACAGGCCGAGGACCGCGCCAAGATCGCCGAAGACCTGGCCGACCGGATGAAGATGATGGGCATTGCCGACCCGTCGCGCGTTTACGACACCAACGAACTCGCGCCGGGAAAGAAGATCATCTTCGCGGCCTGCGGCGTCACCGACGGCACGATCCTGCGCGGCGTGCGTTTCTTCGGCCACGGCAAGCGCACGCAGTCGCTCGTGATGACCACCGAAACGCGCCACGTCCGCTTTGTTGACACCGTCCACGTCGAAGGCGGGCCGGACAGCGTAGTCAGGTTCGATAAGTAGAGTTGACAACCCGTTTCCTGCGGCGAGCGCTTCCTGAGGCCGATGAAGCAGAATCCACAAACCGGAGCGAGGCTGGTTTACGCCGCCGCGGTGGCTGGCGTGCTGGTGTGGCTCGCGTTGATCATCGCCGCGCCGCTGCTCATCAGACGGCACCCCGTGCCCGCGCTGCTGATTTACCAGAGCTTTTCCGCAGTCTGTCATCAACTGCCCGAGCGGTCGTTTCATCTGCTCGGTTGCCCGTTCGCGGTCTGTTCACGCTGCACCGGCATCTACTCAGGCTTTCTGCTCGGGCTGATTGCATACCCGTTCGCGCGCCGGCTCGACGACGAAACGATGCCCGAGCGCCGCTGGCTGCTCGTGGCGGTGGCGCCGATGCTGATTGATTTTGCCGGCAATGCAATCGGCATTTTCACCAACACTTTTTCCTCGCGGACGATCACCGGGCTCGTCGGCGGCGTGGCTTCGGCTTTTTATATTTTCCCGGGCCTCGTGGCGATATATTTTCAGGCAGCGGGCTTGCGGACTGCCGTCAACGCCACGCCCGGAATCCCAACCCTGAACCCAGGAGAAACCAGTGATGCCCGAAGTTGACAAACAAAAACCAGCCCTGATTGGCGGACTGATTGTCGGCCTGCTTTCTTCGCTCCCGATAGTCAGTATCGGGAACGCCTGCTGCTGCATGTGGGCGCTGATAGGCGGCGCAGTGGCGGCTAAAATGCTGATTGATCGCTCACCACAACGGGTCAAAGCCGGTGACGGCGCAATGATCGGCGTAATGGCCGGGGGGATCGGCGCAGGGATTTCCCTCATCATCGGCATCCCGCTCGCCCTGATCATGGGTCCCGCATTTTACGGCATCGCCCGGCGCGTTGCAGAAATGAGCAACGATCCGAATCTTCAGCAGGCCGTCCAGCAGATGACCGCTCAAATGGGGGCACAGAGCTTTGGACAGCGACTGCTCAGTTCCGTCCTCAGCGGCGTCATCATGGCAGTTTTACTGATCGGCTTCACCACTCTGGGCGGATTGCTCGGCGTTGCGATCTTCGAGAAGCGCAAGGATCAGACGCCGCCACCGCCGCCACAATATCCACCGCAATACCCGCCGCAGAATCCGCCGCCCGGCGACTGGGGCAGCCCGCGGTAAAACCCGAGGCCCGGGGGCCGGAGATCAGATGTCAGTGAAAAGGCTGACCTCCGCCCCCCGGCCTCCGCTTTATGCTCACCGTCCTTTCCATCGCCGGCTTCGACCCGTCGGGCGGCGCGGGAGTGCTGGCCGACATCAGGACCTTTGCCGCTTTCGGCTGTTACGGCACGGCGGCGATCACTTCCCTGACTTCACAAAACACCGTGGCGGTTTACGGCGCGTACCATCAGACGCCCGAAATCCTGCGCGCGCAGCTTGAGCCGGTCATCGGCGACTTCGAGATTGCCGCAGTCAAAACCGGGATGCTCCCGACGCGCGAAATAATTGAGCTGACGGCTGAGACAATTGTCAGGCATCAATTACCCAACGTTGTCGTTGACACAGTGATTCGTTCGACCAGCGGCTACGACCTGATTGACGACGCGGCGGTGGCGACACTGATTGAAAAGCTGCTGCCGCTCGCCGACGTGATCACGCCGAATATGGCCGAAGCGGCGCGGCTGACCGGAATTGAAGTTCACGATCTGGGAAGCATGCAGCAGGCCGCCCGGAAACTTCATGAGACGTGCCGGCCCGATCCGGCGCGCCCGCAGGCCCGGCGCGCTGTGCTGGTCAAGGGCGGCCACCTCGATGACGAATCCGTTGATGTGTTGTACGATGGCGGCGGAATCAGCCTTTTCCCCGCGCCGAAAATTGCCTCGCGCAATACTCATGGCACCGGCTGCACGCTTTCGTCAGGCCTGGCTGCGCTGCTGGCTGCGGGGTGTGACGTGCCCGAAGCCGTGAGGCGGGCGAAAGATTATGTGACTGCGGCCATCCGCACGGCCCCGGGTCTCGGGCACGGCGCGGGGCCGCTCAATCATTCCGTGCAGCCCTGACTCAGGAACAGAAGAACATGCCAAAACTCAATCAAATTATTGCAGTCGAAAAAGGGGTCAAAAGCCGCGTCTACGGCGAAATCACCGACATGCACAAATCCTCGCAGAAGCCCGACCTCTTCAACGGCTTTGTCAAAAGCTATCGCAGGAAGGACGAGGACGGCGAGGACTATCCGGCGGAACGCAAGAAAGTCCAGATGATGGCCGACGTCATGCTCGCGCGGGCGGCCACGCTGCTCGCGGAGCTTTTCGACGTGACCGCGACCAAAGACTGGGGCAATTGTCATGCCTTCGCCGACGTGGAGGTGGACGGGCAGGTACTCGTCAAAAACGCGCCCGTGCCTTACCTGCTCTTTCTGGAAAAACAGATCAACGACCTGCATGCCTTCGTTGACAAGCTCCCGGTGCTGGACGAAACCGACGACTGGACGAAAGATGACAACGCTGGTCTGTATAAAACGATGCCGATTCCGACCCACCGGACAAAGAAGGTTCAGAAACCCGTCGTGCTTTACGAAGCCACGAAGGAACACCCCGCCCAGACGCAGATCATTACCGAAGACGTGGTCGTCGGTTACTGGGATACGGTCAAGCACAGCGGGGCATTGCCCGCGCCGCGCCGGCAGGTCCTGCTCGAACGCATCGAGAGGCTTTCCAAAGCCGTCAAGTTCGCCCGCGAGAAGGCGAATGACGCCGAAACCGAGAACCAGAAAATCGGTAAGGCGATCTTCGATTATCTGCTATCATAAGCGCCATTGAGGCAAGCTGAATTTCAGGATGAAGCTGAACAAACGGACGTGCTGGTTCGAATCCAGCTCCCCGCACCAGCAATTTCAAATCTCAGATTTCAAATTTGAGATCGCCTTGCGCGGGGGTGGCGGAATGGGTAGACGCGGGAGCAATCCTGTCCGATCAGGTTGAGACTATTCCTCAGAAGCTCAGCATTCGTCGTGGTCGCCAGATCGAGTTCCGGGGACAATCTGCGCCAGACGCTGGTGCAAATCCAGCCCCTCGCTCCAGACTTGTGCGAGGGTAGCTTAGCAGCAGAGCGGGCGCACTCAGATCTAAGCCTTCGGATTAAACGCCATTGGTGACACAAGTCGCGACACCACTCAGGGCCGGGGGGCCGGATATGCCCTTCGGCCTTCTCTGCACAAGGTGGCGATACAAGTGAGGTGACTCCGGACGAGTCATCAGCTGTGAACCGAAGTCGCAATGGAAAAAGCCCCGAACAACAATCCGCCCAATCTCACCGAGGCTGAACTCTTCGTGCGGCGCTCCGACGAGGACGTGGCGCGATTCGAGGCGCAGCGGATCGCGGACGCGCTCATGCGCGAGACGAAGCTGTCGGCCGACCTCGCCCATCAGATCAGCGTCGAGGTCAAGGAGCAGATCAAGCGCTCCGGCATCCGCGCGCTGACTTCGTCGCTGATCCGCGGGCTGGTGGACGCGAAGCTGATCGAGTACGGGCAGACGGCAGCGCACCGCGCGCATGCGCGGCTCGGCGTGCCGCTCTACGACGTTGACCGGATCATTCAGTCGGCCTCGGTCGAATCATCAGTCGCCGCGCTCGGCCCCGAAGGCACCAGCATGGCGCTCGCCGAAGCGATCAAGCGCGAATACGCCATCCTCGCCGTCTTCTCCGACCAGGTCGCCGATGCTCACCTGTCGGGCGATCTGCACATCGAAAACCTGGGCGAAGTTGACCGCCCGACCGCGATGACCGGTTCGGTGGATTTCATCAAACGCTTCGGCATCGTCATGCCCGGCGGCTTTGCCGGATCGAAACCGGCCCGTCGCCCCGAAGTGCTGGCCGCGCACCTGGTCAAATACAACGCCGCGCTGCACGGCTATTTCAGCGAAGCGGTCGCGTGGGATTCGGTCAACTTTGCGATGGCCCCGCTGCTCGCGAAGCTCGACCAGAAGGAGATGAAGCAGGTAGCACAGGGGCTGTTGTTTGAATTATCCGCGCCCGCCATCGCGCGGGGGGGCCAGCCGGTCAACTGCGACCTGCACCTTGACTGGGACGCGCCCGCACACTTGCGCCACCTGCCCGCGACCGGCGCCGGCGGAGAGACGCTCGCGGAAAATTACGGCTCGTTCGGCGAAGTGGCGCGCCAGTTCCTGAAAGCGCTCTTTGAAGTTTACCTCGAAGGCGACGGTCAGGATCTCCCCTTCACCGGCCCGCGCCCGGTGCTGCATTTCACCAGACGGTTCATTGAGAGCCCCGGCTACCGCGGCTTCCTCGATCTGGTCAGCCGGGTCGCCACCGAACGCGGCGGAGTCGTCTTTGCCTTTGACCGCCCGTCGGAAAGCGGCAATGAAGCGGAGGAAGCGGCGATGGCTTTCACCGCACGTTACGGCATCGGCGCCGATCAGTTGCAGCGGGCGGGCGAAAGCTGGCGCTGGCGGGCGACGACTTTCTCGTCGGTCGCAATCAACCTGCCGCGCATCGGCTACCGCGCCGAAGGCAGTCAGCTGAAGGTCTTCGAGCTGCTGACCGAACTGCTCGAACTGGCCGCGCAGGCGTCGCTCGAAAAACGGATCTTCCTCGAAAAACTGCTTGCCCGCGGCGAGGCCGGGTCGCTCGCGATGCTGGCGATGCGCCCGGGCAAAGAGCCGTTCCTCAGGCTCAACTGGACGGCGCACGGCATCTGCCCCATCGGCCTGAGTGAGCTGGTACAGATCATCATTGGTGAGTCGCCTGACGCTTCCGCTCAGGCAAAGGATTTCGCGTCCCGCGTCGTGGCTCATCTGCACGCCGAAACCGAACGATTGTCGGCGAAACACAAGGTGCGCTTCCGCCTGGCCGAATCGCATGACCTCACCGCGCCGCACCGCCTGGCGCGACTCGATCTGAAAACTTTCGGCGAGCAGGATGCCGTGTCGTCAGTGGCAGAGGGCGAAGCGTTCTATACCAACGCTGCCAGACTGCCCGTCACCAGCGACATCGAGGCGTTCGAGAGAGTGAAGCTCGAAGGCGCGCTGCAATCCGGCGCGATTCAGGGCGCGTCCAGCGACATCTGGCTCGGCGAGAAACTGCCCGCCGCCGAACGCATGGCCGTTTTCATCTCGCGAGTTTTTTATCGGACGAAAGCCGGCGCCATTACTTTCTCGCCGGAATTCACGATCTGCACCGACTGCCACGCCGTCACGCGCGGCATCGTCAATGCCTGCCGGGGCTGCGGGTCAGCGCGCGTGGACGGGCTCGCGCAGGCGACCAATCGTTACAACCGCACTTCAACCTGGCCGCAGTGGAAGCTGACTGAATTGAAGCAGCGAAAGCGGGAAGAAAGCTGAAAGCAATATGCCGCGAGTTGTGGAAAGGAAGTTCGTCAAATTCGCCTTGTCTGATACCAATTCGGAATTGGTTATTGGCGGAGGGCGGCCGGGCCTTTACAGTGTCTGCCGTATCTCTGATTTACAAAATCACCGGCTCAAATTCCGCCCCCGGGATGGAAAGGCAGAATCAGAGTCGTTTCCAGTGGATGACCGGATTTCGTTTTGTGCGGTTATGACGAAGATCGTTCAGGCCGAAACGAGCGATGATGTGCGGGAGGCGCGCACAATGTTTGAAGAGTACGCGGCTGCGCTCGGCGTTGACCTCGGCTTTCAGAATTTCGCCGAAGAACTGGCCGCGCTGCCCGGGCATTACGCGCCGCCGGATGGCTGTCTGCTGCTGGCCACAGTTGATGATCAGGTGGCCGGATGTGTCGCGCTGAGAATGCTTGATGACGGGGTTTGCGAGATGAAGCGGCTCTACGTCAGGCCGCAGTCCCGCAAGCTGCGGCTCGGCAGAACGCTGGCGGAAGCCGTGATCGAACGGGCGCGGCAAATCGGATATTCGAGGATGCGACTCGACACGCTGCCATCAATGCAGCCGGCACAGGCGCTCTACGAGTCGCTGGGATTCAGAGAGATTCCACCCTACCGTTACAACCCAATCGCGGGCACCAGGTTCCTGGAATTGAATCTTCTCGCTCCGTCCGCATGACACCCGCTGCCTTTCTGTTTTATTCTTCGCCTTACTCGCCAGGCTCATAACCCGTACAGAAAGGCACCCGAAGCTCCGAAAACATGCCCAGAAGAACTGACATCCACAAAATTCTCATCATCGGCTCCGGCCCCATCGTCATCGGCCAGGCCTGCGAATTCGATTATTCCGGCACGCAGGCGTGCAAGGCGCTCCGGCAGGAAGGCTTTGAAGTCGTGCTGGTCAATTCCAACCCGGCGACGATCATGACCGACCCGGAACTGGCCGACCGCACTTACGTCGAACCACTCACCGTCGAAGCCGTCAGCGCCATCATCGAACGCGAACGGCCCGACGCGCTGCTGCCGACGGTCGGCGGGCAGACCGCGCTCAACCTGACCGTCAAACTCGCCGAGAGCGGCGTGCTGGAAAAGTACGGGGTCGAACTGATCGGCGCGAAACTCCAGGCGATCAAGGTCGCCGAAGACCGCCAGCTCTTCAAAAAGGCGATGGATGAAATCGGCCTGCAGATGCCCAGGGCGCGCTTCGTTCACAACCTGCAGGAAGCGCTCGTCGCCGCCGAGGAAATTGACTTCCCGATCATCCTGCGCCCGAGCTTCACGCTCGGCGGCACGGGTGGCGGGATCGCCTTCAACTCCGAAGAGTTTGAAGAGATCGCCGAGCGCGGCCTCACCGCCAGCCCGATCAGCGAAGTGCTGGTCGAGGAATCCATCATCGGCTGGAAGGAATTCGAGCTGGAAGTGATGCGCGATCTGGCCGACAACGTGGTCATCATCTGCTCGATTGAAAACTTCGACCCGATGGGCGTGCATACCGGCGATTCGATCACCGTCGCGCCCGCGCAGACGCTGACCGACCGCGAATACCAGATGATGCGCGACGCGGCGATCCGCATCATCCGCAAGGTCGGCGTCGAAACCGGCGGCTCGAACATCCAGTTCGCGCTCAACCAGGACAACGGCGAATTGCGCGTCATCGAGATGAATCCGCGCGTCTCGCGTTCGTCGGCGCTCGCCTCAAAAGCCACCGGGTTCCCGATTGCCAAGATCGCGGCGAAGCTCGCCGTCGGTTACACGCTCGACGAAATTCCGAACGACATCACGAAGAAGACCCCGGCCTCCTTCGAGCCGACGATTGATTACGTCGTCGTCAAAATCCCGAAGTGGGCGTTCGAGAAATTCCCCGGCGTGGATGCGACGCTCGGCACGCAGATGAAATCGGTCGGCGAAGTGATGGCGATAGGCCGCACCTTCAAGGAAGCCTTCCTGAAAGGCGTGCGCTCGCTCGAGCGCCGCGGCTCGCCGCGCGTCAGCCACGTGGATGACGAGACGTTGCGCCGCCGGCTGATCATCCCGAACGCCGAGCGCGTCCATTACCTGCACGCCGCGTTCGAGCGCAACTGGACGGTGGATGAGCTGTACGAACTGACGCGGATTGACCCCTGGTTCCTGACGCAGCTCAGACAGATCGTCGAGATGCAGCGCACGCTCGCGCAGGAAGACATCGCTTCGGTTGCGGCGGATGACCTGCGCGAAGCCAAGCGCTACGGCTTTTCCGACGTGCGCATCGCCGACCTGCTCGGCAGCACCGAGCAAGAGGTGAGGGCGAAGCGCATTCAGGCCGGCATCGTGCCGGTCTACAAACGCGTGGACACCTGCGGGGCCGAATTTGAATCGTTCACGCCTTACCTGTACTCGACTTATGAAAGCGAATGCGAGGCCGAGCCGGGCGACCGGCGCAAGATTATGATTCTCGGCTCCGGCCCGAACCGGATCGGTCAGGGCATTGAATTCGACTACTGCTGCTGCCATGCCGCGTTCGCGCTCAAGGAAGACAATTATGAAACGATCATGGTCAACTGCAATCCTGAGACCGTTTCGACCGACTACGACACGTCCGACCGCCTGTATTTCGAGCCGCTGACGTTCGAGGACGTGATGAATATCGTCGAACTGGAAAAACCCGAAGGCGTGATCGTGCAATTCGGCGGGCAGACGCCGCTCAACCTCGCCAACCAGTTGCATCAGGCCGGCGTGCCGATCATCGGCACGAGCCCCGAATCAATTGACCTCGCCGAAGACCGCAAGCGCTTCGGCAAACTGCTCGCCGACCTGAACATTCCGCAGCCGGTCAATGGCACGGCGGTCACTTTCGAGGAGGCGAAGCGCGTGGCCGCGGGCATCGGCTACCCGGTGCTGGTGCGCCCGAGTTACGTACTCGGGGGTCGCGCAATGATGATCGTGTACGACGAAGCGAGCCTCGAAGGTTATATGAAAAACGCGGTCGAAGCCTCGCCCGAAAAACCCGTGCTGGTTGACCGCTTCCTCGAAGACGCTTTTGAAGTTGACGTTGACGCGCTGGCCGACGGCGAGGCGACGGTGATTGCCGGGATTCAGGAACACATCGAAGAGGCCGGCATTCATTCGGGCGATTCTTCGTCCGTGCTGCCGCCATATATGGTCAAGCCCGAGCATCTGGACACGATGCGCCGTTACACGCGGCAACTCGCGCAGGCGCTCAAAGTGTGCGGGCTGATGAACATTCAGTTCGCCATCAAGGACGACATCGTCTACGTCCTCGAAGTCAACCCGCGCGCCTCGCGCACGGTGCCGTTCGTCGCCAAGGCCACGGGAGTGCCGCTCGCCAAAATCGCCGCGCGGCTGATGACCGGGCGCAGGCTGGCCGATTTCAACCTGCCTGATGAATTGACCGTGAGCAGCTTCTTCATCAAGGAGCCAGTCTTTCCGTTCGTCAAATTCCCCGGCGTTGACCCGCTGCTCGGGCCGGAGATGCGCTCGACGGGCGAGGTGATGGGGATGGCCGACACATTCGGCGCGGCGTTTGCAAAGGCGTGTCTGGGCGCGGGCCAGAATCTGCCGCTCGAAGGCACGGCCTTCATCAGCGTCAACGACAGCGACAAAAAGAACGCGGTGCGCGTTGCGCGGCGGCTGAACGAACTCGGCTTCAGGATCATCGCCACGCGCGGCACGGCCGGCGTGCTGAACGATGCCGGCGTCCACTGCGAGCGCGTCTTCAAGGTCAACGAGGGTCGCCCGAACGTGGTTGACCTGATCAAGAGCGACGAGATTGACCTGATCGTCAACACCCCCCTGGGCCGCGCGTCGTTTTACGACGAGCGCGCGATCCGTCGCGCCGCGATGCAATACAATGTTGTCACGTTCACCACACTGACCGGGGCGAGCGCGGCGGTCAGCGCGATTGCGGCCTTGCGTAATGAGAAACTGAGTGTCACGAGTTTGCAGGAACATCACGCGTGATGAATTTGGGAGTTGAGAGTTGAAATGATGGGTATCAACGATCCGGCAGTCATCGAGCGGATTCTGCGCGAATGCCGCGTCATTGCGGTGGTCGGGCTGTCATCCGACCCTTTCCGGGCCAGCCATGGCGTGTCGCGCTATATGAAGCGGCAGGGCTATCGCATCATCCCGGTCACGCCGAATGAAAGTGGAGTACTGGGCGAGCCGGCTTTCGCGAGGCTCGAAGACGTCCCGGGAAAAGTTGATCTCGTGAACATCTTCCGCCGCTCGGATCAGGCCGGCGTTCACGTTGACGAAGCGATTCGGATCGGCGCAAAGGCGGTCTGGATGCAGCTGGGCGTGATTGACGAGGCGGCGGCACAACGCGCGCTGGATGCCGGGCTGATGGTCGTGATGGATCGCTGTCTGAAGGTCGAACACGCCTTGCGCTCTGGTGAAGGCGATTGACCGATCTGGATTTCGCAGCCGGCGCCGCATCACGCGCCTCCGGAAAGACCCGCACCTCGCGGCAAAGCTGGCAACCACTTCTCAAATTTCCTGCGACAAATCATGAAACTCGCGGCTGTCGGGTGGCGCCTGCTCGCGATTGAACATGCCATAATCCCTGATCACACCCGCGATCCGGAGGTGGTAGTCTGCAAATATCTCCGCCCGGCCTCTGGCCTGCGCCGCGCGATGCGATTCCTGCTGTCGCCAGACGGCAACTGCCGCTTCATCGCGCCAGAACGAGAGCGAAAGGATCTTCCCCGGCTCGCTGAAGCTCTCGAAACGCTCGATGGAAATGAACCCGTCAATTTCGTCGAGCAGTGGCCGCAGACTCGCGGCGGTGTCGAGATACGCCTGCTTGTGTTCAGCCCTGGGCCAGACTTCAAATATCACTGCGATCATGGCTTCGGACTCCTTAGTTATGCCGATTATTTTTGTGAACAGCCTGTCAGACGTCTTCTTCATTTGCGAAGAGAGGAACGCGCGCGTTCGCGGACGGACGGTAAGTCGGTCTTTGCGGCAACCGCTCTAAATCAATGCCTGACATCAGCAGCTGCTCAACACCAGCCTTCGCGATGGTTACGGCGAGCGCTTCACCCAGGCAGGCGTGAGCGCCGACGCCGAATGTGAAGATGCGCCTGTCCTGCCGAAAAATATCGAATCGCTCGGGATGCGGGTTGACCGCCGGGTCGCGGTTGGTGGCTGCCAGGATGACCAGAATCGCGTCACCTGGCCGGAGCCGCTCGCCGGCGACGACTCCATCCGCTGCGAGGAAGCGCCGGGTGTTCTGAATCGGCGGGTCGTAGCGCAGGATTTCTTTGATGAAATCTCGCAGCAGGTCAGGACTCGCGGCCACCTGCTCGCGAAGCTCGTTCTGTCGGGCCAGCGCGAGCAGCGTGTTGCCGATCAGTCCCGCAGTCGCCTCATACGTATTCTGAGACAGAAAGCCAATCGCGTTGGCGACGATTGTGTCGGCATTTTCACCTACTGGACATCCGGCCTGTTGTGAAAGGGCACCCGGCAGCCCCCCTCGTGTGGCAAAGATGGATCTGAACAGGTCGAGCAAATGGGCCGCCGCCGATTTGCCTCGCTCGATCTGGTCAGGGCTGCTGACCGGCGAGAAACAACGGGCAAAATCGCCCACCCACCGTGCGGTCTGAGGCAGTTTGTCTTCAGGGACGCCCAGCAGGCTCGCCACGACATAGACTGGCAGTCGGAAGGCAAAATGCTGCGCGAGGCGGGCCGCATCCGCTCTGATCTCTGCCGAAAGGAAGCGCGCCCACCTGCTGCTGTAATCGGCAACCCTGGCCATGTCAATTGACTCGAATGCGGCAGAGGCGGCCCGCTTGAGCGAGTCATGGCGTTCTCCATCGTTCATGCGAATGAGGGAGCGAAAGATGTCGCCAGCCGGCGACCCGAGTAATGCCTGGGGGACAGGTTCCGCGAGCGGTCGCACCCGGCAAAGATCGCTCGTCAAAACCGCCGTGACAGCTCCGGCACTTGAAGCGACCCAGAGCCCCAGTGCGTCATCGCGATAAAACGGCCTGTGCGCTGTGAGATCAGCATAAAATGGATATGGGTCGGCCTCGGTCACAGCCGTGATCGGATTTTGTGTGAGCATAGTGTGTGCATCTCCCTTGCCTCCGCCCCCGTGCGCGGACTGACTTCAAAGTTTGAGAAGATCACGCTGATCCGGTTTTTATTTCACCCACCGGATCGGCCCTTCTGTTTTTCCCGATCATAGCGATGGAAAAACAGAAATGTTTCATTTACAGTTTAAGTATGGATGTGACGACTGATATTGCTTCGGTGGCGGCGCTGGTCGGTGAGCCGGCGCGGGCCGTGATGCTCTGGAGTCTGGTGGACGGGCAGGCGCGCCCGGCCGGTGAACTGGCGTTTTACGCCAACGTCTCGGCGCAGTCCGCGAGCGCGCACCTGAGCAAACTTGTGGCGGCTGAAATGCTGAAAGTCGAAGACCGGGGCAGACACAGATACTACCGCATCGCGACGCCGGAGGTCGCCCTGGCAATTGAAGCAATGGCTGCCCTGGCCCCGTCAGCAAAAGTCATAGCAGGGCTTCCGCGGGGTCAGACGCCCGACGTGAAATTTGCCCGCACCTGTTATGACCATCTGGCCGGCAAAGTGGCCGTCGAAATCTGCCGGGCTATGCTCGGGCATGAACTGCTGGCCCCGTCCGGCAGGGATTTCCTGGTCACACCAAAAGGCGAGCAGTGGTTCATCAATCTGGGAATAGAGGTCAGCGAGCTTCGGCGGCAACGACGGGCTTTCGCGCGGCAATGCCCGGACTGGAGCGAACGCCAGCCACACATCGCCGGGGCGCTCGGGGCGGCCCTGCTGGACACGATGTTTCGACGCAGCTGGATTGTGCGCGACCGGTCCGCACGAATCATCAGACTCACCACGAAAGGCCGCTCGGATCTACAGGCGCTGCTGCGTCTGAATCCTTAGGACACGCCAGGGTTGAAAAGGTGGATCAGAAGAGGAAACTCCGAACCCTGACAGGCAGGCTGAAACAGATCCGAGCGACAGGATAACCCCCTGCTCCACGGCACTAAAACTAAAGGCGGCTCGGAAATCGGGCCGCCTTTGTTTATTCGGACGCGGGGGAAAGGGAACTTTTACTGCTCCTGACCGAGTGGCAGATAATTCATCGGGTTGACCGGGCGATCATACAGGCGGACTTCGTAATGGCAGTGCGGGCCGGTCGAGCGACCGGTGCTGCCGACGGCGCCGAGTTGCTTGCCGCGATGGACGCGCTCGCCGACGGCGACGTCAATGCGCGACATATGACCGTAACGGGTCGTGACGCCGTAGCCATGATCAACCACGACGCAGTTGCCGTAACCGCCCTGCGCACCGGCAAACAGCACGACGCCGTCAGCCGTCGCTTCGATGGACGTGCCAAAGGTGGTGGCGATATCCACGCCCGGGTGCATTTCAGAGCCGCCCCCGCCGAAGGGGTTGGAGCGCGACCCGAAGCCGTCAGAGATGTAACCATGAACCGGCCAGCTCGAGGGCGTCGAGGCCAGCTTGAGTTGTCGCGAATCAACGATCTCCTTGATCTGGCTCAGCTCACGTTCGAGCGTCGAAGTCGCCTGATCGAGGCTCTTCATGTCGGCATTGCCTGGGCCGCCGGTGCCGATGTTTTTACTGACATCCGCCGAGTGGCTGATGCCCAGAACCTCAGCCTGTTTGCGCGCGGTCGTTTCAATCATGGCCAGACGACTGGCGCGCCGATCCTCGTTCTGTTTCGCTTCGAGGTTCTCTTCGACGAGCTGCCTGTTCCTGGCTTTTTCGCTATGATACTTCGCGGCGAGAATTGTGTAATCTGCCGCGCGCCAGACGGCCCAGCCAACGGTCATCAGTCCAATGAATGCGAGTCCGAGAATTGAATAAATTACGTTGTAATGAAGATTGAACCGGCGGAACTGAGCGTTGGCGTTAGGCGCGAAAATGAAAGTGTAAAATCGTTTATCCTGATTCACTATAACAGCCCTCCTTCCTCTGCCTTGGAAAGAACACCACACTGTCTTGAACCCAAATCCTTAGTGGGGCAGGATTCTAAAATTAAAGTATGTTTTTGCTCTTTATTGAATGTTCTGGTTGTTCGCGACCACTGCGAACATTAGTGGATAGCGCATAACGACGGCGCACCGTACCACACTCTTTTTGCCAATTGCAACCCTCAATCGGGAGGGCCCGGGGTAACTGCTGAAATACCATAAGATAATTTGCCGCTGACATTTGGCGACGGGTGAGCGCGCAATTCCCGGGCAGCTTGCTTTGAATCACACCTGCCATTTGATAGACTCAATCGCGGTTGATTCACCAGCAAATCGTCGCCGCTGTCAGAAATTCTTCCGAAGCGTTCAGCAATCACTAGTGAGGTAATACCATGAACCGACTGACCAGAGCCGTCATCCAGACACTGATACTGATCCTTGCCGCAACGAGCTTCGGCAGCCTGATCAATAATCAGGCGTATGCCCAGGCCGGGCGCAGGTCTTCTGAGGGCAATCAGAAGAAGAATCCGAACGCGAGCGGCGACCCGGAGCAGGAGCGAAAGCGCCAGGACAAGGAACTTGAAAAGCAGGTTGACAAGTCCATTGACCCCGGCCAGATCAAGATCGGGACCGAGATCGTCAACGTCGAGGCCGTCGTCTATAACAAGAAGACGGGCGCGATCCTGCAGGGGCTGAAGAAGGAGAACTTCGAGATCTACGAGGACGGGATCAAACAGGAGATCGAAAACTTCGCGACGCCCGAAGCCCCGCTGACGCTGGCGATGGTGCTTGAATACAGCAAGTGGGTGGATTATCTCGGCTCGGCCAGTACCGGTTACTTCGAGCCCGGCCGCGTCGAAGTGCTGCGCCCGGCTTATGAATTCATCCGCGGCTTCGTCAAGCCGAAGGACTTCGTCTCGCTCGTCGCTTACGACATCCGCCCGACCCCGATCGTTGATTTCACCGACGACAAGAACAAGCTGATGCAGGCCATGCAGCTGCTGATTCGCAACAACCCGGCCTTCAGCGAGAGCAACCTGTTTGACGCGCTGAAATTTGTGCTGCGCGGCGGCAAGGGCGACGCCGTGGTACTGGAAGACGGCAAGGGCGCGGACAAGAACGGGCAGATGGAGTACGCCGGGCTCTATGAAGTCAACGCGCGCACGGGCGTCCTGCTGATCTGCTCCGGCCTCGACACCTTCAGCAAGATCAACTTCGACGAGGCACGCAAGATCGTCGAGAATTCCGGCGTCCCGCTCTACATCATCGGCACCGGCAACCTCTTCCTCAAGAAGTATGACCAGTACATGGACCCGGGGCGGACGATGCCCGGCATGCCCGACCGCATGACGTTCCTGCAGGCGCAGAACACGCTCAAGACTTTCGCCGATTCGACCGGCGGCAAATACTTCCCGGTCACCTTCCCCGGCGAGATCCCCACGACCCTGCAATCCATCGCCGCGATGATGCGGAACCAGTACAGCATCGGCTACACGCCGACCAACACGCGCCGCGAGGGCAAGCGGCGCAAGATCGTCCTCAAGGCGAACCTCGGCGACCAGATTGATCCGAAGCTGATCGTCATCCAGCACCGCCAGAGTTACGTCGAACCAAAGGATAATGACAAGCACAAATAAGGCGGCGGAATCGCTCGGGCAAATCAACGGGCGAATTGCCGCCGCCTGCGCGCGCGCCGGGCGTTCACCCGATGAAGTCACGCTGGTCGCGGTCAGCAAAACCGTCGCGCCCGGGCGCATCCGCGCCGCAATCGAAGCCGGGGTCAGGGTACTCGGTGAAAATCGCGTGCAGGAGGCGGCCGATAAGATTGCGGAACTAAGGGATGTCACGGATCAGTTTCACGCCTCGTGGCATCTGATCGGGCACCTGCAATCGAACAAGGCCCGGCGCGCGGTGGAACTTTTCGACGTCATTCAATCGGTGGACAGTTTCGATCTGGCGGCCCGGCTCAATCGTGTGGCTCAAGAGCTGGACAAACGGTTGTCCGTTTTCATCCAGGTCAACATCGGCGATGAACAATCGAAGTCGGGGTTGGAGGCGACCGAGGTTCTGCCGCTGTGCGAGCGCCTGAGCGCTCTCGGGCATCTTGAACCGAGAGGGCTGATGACAGTGCCGCCCTTCCTCGACGACCCGGAAGAGGTCAGGCCGTTCTTCCGCCGCCTCCGCGAGCTGCGCGACGAGGCACAGCACGCAGGCATCGTCAGTGAACAATTCCGCGACCTTTCGATGGGCATGAGCCACGACTTCGAGGTCGCGATTGAGGAAGGCGCGACCGTGGTCAGAATCGGCACGGCGATTTTCGGCGCGCGATCATAATCCCCGAGAGTATGGAATCATCTCTTCTGACACAGGCAGGTCAGTTTCTGGCAGCGGCAGCCCTGGTAATCAAACTGCTGGCCAGATATGTCTACACAACCATCGTTGTGGCAATCGTCGCGCTGCTCGTGTTGCGCTGGCTTGTTGACGCCCTGAAGCTGAGCCCGTTCGGGCGGTTCGCTTACCACGCTCGCAGGCCGGGGAATGAGATGATCTTCAAGATGAAGAACTCCCCGTTTTACTTCCCACTTAAACGTTCCCTTGGCTTTGATCCGGCCATTCTGATGGTGCTGATCGCCACAGCCATCTTCTGTTACCTCGTGTCGATTATCATTGATTATCTGACAACCCTGCTGAATGGTCTGGGATCGGCGCTTTATGCTTTCGGCTCAGGAAGTCTCGGCACCGGTCTCTGGATCCTGACCGGAATCGTCCTGCTGGGGATCGTGTTTTACCTCCTCACGCTGATGACGATTATCTTTATTAACTGGATCTTCGGCTGGTTCGGGAAGATGGCTTACTGGTCAATGGAAAGGATCAGGCCGCTGTTACGGGTGTTTGAGTTCGGCGGCGCTCTGGCCGGCCTCTCCTTCCTGTTGCTCGGTATTGCGCTTCAGCTGGTTGCCGTAGCAATCGAGCGTGTCTTCCAGTTGTAATTCGGTGTGATCGTCATCTCCGCAAAAGAAAACTCAGTCAGCTTTGCAGTGCGCGTCCAGCCACGAGCGTCACGCACTGAAATTGCGGGTGAACTGGACGGGGCGGTGAAAATCCGCCTCGCCGCGCCGCCGGTCGAGGGCGAGGCGAATGAAGAACTGATCCGCTTTCTCGCCAGACTCTTTGGCGTCGCACGTCAGCAGGTCGCCATCATCTCCGGCGCGACTTCCAGAAACAAAAGCGTGCGCGTCAGCGGAGTCAGCGCTCAAGAAGCAGAGAAAGTATTCAGGGAGAAATTGAAGGGCGAGCAGTAAAAGATGAAGTGCCGGGTTATTCTTCGTCCTCACTGATCAGGCCGCCGGCGGCGGCAAAGGCCTTGCGATTTTCGGTGAGGAACTCTTCCAGCCGGCGCGAACTTTCCGCATCCACCCCGATGAATTCGACCGCCACGCCCACGCCCGGCTGGCTGTAAGCCACCTCCGCGTCGAAGACCAGATATTGCCCGGCCTCGGGATTGATCGGCAGCCGGAGCTTGAGTCGCGCGCCTTTCGGGATCACCGTCCGCGTGCTGAGATAGAGCCCGCAGAGGCTCACGTCGCGGGTCTGCGCGATGCCCACCCCTTCGGAGCCGTCGAAATAAAGATCGAGCAGCCATTTGTGTCGGACGGCGCGGCGGCGATCATGATCGGGATACGACATAACAACTTCTTTCCTGGCAGGGCCGAAACAACTCGATAACGTGAGAGTCGCGTGACCATTGCGGTCACCCGGGGTTGTTCAGCAAAGTCATTACGCGGGGGCCGAGTGCGCGGCATCTTAGCACGGGTCGCGCCGGCCGAAAGAAAAAAGTTCCGGGTTCCTCGCTTCCGAATTTGTCAGAGCAGCTGGCCCGATCACTTCCGCAATTGAAACGAGGAACCCGGGGGCCCGGGGAAAAGTTCCTTGTTGACCATGCAGTGCCTGCTGGCTATGATAGCGCGGCTTTGCGGCCTTCCCGCTGTTTCCGCCGCCCGACGGAAAAAGTCAGTTCCCTCGTCAACAGCCCGTAAGGAGTTTGATCGTGAGCGACAACGCTGGGCAGAAGCCCGTGCAGGGCCCCACTACCGGCCAACTGACCGTCACCCAACAGGCGCGGATGACGGATGGAAACTCTCTCAAGGCTACCGCACAGCCGGCGCCTGATCCCGCGACTGAGAGCTTCAATCGCGTCCTGAAAGCCATGCTCTCGGTTTCCGACAAGGTCAGCGATCTGATCTTTTCGCCCGGCAAGCCGCCGCAGATCGAACTCAACAACAAACTGCGCGGCGTCAACATCCCGGGTCTGGAGATGCTCACCCCCGAACACACCGAGGCCATCGCCGGCGTGATCATCAAGAGCAACCGCATCGCGATTGAATCGCTGCAGGAGCGGGGCTCGGCCGACATCTCTTACGCCGTGCCCGGCCACAGCCGTTTCCGCGTCAATGTCTTCCGCCAGCGCGGCACCACGGCCATCGTCATGCGCAACATCCCGATGACCATCCCCGGCTTCGAGCAGCTGAACCTGCCGCCGCAGCTCAAACAGATCTGCGAACTCAAGAACGGCATCGTGCTGGTGACGGGGCCGACTGGTTCGGGCAAAAGCTCGACCCTGGCGGCGGTCATTGATCTGATCAATGAGACGCGCTACGACCACATCGTCACGATCGAGGACCCGATTGAATTCCTGCACCGCCACAAGAACTGCACGATCCACCAGCGCGAACTGCATGCCGACACGCCGAACTTCGCGCTCGCGCTGCGCGCCGCCCTGCGCCAGGCGCCGAAGGTGATCCTCGTCGGCGAAATGCGCGACGTCGAAACCATCGAGACGGCGATGGAGGCCGCCGAGACCGGCCACCTGGTGATGTCCACGCTGCACACGATTGACGCCGCCAAGACCGTGGACCGCATCGTCGGCGTCTTCCCGAAGAACGAAGAGGCCGTGATCCGCACGCGCCTCGCGCAGAGTTTCCGCTTCATCATCTCGCAGCGCCTGCTGCCGCGCGCCGACGGCAACGGCCGCATCGCGGCGATGGAGATTCTGAAAAGCACCGCGCGCACGAAGGATTACATCGAGAAGGGCGAGCGTGAAGGGAAGTCGCTGATTGACGCCATGAAAGACGGCGAGCATGAAGGCATGCAGTCGTTCGATCAGGTCCTCGAACGCTACACGCGGCAGGGGCTGATCACGATCAACGACGCGCTGGCCTACGCGAGCAACCGCGGCAACCTGCAACTCAGCATGCAGGACTTTATCAGCGCTTCACAGTCCGGGCAGCCGAAAGCCCCCGCGCCCGCCGCGCCGGGCCCGGCACAGCCCGCGCAGAGCAACAACGGCTCAATGCTCAATATGATTGACCGGTTGTAGCAATCCGGGGATGCGGCTCAGCCTTCAAAAGACTTCCTGATCTGCTCGGCGCCCCAGCCGGCGCCGAGCGCGGCCATCAGTCTGATCCGCGCCTTATGGCTCGGCAGCATCCCACCAAGGATCACGCCCATGCGCCTGAGCTGCCGGCCCGCGCCCTCGTAAGCGTAAGTATCCAGCACCCGCCCGCGCGGGCAACGTGAAGTGATCACGACCGGCACGCCCGCGCTGACCGCCTTCTCAATCGCGGGCAGAGACGCGACCGGCGCGTTACCGCGCCCCAGTCCCTCGATCACGATCCCGCGCGCGCCGCCGTCAATCGCAAAGCGAATAAACCTCCCGTCATCCCCTGACATCAACTTGACCAGATCAACGCGCTCTTCCAGCTTGTCAGTAGCGATGTGTTCGCGCGTCGCCGGGCGGCGCGTGACGATCACGCGGTCTTTATCCACTATGCCGAGCGGCCCGAAGTCGCGGCTTTGAAAGGTGTCGGTTGATTCGGTGTGAGTCTTGGTCGCCTCAGTCGCCGCAATCAGCTGATCGTTCATCACGACCATCACACCCAGCCCGCGCGCACCTGCATCCGCGGCAACGCGCACTGCCGAGCGTAAGTTGCCGGGGCCGTCCCAGCTCAACTCCGAACTGTTCCGCATCGCGCCGACGAAGACTATCGGCCGGTCATCGTCAATCAGCAGGTCGAGCAGGTAAGCCGTCTCTTCCAGTGTGTCAGTGCCGTGCGTGACGACCGCGCCGGCAATCCCCGGGTCGGCGAGTTTCGCCTTCACGGCCTGTGCCAGTTCGAGCATTTTCGGCGGCGTCATATGCGGCCCGGGGAGCAGCGCGAAGTTGACGACTCCAAAATCGGCCGTGTCAGCGAGCCCCGGCACGAGCGCGATGATCTCCTCGCCCGCGAGCGCCGGGATTGCGCCGCCGGTCGCCGGATCAATCCGCATCGAGATCGTGCCGCCGGTGAAGAAGATTGCGATTCGTGGTTTCATTCGACTTGTCCGGTTAGTGAGCGTGCCGTGGTGTTGCCTGAAGCCTGCTCGAAAGATAGAGTAGGGAACGACCGCCGACTGTTGTGAGCGGCTGATACTGTGAGCAATGCGCATCCTGCTTGTCAAACTCGGAGCCATCGGCGACGTGGTTCACACGCTGCCCGCGCTGGCCGCACTGCGCCGCGCGATGCCCGATGCCCACCTCGCCTGGGTGGCCGAACGGGGCGGCCCGGCAAAGCTGCTGCGTGACAACCCATGTCTTGACGACCTGATCGAAGTTGACACCCGCGGCTGGCGCAAGAACCTGATGAGCAGCGAAACTCAGGCGGCCATCGGCGCGACCCTTTCCAGACTGCGCGGCGTCGGGTTTGATGTCGCGCTGGATTTTCAGGGGCTGCTGAAATCAGGAATGATCGCGTGGCTCGCGCGCGCGCCGCGCCGCATCGGTTTTGAGCGGGCGACCTTGCGCGAGCCGGCGAGCGCCTGGCTGCTGACTGAGCAGGTGAAAGTTGATGACCGCGATCAGATCATCAGAAAGAATCTGAGCCTTGTCGCGCACCTCGGCTGCGCGGTTGACGGCGATTACGAATTCCCAATCAGCACTTCAGCCGAAGACGAGAAATTCGCTGAGGCGCAACTGGCCGAGCGCGACGGCGCGGTGGCGATCATCAACCCCGGCGGCGGCTGGCCGACGAAGCTCTGGAACACCGCCGGGTTTGCGGCAATCGCTGATCGCCTGTGGGAAGCTTACGGCCTGCGCTCGGTCGTGACGTACGGGCCGGGCGAAGAAGCGCTGGCACAATCGGTGATTGATCAGACTCGCAGCGGCGCGTCCGTGCCGCTCGATTCCACCCTCAAGCAGTTCTTCGCGCTCGCCCGCCGTGCCAGACTTTTCATCGGCGGCGACACCGGCCCGCTCCATCTGGCCGCCGCCGCCGGAACGCCGATAGTCGGCATTTACGGCCCGACGCCCGCGCGCCGCAACGGCCCGTTCGCCAAAGACGACATCGTCGTCGAACGCTTCGATCTGGATTGCCGCACCGATTGTTTTCGCCGCGCCTGCAGCCACACGTCCTGCATGAAAATTCCGGTCGAGGCGGTGTGGCGCGAAGTGGTGAAGAGATTGAGCGAATGATGAGTGAGACTGAAGCAGTGATCTGGGAGTTTATTCGCAGGGATCTGTCACCGGCAGACTTCGAGCAGTGGGTTTATTCCCACCCTGAACTGGAGCAATTCTGGGGGAAAGAAACTTATCTCGAAGTCATCTCATCCGGTTTTGTCCAGGACGGGCATGTTTACGAGGTAAGAGAATCACTGCGCGAGTGGATGGAAAGGTACATTCAGCGGGTGTGCGATTGTGTCACTTGGGAAAGCAGGCAGGTTTTGTTTGAGGTTATTGGATCCGGCTTTCCGGAGGCGAAAGAATATCTGGCTTCAAAATTTGAGACTGTCAGGAGCAGAGACGAATCGAGTGGTCTGGTATCCTGCAAAGGGTGTCAGCAAAAGTGGTACTTCGCGATCAGCAGAGAGTTTCTTGATTACTATCTGCTTCGTCTATCCGAAGAACAGGCCCAAGCCATAATCAATGATGATAAGTGGCCCGCGGATTTTGATGACATCAGTTACGGGCCATTGAAAACCAGTCAGACGGGCGGCGGGAACAAATCAGTGAGATCAGTACTTCAACGTCTGCGCGTGCCGCTGGGCTTTGTCACCGCGGCGGTGTTTCTGATCTTCGCGCATCCCTCGCGACTTTCACTGATCATCGGTTTCCCGCTGGCGCTCTGTGGGGTGGCGATTCGCGCGTGGGCCTCGGGGCATTTGAAAAAGAACGCCGAGCTGGCGATCAGCGGGCCGTACGCATACACGCGCAATCCGCTTTACTTCGGCAGCTTCATTCTCGCGCTGGGCTGCGCCGTCGGCGGCGGCAACAGGTGGTCGGGGTTATTGCTGCTCGGCTTTTTTCTGGCGGTTTACATTCCGGTGATGCAGGCCGAAGCGGAGTACATGATGACGCTCTTCGCTGGCGCTTACCCGGCTTACGCGCGTCACGTCCCTTTGTTTCTGCCGCGGCTGACTCCGTGGCAACCCGATTCGCCGGGACGGCAACAAAGCGCTGCGTTCGACCGCAATCTGTATCTCCGTTACCGCGAATACCGCGCGCTCGTCGGGCTGCTGGTCGTTTTTGCGATTCTCGGATTGAAAGCGGCATTCTGAAAAAGCGGTGCCGCCCCGGATGATTCCTGAACCAATGAAATTTCTTTGCTCTCTCCTGCTTCTGTCTCTCTGTCTTTCCGGTCTGGTCGGCGCCGGATACGGCGACGCCTCTGCAACCGAACCTGATCGCCGCGGCAGTCAGCGTGAATTCAAAATCCAGCCGCTCAGCCTGACCGGCGAGAAGCTGACTTACGAGGTGAAGTTCTCGCGCTTTCCGATTTACGCGACCGTAGGCGAAGTCACTTTTGAACTCGTCGGCAAGCCGGCCAGCCCGCTGCCCGAAAACCTGATCGAGGAGCTGAGCGTCGGGTTCAAGCCGGAAGATAATCGGGGCTTCATTCACCTGCGCGCACTGGCGGTGGCCAAAGGTTTTCTCATCCGGCTTTTCGGAGTTTCGGCGCAGGATCGCTATGAAACGCTCGTGGATGAACACGACTTCGGCGCGCGGCTCGGCTTCAAGCGCATTCAGGAAGGCAAAAAGAATCTCTCGCAGACGACCGTCTTCGACCGCGAGAAGCAGTCCGCCGGCTACAGCGTCAGGGATTTCAATAAGCCGCAGGAAGCAGCAAAGGAATCATCAGTGAAGATCACGCCCGGCACGCTCGACCTGCTCTCGGCGATCTACTTCCTCCGCCTGCAAAAACTCAAAACCGGCGAGACGCTGCGTTTCCCGCTCAACGACGAAGGCCAGCAGTACGACATCGAAGTCGTGGTGGGCAAAACCGAGAAACTCAAAACCGACTTCGGCAAATTCAAAACCATCCGGGTCGAGCCGAAGATTTTCGGCCCCGGCAAACTGATCTCCCGCCCCGGCGAAATGACCATGTGGCTGACCGATGATGACCGCCGGATTCCGCTGAAGGTGGTCGCGAAAACCTCATCCGGCACGGTCACCGCCAACCTGATCAGAATGGACGGCCCGCACACCATTCAGGCGAAGAAGAAATAAATCAGGGAGTACCCAGGTCCCTCAGGCGAAGCTGAAGCGGTCTTTCTGAAAGGCCCTTTCACCGCTGAGGCGCAGAGGGCGGAGAGACGGCGCAGAGAGAGTAGATCTTCTCTGCGTGACCTCTGCGCCTCAGCGGTGAAAGGGGCATTCAAAACCCATTCCCTGGAATTGCGCCAGGAGTTATTTCCCTTCCGCCACATTGATCCGCTCTTCCACGCTGTTGCACCTGATCTCCGGCACATACATCGCGTGTCCGAGTACCGGCAGCGCGTGAAAAGCCCCCGGCGTTTCGGCGCGCAGGTCGTAGCGGATTTCCCACACGCCTTCGGGCAGGTGGTCAATGAACATCGCCACCTTGCGGTCGCGCAGTTCCTGATACACCCACCGCGTGCGCCCGGTGAAGGCAGTCGCAACGTCGCCCGATTCGAGCGCGCCGGATTTCCGTTCGCGGGCAAAGAGCGACTGGCCGCTGCGGATCTGCACGGCTTCGAGGCCCGCGGGCTTGAGGTCTTCAAAGAGCAGGTACTCGTAATTGTTCTTCGCCTCGATGGTGATGACGGCCTCGACCCGGTCGCCACTCGCGACAGTCTCGCCGTCGCGCAGCGGCACTTTGTCGTAGACCCAGCCCTTAAGCAGAGTCTGTCGGCCCACCAGCTTGTAGTAATCGCGGCGCACAAAGATTTCATTGCCCGCGGCCTTGAGCGGTTCCTCGCGGCTGAAGAATTGCGCCTGCGCTGAAAAATAAACCGGGCTCGTGCCGCCTTTGCGCGCAATGCGGATTTCGTTGGCGCCGTCTCTGATCAACTCGCGATTGATGGCGAACTGGCTCGGCGCGGTCAGCGCGTCGGCGGCCGAGAGCTTCTTCGCGGCCACCCGCTGGCCGTTGACCACCAGTTCGTATTCAAGCTCCGGTTTCAGCTCGCCGCTCACACGCAGGTAATCATTGAGCGTCAGAATCGTAATCGCTGTGTCGCGCGTGTTGCTCCACTGCGAACCGCGGCGGTTTTTGATCAGCCAGTTGGTAACAGGCTCGATCAGTTTGTTCTGCGGATCAATCGCGAGCAGCGCCCGCAGCGCGAACGAAGTCGCTTCCACGCCGCCATCCGACCAGCGCCAGTAGATGCCGTCCTCGCCCCAGTGCGCTGTGCCCATCACCGAAGCGTCGGATTTCTGTTCGCCGCGAATGACGACCGACGTATCCGGCGCGGTGTCACGCTTGACGCCGTTTTCCAGATTCCGCACGAGCGTCTTTGCCTGCTCGCCGAAACCGTATTGATGCGCGGCCAGCGCGAGCAGCGCCCGCGTGTAAGCATTCAGCTTGTCGCGATTGCCCCACAAATTATCAAAAGCCTTCCGCTGAAACGCGCTGACCTCGCCGCGCTCTGCCGAGGCGTGATAAGCCGCGAGCGCGTGCAGCATCCACGCCTGCTGATCGTAATTCACCTCTTCCTCGACCAGCTCTTTATCAAGAAACGCCGCGCCGTTCTGTATCACGCCCGCTTTCACCTCAATTCCCGCATCGCGCGCGAGCGTCAGCCCCCAGACGACATAGGCGGTCATAAAGTGATCGCTCTCGCCTTCCTTCCACCAGCCCCAGCCGCCGTCCGAATGCTGAAAGTTGTAGAGCCGTTCCAGCCCCTGCCGCACCATCTCATCCAGTTCGCGCAGATCGTTCATACCTTTCGGATGAGTCTTATCCGCGGATTCGGGTTCAATGCCGCCGAAGATTCTGCGCATCGCGATTTCAGGTTCGAGTTTCAAATCCCTGAGCGTCTTCGCCACAATCGCCGCCGGCAGGAACCGGCTCATCGTTTGCTCGGTGCAGCCGTACGGGTAATCAATCAGGTAAGGCAGCGCGTCGAGCATCGTCACCGCCATGCTCGGCGCGACCTGCACGGTGAGGGTCGTTGTTCCGGGTTTGCGTTCCTTCGGGATGTCGAGCCTGACCGTCACTTCATCGCCGCGCATTTTGCCGGATTTCGCGAGGAACTTTTCGATGCCGTGTTCGTGGACGATGAAGCTCTTTTCCATCGCGTCGGCATACTTCTCGCCGCGCGCCGTGACTTTGAGTTTTGCATTGCCCGGCTGCTCGACCGAAACGAGCCAGTTCACACGCTTCTCGCTGTTGGCGGCGACTTCAACGGGCGCCTGGTCGCCTTTAGCCACCAGGCCTTCAGCATTGAGCGACGGAGCCACTGTCATCGCCTTATCGGTGTTGTTGTTGATGACTGCGGAAACGGTCACCGTGTCGCCGACGACAAAGAAGCGCGGAGCCTGCAGGCGCACAATCAGCGGCTGCTTCGTGCGCGTTCCGGCGCTGGCAATGCCGAACTGATTGCCCGCGGTCGCCGCGCGCGCCGTGGCCTTCCAGCTTGTGAGCGAATCGGGATACTTCACTTTCACGACCGCTTTGCCGTCCTTGCCGGTAGCAACATCAGGCTGCCAGAAGACGGTCGAGCGAAAATCATTGCGAACCTGAACGGCGGGTTCACGACCGGGCGTGACGGCATTCGCGCCGAATTCTCCGCCTGCCACCCCGGGCGCCAGTTGTGCGAGTTGCGAATAATTCCGGCCATTGATTGGGAGTTCAGCAATCTGCTTGGCCTCAAACCGATCCTCTGCGTCGGCCTTCCTGCTCAGAGCAGCCCCGCTTATGTAGACTATGTTCTCCGATACTGAATATGGTGCCTTATTATTTTCCTTTTTTGCTCTCAACTCGTCATACGACTCAGCATCCCTTCGATAGCCGACCTTGTCTTTTTCAAGAGCCTCTCTCTGGCGATCATCCATCAACTGTTTGTTCTCGCCTTCGACCAGCTTCGCGTACTGTTTCTGCTGGAACGTACTCTGCGTCTGCACGATCTGCGGACGCTTGCCGCCGTAATAAAACTGCCGCGGGTCGCCGGCATAATCCTGCTGAATGTAAAAGACAGATTCATCAACCAGCCCGAGCGAGACTTCGGCGGCGACAGGTTTGCCATCACGATCCCGCGTCGTCACTGTCAGCGTGCCGTCTTCGCGCGCCTGATACTGCTCGCGGTCAGGCTTCACGTCGACGCTCAGGAAATGGCGGTCGGGAGGAACGATGACCTGCTTCGTGTCGGCGAAAAGCTGGCGATCGCTGACCATCGCGGCGCTCAGGAAAATGTTCGGTTCGTGCCTCTCTTCAATCGGCACTTCGAGGAGCTTCACCGTGCCGTCGAGATGCACGAGCTGGTAACTGTACAGATTGTCGCCCTCGACGCTGAACAGCACCCAGCGATTGCTCGTCGGCGTGTGCAGCATCACCGGGGCCTTCTGCCCGGCGCGGAAAGTGTCTTTATCAACGATGATCTCCAGCCCGCCGTGGCGGTAGCCGAGTTCCGTCGTCGCATTCGTCGTCACCCACACCGCCGTCTCGCCCCTGATCGGCGCGCCCGATTTATCCAGGCTCGTCCACGCGATGCGATACCAGCCGGCCCGGTCCGGCGTGAAGCTGAATTCGGCCGTGCCCTCGGCATTCGTTTTCGCGGGCTGAGTAAGGATGTCGTCGTGCTGATAGCCGACGAATTTAATGCGCCATTGTGATGACGGGGGGAACGGCCTGCCGGTTCTCGCCGCCTGCTCGCGCAACCGCCGCAGCTCATCGCCTTTGACTTCCCTGCCGCTCGGGTCGAGCCAGATTTCGTACCAGTAATCGCGCGTGACTTTGACTGTGCCTTCGGCCTCGACGGGCTGGTCGTTCGCGTCGAGCGCCTTGATGTCGGCGGTGACCTTGTCCTGCGGGCGATAGAGATTGTGCTGCGCCCGCGGGTAGACGTAATAACGCTGACGCGTGACGCGCACGTTGCCGCTGCCGATGATTTCGCGGCGCGAGGCGTCGGTCACGCGGGCCTCGATGTTGTATTCAAAATCCTGACCCGAGTTGCGCGGCGTCTCGAAACTCAGCACGGCCTTGCCGGTCGCGTCGGTTTTGACCGTTTCGCGCTTGATGATCTGGCCCCTGCCCCCACCGTAGTAATAGCGCCGCTGCTGGTCGTCTTCATAAAGCCAGGGGTAATCGCGCGCCGGTTGCCACCACTGATAGAAAGGATTCTGGTAGACGACCAGCTCAACCGAGGCGTCGGAGACCGCGCCGCCGAAGTAATAATCGGCCTGCACCTGCACTTCGACTTTCTCGCCGAGTTTGAAGGCCTTCTTCTTCCCGTTCTCTTCCGGCGTCTGCACGCTGACCTTGAATTCCGGCAGCTTGTATTCCTCGACGCGGAAGAGCTGGGCGGAGCCGATCTGATTGCGGCGGCCCGCGTCGTAGAAAGTGATCTGATATGGCCCGAGCGGCATGCTCTCGGTAATCTCAAGCTGTCCCCACGCGCTGCCGAAAGCGTTCAGGGCTGACTTCCCTTCCTTGACCTTTGAGCCTTTCGGGTCGTGGATTTCAAACTCAACCGTCTGATTGGCGGGCGTCACATAAGTCTGATTCGCGTATTGCCGGGCGACAAACTTCCACTGCACGGTTTCCTTTGGCCGGTAAGCCGGGCGGTCGGTGAAAGCGTAGATGCGCCACCGCTCATCGGGTCGCTGATAATCATTACTGTAGCCGAGGCTGAAGGACTGGCGGTCGTTGATGATGGCGCTGATGAAAAGCTGATGATAGCTATCCTTCTCCCGCAGATCGAACACCGCGATCCCTTCCTGATTCGTCTCCTTCACCAGCTCACGCCAGAGGTCGTTATCGTTATTGCCCCGCTCCCACGCCTTCACGCGGGCACCGGCAATCGGCGAGCCGTCTACCGCGTTGCAGAAGTAAACGAGCGCCTGCTTCCCGGCGGTCTTGAGTACCACGGTGGCATCGGTCACGAGAATCAGGTCGCGCGCGGTCTGCCCGGCGGCTTTTGCTTCGAGTACGTAAGCGCCAACGGGCAGTTTGCCGTCGAGCCTGATGTTTTCCTGCCCCGGCTTGTAATCGCCCTTGTCGCCGGTCTCCTTCGACCACGACTTTACTCTCTCGCGGCCCGCCAGACTGATCCGCTGGAGCCACTCGCCCGTGCTTTCATTTCGCCTGGAGAACCGCACGTCGCTCGTGAGGTCGGTTTTGTAGAGCGCGAAATCGACCCGCTTCACGTTGCGCCAGCCCGCGTAAAACTGAATTTCGGAATCGGGCAGGAAGATGTTTGAGGCGTTAACGCTGACGGCGGGTTTGATGATGGATTCGATCTGTGCCTGTGCCTGATCGTAATAGCGCGTCTCGCCTTTGCTGAATTCGCTCACCAGGCGGCGGAAGAGTTCGAGCGCTTTGACGTAATCCTGCTCCTGCCGCCACCCGCCGTCACTCTGCGCGACGATGCGGCCATTGCTCACCATCCACTCGCCGTAATGGTAAAGCGCGTCGTCGTACCAGTCGGTCGTGTTCCCTGCCTTGATCGCGGCCTCAAATTCTTCGGGCACGCGCTGGCGCTGTTCCCAGTCGCCGTACTGGTTGCGGATCGTCATCGCGATGAGGTAATGCGCCCGCGCCTTGTCGTTTTCGCTCTTTGCAATCTTCAGCACGTTGCCGAGAATTTCGAGCGGCACGTAATTGCCGTAATAGCCGTAGTAGTAATACTGCTCGACGCCCTGCGGCTGCGCGATGGTCCAGACGATAGTGAGGTAACGCTGCCGCGCCAGTTCGACGTCGCGCGTCCCGGCCCACCAGTCGAGCGCCTGCTGATAATGCGGCCACGCCGCGCCCCAGTTCCGGCTGTTGCGTCGCGTCCACCAGAAATCGCCGAGCGACTGGTGGACTTCGGCCCAGACGCGATCACGATCCTCGTCACTTTTGGCATCTCTCACGAGTGCTTCGAGCTGCTGCCGGGCCTGTTCGTATTTCGTGTCGTCGCTCGTCTCGGTCGCGGCCTGCGCGCGCCACTGCGTGTCGGCGAGGCGGAAATCAACCCAGCGCGCTTCCCGAGGCGACAGGCCCCTTTTGTCGGCCTTCTGATAAAGCTCGTGCGCTTTGCTGTATGAGCTTTCGGCGTAAAGCTTCTCCGCCTCGGCTTTCAGCCTTTCGTATTCGGTCGGACTGAACTGTTGCGCGAGCGGCGCGGTGAAACACACGAGCGAGAGCAACGCGAAGGCGACGAGAAGCCTGTAACTGAGCGGAAGCGAGAATTTCATATACACCTGCCTCTGATGAATTGGTCGCGGGGGCGTTGCGGCTGGAAACTTACTGCACTGCAAACACGGGTGCCGCATAACATAACAGATTGTCATCCGGGTGCGGTATCAGGAACGGCTCTCTTCGGGGGCCTTGCAACAAAAATGTCCGGCAAACTTTCTCGGTTTGCCGAGGCTCTCACAAAAGACCTTCTGCAGAAGTCAGCGGCAAACTGGAAAGTTTGCTGCACATCAGGTTGGCAACCACCGTTTCATTTGTTAATTTCAGAATCTGTTTTCAACCGACGGAGATTTCATTATGGCTGACTACTCACAGATCATCTCTGAAGTCAGAGATGATGTTGCTTATCTCACGCTCAATCGCCCTGACAAGCGTAACGCGCTCGGCGCGACGATCATCGGCGAACTGAAAACCGCGCTGGCCGAGGCCGAAGCTGAGAACCAGACGCGGGTGATCGTGCTGCGCGGCGCGGGCAAAGACTTCTGCGCGGGCGCTGACCTCGAGCAGCTTGAAAAGGCGGCCCGAGGCTCGGTGCTTGAGAATCGTGCTGACGCGGCGCACTTCGCCGAACTACTGATGCTGATGCGGCGCGTCAGCAAGCCGATCATCGCCGCCGTGCAGGGACGCGCGTTCGCCGGAGGCGCGGGGCTGGCCTCGGCGTGTGATCTGGTCGTCGCCGCGCGGTCGGCGCAGTTCGGCTACCCGGAGGTGAAGATCGGCTTCGTCCCGGCCATGGTGCTGGCGATTGCGCGGCGTAACCTGAGCGACAAGCGCGCGTTTGAAATCCTGGTGACCTCGAAACCTTTCTCCGCCGAAGAGGCCGAACGGATCGGGTTTATCAATCGCGTCTTCGATGACGCGGATTTTGAAGCCGGGGTTGAAAAGTACGCGGCTGAAATCTCCCAACTCAGCGCCTCGGCCATGCAGCTGACGAAATACCTGCTCTACCAGACCGACGCGATGAGTTTCGAGCAGGCGATCCGCACCGGCGTTGACATGAACGCCATCGCGCGGATGACGCCCGACTGTCAGAGCGGGGTGAAGAAGTTTCTGAGTAAACAGTAGTGAGGAAAGTTTTTCTCGATGACACCTGACGAAGTAGCTGAAATCGAACCCATCGAAGATGTCGAAGCTGCCCGAGCGGCCCCGCGGGCGATGGACTGGCGCACGGTCGCCGTGCTGGTCGGCGTGGCCCTGGGCGTTTTCATGAGCGCGCTCGAAAACACGATTGTCGGGACGGCGATGCCGACCGTGATCGCGTCGCTCAACGGCATCGAAATCTACAGCTGGGTTTTCGCCGCCTACATTCTGGCGGCCACGCTGATGACGCCGATCTGGGGCAAGACAGCCGACCTCGTCGGGCGGCGCCCGGCGATGTTCGGCGGGCTCGCGCTCTTTATTATTGGCTCGGCGCTCTCGGGCGCGGCGCGGTCAATGCCGCAGCTGATCACCTTCCGCACGATTCAGGGCCTCGGCGCGGGCGCGCTCTTCCCCGTAGGCATGACGATGGTGGCCGACCTGCTGACGCTCGAACGGCGCGCGCGGATGATCGGGCTGTTCAGCGGGATGTGGGGCATCGCCAGCATGGTCGGCCCGCTGGTCGGCGGGTGGCTGACTGATCACCTCTCGTGGCGCTGGGTGTTTTACATCAACCTGCCATTCGGCCTGATCGCGGCAGGTATGATCTGGGTGGCTTACACCGAAAGGCATGGGCGGCGGGAAAACATCTCGCTCGATTATGCGGGCGCGGTGACGCTCTCGGCGGCGCTGATCCTGCTGCTCGTCGTGGTCGAGAAGGGCGCGGGGCACGCCGGCCCGATTGTCATCGCGGGCTTTGCCGCGAGCGTCGCCCTGCTCGTCGCCTTCGTCGCAATCGAGCGCCGCAGCCGCGAGCCGCTGATCCCGCTCGATCTGTTTCACAACCGCCTGGTTTCAATCGCCATCCTGCACGGCCTGTTCGTCGGGGCGGCCCTGATCGGCACGATGTCGTTCCTGCCGCTGTTTGTGCAGGCGGTGATGGGCACGAGCGCGACCGAGGCCGGCGGCATCCTGACGCCTTACATCCTCGCATGGGTGTTCAGTTCGATCATCGGCGCGCGGCTGCTCCTGCGCATCGGCTACCGCCCGGTGGTGATCTTCGGGATGCTGCTGACGCTGGTCGGGGCTGTACTGCTGGCGCGCACGTCAGCCGCCACGGTCAGATCTGAACTGGTGCTGAGCGTGGCGCTGATGGGCCTGGGCGGCGGGATGAATATGGCCACGCTGATGATCGCCGTGCAGCACGTGGTTTCGGGCAGGCAGCTCGCCACGGCCACCTCAACCCTGCTGTTCGCGCGCAGCATCGGCGCGGCGCTCGGCACCGGGATGATGGGGGCGCTCATGAACTGGCGGCTCGGCCAGCGGCTGATGAGCAGCGGCGAACTTGCGGGCATGGTCAAAGGCGGCGACGTTTCTGCCGTCGTCCTGCAATCATCGAAGGCCGCGCTCTCGCCTCAGGCCGCGACGTTTTTGCGCACGTCGCTCGCCGATTCGCTGCGCCTGTCGTTCACCTTCGTGCTGGTGATGACCATCGCGGCGACGGCGGTCTCACTGTTCGTCCCCGGCGGGCGGGCGAAAGACCTGGGGCACCCTGAGCATCACTGAAATATCGCCGGCCCTCAAGCCATTGCAGTTCTCTATCTGCACCTGATCAGGGAGCGCGGATGAAACGGATAGCGGCGGATTTTCGCGAATCTGATCCGCCCCGATCCGTTTCATCCGTATTCTATTCATTATCCGGTTCGCCGAACTCTCCTGAAAATCATCCGGCCCTTCCCCTTGACATTCTAGGGGAGCCCTCTTACCCTTGCCCCAGACAATCTGGGGGAGACGGGCAATGGCCAAAGAGAAAACCAATCTGCTGCAGGGGACGCTGGTGATGCTGATTCTGAGGACGCTCACCTCGGGGCCGCTGCACGGCTACGAGATCGCGCAGCGAATCCAGCAGTCGTCCGACGACGTACTCCGGGTCGAGGAGGGCTCGCTTTACCCGGCGCTCTACCGGATGGAAGGGCAGGGCTGGATCGAGGCCGAGTGGGGCGCATCCGAAAATAACCGGCGCGCGAAGTATTACAGCCTGACCAGGGCGGGCCGCAAACAACTCGCCGTCGAAACGTCCAACTGGGAGCGGCTCCGCGAGGCCATCGCCAGAGTGCTGCAAACCGCGTGAGTGAGGAGGCCGATGATGTCCGGGATGAAATCCATGCCGCGCGGCCGCGAAGATGCCGAGCGCGAGATTGAGGAAGAACTGCGCTTCCACATCGAGATGCGAACCCGGGCCAGTCTGGCCGCGGGCATGACCGCGGAAGAAGCGAAGGCCGACGCCCTCGGGCGGTTCGGCGATTACGAAAGTGTCAGGGAGGCATGCCGGAAAATCAGCCGGGAAAGGCTCGAGCAGCAGGTCCACCTGCGGGCGATCAGAGGCTTCATCTGGGTGATGCTCGGCTGCGGACTGACGCTGCGACTCACGGGCGGCATCGAGACGGTGCGCGAGGTCGGCGACCTCATGAGCTGGATCGCGGTGTTGTGGCGGCTGCTCCTCTACCTGCGCGCGATACGGCCGGCAGACCGCCACGCGGGTACGGGCGAGCAGATTGCGCTGACCTTATCGGCCCCATCAGGAAATGAAACGACCGGGGCGGGACAGAGCCGCACCCCGGTCCCCGCACACGATCAAAACGGACGCACGCCGGTCGAGCGCCTTCTCGCGGACGACGAGCGCACAAGTCAGTAAGGCACTCGGGCGGCAGGATCGCCCCCGCTCCACCCCTCTCATCAGTTCTGATGATTCGCTGGCGGGCATCACTTGCTCGTCCGTGGAGACGTGTATCTTTTGCGGGCCGGAGTTATCAAACATCGGAGGGTAACAGACCATGTCCGGAGAGTTCAGGGGCAGACGGGCGATCAGGATCATCCTGAAGAGTGCAGCTGTGACGCTGCTGACCGCCATAGCGGCGGGCATCGTTTACGAGGAAGTGGGGCGAAGGCAGGACGGCAGGCGCCTCCCGCAAATCGGGCGATCCATTGACATCGGCGGCCGGGCGCTGAACATTTATTGCTCCGGCGAAGGGGGCCCGGCGGTCATCCTCGATTCCGGCGCCGGGCAGCCCGGTTACGCGTGGTCGCATATTCAGCCCGGGATCGCCAGGTTCACGCGCGCGTGCTGGTACGACCGGGCCGGGGAAGGGTGGAGTGACCCGGGTCCGTTCCCGCGCACCAGTGCAGCGAGCGCGAAAGACCTGCACGAGCTTTTACAACGAGCGGGCGTTCCGCCCCCTTACATACTGGTCGGCCATTCGCTCGGCGGCTTGAACGTCCGGGTCTATAACGGCCTGTATCCGGGCGAAGTGGCCGGCATGGTCCTGGTAGACTCGGCGCACGAAGACGAGCCGAAGCGGGCGCCGAAGTTCATGCTGGGCCCTACACTGCCGCGGCCATTATGGTATCCACTTCATCTACTGGTCCGGGCGACAGCCCGAGTCGGGCTCGTACGATTGATGACCACTTCAGCCCCGCTCCCGGAGGACGCCTCGCAGCGGACTCGCGAGCAGATCGTTGAGGCGTTGCGGCGACAGCCCAAATCAGTCGCGACGAGCGCCGGTGACGCCACGTCGCCGGAGAGTTACGCGCAGGCGCGCTCCGCCGCGGGTCTCGGAGATCGTCCGCTGATCGTGCTGACCCGCGGGAGGCCGCCTTCCCCTTCCGGCGACCCTGAGATGGACAGACAAATTGCCGCCTATGAACAGGTCTGGATGCACGAGATGCAGCCACAGCTGACGCGGCTCTCCACGCGGGGGCGGCAGGTGATCGTCGGGAACAGCGGCCATGGGATACCGGACGAGGCACCCGACGCCGTACTCAATGCCATTCGCGAGGTCGTCATGATCGCCCGAGCCCCCCGAGCCAGCTCTCCGTGAAGAAGTAGCGGGTTCGATTGCCCCGGGCGGCTGCCGCCGCTTTTTCGTCACGGCCCGCTTGACACACCTATGTAGTAAGCGATATAAGCAGCAAGCAACATAGGCAGTAAACTATACAAAAATCAGGAGTCACCGATGGGCAAAGGTGGTTATCTCTCGTTTTCGGTCGCGGTCATCCTCCGGGCGCTGGACAACGGCTACCGGTACGGCTTCGACATCATGGACGTCACGGGGCTGCCGAGCGGGACTGTGTACCCGGCGCTCAGGCGGCTGGAGATGGCCGGGCTGGTCGAATCGAAGTGGGAAAAGCACTCGATCGCGCAGCAGGAACTGAGGCCGCCGCGCAAGTATTACGAGCTGACGCGCGAAGGCCGGGAGGCGCTCGCCGAAGCGGTCAAGCGCTACCGCCTGCTCGAACAGAACCAGCAGCAGCCGGTGCGCAAGACCAAACCGGTTCGCGATTAGTCCGCCCTGAGTAATTGAGGCCATGAAGCTGAGCAGCAGAAAAGGCTCACGGCGTCCGGACCTCTGGCTGATCAGACTGGTCAGCCTGATCGTCCCGCGTCGCTTCCGCAGGGAATGGCACCGGGAGTGGGAGGCGGAATTGCGGCACCGTGAATCGCTGCTCAGCGAGTGGCGGAGGCTCAACCTGCTCGCAAGGATTGATCTCTTCCGGCGCAGCCCTGGTTCGTTTCGGGACGCGCTCGTGCTGCAGCCACAAAGACTGGAGGACGAAATGTTTCAGGACCTGCGTTACGGCTTACGAATGCTGCGAACAAGCAGAGGCCTCACCTCAGTGGCCGTGCTTTCGCTGGCCCTTGGCATCGGGGCGAACACGGCGCTCTTCAGCCTGGTTGATGCCGTGATGCTTAAACGCCTGCCGGTCAGAAATCCCGAGCAGCTTGTCCTCTTCAACTGGCTCTCCGGGCAGAAGCGGATGGCGGGCCGGATTGACGGGACCGTCAACACCGATGCGGGCACCGGACTCAGCACCAGCACCTCTTTTTCGTACCAGGCCTTCGAGCAGTTTCGTGCCCACAATCAGACGCTTTCGGACGTGTTCGCCTTCGCTCCCGTGTATCAGTTGAATGTGAACGCGGGTAGCCAGGCGGAGATCGCGTTCGGCCAGCTCGTTTCGGGCGGCTATTACACAGGCCTTGGTGTGCCGGCAATCGTGGGCCGCACGATCACGGACGAAGACGACCGGGCGACGGCAGACCCCGTCGCGGTGATCAGCCACCGCTGCTGGCAGCGCCGGTTCGGGCTCGATCCCGGCGTCGTGGGCAGGACAGTCACTGTGAACAACGCCGCGTTCACCATCATCGGCGTCACCCCGCCGGAATTTTTCGGGGCGCTCCAGATCGGCGATTCGCCCGATTTTTCCATTCCGCTGGCGATGGAACCGCGTCTCAGGCCGGGCGGCGGGTCGAATCTGAATGAGCCGTGGTGCTGGTGGCTGCGAATCATGGGCCGCCTGAAACCGGGAGTAAGTATCGGGCAGGTGAGCGCCGGTCTGGAAGGTATCTTTCAGCAGAGCGCCCGCGAAGGCTGGCAGGCCCTGCCGGACAGGGCCGGGCGCGCCGAGGGGCCGCGTGACACGCCGCGGCTGAGAGTTGAATCGGGCAGCCGCGGACTCACTGAAGTGCGTGAGGCATATTCGCAGCCGCTCGCGATTCTGATGGTCGTCGTCGGACTGGTGCTGATGATCGCGTGCGCCAACGTCGCCAACCTCCTGCTCGCGAGAAGCGCGGCGCGACAGAAGGAGATCGCCGTGCGGCTGGCGATGGGCGCGAGCCGCTTCAGACTGGTCAGACAACTGCTGACCGAAAGCCTGCTGCTCAGCGTGGCTGGCGGCGCTCTCGGCGTATTGCTGGCTTACCAGGGGAAGGACCTGCTGCTCGTCTGGCACCCCTGGAGCAGTGAACCGCTGGCGCTCGATCTCAAACTCGATCTCCGCGTCCTCGGGTTCACCGTCGCGGTTTCGCTGCTCACAGGCATTCTCTTCGGACTCGCGCCGGCCCTGCGTGCGACGCAGGTTGACCTGACCCCGGCGCTCAAGGACAGCGCCCGCAATCCGAGCGGCGTCCGTTCCCTGACGAGCAGATCGCTCGTCGTCGCGCAGGTGGCGATGTCGCTCGTGCTGCTCGCGGGTGCGGGCCTCTTCGTGCGCACGCTCCGCAACCTGCAAAGCATTGACCTCGGCTTCAACCGCGAAAACCTGCTGCTCTTCAGGGTTGATCCGCGGCTGAATAACTATCAGGACGAGCAGATCGCGAACCTTTACGAGCGGATGATCGAGCGCATTGAAGCCACGCCCGGCGTGCGCTCGGCCACCATCTCACGCCACCCGCTGCTGAGCGGCAGCGCCGCCCGGGACGGGATCTTCCTGCCGGGGCAACCCTCTCAGTCTGGCGAGCAGAATGCCGTCTACATTCATCGGGTCAGGGCGAATTTTTTCGAGACGATGGAGATGCCGCTGCTCTCTGGCCGCAGTCTGAGCCCGCGGGATGATAAGCGCGCGCCCAGGGTGGCAGTCGTCAATCAGACCCTGGCGCGGAAGTTTTTTCCGAACGATAACCCGGTCGGCAAACGTTTCGGCTTCAGCAAGGCCGGCGGGAGCGGGGAGATCGAAATCGTCGGCGTGGTCAGGGATGCCAAATACACGCGGCTCAGACAGGACAACCCGCCCACCGTTTACATCCCGTATTTGCAGGAGTCTCTCTCGCAGATGAATTTCGAGGTGCGCACCACGGGCGACCCGGTCGCGCTCGTCCCGGCCGTCCGCGAAGCCGTCAGGCAGGTGGACGGGAACCTGCCGCTCTTCGACGTCAAAACGCAGAGCGAGCAGATCGAGAAATCCCTCGCGCAGGAATACCTCTTCGCGCGGCTGACGGCTTTCTTCGGCCTCGTCGCGCTCGCGCTCGCTTCGGTCGGGCTCTACGGCGTGATGGCTTATTCGGTCGCCCGGCGGACGCGCGAGATCGGCATCCGCATGGCGCTCGGCGCGCGGAAATTCGACGTGCTGAAGCTGATCGTCAGTCAGGGAATGCTGCTGGTCGTGATCGGCGCGGTGATCGGGCTCGCCGCGGCGCTGGCCCTGACCCGCGTGCTTTCGAGCATGCTGTTCGGCGTCGGCGCGACTGACCCCCTGACCTTCGCGGGCGTGGTGGCGCTGCTTGCCGTTGTCGCGTTCGTGGCCTGCCTGGTCCCCGCGCGCAGGGCGGCGAAGACCGACCCGATGGCGGCGCTGCGTTACGAGTGAAACCGATGGCCGGTTCGATACAGACAACTCGCTTCCGTCTCTGGCTCTGGTTGATCGCGCTCGTCGGCGTGATCGTGCCGCGACGCTTGCGCCCGGACTGGCGCGAGGAGTGGGAAGCCGAACTGCGGTCTCGTGAAGCAATGCTCGCAGAGTGGGACCGGCTCGACTGGCCTAACAAACTTGACCTGCTCCGGCGCAGCGCGGGCGCGTTACGGGACGCGCTGCTTTTACAACCGCGAAGACTGGAGGATGAAATGTTTCAGGACCTGCGTTACGGCGCGCGAATGCTGCTCAGGCACAAAGGCTTCACGATTGTCGCGGTGTTGTCACTCGCCCTGGGGATCGGCGGCAACGCCGCGATATTCAGCCTCGTCAATCGCGTACTCATCCGGCCCCTGCCTTATGCGCACCCTGACCGGCTCGTCCGCGTGACGGAGGCGTACCCGAAGGGAGCCATCGCCGCTTTGCAGGAGCAGAGCCGGACGATGGAAGTGGCGGCCTTCACCGCCGATTCAGAGTTCAACCTGACCGGCCAGGGCGAGGCGGCGCGGCTGGTCGGCAGCCAGGTCTCGGCCAACCTGTTCGCGCTGCTCGGCGCGCCCGCCAGGATCGGGCGCACGTTTGAGGCCGGAGAAGACCGGCCCGCACGCGACGGCGTCGTCATCCTCAGCCACGCGCTGTGGCGCAACAAATTCGGCGGCGACCCGAACATCATCGGTCGCCCGATTGCGATTGACGGGATGGCGCGGCAGGTGGTCGGCGTCATGCCCCCGGGGTTCAGCTTTCCTTCGCCCGGGGTGCAATTGTGGATGCCGGCCCGCTTCGATCCGAGCCAGGAGAAAGAGTTCTGGAACTTCGGCTGGATGTCACTGATGGCCCGTCTGCGCACAGGCGCGTCCCGGCCACAGGCGCAGAGCGAACTGAATACGCTGAATTCCCGGATTGCCGCGCTGTTCCCCTATCCGGTACGCGCCGACTGGAACGCAAAATCAACGGTCGTCCTCCTGCAGGAAGACCTGACCCGCGATCTGCGCGGCAAGTTGCTGCTGCTGCTCGCCGCCGTCGCCTGCGTCCTGCTGATTGCCTGCGCCAACGTGGCGAGCCTGTCGCTCGCCAAAGTCGCCGCCCGACAGACGGAGATGGCCGTGCGGACGGCGCTCGGGGCCGGGCGCGGGCGCATCGTGCGCCAGCTCCTGACGGAAAGCGTCGTACTCGCGCTCGCCGGTGCGGGGCTGGGACTCGTCCTGGCGGCAGGCGGCCTCTCGGCGTTGAAATCCATGCTGCCGGGGGATAATGGCTTGTTAATCGCGGCCGGCATTGACTGGCAGGTCTTCGCCTTTGTGACCGCGCTGGCCGTCCTGACCGGACTGGCCTTCGGAATCGCGCCTGCGCTCGGCGCCGCGAAGCCGGATCTGGCGACCTCGCTCAAGACTCGTGGCCAGCAGACGACCGGCCTGGCCGGCGCGCGCCTGCGCAGTTCCCTGATCGTGGGCGAGGTCGCGCTGGCCGTGGCGCTGGTCACTGGCGCGGGACTGCTCGTCAAAAGCCTCTGGCTCCTGACCCAGGAGAATCCCGGCTTTCGCGCGGAGCAGATCGTGACGGTGCGCGTCTATCCACAGCAACCGGCCAGTGGTCAGGGGCGGGCCGGTTACATCGCGCTGTATGACGAACTGATGCGGCGCGCGCGCGGAATCACGGGCGTGGGCGACGTGGCCGCCGCCAACACCACGCCCCTGAGCGGTGAGCTGCCGATCCTCCCGGTCGAACTGGAAGGACACCTGCTCAACGTCGGTCAGCAGAAGGCCCCCTTGTTCTGGGCCGGAGCGGTCACGCCCGACTACTTCAAAATCCTGCGCATCCCGCTGCTCGCCGGGCGGCTGCTCAACGAGGCCGACGCCGAAAACTCAGCCGAGGTCGTACTCGTCAGCGCCGCCACGGCCAGGGAGTACTGGCCCGGCGAAGACCCCCTCGGCAAACACATCCGGATCGTCTGGGAGCAGCGCCAGCGGACCGTTGTGGGCGTGGTGGGAGATGTCCGCCAATTCGACCTGTCCGGCAAGGCTCCGGAGTTTATCAACGGGGCTTTTTACCTGCCATACCCGCAGTCAACCGACCTGAACCGGCAGCTGCCTGCGGCCATGACGCTGATCCTGCGCACGGCGGCGAATGCGCCGCAACTCGCCGGCGAGTTGCGGCGCCTGGTGGCGGGCGTGAACCCGGATTTGCCGGTCAGTGAAGTCCGCACGCTGGAAGCGGCGGTTACGGATTCGGCCTCGCCCTCACGTTCGCTGATGTGGCTCTTCGTCAGCTTCGGCGGGGCGGCGCTGCTGCTGGCGGCCATCGGCGTTTATGGCGTCGTTTCTTACTCGACGGCGCAGCGGACTTATGAGATGGGCGTGCGGATGGCGTTCGGAGCGACGCCGCGCCGCATCTTCGGGCTGGTACTCGGCCAGAGTCTCAGGCTCGTGTTCGCCGGCCTGACGCTCGGTGTGGCGGCTTCGCTCGGGCTGACTCGCCTGATGGCCGGCTACCTTTACGGCATCACGGCCACCGACCCGCTGACCTTCCTGTCCGTCGGCCTCCTCCTGATGGCCACGGGGCTGCTGGCCGGTTACTTCCCGGCGCGCCGCGCCGCCGGGGTTGACCCGATGGCGGCGTTACGCCACAAATGAAGGGAGCCCGATGCTCGAGCGCAACAAACGGCGATGCTCATCCCCTTCGCTCTGGCTGATCACTCTCGTCGGCGTAATCGTGCCGCGCCGCCTGCGTGCTGAATGGAAGCAGGAGTGGGAGGCCGAACTGCGGTACCGCGAACTGCTGCTCGAAGAGTGGGACAAGCTCACCTGGCTGAGCAAACTTGACCTGTTCTGGCGCAGCCTCGGCGCATTCCGGGATGCGCTCTGGCTCCAGCAACTCAGGTGGGAGGACGATATGTTCCAGGACTTGCGTTATGGCACGCGGATGCTCGTGAAAAATCCAGGCTTTACTTTCGTGGCCCTGCTGACGCTGGCGCTCGGCGTCGGCGCGAACACCTCCATTTTCAGTGTCGTCAATGCGCTGCTGCTCAGGCCACTGCCTTACCCCAACCCGGATCAGCTCGTCTGGGTCGGAGAGGTCATTCCACAGACAAAAAGCGAGAGCGTTCCCGGCCATCATTTTCTCGACTGGAGTGAACGGAGTCAGACGCTTGAGCGGATTGCGGCTTACAACCCTGATGACTTCACGCTGACTGGCGCGGGCGAGCCTGAAAGACTGGACGGCAACCGCGTCTCCGCCGACTTCTTCACGCTACTCGGCGTCGAGCCGCTGCTGGGCCGCAATTTTCTTCCGGCTGAAGACCGGCCCGGCGGTGAGCGCGCGGCGATCATCAGTCACAGTCTCTGGCAGCGCCGCTTCAGTGCCGACCGCGGGGTCGTCGGACGATCAATCACGCTTGATAATCAAAGCTACACGGTGGTGGGCGTCCTGCCGCCGGGCTTTCGTTTCATTCACCCGTTCGAGGTCTGGGTCCCACTGGCGCTCGACCCGCAGCAGGAACGCGGCAATCAGCAAATCTCCATCCTCAGCGTGATCGCGCGACTCAGGCCGGGCGTCACGCGCGAGCAGGCGCGGGCGGAGCTGGAGACAATACGCAGCCTCACCAGATCGTCCGAGCGGCCTCTGCCTGGCGGGCAGGTGCGGCTGACTTCATTGCATGCCAGACTCGTCGGCGACACGCGGCGGCTCCTGCTCATTCTGCTCGGCGCGGCCAGCCTGATTCTGCTGATCGCGTGCGCCAACATCGCCAATCTGCTGCTTTCGCGCGCGGTCGCGAGGCAGAAAGAGCTTGCCATTCGCGCCTCGCTCGGCGCCGGCCGCCTGCGCCTCGTGCGGCAGATGCTGACCGAGAGTTTATTGCTCGCACTGGGCGGCGGCGCGCTCGGCCTGCTCCTGGCCTTCTGCCTCACGAAAGCGCTCGTGGCACTGGCGGCGGCCGATACCTTTGGCGACATCTCACATCTCGCGACCGTCAACCTTGATTTCCGGGTACTCGGCTTCACGCTGCTCGTCTCACTCGCGACCGGGATATTGTCCGGCTCGGCGCCCGCCATCCTGCTCTCACGCCCGAACCTGAACGACTCGCTCAAGGAGGGCGGACGGAGCGGCGTATTTCATCGCAGTCGGCTGCGCCACCTGCTGATGATGACAGAAGTCGCTCTGGCCGTCGTGCTGCTGGCGGGCGCAGGGTTGCTGATCAGGAGCTTTGCCAGACTGCTCGAAGTCAACCCGGGCTACAGGGCGGAAGGCCTGCTCACGTTGCGCGTCTCACTGCCCGAATTGCGTTACGAGCAGGCGGAGAAGCGAAAGGCCTTTTATCACGAAATCCTGCAGCGCGTTTCTGCGCTGCCCGGGGTCGAATCCGCCGGCGTGATCAATCACCTGCCGCTCACCGACTTTCAGCTCGCGGGGTGGCTGAGGATTCCGGGGCGCCCGCAACCCTTCAATGCCAATGGGCCCGGCACCCCCATGGGCATCGTGAGCCAGGATTACTTCCGCGTGATGGGCATTCCGCTGCGCGCGGGCCGCATCTTCACCGAGCGTGATGACTCCGAGTCGCCGCGCGTGGCGATTTTGAGCGAGGCGCTGGCGCGGCAGCTTTTCCCCGATGAAGACGCCGTGGGCAAAAAGGTCTGGATGCCCGGACCCGGCAAGGACACGCCGACCGTGATCGGGGTCGTGGGTGATGTGAAGCATCAGGGGTTGGATCGGGACGTGACGCCACAGGCGTACGTGCCATATCTGCAATTCGCGATGCCGTCAACCGCCATCGTCGTGCGCACGACGGGCAATCCCCTGCGCCTGGCCGCCGCGGTGAGGAATCAGGCGCTGGCGATTGACCGCGAAGTGCCCGTTTATGAAGTGCAGACGATGGACGAGCGCCTGACGGCTTCGATCTCATCGCGCCGCTTCAATCTTCTGCTGCTCGGCGTTTTTGCGCTGCTGGCGCTGGCGCTGGCCGCAGTGGGAGTTTACGGCGTGATCGCTTACGTCGTGACACAACGCACACAGGAGGTCGGCATCCGCATCGCGCTCGGCGCGCAAAGAAGTGATGTGCTGCGGCTCTTCATCTGGCAGGGCATGACTTCGGTCGTGATCGGCGTCGCGCTCGGTCTGGCCGGGGCCTGGGCGCTGACGCGCGTCATGGCGAGCCTGCTCTTTAGTGTGAGTGCCACCGATCCGGCGACGTTCGCGGGCGTGGCACTGCTTCTCACTGTTGTGGCGCTGCTGGCCTGCTACCTGCCGGCCCGCCGGGCCTCGCGGGTGGATCCGATGGTCGCGCTGAGATACGAATGATCCGATTGCGGAATGCGGAATGCGGAGTGCGGAATGAATGGCGTGGTAGTTCAGAGCTATCTGCCCTCTGAAATCCGCAATTCTCAATCCGCAATCTGAAGGGGGCTCTGGTGAAACCGCATCTCTGGTTGATTGCGTTAATCGGCGTGATGGTGCCGCGCCGGCTGCGCGTGGAATGGCGGCAGGGGTGATCTGAATGCGGATTGTGGATTGCGGATCCAGGTTGATCACAGTAAACGCCTGGATCTGATGAATTGACAACCCGCAATCCACAATCCGTATTCCGCAATGCGAAGGAGGACGAAATGTTCCAGGACCTGCGTTTTGGCATCCGAATGTTGCTCAGGAAGCCCGGTTTCACGCTCGTGGCCGTCTTCACGCTGGCGCTCGGCATCGGCGCGGCGACGGCACTCTTCAGCGTCATCTACGGGGTGCTGATCAGCCCTTACCCCTACGCCAGGCCCGAGGCCATCTGGACGCCGGGTCTGCGCAGCGTCCAGGCAGATCAGAAGATGCGCCCCTACCGGCTGGGCGAATATCTGGAGATGTCCCGGCTGCCCGTCTTTTCCGAAGTCATGGCGACTGCCCCGGGGCGCGTGCTGCTGACGGGTGAATACGCGCCGGAGAATATTCGGGGCATTCGGGTGTCGGGCAATGCGTTCCAGTTCCTGGGGGTGCCGCCGCTGCTGGGCCGCACGATCGCGCCTTCGGACATTCGCCCCAACGGCGAGCCGGAGCCGGTCACGGTGCTGAGCTTTCGCCGGTGGCAGCGGCTCTTCGGCGGCGACCCGAACGTGCTGGGCCGGACGCTTCGGCTGAATGATGAGCCGCACACCATCATCGGTGTTATGCCCCCGCGCTTCGGCTGGTGGACCGAAGACGGGGTGTGGCTGCCGCTGGGCACCAGTTCCCGCGACTCGCAATCAGTCTTTCCGATCGTGCGCCTGGCACCGGGAGCGTCATCCCCCGTCGCCGAGCAGCAACTGCACACGCTCCAGATGGAACTGGCCAAAGCGAACCCGTCCGGCTTCCCGAGGGAGGCGTTTACGAGCCAGCTGACCAACTATCTGGACATCACGGCGGCCAGCGGTGAGATGCAGCGGAGCCTGCAATTGCTCTTCGGGGCCGTGGGATTCCTGCTGCTGATCGCCTGCGCCAACGTCGCCAACCTGCAGCTCGCCAAAGCGACATCGAGGACGCGCGAAATGGCCATCCGACTTTCGGTCGGGGCGCGGCGCGGCCAGATCGTCCGGCAACTATTGACTGAAAGCGTTCTGGTTTCGCTCCTGGGCGGCCTGCTCGGCCTGCTCTTCGCGTACGGCATCACGCAGCTGATGGTCGCGCTGATGCCGAGTTTCTTCGTGCCCAACGAGGCGCGGATCGAGGTGAATCGTTACGTCCTGTCCTTTTGCGTGCTGGTCTCGATGCTGACCGGAATCCTCTTCGGTCTGGCCCCGGCGCTCCAGTCGTCGCGCCCGAATCTGGTCGCGGCGCTCAAGGACGACGCGCGCGGCGCGGGCACTTCGGCGGGCGGGCGAACGCGCGCGGTGCTGGTGGTCGCCGAAGTGGCGTTGTCGGCGGTGCTGCTGGTGAGCGCCGGCCTGACGATCCGCAGCTTCATCGCCCTGCAACGGGTCGAGCTGGGTTTCCGGCCCGAGCGGGTGATGGCCGCGGGCCTGCCGCTGCCTCCAAAGCGTTACGCAACCTGGGAGCAGCGCAATCGTTTCGCTCAGGAACTGCTCGAGCGCGTCAGAACGCTGCCCGGCGTCCAGGCGGCGACGATTGGCACGGGAGGGCTTCCCTTCGGCGGGCCGCAATCCACCTTCACCATCGAGGGCCGGGCCGAGGCAGAGACGCGCCGCATTACCCTGCACGCGGTCAGCGCCGACTACCTCAGCACCCTGAGCATTCCGCTCCGTCAGGGGCGCATGCTGACCGAGCGGGAGGTCAATGCCGCGGAGCGAGTGGCGGTCATCAACGAGGCCGCCGCCAGACTCTGGCCCGCCGGAGAAGATCCCATTGGCCGACGCCTCAGGCTGGATGAACTCGCGAAGCCCGGCGGGCCGGAGGTGATGACGCCGGCAAATGCCTCGCCTGACGTCACCGTCATCGGCGTCGTTGGCAACACGCGCAACGACGATCTCCGCAACGACCCGAGGCCTGCGGTTCTCGTCCCCTATACGCTGCTGGCCCCGCCACAGCGCACGCTGGCCATTCGCGTTCAGGGCGACCCGAACCCGGTCATCAACGCCCTGCGGTCGCAGGTGCGCGAACTGGACAAGGAACAACCGATCAACGGCCCGACCACCTTCGACGAGATACTCGGATTCAGGACCGCGCAGCCGCGCTTCGTTATGGCGCTCTTCAGTCTGTTCGCGGCGCTCGGTCTCCTGCTGGCGATGGCCGGCATCTTCAGCGTCCTTTCTTATCTGGTCTCGATGCGGACGCGCGAGATCGGCGTGCGGATGGCCCTGGGCGCCCGGCCGCTCGACATTCTGCGCCTGATCTTCCGCACGGGCGGCCGGCTGGTCGGCGTGGGCCTGGTTGTCGGGATTCTTGCCAGTCTCGGTACGGCGCGCCTGCTCGGCAGCCAGCTCGAATTGTTCGAGGTGAAAACCGCCGACCCTATCTCGTTCCTGGGCGTGGTCGTGTTGCTCGGGCTGGTTGCGGCGGCGGCCTGCTTCATCCCCGCGCGCCGCGCAACGAAAACAGACCCGCTGGTCGCGCTCCGGCACGAGTGATGCAGACGGAAAGCAGGGTCAAATCATGCTTTCGGCCACGCATTCGCAAGCGGGCATCGTTGGTATCCACACCAGTGGGAAGAGTGTGCCGATTCTGCCAGCCGCGTAGCGGCGGGTGAATTTAGCCGTGGGTTTTCAACCCACGGTCAGCAGGCGCGATCCATCGCGTCGCGTCAGCGACGATTGAATCGCCCGTGCCGCCCGGGTTTCAACCGTTGCTCGCGCGACGGGGGCAACCTGCTGCGTCGCGTACGTGGGTTGAAAACCCACGGCTAAATTCATCCGCCGCTACGCGGCAAAAACCTGTGTAGGGACCAATGGCGTGCGCTCGCCAGTGCGTGACCCGAAGCATGATTTGACCACGGACGAAAGAGGATGAAAGACAGGCACACAGGCAGGCATCGCGGGCGACTTTACTTCCGGCTCATCCGGCTGGTCAGCCTGATTGTGCCCGGGCGTTTTCGCGACGAATGGAAGCGGGAATGGGAAGCGGAACTGCTCTATCGCGAATCGCTGCTCCGCGAGTGGCGGCAACTCAACCTGCTCACAAGACTCGAACTCCTGCAGCGCAGCCTCGGCTCGTTCCGGGATGCGCTCGTGCTGCAACCACAAAGACTGGAGGACGAAATGTTTCAGGACCTGCGTTACGGCTTCAGGCTGTTAATTAAAAATCCCGGCTTCACGCTGATCGCCGTCATCACGCTCAGCTTAGGCATCGGCGCGAACACGGCGATCTTCTCGGTCGTCAATGGCGTGCTGCTCAAGCCGCTGCCATACCCCGAACCAGAACGGCTGGTGAGAGTGTTTGAGACCAGCCGGAATTTCCCGAAGTTCCCGATGTCGCCCGGCAACTTCCGCGATTACCGCGACCAGAACACCGTCTTTGAAAGCTTCGCGGTCTACACCCGTAATGACCTCGAACTCTCGCTCGGGGACAAGCCGGAACGCCTCGCGGCACTGATTGTGTCATCCGGCTTTTTCCGGGCGCTCGGGTTTGAGCCCCTGCTGGGCCGCGAATTCAACCGCGACGAAGAACTGCCCGGCACTCGGGTCGTGGTGCTGAGTCACAGTCTGTGGCAGCGCCGGTTCGGCGGCGATCCCGACATTGTCGGAAAGAAGATCACTCTTTCCGGCAACCCGTTCACCGTCGTCGGAGTGATGCCCGCGGGCGTGCAGCACGTCGGCGGCGATTACCGCACGCTGCCGCACGGTGAGAGCGTTGACGTCTGGTGGCCGATGGGGCTGGAGGCCAAATCGCCGCGCTTTGCTCACTTCCTCAACACCATCGGCAGGCTGAAACCCGGCGTGACGCGCGAGCAGGCCGACGCCGAATTCAACGCCATCGCCGGGCGGCTGGCCGAGCAGTACCCGGACACCAACGAAGCCTGGCGGATTCGGACCGTCGCGCTGCACGAAGAGATCGTCGGACGCACGCGCGCGACGCTGCTGGTGCTGCTCGGCGCGGTCTTCTTCGTGCTGCTGATCGCGTGCGTGAACGTGGCGAACCTGATGCTCGTGCGGGCGACGGCGCGCGAGCGTGAGGTCGCCGTGCGCTCGGCCCTTGGCGCGGGGCGGGCGAGACTTATCCGGCAGATGCTCACCGAGAGTCTGCTCGTCGCCGCGCTCGGAGGTCTGTCAGGACTGTTGCTCGCCAGGCTCGCAATCAGTGCGCTCATCAGGCTCGGCCCCGAACAGCTCCCGCGATTGCAGATGATCAGCATTGACGGGCGCATCCTCGCCTTCACGCTCGCCACCAGTCTGCTCACGGGGCTGCTCTTCGGAATGGCCCCGGCGTTTCAGAGTATGAAGCTAAGTCTCAACGAACTGCTCAAGGAAGGCGGTCGCGCGATGTCCGGCGGCACGCGCCAGCGCCGGTTGCGCGATGCTCTGGTGATTACTGAAGTGGCGCTCGCGCTGGTGCTGCTCGTGGGCGCGGGACTGCTCCTGCGCAGCTTCCTCAAACTGCAACAGACCGACCCGGGCTTCAGACCCGAAGGCGTGATGACGATGAGCCTCTCGCTGCCCCGCGCCAGATACTCGGAGCCGGATAAGATAGTCGCCTTTTACGACCGGTTGATCGAGCGTGTCTCCGCATTGCCGGGCGTGCAATCGGTCGGCCTGACATCCGACCTGCCCTGGACGGGCTACGACGAAAACGCTGGCTTTTCAATTGAAGGCAAAACCTTCCCGCCGGGCCAAGACCCGCACGGCCGCTATCATTTCGCCTCGCCCGATTACTTCCGCACGATCGGTGTGCCGCTCGTCGCCGGGCGCTGGGTCAATTCCGGCGACGTTCGCAAGGCCCCGCAGGTCGTCCTGATCAACCAGAGCATGGCCCGCCGCTATTGGCCCGAGGGGAATGCAGTCGGCGGGAGAATTACCTTCAGCGATAAGCCGAAAGGGGAGGATTGGATGACCGTGGTCGGCGTCACCAGCGACGTGAAGGATTACCCGACCTCGGCTGAAGCCGAGCCCGCCTTTTACTGGCCGCTCGCGCAGCAACCCAATGGTGAGATGATCCTCGCCATTCGCACCAGTGTTGATCCGTTCACTCTCGTCGAAGCGGTGCGCAGCCAGACGCGCTCGCTCGACAAGGATCTGCCGCTTGCTGACGTCAGGACTCTGGAAGCGATTGCCACAGCGGCGACGGGCGGCCAGCGATTCACGCTGCTGCTCGTCAGCCTCTTTGCCGCGACCGCGCTCGCGCTCGCGGCCGTTGGCATTTACGGCGTGATGTCATATCTGGTCACGCAGCGCACGCACGAGATCGGCATCCGCATGGCGCTCGGCGCGGGGACGGTTGACGTACTCGGGCTGGTGCTGAGACAGGGGATGAGACTGGCCGCGGCCGGCGTGGCGACGGGGCTCGCGGCGGCATTCGCCCTGACCCGGCTGATGGAAAGTCTGCTCTTCGGAGTCAGGCCGACCGACCCGGTGACCTTCATCGGCATCCCGCTCGTACTCGCCGGCGTGGCGCTCGTCGCCTGTTATTTTCCGGCGCGGCGGGCGATGAAGACTGACCCGATGGTCGCGCTCAGGTATGAATAAGAAACTGGGGGCAAATAAAAAAGACGCTCCCACTTTATTGAGCGGAAGCGCCTGAGATACAGGATTAGGCACCTTACTGGGCTGTTACCTTACCGCGTGAGTCTTAATCCTGAGTAAGCTCGCTGTAAATTCTCCGTTAAATGCCGCCGTTTTTCTCGGTTTGATGAAGAAGCGAGGGACGCTTCTCCGGCCCGGGAGGCCGGAATTGAACGAGGGGATGTTATCCTGCATATTGATGGCCGCAGCACGTCCGGCGTCAGCCTGGAGGTGATCCGGGAGATGCTGAAACAGCCGGACAAGACACACAAGATCACCTTATCCCGGGGCCGGAAGACCGTCAGTGCAACGCTCAGGACGCGGGAGGTGCTGAACTGAAACTATGCCGGAATTCCATGCCGAACCCTATCTCTACCTGGCCGGACTGACCCACAAGGCCGCGCTCATCGCCTGGGGCGGTTTCTACTTCAGGGTACAGGGTCAGGCGCCTGACGGGCACTGCAAGCTGGTTGACGACAGCAACCTCCGGCACGTCCACCCGCCACGGCGTGAGACCATTGGCGCGCGCTCGGAGCCCTACGGCAATGCCAGAGTAGAGGTCTTTGACGACGCGGGCGGCCTCGCCGCCTTCGCCGAAGTCACGACCGCCAATCATGCCTGGGTAACTGGCCTCTCGCCGGATACGGAGTACACCTACCGCGTAATCGTCAACGGGGAGGAGTGGGCCGCCGGCGAGCGCCGTGACTGGAGGGACGGCCCCCTGGGGTGGGGGCTCTACAGGAGCGGGCGTGGCTATCAGAACCGCTTCCGCACGCACCCACACCCGGAGCAGTCGGCGCCGCTCACCTTCGCCGTGATCGGGGATTACGGCACCGGGGTGCGGAAGCCCTCCCGGCCCGACCGCCGCCAGCGCGAGGTCGCGGCGGCGCTGGAGCGCGCCGTGGAAGAGCGCGGCGTGAGGCTCATCCTCACCACCGGTGACAACATCTACGCGGGCAAGTCTATACTCGGCGTGCCGGTCGGGGAGACCGGCGACGAGGACGACGACTGGTTCTTCACCTTCTACCAGCCCTACCGCTACGTCATCAACCGGGTCCCGGTCTACCCGGCGGTCGGCAACCACGACGGCAATGAGACCGAGGCGAGCGATGACCGGCAGCAACTGCTCGACAACTTCTTCCTGAGCGAGCGTTTCTCCGGCGAGGAGACGGCCGGGCGCGCGTCAATCGGGCCGGGGCTGTTCTACCGCTTCCCGTTCGGCTCGGACATCGAGTTCATCTGCGTGGACACTTCGCGGCAGTCGCTGCTCTTCGGCCGGCGCTTCTTCGAGCACCCGAACCACGCCTCCTTCCTGGAGGCCGCCTTCCCCGACAAGGCATCCGTGGCGGGGGGCGGGCCGGTCTGGCGGATCCCATTCACGCACCACCCGCCGTACTGCGCCGGCCCGCAGCACTCGAACTCGCGCTCCATGATCGCGCGGCTGGTGCCGCTGTTCGAGCGCGCGGGAGTGCGGGTCGTCTTCAGCGGTCACGAACACAACTTCCAGCACTCGCGCTCAGGGAGGGTTAATTACTTCGTCACCGGCGGGGGCGGCAAGCTGAGGCTCAGTCCGCCGACGGGATTCGAGGAAGCACGCAGTCTTGCCTGGGCCGCGGCAGGGCACTTCCTGGTGGCAGAGGTTGACAGTCAGGAGATGAGGATCACTCCGGTCGGTGAAATTGGGCCTGACGGCGGGCTGACGGAGTTAGAGGTGAGCAGCCCAATGGGCGAGCCGGTGAGTCTCCCGTTTGTGGTCGGACCGGGTACCGAAACTGAGTGAGCAGGACAGGCCACGAACAAAAGACGGCTGGTTGCCGCCAGCAGTCTGCTGATGCCCAAGGTCACTTCACCGCCGCGCTTTTTCCGCCAGGGAACTGATCCGGGTTATCGGTGAAGACGGCATCCACGCCGAGTATGTTCAGGAAATAGTCCATCTCCTCGCGCGCCGTCCTGAATCTTCCGGGGATCTTTGACCTGACGGTATAGATCGTCACCGACAGGCCGGCGTCGTGCGCGAGTTTCACCAGTTCCGGTCTGCCGTCCACCAGGTTCTTTGCCGGGCCGATGCCGATGGCGAACTGTTTCGCCTTCTTCATCCCTTCGGCTGAGAGCCACTCATCTTTCATCTCGTTGTCAACGAGCAGCACGAGCGGCAGTCTGGTTTTCAACTCGACGGCCATTTTGCGCAGGCTCGCGGGGCTGAATGATTGAATGATGATCGGAGTTTTTTTATCGGCCCCGGGCTCATCGAGATGATTTTTTTTCAACTCGGCCAGCAGCAGTTTTTCCATATCGAAGCCGCGGCTGCCGTAAACTTCCGGGGCCTTGGTTTCCGGATAGAGCCCGGCCCTGCCGCGCACCAGATCAATCATCTCCTGAAAGGTCGGAACTTTTGCACCTTTGAATTTCGGATCGAACCACGAGCCGGCGTCGAGCCGTCTGACCTCGGCCAGAGTGAAGTCAGAGGCGTACCAGTGCTTTTCCTGGCCCTCCAGTGTGGCGCGGTCGGGGAATACCTGCGCGACGTTGGTCGTGCGTTCGAGCGTCAGGTCGTGCAGACAGATGAGTATGCCGTCTTTCGTGATCTGCAAATCCGGCTCGACGAAATCCGCGCCTTGGGCGAGGGCCAGACGGTAAGCTTCGAGCGTGTGTTCCGGCGCGTAGCCGGAAGCGCCGCGGTGCGCGATCAGCGTTTTCTTTTTGTATGGTGCGTAAACCGTGGACTGAGCGAATGACGTTACCGCCGTCAGGCAGAGCGACAACAGTGTGAAGACAGCGATTCGGCGACAAGCCTGCATTCGGGTCATGTGATTAACCTCCTCTCCCCGGGCATACTGCTTATTCATCCGCACCGAAGTCAACTTCGTTCCGCCTGTTAACACCGAATTGATCCGGAGTACAAACCAGCGATCAACCCTGCTGGTAGAGCTGCTCGATTCGATCAATCACGCGCTCGCGGTCGAAGCGCGTCTGCACGCTCGCGCGGGCCGCGGCCCCGAGCCTGCCCCGCAACTCCCGGTCATCAATCAATCGTCGCAGGCCCGAAAGCAGGGCCTGTTCATCGCCCGGCTCGAAGAGTAATCCGCTCGCTTCGTCTTCAACCATCTCCGCCATCCCGCCGACCCGCGCCGCGACCACAGCGCAACCGGCGGCCATCGCTTCCGCAAGCGCCAGCGAGAAAGCTTCGTTTTCCGAAGGCGCGACCACGACGTCAAAGGCGGAGAGCAGCGCCGAAAGGTTTTCGACGTAGCCGGTGAAGCGCACCTGCGGATCAAGCTTCTGCCGGTGGATCATCAGTCGCAACTCACCGTTGTATTCGCCGTCTTCGGGCTGCACCTCGCCGGCGATGATGAATTCAGCGGCGGTTACACCCGACTCCCTGATGAGACGCTCCGCGATGTGAATGAAGAGATCCTGACGCTTGAGCGGCGTAATCTGCCCGATGATTGCGACGGCGAGCGGGCGCTTAATGCCCAGGCGCGTGCGTGCCTCTTCGCGGCTCAGGCTGCCGCAGGCGCGCGCGTCAATCCAGTTCGGGATCATCTTCACGCGATCAGTAAAGGCCGGGAAGGCTCTGACCAGTTCCCTGCTCACGCTCTCGGACACGGCGATCAGTCGCCTGACGTCGGCGAGGGCGTAAGAGTAAAGCGGATTCGATCTGATCGGATTGAAGTGATGGCGGGTGAGAAACAGGCGCACGGCGGAACGCTTTGCCGCAAGGCCGCAGACCGCGTAATCCCGCGCCACGTGAGTGTGCAGCACCTCAATCTCCCGCCCGCGAATGACGGCCCTCAGCTTCAAGACACTCGCGAGGTCGAGCGCATTCCGCAGCCCCATCTCGTGCCACGTGACGGGCCATCCGCTCAAAGCCTCGCGTAACGGGCTGCGCGGTCGCACGGCCAGATGCAGTTCGTGGCCGCGTTCGATGAGCGCGCGCGTCAGGTCGGTGACGTGTCGCTCGCCCCCGCCCATACTTGTGGCTGAACAAACCTGAAGGATTCTCATATGAGCCGGAAACAACTGAACCTTTGAAGCCTCCGATGCTGCCTCATTCTCATTCTGCAGACAAGAGAATGTCTGCGGCAAGTCTCATGGGCACGGCTGTGGCAAACGAATTGCTTGTTACTTCACCTGAAGATGATCACGACTTTGTGAGGAGGAGTAAAAAAATGATTCCGATTAATAATCGTTACGCTTACCGAATGGCGGCGTGGATGATGGCGGCCGTCATCCTGATCACGCCGGTGGTCAGTCTGGCGCAGACGAGGATTGTCGCGCCGAGGAATAATTTCAGACCTGAGCAGGACGTGCAACTCGGTCGTCAGGCCGCCGCCGAGGTGACGCGTCAGATGCCGCTGCTGTCACAGAACAGTGACGTGGATCATTACGTCGAGCGCGTCGGGCGGCGGCTCGTCGCGGCGATTCCCCCCGAATACCAGCACCCGGAATTCCAGTATTCATTCGATGTCGTCAACGCGCGTGACATCAACGCCTTCGCGCTGCCGGGCGGGCCGATGTTCGTTAACCGCGGCATGATCGAAGCCGCGCGCAACGAAGGCGAGATGGCCGGCGTGATGGCGCACGAACTGAGCCACGTCATACTCCGACACGGCACGGCACAGGCGACCAAGGCGCAGAGCCCGGGCGTTCAGCTCGGCGCGATTGGCGGCGCGATTCTGGGTGCGGTCATCGGCGGTAACGTCGGCGGCGTCATCGCTCAGGGCACACAGCTGGGCCTGGGCGCATACCTGCTGAAATACAGCCGCGAATACGAGACTCAGGCCGACGTCCTTGGCGCGCAGATTATGGCCCGGGCCGGCTATGACCCGCGCGATCTGGCGAATATGTTCCGCACCATCGAAAGACAGAGCGGCGGCAGCGGCGGCCCCGAATGGTTGAGCAGTCACCCCAATCCGGGTAACCGCTACGGGCGGATCAACGAAGAAGCCGCGCGACTGAGGGTCCAGCCGTCAGCGCAGGACGATTCCGCCTTCTATCGCGTTCAGACCGAACTGCGGCGGATGTCTCAGGCGCCGACGATGGAGCAGATCGCGCGCAGCCAGCAGCGTTACCCGCAGCAAAACGGGCGGCAGTATCCGCAAAACAGCCGGGTCAGCACCCGCGTTGAGAGCCCGTCGTCGAGCTTCCGGACTTACAACGGCGGCAATCTGTTCCGGATCGCCGTGCCCGACAACTGGCGCGAGTTTACTGATCAGAACTCGATCACGTTTGCGCCCGAGGGGGCCTACGGTGACTATCAGGGGCAGTCGGTCTTCACCCACGGGGCGATTGCCGGCGTGGCGAATGTGCAGGCCCGTAACCTGCGCATGGCGTCTGACCAGTACATCAACGGCCTGCTGCAAAGCAACCAGTACCTGCAATCGCAGAGCAACTATCGCCAAGGCACGATTGACGGCCGCCCGGCGCTGGCGATGACGCTTGCCGGGAGGTCTACTGTGACCGGGCAGATGGAGACGGTGGTGGTTTACACCACGATGCTGCGCAATGGCGGGCTCTTCTATCTGGTCACTGTCGCGCCACGTGATCAGTACTCGTACTATGATCGCGCGTTCCAGCAGATCGTGCGGTCAATCAATCTCAACGGGTAAATCGTAGCGCGGAACCGGAGCCGGGATTTACCTGGACTGAGTTTCAAACCAATGTACGGGGAGCTGCCAGCTCCCCGCAGGATCAGATCAGAGTAACTCTGAGGCTGTCTCAAAACTCAGATAATTCGCGAATTTGCTCAGGAAATTGTTGATTTCATCTGCTTGAAAAGCTCGGTTGACGACAAAAGTCTTTCCCGGGTTGCGATGGTTCAACTGTTCTTTCATCTGTTTCTGTTGTCTTACGTGCCTCCTGTAATAGCCGAGTGTGGGCGTAACACAACGAAAATCGTCAATAAATATGGGCAGATTGCCATAAGCGATAAATTGTTGATCTGCTCCTGATGTTTAGTCAGCATCTTTTATCGTCTCATTCGATGAGGTTGGATCGAAGCCTGATAGCAATCAGAGTCTGAGCCTTTTTACTCACGAACGATTTAGCCCTTGTGTTTGCTGCCTGAAATGAGTTTTGAGACAGCTTC